>OODG01000076.1_pt1 | contig 57894 bp, 61 predicted proteins | sample 1671621 | NCBI WGS metagenome assembly OODG01 (sample SAMN06348175, study PRJEB24527) | human gut metagenome | biome: human gut; feature: ankylosing spondylitis patient; material: feces | host: Homo sapiens | place: China | collected 2015-10 | reverse complement strand
TGTCGTCACTGTCGCTGTCCCCCAAACTTATACCTTTGCTGTTCACAATGCTACCTGGTAGGCAGCGGTGGCGCCGCCAAAGACAAAGTCCTCGGGAAACTGCGCGGGCGGGTTGGTGACGCTAGCAGGATTAACGGACATGATGATCCAATCGTCTAAATCGAAGGGCCAGCCGGTCTTGGATGGTCGGCTGGCCCTGGGCGTTACTTACTTCGAAAGTTGCTCACTCACGAAGGCGAGAGACTTGTCGCCGTTCTGGGAGAGCTCGATGTACTGCTTGCCACGGCAGGCGACGCACTTGTTGCCCACGCGCTCACAGTCCTTCTGCAGGTCGGCCAGGTAGCTTGCGGCCTGCGGGGCCAGGACGACCAGGTCAAAGTCGGGGAGCATGTCCACGTGGTTGCCATAGGCCTCGGCAGCGGTCTCGAGGTTAATGCCGCGCTCCTTGGCGGCCTTGGCCAGCGCGTTGGCGAGCAGGCCCGAGGTTCCGCCGCCCTGGCAGAGCACGAGCACGCGCTTGCCGGCAAGGGCGAACTGCTCCGCCACGGCGAGCGACAGGTCGGGCACGAGCGTACATTCCACCGTCGGATCAGACGCCGTGTGGACGAACATGACCGTGCGGCCCATCGCGCCGCTCTTTTCGAGCGTGTCGCGGAAGAAGAGGTAGTCGTCGTATTTCAGACCCATGCCGCCGAGGACGATGACGTCGACCTCCGCCTGCATGGCGATGCGGGCGAGCAGCTGGTTGTAGGGCTCGCCGGAGACGGAGAAAATGGGCAGCTTCTGGCTCTCGACGAGCGTGTTGAACACGTCGATCATCGGGATGCCGGTGCGGATCATGCGCTTGGGCACGATGCGCTTGGCGGGGTTGACGGAGGGACCGCCGATGGGGATCATATTCTCGGTCAGCGCGGGGCCGTTGTCACGCGGCACGCCCGCGCCGTCGAACACGCGCCCGAGCAGGTCGTCGGAAAACGAGACCATCATGGGCCGCCCGAGGAAGCGCACGGTGTCGGTCGTGCTGACGCCCTGCGTGCCGGCAAAGACCTGCAGGGAGACGAGGTCGCCGCTGAGCTTGATGACGCTCGCGTAGCTCTCGCCGACGAGGGCAAGGTCGCCGCTGCGCACGCCCGAGGCGCGCACGGTCACGACGTTGCCGACGATGGATTCGATCTTGGTATAAACCTTCTGCATTCTGAAACCCTCCTTAACCCGTTACCTTGCTCCGGTAGAGGTCCGTGAGCTTCGTTTCCTGCGCCGCAAATTCCGGCGTGCCGTAGACCGTGCCGTGCCAGTCGAGGAATTCCTGACGCACCTGATTGAAGAAGGCGCGGATCTTCTTTTTGTCGCTGAGCGCGTAATCGCGCGTGAGCACATCGTAGAGCACGTTGAACTCATGCGCCTGACGCTCCGGCTCGCAGGCCGCGTCGATGGGATCGAAGGAGTTCTGCTGCAGGTACACGGCATCGAGCAGCTCGCCCTTCTGGTAGAGGATGTAGTCCTCGGCCGAGGTGCCCTCTTCGCCGATGACCTTCATCATCTGATTGATCTCGCTGCTGCGGCGGAGGATGCCGCGGGCCTCCTCCACACGCGCCATGTCCACCACGCCCTGATACTTTGACCACGAGTCGATGGGGTGGATGGAGGGGTACTTGCGCGCGTCGGAGCGCTCGCGGGAGAGTCCGTGGAACGCGCCGACGACCTTGAGCGTCGCCTGCGTGACCGGCTCTTCAAAGTTGCCGCCCGCGGGGGAGACCGTGCCGCCGATGGTGACGGAGGCGATTTTGCCGTTTCTCAGCCGGACCTTGCCCGCGCGCTCATAGAACGCGGCGATGACGGATTCGAGGTAGGCAGGGAAGGCTTCCTCGCCGGGGATCTCCTCCAGTCGGCCGCTCATCTCGCGCATGGCCTGCGCCCAGCGGCTCGTGGAGTCCGCCAGCAGCAGGACGTTGAGTCCCATCTGGCGGTAATATTCGGCCATCGTCACTGCCGTGTACACGGACGCTTCACGCGCCGCGACCGGCATGGACGAGGTGTTGCAGATGATGATGGTACGCTCCATCAGCGAGCGGCCCGTGCGCGGGTCGGTCAGCTCGGGGAACTCCTTGAGCACCTCCACGACCTCGCCGGCGCGCTCGCCGCAGGCGGCGACGATAACGATGTCGACGTCAGCGTTCTTCGCCTCCATGTGCTGCAGCACGGTCTTGCCCGCGCCGAAGGGGCCGGGCACGCAGAAGGTGCCACCCTTGGCGACCGGCAGGAAGGTGTCGATGCAGCGGATCTTGGTCACCAGCGTCTCGTCGGGACGCAGACGCTCCTCATAGCAGCGGATGGGCTGCTTGACCGGCCAGGAAAAGACCATGCTCAGCGCCTTCTCCTCGCCCGCGCCGTTTTCCAGCACCGCGACGGTGGAGCGGACGTGATAGACGCCCTTTTCCTTCACGCTCTTTACGCGCCAGCCCTCGTCCTTGAGGTCGAAGGGCGCCATGATGAGGTGCGTGAACTGCCCCTCCGGCACGCTGCCGACCGCGTCGCCCGCGAGCACGGCGTCGCCGGGCTTGACGCAGGGGGTGAACTCCCATTCCTTATCGGGGATGGGGTCAAGGTATACGCCGCGCTCGAGGAAGAAGCCGCATTGCTCGGCAAGCTTCGGCAGAGGATTCTGCAAGCCGTCGTACACCTGCGTCAGAAGGCCGGGGCCGAGCTCGACGCTCAGCAGCTCGCCGGTCAGCTCGACCTCGTCGCCGACCTGAATGCCGTTGGTCATTTCATAGATCTGCATACTCACGGCGTCGCCGCTGATGCGGATGACCTCGCCCTTGAGGCGGTCATTGCCGATCTTGACGAAGCCGACTTCGTTTTTCCGAACGGAGCCCGAGAATCTTGCCGAGACAAGGTTGCCGTTGACTCCGGTCACATAGCCTGTCACTTTCTCCATTTCGTTTCTCCCGTTTTCTTATAGGCTGAATATCTGCTGACGGACCTGTCCGAGCAGGGTGTCGAAGGCGGCTTTGCCCTCGTCATGGCGGAAGACGCGCTGCCGTTCGAGCAGCCGCAGCTTCAGCGCGTAGCCGTAGAGCGCGCAGTCGTCGAAGCTGTGCAGTCCCACCAGCTCATCCAGCCGGTCAAATTCCAGCGCGAGCAGCAGCCGCTCGCCCTCGAGCGGGTCCTTTGCGTTCACCGCCGCGGTGACGGTCTGCGTCACGGCGGCGTCGCGCTCGTTCGGCGCGGCACAGCTCTCGCCGCGCTTCACACGCCGCTGATAGGTCAGCTCGCCCTGCAGCACGCGGTAGAAGGCCGCCCACCGGCTCACGAAGCCGCCGTCCTCCGAGCGCACCGTCAGCTCCTCGAGCGAGCGGTAGACCCTGTCGCTCACCGCGCCCCGGCATTGGTCAAGAAACGCGGCGTAATCCAGCGGCGGGGCGTCGCCCGCGCGGAGCATCGGCAGGCTCGAGATCAAGTAGTAATAGGAAGCCAAGAGCGTCCCTCCTTAAATGCGCAGCTCGCGGAAGAAGGGAGCGAGCTGTTCCGCCAGCTCCTCGTCGGAGCAGTCGATGTAGCCCGAGCCGTCCTTGGCGCACAGGCGGAAGCCCGTGTGGACCTTTTTGGAGAGCCGCAGCTCCAGCCCCGCCTTGAGCTCGCCGGCGAGCTCGCTTTTGAGCGCGTCTGTGACGGAGGCGACCTCTGCGGCGTAGGCGGAGGCGTCCTCGCCCTGCAGCGCGGCGGTGATGAGCGCGGCGAGCGCCTTGTCGTCGAGCGCCTTATGCGTATCCTGCGCGAGCAGCTTCGTCAGCTCCGCGCCGATCTCCTGCCGGAAGGCGAGCACTGCGTCGCGCTTCGCCTGCTCTGCGCTGAGCTGAGCGCTGGCCTTGAACACGCCGATCTCCGCCTGCGCGTCCGCACGCAGCTTGTCCGCCTCGCTCCTCGCGTCGGCGACGATCTTTTCCGCCTGCGCCTTGGCGTCGGCAAGGATCTGCGCGGCCTCGCGGTTCGCGCTCTCGATGCCGTCCTTTTTGATGGAGGATACCAGATCCTGAATTTGAAGCTCCATAAAATCCGCCTTTCTGTGTTTATGTGAGTAAAATTTCGTAATCAAACTAAAATATAGCGCACAACACCAAAGAAATCAAGAAAATGCAAAGAAATAGAATGATTCATTTTTTCAATAATGCCTAAAAACCGGGTAATGATGCGGAAAATATTATAACCGTCCGTGCGGGAGCCTAACCGCCGCCTTGCTCTTCCCGTGTCGGTGTGCTATACTGGACCTGATATAAAAGAGAAAAGGAGAACGCTTCCCATGCCTGCCTTTGATCCGCTGACCTACCGTTACGCCTCACGGCGCAATGTCGTCTACGCCAAAAATGCCGTCGCCTGCACGTCTGTGCCGCTCGGCGCACAGATCGGACTGGACGTGATGAAATCCGGCGGCAACGCCGTGGACGCCGCCGTGGCGATGGCCGCGGCCATGCCGCTGCTCGAGCCGACCGGCAACGGCCTCGGCTCGGACTGCTTTGCGCTCGTGTGGATCGAGCGGGACAAACGGCTCTACGGCCTCAACGCCAGCGGTGTCGCGCCGATGGCGCTGAGCGCGGAGAAGGTCCGTGCGATGGGCTATACAGAGATGCCGAAGGCCGGATGGCTGCCGACGATGGTGCCCGGCGCACCCGCGGGCTGGGCGGAGCTGAACCGCCGCTTTGGCACGAAGCCGCTCGCTGAGCTGTTCACGCCCGCCATTTCCTATGCCGAGGAGGGCTATCCCGTGCCGGTGAACGTCGCGCGGCAGTGGGAGCGCGACAGCCGCCGCATTGCCAAGGCGATGGCGGAGAACGCCGCGCCGCACGAATACTGGTGGCAGAGCTTTATGAAGCCGGACGGCACGCCCTACCGCGCGGGTGAGCTGTTCCGCCTTCCGGACTACGCCGCGACGCTGCGCTCCCTCGCCGCGACGGACTGCGAGAGCTATTACCGCGGCGCGCTGATGGAGCGGATCGTCGCGTTCTCCCGCGCGACCGGCGGGTACTTCTGCGAGGACGACTTCCGCAATTATCGCCCCGAATGGGTCGAGCCCATCACGCAGGAATACCGCGGCTATACGGCCTGTGAGATCCCGCCGAACGGCCACGGCATTACGGTGCTCATGGCGCTCGGCATCCTGAACGGCATGACCATGCCGGAAAATCGCGAGAGCGCCGAGCACTATCACAAGGTGATGGAGGCCATCAAGCTGGCCTTTGCCGACACGAGGACCTACGTCGCCGACCCGCGCTATATGAAAACAAAGGTCAGCGAGCTGCTGGATCCCGCCTATCTCGCCGCGCGCCGCGCGCTCATCACCGACCGCGCGCTGGAGCCGAGGGCGGGCGACCCGCACTGCGGCGGCACCATCTATCTCTGCACCGCCGACCGCGAGGGCAACATGGTCTCGTTCATCCAGAGCAATTACACCACCTTCGGCGCGGGCGTCGCCGTGCCGGGGACGGGCATCTCGCTCCAGAACCGCGGCGCGAACTTCTCGCTCGACCCCGCAAGCGACAACTGCCTTGCCGGCGGCAAGAGGTCCTACCACACCATCATTCCCGGCTTCCTGCTCAGGGACGGCGCCGCCGTCGGTCCGTTCGGCGTGATGGGCGCGTTCATGCAGCCGCAGGGTCAGACCGAGGTCCTTGTCAACACGCTCGATTATCACATGAACCCGCAGGAGGCGCTTGACGCGCCGCGCATCCAATGGATCGGCGGCAGGAGGCTCGAACTGGAGCGTGAGGCGGGCGAGGCCATTGCCGACGAGCTGCGCGCGATGGGCCACGAGGTCACGGTCGTGGACGACCGCATTTCGATGGGCCGCGGTCAGATCATCTGGCGCGGAGAGGACGGCGTTTACACGGCGGGCACCGAGCCGCGCTGCGACGGCGCGGTCGCCGCGTGGTAAAGGAAGTTGCCGCAGACAATAATAAGGAAAGAGCCGCGTTCCCGGTGCAGGGAACGCGGCTCTTTTTGCGTGCTTGCGGCTTGGCGTGCGGACTGCGGTCGTGTCTCAGAGGTTGGCGTGCTCCATCAGGTCGATGAGCACGCGGATGCCCTGCAGATAGGCGCGGACCAGAATGCGCTCGTTCGTCCCGTGGACGCCGGAGGCGGCCTCCTCGGGCTCCACCATGAAGGGCGAGCAGCGCAGGCAGGTGTCGCAGATCTGCTCGTATTGGTGCGCGTCAGTCGCGCCGACGGTCATGGACGGAACGAACACCACGTCGGGGTAGTAGCGCCGCATACTATCCACCACCGTGCGGTAGCCGTAGCCATCGCGCCGGGCCGTGGCGGAGGGATCGTTGGCCTGCTGGTAGCGCAGCTCCACGGTCGGGTCCTGCACCGCCGCGCGGCAGTGCGCCATCACGTTCTCGACCGTGTCGCCGTCGGCAAGACGGAGGTTGATGACCGCCTGCATATCCTGCGGCATCACGTTGCAGGCCCTGCTGCTGCCCTGAATGACGGTGGGAGCGATGGTCGTGGTGACAAAGGGAAAGAGCGCGGGGGACTGATAGCAGTAGGCGGCGATGGCGTCCGCGTTCGCGCGGACGTCACGCGTCAGCGTTTTGAGCGGCTCGGCGGTGATGTAGGGCGCGAGCGTTTCAAACGCGCCCATCATGGCGGGATTGAGCCGCACGGGGAAGGGGCTGCGGACGATGTCCGCGATGGCGCAGGCGAGATGGGTGAGCGAGGTGCCGCCGTAGGGTCGGCTCGAGTGCCCGCCGATGGAGCGGACTGTCAGCTCCAGATCGGCATAGCCCTTCTCCATCAGATCGACCTGCGCGATGGAAAGGTCGGGCGCGCCGAAGGCCGCGCCGGATTCGATCTTGCCGCCGCCCTCGTCTAAAACGAATTCCAGCGTCACGCCCTGCGCCTTGAGGTGGTCGGAGATCGCCAGCGCGCCGGTGTTGAGCGTCTCCTCATCGTCACCGAAGGCGAGGTAGGCCGTGCGCCGGAAGGTCCTGCCGCGGGCGAGCAGATACTCCGCAGCCTCGAGCACGCCGAAGACCTGATTTTTGATGTCGAGCGTGCCGCGGCCCCAAATGAAGCCGTCCGCCACCGCGCCGGAGAAGGCGGGATAGGTCCAGTCCTGCTCCGTGCCCTCGACCACCGGCACCACGTCCTGATGGGACATATACAGGCAGGGGCGCAGCGTTTCGTCGCTGCCGGGGAGGGTGATGAGCACGGCATGGTGGCCGAGCCGCTCAAAGACGCCCGCGCGCATGATGTGGGGATAGCTCGCCTTCATGTGCGCGTGGAGCTTGTCAAACTCGCTATAGTCGGTCAGACTGTGGTCGGCATAGTTGATGGTTCTGCATTGGATCGCCTGCGAAAGACGCGCGACCGCGCCCTCGGCGTCTAAGTCGGGATAATTGCCCTCGAAGGCAAAGAAATCGGTGATCTTCTTCGTCATGCCATTTTGTCCTCCAGATAGCGGCTGAGAAATTCGCGGGTACGGCTCTCCTTCGGGTTTCCGAAGACCTCACGCGGCGAGCCCTGCTCGAGAATGACGCCCCGGTCCATGAATACCACGCGGTCGCTGACCTCCTTGGCAAAGGCCATCTCGTGCGTTACGACGACCATGGTCATGCCCTCCTGCGCGAGGCACTTCATCACATCGAGCACCTCGCCCACGATCTCGGGGTCGAGGGCGCTCGTCGGCTCGTCGAAGAGCATGATCTCGGGCTCCATGCACAGCGCCCGCGCGATGGCAACGCGCTGCTTCTGCCCGCCGGAGAGGCGGCGGGAATCGGCGTGGATGAAATCCTCCAGCCCGACGGCCTTGAGGTGACGGATGGCTGTTTCTTCGGCCTGCGCCCTTGGAATGTGCCGCACCGTCATGGGCGCAAGCGTGCAGTTGTCCAGCACGGACTTGTTGTTGAAAAGGTTGAAGCCCTGAAACACCATGCCGATCTTCTGCCGCAGGGCGTTGAGGTCGACCTTGAGGTCCATGAGATCCTGCCCGTCGAACCAGATGTGGCCGGAATCGGCTTCCTCCAGCAGATTGATGCAGCGCAGCAGCGTGGACTTGCCGGAGCCGGAGGCGCCGATGATGCACACGACCTCGCCGCGGTCGACCTCCAAGTTGATGCCCTTGAGCACGTGGAGGTCGCCGAAGGACTTTTCGAGCTGTTCGATTTTGATGATGGGATCGTTCGTCATAGCGTCCTCCTGTCAGTTTGAGCTGGGAAGTCCCAGATCGACGGTTTGATTGCCCTGACGCCGCTTCGTGTTGTCCGGCGCGGTCATCCTTCCCGTGATGGCCTTGAGCAGGAGCGAGGAAAGATACGTCAGGAACAGGTAAACGGTGGCGGCGATGAGGTAGCACTCGGTGCCCTTATAATAAATGCCGGCGACCGAGCGGGTCATGAACATCAGGTCGGATACGCCCAGCACGCACAGCACGGACGAATCCTTGATGTTGATGATGAACTCATTGCCGATGGCGGGCAGCGAATTTTTGATGGCCTGCGGGAAAACGACTCTGCGCATGGCCTGCCAGTGCGTCATGCCGAGCGAACGCGCGGCCTCCATCTGCCCCGCGTCGACGGCGAGGATGCCGCCGCGCAGCACCTCGGCAAGGTACGCGGTCGAGTTGAGCGAGACCGTGACAAGACCGGAGATGAAGAGCGACCAGACGCGGTTGATCTCCGTGACGCTCATGCCGGTGCGCTTGAAGAGATTGAAGATCGCGTAGTAGAAGATGAGGGACTGCACCATCATCGGCGTGCCGCGGATGACGAAGATGTAGAAGCGGGCGAATTTGTTCGCGACGATCTTGATAAGCTTCACAAAGTCGTTGTTGCGCTTGTCGGGTTCCTGAATGCGGAGAAAGACCATGAGAAGCGCCAGCACGAACGCAATCGCCGTGCCGGCCAGCGCAAGCTGAACGGTCGTCCACACGCCGGTGACGAAGAGCGAGCGCTGGTTGTAGGCCATGTAGACCATGGAGGAGAGCGTGCCGGTGGGGTTGCTCTCGGCGTGGACGGCGGCGTGGACGACGTAGGCGAGCTTGAGCACGAAGCGGTCAAGCGCGAGCAGCGCGGCAGCCGCGGCGTCCAGATAGGAGAGATAGCGGCTCAGCCGCACGAGGGCCGGGCGCTTGAGAATGGTTTCGCCGTAGCTGCTCCAGTGCGTCCATTTCACGAGCAGCGCCAGCGTGCTGACGACCAAAAAGAAATAGCAGACCGCGGCGAGCGCCGTACCGGGCACGGAGCCGGCGGGTATGAAGCTGTACGGACTGGGCGCGGAATACCACAGGCTCAGGCCGACGAGGGCGATGACGCTGCCGCCCAGATAGACATAACGGTGGTCCCGTGCGATGAAGCTCTGACCGCGGGACGCGGGGGTTCCTCTCATGGTGCTTCCTCCTTATGCGGCGTGAAGCCGCCGGTTACTTCGGCTGGTTGGTGACGGCGGTGTTCCACATCTCGGTGCGCGCGTCGCTGTCGATGGTGGCAAGGATCTCGTTGATCTGCGCGAGCAGCTCGGTGTCGGACTTGCGCAGGCCCACGCAGGAGCCCTTGGCGGGCAGCGTGAAGCCGCTGCCCTCGCTGAAGGTGATGAGACGGAAATCAGGATTCGAGGCGAGGTAGCCGGGGGCGCTCTCCTCGTTGATGACGATGGCGTCGCAGGTGCCCTGCTGCAGGCGGGAGATCATGTCGGGCACGCTGCCGACGGGGCTGAGGTGCTCGACGCCCTCAATCTGGTCGATGACGTCGTCGAGCGCGGTGCCCTGCTGGCCGAGCACGGCGGCGCCGGAGAAGTCCTGAATGGAGGTCGCGTTCTCATACGGCGAGCCGGCGAGCACCATCATGCTGTAGATCGTCTCCTTGTACGGGTCGGAGAAGTTGATGGATTCGCGGCGCTCGGCGGTGTCCATCATGCCGGCGATGATGGCGTCGATCTGACCCTGATTGAGCGCGTCGATCAAGCCGTCCCAGCTGAGCTTGACGATGACCAGCTCCTTGCCGAGCTGATCGGCGAGGATGCGTGCGATCTGCACGTCGTAGCCCTCGGCGTAAGCGCCGGCGACGTTTTCCACGGGAACGTTGGTGTCAGTCGCGGCGCTCTCCTGCCAGTTGCTCGGCGCGTAGGCGCATTCCATGCCGACGCGGAGCTGGCTGCTTTCAGTCGCGGGTGGATCGGCTTCTTCGGCGGGGGTGTCCGTGTCCTGCGCGGGGGGCGTCGTGCCCGCGCCGCAGGCGGTGAGGGCAAGCAGCATGAGGGCTGCGAGCAGGGTAGCGATGGTTCTTCTGAGGTTCATGGTGTTGCTTCCTTTCTGAATGGAAATTGGCTCCGTGGGGGGGAGTCGGCCCTTCGTTGTCCGCGCCAACGAGTTCGGAAACAGAAAAAGCCGTAAACGCTCGCGCGGAGCATTTACGGCTGATAATCTGCAATACCGGCAAAACCGAAAACGGCCTGCCGACTCTTCGATAGCGCTCCACAAAATTGTGACAGTCCGGCGGATCTTCTCCGACGAGCCAGCAGAAAACGGCACAGGAACCGTTCCCCACTTCGGCGGCTTCCCCTTTCCCTTTGTCCCGGATCTCTGCTCCGTACGGACTCGGTACTCTTGTCGGCCGCGCCTCTATCTCGCTCAACTGAATTGAGCCTATTCAATTGTTGACGTGAAGATACTACGGCGGCGTGCAAATGTCAAGCCCCCGCAGAGCGGTCCTCAAATTCTTGACAATCTTGCGCCGAAAATCCTCGCGGCCTTGTAGAATTTTACTATTCACCCGGTTATTTATGCGCGGCAAAAGCGCGCGAAAAGGCTCAAAACGACCGCTTAACAGAATATTTATGCTCTCTGCCGCGCGGCGTCGCTCACTCGCGGCGTCGCATGACCTCGCACATGAGCGCATATACCGGCTCTGGACGATGAACCGGTATCCTGCTGCGCGCAAGAAACCCCTGCCGTCTGAAAACAGACGCGGCAGGGGTTTCTTACAGTAAAGAGGAGACTGGGTATAGATAACGTTTTTACAGGATAGTGCAGCAACGAGAAATGGTTTAACGAGAGGGTAAGTGAGCAATTCTGCGGGCCGTGACCCAAGGAGCCTGCACGGCGGCAGAGGGAGCGGTCGGCGGCAAGGAAACGAACGGAAGGCTGTCCATGCTCTGTTTGCACGCAACGGTTACGGTGAAAGGGGTGCCATTAAATAGGAGACTATACGTATTTTGATCGTTCAATACATCTCACCTCTGCACATTGGGATAAGAACTGCATGTAGTATGACAAGAAAAATAATAATGTTCAATACGTTTTTTTTTAAGCAATCATAACGTATGAATTATGATTTCAGATCGTCGCCGCTGAATTTTTGCTTCAAAAAAGAGATAAAGGCTTTGGATGCATGGCTTAGATGACGGTCGTTCAGGTAGGTCAAAACGATCTCGCGGGTCTGATGGACATCTTCAATATCCAAAAAGCGAATATTATCGCTGTATAGATGGCGAAAGGAAGCGGACTGTGAAGCGATTGTTACCCCTGCGTTCGCGTTAATCAGTTCGCGGCGGAGCAGATGGTCACATTCCATGCTATAGAGAGGCGTGATGCCAAGCTCGGTAAAGATTCGGTCGGTCTGGATGCGAAAAGGCAGATCCTTGAGCAGCATAATAAATCGCTCATCCTGAATATCGCGCAGACGGACGCTTTTCTTCCGGGCGAGAGGATTATCCTTATGAACGGCGAGCTTAAATTCGTCATTGGAAAGAAGAATCGAGTGGTAGTCGTTGCCGTAGATGCCGGGGGATGTTACCGCCATATCGATTTGACCGAGGTTGAGCAGCGAGATGATCTCCTTATTGTCGGCAACACGCTGATGCCATTTGTAATCCAGGTGCTGATACATAAATGTGTGCATTCCCTGTAGAAACTGTGAAGATGATACGGCGAGGGAGATCGTATTATCATGCTCGTTTGCCATTTCCTGCAGTTCGCGCTTTGAGCTGTCTACCTCTGTAAGGATGTGGTTCACGCGCTTGAGAAACCGGCGCCCGTTTTCGTTTAGTACGATGGAGCGGCCATTGTGATCGAACAGAGGAACGTTCAGTTCTTTTTCCAACCGGGTGATCATTGTGCTTAAAGCTGGCTGTGAAATGTTCAAGGCTTCTGCCGCACGCGAGATATGCTCGTAGTTGGCTGCGACCTGAAAATAGCGAAGCTGAGTCAGTTCCATCGTTTACACCTGCCTGATATATAATTTATATATTATGATAACATAAAAAAACAATAATTGCAATATATGAGAAAGCAATTAAACTAAAAATCAAAGATACAAACCGTTTCGCGTTGTATTACTTTTACAACGATGTTGTAATGGGCGGTACAAAGGGAGGTAAACGTTTTATGGAAGAAAAAACCAAGCTTCAGATCATGCTGGAGAAAAAGGAACACATCATGCAGGGCGGCGGCGAAAAGAAGGTTGCAAAGCAGCATGAAAAGGGGAAGCTGACGGCCCGCGAGCGCATCGCTTTGCTGTTTGATGAAGGCACATTTCAGGAATACAACATCTTTATGAAGCACCGCTGCCATAATTTTGGCATGGAGAAGGTGGACACGCCGGCCGAAGGCGTTGTGACCGGCTATGGCCTGGTTAATGGACGCGGAGTATTCGCCTTTGCGCATGACTTTACCGTGCTTGGCGGCGCCATGGGCGAAATGCAGGGCATGAAGGTCAAGCGGATTCAGGAGCTGGCGATGGACGCTGGCGTGCCGCTCGTGGGCATGAACGACTCCGGCGGCGGCCGTATTCAGGAAGGACCAGCGACCTCCTACGGCGCGATCTTTTATAACAACGTAATGGCCTCCGGTGTGATCCCGCAGATCTCCGCCATCATGGGTCCGTGTGCCGGCGGTACGGTGTATTCCCCGGCGCTGACGGATTTTATTCTCTCGGTGGACAAGACCAGTCAGTCGTTCATTACCGGCCCAAAAGTCATCAAGAACGTGACGGGCGAGGTGGTGGATGCCGAAAAACTGGGGGGAGCTTACACGCACAACACGGTTTCCGGCGTGTCGCACTTCTTCTGTGAAAACGATGAGGACTGCATTGAAAAGATCAAGACGCTTCTGAGCTACCTGCCGGAGAACTGCCGGGAAATGCCGCCGGAATTTCCGTGCGAGGACGATCCGGAACGCCGCTGCGAAATGCTCAATGATTTCATTCCGGAGGACCTGAAGAAGGCCTACGACATGAAAGAGATCATTCGTGAGATCGCGGACGATCATGTTTTCTTTGAAACGCAGGCGCTCTATGCCACAAACATGATCACGGGCTTTATCCGCATGGGCGGATGCTCGGTCGGCGTGGTCGCAAATCAGCCGCGCACGCTGGCCGGCTGCATTGATATCAACGCCTCCGACAAGGCGGCGCGCTTCATTCGCACCTGCGACTGCTTCAATATTCCGCTTTTGTCGATCGCAGATGTCCCTGGCTATATGCCCGGCACGAATCAGGAGTTCGGCGGCATCATCCGCCATGGAGCAAAAATGCTTTACGCCTGGTCTGAGGCAACGGTTCCCAAAATCGTGATGGCTGTCGGCAAGGTGGTCGGCGGTGCCCGTCCGGCTATGTGTTCATGGGAGTTGCATCCCGATTTTATCTTCGCCTGGCCCACCGCGCAGATGGTCGTGGTCGGCGCGGAGGGGGCTGTGGATATCTGCCGCAAGCACGAATTGAAAGCGGCAGAGGAAAACGGCGAGGACGTTGCTGCTCTGCGTGAGCGTTACATCGAGGAGTATAAAGAAGAATTCTTCAACCCCTATAAGGCAGCGGAATACGGAAAGTTTGAAGATGTTATCGAACCGGCCGATTCGCGGCGCATCATCATCAACACGCTTCGACTGTTCAAAAACAAGCAGGTCGTGCTTCCTGCCAAAAAACATGGGAATATGCCCGTGTAAAAACGGAATGATGAAAGGATAAGGCAAGAAAAATGGCAAAAGGTTACGGTCCCCTGAGTGGACTTGTTGTAATTGATCTGACACAGTTTCTTTCCGGCCCGCTGGCAACGATGATCCTGGCGGACCTGGGCGCGGACGTTATTAAGATCGAACGACCGGATCGCCCAAAGGCCAGCGGCCCGTTCCTCAATGGCGAGCGCATCTATGACCTGTCCGTTCAGCGCAGCAAGCGGAGTGTTACCCTGAATTTGAAGATGGAAGCGGATAAGAAGATCCTGCTGGAGCTGGTGAAAAAAGCAGACGTGCTGGTGGAGAACTTCAAGCCCGGGACGATGGAGCGCATGGGACTTGGCTATGATGTGATCTCGAAGGTCAATCCCCGAGTGATCTATATGGCGATTTCCGGATTTGGCTACACAGGTCCATACCGTGAGCGCGGCGCGCTTGATATGATCATTCAGGGCATGAGCGGTCTGATGAGTCTGACCGGTGATCCGGACGGCCCCGCGATGCGCTGCGGCACCTCCGCCAGTGACGTTTTTACCGGTCTTTATGCCTTTGGCGCAATGTCTGCGGCACTCTATGACCGCGAAAAAACCGGGAAGGGGCAGTTTGTAGACGTTGCCATGCTTGATTCCACTTTCTCCTGCCTGGAGAACGCGGTCATCAATACCTGTGTATTCCATAATAATCCGCAGCGTGTTGGGAACAGCCACCCGACCAGCGTTCCGTTCGGGACCTTCCCGACAGCGGACGACGGGGAGATCATCATCACCTGTTCGCGTGACGCGGCATTTTATAATCTCTGCCGCGCGCTTGGCCGTGAGGACATGATCACAGACCCCCGCTATTCTAAGGCCGAAGACAGACGGCAGCACAAGGCGGAGCTGACGGAGGAAATCTCCAAGTTTACCCGTGCCCGTACGCTTGACGAGTGCGCGGCCATCCTGGAAGCTCACGACGTTCCCAACGGCCGCATCAACACGATGACCATGATTTGCGACGATCCGCAGATCGCGGCACGCGATATGATCGTTGAGGTCGAGCACCCTGTCGCTGGGAAATATAAGATGGCCGGCAGCCCGCTGAAGTTTGGCAATTATCCCGAGACGACCTACGAACCAGCCCCGATGCTTGGGCAGCATACCCAAGAGGTGCTTAAGGAGTATCTTGATATGCCGCAGGAGGAGATCGACGAGCTGCTGGAAGAGCATAAAAACATGTTGAAGAAATAGGAGATACAGGCGGCAGGCAGATATAAAGTTTTTTTATATCACCATATGCAAAGGCTGTATTATACAAAAGTTAGCGTTGGTGTTATCCTTATAACCAGCGAAACGACAGAAAGGACGGAAGAAAATATGAGGCTGAAGGCAAAGACCGCAAATCTTATTATGGCCGTTGCCGCAATTGTTCTGGGAGCAGCGATTTTGATCCTGACAAAGGTGCAGGGTCTGGAGCTTGTCAAGAGCGCAAAAATGGGTCCCGGCTTTTTCCCTGTAGTTTGCGGCGTTGCAATTATCGGTTGTGGCATTCTGATGTTGCTGGAGCTAAACACACAGACCCACAAAGCCAGAACCAATGAAACAGAAGCAGAGGAAATGGAAAGAGGCCTGCTTGACCCGCGAGAACTGCGAAATCTGCTGGTGTTTGCGATTCTCGGCATAGGCGTACTGCTGCTTTCAAAGTATATCGGTTTGCTCACCAGCCTTGGGCTGTGTGTGATCGCTTACCTGAAGATCCAGGGTAAGGATTCGTGGCTCAAGTCGATCATCATAGGCGTATGCATGGTCGTATTCCTCTATCTGGTGTTTGTCCTGTTCTTGCATGTTCCCGTACCCAAAGGACCGCTCGGATTTTAAGAAAGGAGAACGTAATTATGAGTGTACTTTCCAATCTGATTCATGGCTTTTCCATTCTGACAAATCTGATGACGATCGTTTATTCACTTGTTGGCGTGATCTGCGGCGTTATCATTGGCGCGCTCCCGGGCTTGGGCCCGTCTGTCGGCATCGCAGTGCTGTTGCCGATGTGCTACGGCCTTGATCCGGTCTGCGCGCTGTGTATGCTGTGCGGCATTTACTATGGTGCCATGTACGGCGGTTCGATCACCTCGATCCTGATCAACACTCCCGGCGACTCCGCGGCGATCATGACGACGCTCGACGGTTACCCGATGGCGCAGAAGGGACAAGCCGGCAAAGCACTCGGCATGGCCTGCCTGGCTTCCGTAATCGGCGGTACGATCTGCGTCGTGCTGTTTATGACCCTCGCTCCGGTGATTTCTAATTTTGCCACGGTGTTTGGCCCGTCGGAATACTTTGCGCTGATGGTGCTGGGCCTTACCTCTATCGCGGGCATGACCGGAAAGTCTCCGGCCAAAGGGTTCTTTGCCGCATTCCTCGGTCTGTTTGTAGCAGGCATTGGCATTGATTTGATTTTCGGTACGCCGAAGTTCGTGTTCGGCAACGTCAATCTTTACTCCGGCATCGACTTTGTTCCGGTCGCAATGGGCCTGTTTGGCATTGCGGAGATCACCTGCAACTTCCAGGATAACAACATCGTTGTAGACAAGGAAAACCTTAAACTCAAGAATCTGCTGCCGAATAAAGAGGAGTGGAAGCTCAGTTTGCCGCACATTGGCCGCGGTACGATCCTCGGCTTTATCGTCGGTATGCTGCCCGGTGCGGGAGCGACAATCGCATCTTTCCTTTCCTATGATATGGCAAAAAAGACCTCTAAGCGCGGGCATCTTTTTGGCACCGGCGTTATCGAAGGTGTTGCCGCGCCGGAATGTGCGAACAATGCCGCATCCATGGGCGCGATGGTCCCCATGCTGACGCTCGGTGTACCCGGGTCGGGTGCGACGGCGATCATGATGGGAGCCTTGATGATGCTCGGCATTTCTCCGGGGCCGTCCTTCTTCACCAAAGAAGCGGATGTCGCGTGGGGCCTGGTCGCCTCCATGTACCTCGGCAACGTGATCCTCGTCTGCATCGGTCTGGGAGCGCTTGGCCTGTTCGTCCGTATACTCAACGTCCGCACAACGACGCTGAATGCGCTGATCTTCGCATTCATTCTGATGGGCGCGTATGCATTGAATAACTCTATGTTTACGGTCGGCGTTACGCTCTTCTTCGGCCTGCTGGGATACTTCTTCAAAAAGGTGAATATTCCCGCTGCGCCGATGGTGCTCGCATTGGTCCTCGGAGCACTGACGGAGACCAACCTGAGACAGGCCCTGATCATTGACGACAATAATTTCTGGCGTGTGATCACGCACCCCATTTCCGGCGTTATCATCGTTCTGGCGATCCTGCTCGCGTTCGGCACGCCGATCAAATCGTTCCTCAAAAAGAGATTTGCCAAGAAGGCATGACTGATCCCCTTACGATATAAACAGAACATTCCTGTTTATATAAAAAATGAAACAAGAGAGAAAATGAGATAGGAAGCACACACTATGAAAAGAGCACTTGCACTGATCCTTGCTGCCGTGATGGCGTTGGCACTTGTCGCCTGCGGTCAGAAGGAAACTCCCACCACACCGGACAACAGCGACCAGCAGCAAGAGGACCAGACTCCTGAGGGTTGGGTCCCCACCAAAGACATTGAGTTCGTGATTCCCTTTGGCGCCGGCGGCGGCAATGACGTTATGGTTCGCAAGATCGTTGAGATCATTGAGAAGAATAATCTTTGCCCTGTGAACATCGTTCCCGTGAACAAGTCCGGCGGTTCCGGCGTTGTCGGTTATACCTATCTCACCTCCAAGGGGGCCGGTGATGAGTATACGCTGGCTTCTACCTCTGCGAGCTTCTACACCCAGCCTTTGACCGGCAATTCCCCCTTTACTCCGGATGAGACAAACTTCTCTTTCGTTGCGCATATGGTCAAGGACCCTGTTGTCCTTGTTGCCAACCCCAAGTACGGCTTTACCAGTATGCAGGATATCGTCGACTATGCTAAGGCTCATCCGGGCGAACTGAAGTGGGGCGGTATCGGCAATGCTTCCGATGACGCGATCATCATGTATATGTTCAATGATCTGGCTGGCATCGACCTGACCTATGTTCCCTATGACGACTCCGGTCTGCTTCAGGCGGCCGTTCTCGGCGGCCACATTGCCCTGTCTGTTAACTCTCTGGCTGAGGCGGAAGAGCACATGAAGGCCGGTACGATGACGCCGATCGCTGTCTGCGCGGATGAGCGCCTTGCCGGTCTGCCCGATGTTTCCACCACGGCGGAGCAGGGTTATGACATCTCCCACCAGCAGAGCCGCGGTATCGTTATGAATGCCGGCGTTAAGGAGGAAGTCCTCGCCTACTATTCCGACCTCTTCCAGCAGGTCGCTGAGACGGATGAGTGGAAGGATTTCACCGAAAAGAACGCGATGAGCAACATCTTCCTGCCCTATGACCAGTATGCGGCTTACGCCGAGGAAATGCTCGCGGACTACACCGAGTATCTCGCGCTGGCTAATGCAAACCAGTAAAATAAGGTACTGAAACCTCCTTCTCTATATTGAAAGAGCCGGCTGCATTGCTGCAGCCGGCTCTTTCATAATGTGTGTTAACCGTGTATGACGCCTGTGTCCAGTGAGCGGCTGTGTTCCTCCATAAATTTCAGAAAAGAATGCATACAGTGGGAGGCTTCCATTTCTTCCATGTAGGCAAACCAGAGCTGGCGCGTGAAGGGCGTGCCGTCCGGGTGGTTCAGCGGCAGAGCGTGGAGCGTGTGCCCATCCATATAGTAGTCGCCGAATACGATGGCGGCTCCGAAGCCGGAATCGACCATGCTGAAGCAGATGTCGAGATTTTTGACATTCATTCGCACATCCATAGGGGTATGAAAGGTCTCATCCCACCAAAGCTGCACGTTATCCTGCGAATACTTTGAGGTGTTGTGAAGAATAATGGGCATTTCCTTTAGCTCCTCAAGCGTGAGGGGCTGCTTGCAGACGGCATAGGCACGCATGGTAGAAAGCGGAAGCCGCGGCAGGTTTTCACAGTAGTCGCCATGGACAAAACCACAATAGGCTTTGCAGGAGGTAATGGCCCGCTCGACCTCGGAGGAGTTGACGACTTCAAGACGGAAGGTCGTCTCGGGCGAGAGCTTTTTATACTGCAGCAGCAGCGCGGGGAGAAAGTATTTTGCTATCGTAGACGGTGCAACGATCTTGATAATGCCGATGTCTTCGTTGGACGTCCCTTGGACATGGCGCAGGGTCTCGTTTACCAAGTCCATGATTTTCTGAGATTGCGTGGAAAGATATTCGCCTTCCGGAGTAAAGAGGAGCCCCTTGTTGCTTCGGATCGCGATTTGACAGCCGACCTCTTTTTCGATGTTTTGAAGTCTGATCGTAAGCGCCGGCTGGGAAATAAAAAGTTCTTTGGCGGCGCTGGAAAGGCTTTTGGTGCGGTAAATGACGGACAAGGTGAGCCAGTCTTCGGTTTTCATAAAGAAGACCTCCCTGAAATAGTGATGGCCCCGCCCATAAAGGGGAGAACGGGGGTAACGGCGATGAGCTGGTCAAAAGCTGCATAAAAACTGCTTATGGCAAACAATTAAGAAACGGTATTATGCAAAGGAATACGGCACTGCTACAATATAGGCAGAGAATATGTGGCATCTATTCTTATGTTTATTAAGATGAAAGAGAGGAAAAACATGAAGGTCGATTTAGAGAAATGTATTGGCTGCAAGAAATGCATACCGTTTTGCCCGCAGGGAGCGATCCATGTGGAGGACAAAAAGGCGTTCATTGATCAAGAGGAGTGCGTAGAGTGCGGGATCTGCGTGCGTCAGATCGAATGTCCCCGCAAGGCCTTTTATGAGCCGGAGGAGGTCCGTCAGTGGCCGCGCTCTGTACGTAAAGTCTTTGGGGACCCGACGGAAAAGCATGAAAGCACAGGCGTCCGCGGACGCGGTACGGAGGAGGTCAAGACCAACGATGTTACCGGCCGCGTTAAGCGCGGTGAGGTCGGCTTTGCGCTGGAATTTGGCCGACCGTCCATCGGCTGCCGCGTAAAAGACGTGGAAGTGGTGACAATCCCGCTGGCAAAAATGGGGATCGAGTTTGAGCCATGCAATCCGCTTACCTCTCTGCTTGATACGGAGACCGGCATCGTTCACGATGACGTGAGGAACGAGAAGATCCTCTCTGCCATTGTGGAGTTCAAGATCCCCGAGGAGCGGTTCGCAGAGGTCGCGGCGACGGTCTATGACGCGGCGCAGCACTGCAAGGGTACGGTATTTTCCTGGGGCCTGGTCGTCCGGTATGCCGAGGATGGTACGATCCCCGTGACGAAGACCCTTGATAAGATGGGAATCAAGTATCCCAAGAACGCAAAGGTAAATGTTGGCCTTGGCCGCCCGCTGACAAGCGCATAAGGAGGAAACGATATGTCTCATACGTTACATAGATTTGGCCCGGAAGAGACCTTCCAGAATGACTTCCCGTTCATCTCCCGACCGGCCATGAAATTCAATGACAAGGGCGCGGCGCCCAAGATGCGCCGGGTCATGGAGATCTGCCTGGATGAAGGCCCTGTGAACTGGGGCTCGCTGACGACAAAGCAAAATCTGACACTCGGGTTTGACCGCGAGGAGCTGCTCAACAAGACAGAGGACAACTCTCCGGCTATGGGCTGCTTTGATGATCGGCAGAAGGTCGTTAATGTGCTCAAAAAGCTCAAGGAGGAGGATCTCGGGATGTCGGTGGTCGTTACCGGCCTGCGTGACAAGGTGGAGGATATCTGCCATGAGGTCGGCCTGACGCCGCATTCTGCCGACTTAGCGCTCGGTATCTTTGGCGATACCTCCCGCCTGCCTGATGATGAAACGATGTGCTACACGACCATGTGCGGCCACGCCATGATTTCGGCGGGACTTGTCAAGCAGATCCGGAAGGCAGTCGTTGAAGGACGCATGGAGCCGGAGAAGGCGGCAAAGATCCTGGCCAAACCCTGCTACTGCGGCATCTTCAACATCACCCGTGCAGAGAACCTGCTGGAAGCGGAAAAGGAGCGGGAAAAGGGAGAATAAAGCCGTCTTTATTATATTTGAGAGTGGGAATAATGTCAACCGCGCTGCCGTGCTTTTCGCGGCAGCGCGGGCTTTGACAGACCCACCGTTTAGGACGGATTTTGAGGCGGATGAGAGAAAGGATAAGCAATGGTAATTGATCGTGAAAAATGTGTGGGCTGCGGGATATGCACCCTTTACTGCCCTGCCGATGCGATCCGCGTCGCTGTGGACGAAAACGGGAAAAGGAAGGCGTCGATTGATCAGGAGAGATGCCTGGAATGCGGGACGTGCATCCGGAAACGTGTGGTGAAATGCCCGAGAGACGCCATTTATGAGCTGCCGAAAGAGGAACGCTCGGTTGGACGCCAGATGAGGCGCTTCTTCTCGGATCCCTCTACAACGCACCCGCTGACCGGCGTGCCGGGGCGCGGCACGGAGGAGGTCAAGACCAACGATGTGACCGGTCGCGTCTGCCGCGGAGAGCTTGGCCTGTGTCTGGAAATGGGACGGCCCGTAGTGGGAACGTCTGTGCGCGAGATCGAGAAGGCGACGATGCGGCTGGCGCAGTGCGGCATTGAGATCGAACCGTGCAACCCGCTCAGCGACCTGCTTGAGGATCGAAAGACCGGCAAATTCAAAGAAGAGTATCTGGAGGAACGGTTTGTCAGCGCGATCATCGAGTTCTGTATTCCCTTTGAGCGAGGAGCGGAAATGCTGAAAGTATGTCAGGAGATCGCGGACCGGACAGAGACCGTCTTTTCCATGGACATGATCTGCTGTTATAATGAGGACGGGACCAATCCGGCGGTCAAGCTGTGCGAGGAGCTCGGAGTCACCGTGCGTCCCAATGCCAAAGTGAATATCGGCATCGGACGTCCTTACAAAATCGAAAGAGAGAGGTGCTGATATGTCTCATTCACTGCATCGACGCGGAAGCATGGAATCGCTTCGGCACGATTATCTGCTGCTGGTTACGGCAGCGTCCGGCATCAACAGTGCCAACAGTAAGGAAAAGCTGCGGCGCGTGCTGGACCTTGTGTGGGAGATCGGCCCGATCAATACCGGCTCAAATGAAGTGGGAACGATCCTCTCCGGCGTGAGTGTGGAGGAGATCAAGGCCGGGTTCACGGAGGTGCCGCGCGTGCGCTGTGTGTTCGACAGCGAGGAAAAAATGCGGGAGATCATTGGACGCCTCATTGAGATGGATCTGGGGATCTCGGTCACCGTATCCGGACCGCGCGCAGAGGTGGAAAAAATGTGCCGGGACTTCGGCATCAAACCGCATTCGGCAAACTTCTCGCTGGACATCTGGGGCCGGCGGGAAAAGCTGCCCCCGGAGGAGATTCTGGAGTTTATCACCATGTGCGGCCACGGCATGATCTCCAAGGCGTTGGTGGTCGATACCATCGAGCGGGTCAAAGCGGGAAAGATGACGCCCGAAGAGGGCGCGGTCCGCATGGGAAGCCCTTGTGTGTGCGGCTTTTTTAATCCCACCCGCGCGATCATGGCGCTTGAAAAATACGTGCCGAAGGAAGAAAGCTGAATAGAGGAGTGTGCATAGCGCTCCGGTATGCGTGCGGCGTACCGGGGCGTGCCGAAAAGGGGAGGAAAGGCGGGTGAGATCGTGCAGATTATAATGACGGTCGCGTTGGCGACAGCGGGGGGACTATGTGCCCGGAAAATTGGGATTCCAGGGGGTATGCTCGTCGGTGCACTGTTGGCGGTCACAGGATTCAATATGCTGACCGGACAGGCGTTCCTTTGGCCGCAGACAAGAATCCTTGCGCAGGTGCTTACGGGGGCTTATATCGGCGGAATGATCTGTATGGAGGACCTGCGACGGATCCCCAAGATCGTTGGCCCGTATCTGATGATCATAGGATGCTTTGCTGTTGTCAATATGGTGACGGCGTTCTCCATTTTTTACCTCACGGATCTCGATTTTGTGACCTGCCTTTTCTGCGCTATGCCGGGCGGTATTACAGATGCTCCGCTCATTGCCATGGATATGGGGGCGGATGTCGTCTCGGTCACGGCGATGCAGCTTGTCCGGCTATTGTTTGGCATGGGCTGTCTGCCGACGATTATTATGTGGATCGGCCGAAAGCGGCATGAGGCAGACACGGCAGCGGCAATTGGGCCGGTGCAGAAAAATCGGGCCTCCCTCTGCCGCTTTTTACCGGTGCTGGCCGCTGCGTTGACAGCCGGACTGATCGGCCGTCGGACAGGGATCCCTGCCGGAACGATGACCTTTTCGCTTACGGCGACGGCGCTGCTTAAGCTGACAAAGGACGTTCCGCCGATGCCGCCGTGGCTGCGTAAGGCGGCACAGGTCATCATAGGCTGTTGCATTGGTTCACTGATCACGATTGAACAGGTGATCGCCATGAAGCAAATGCTCCTTCCGGCAGTCATCCTATGCCTGAATTATCTGTTGTGCTGCGTCGGCGGCGGAATGCTGCTTCGGCGTGTATTTGGGTTGGACCGCTGCATTGCTATGCTGGCGCTATCGCCGGCGGGAGCAACGGAGATGACATTGATCGCGGCGGATCTCGGAATCGAGGACGTTGATTTGGTCGTACTGCAGATTTGCCGCTTGGTTGGTGTTTTGATGCTCTTTCCACAACTGTTTGCTCTGCTGCTCAGATTTTCGGGGCGAACCTAACTGCGCCGCGGAATCTCTTAGAAATTGAGTGTAGAAAAATTTGGAATCGCAAAATAATTTTCGATTTTAGCGCTGCCGCGCCACGAGAAAGGAAAGCGGAAGGCCGCAGGCAAGGTTGCCTGCGGCCTTCCGCTTTCAGTCAATGGTTCCCTTTGCGCGGTCTGGGTTCACGCACCCTTGCGCACCTTGGCGGCGACGAAAGTGAAGGCGGGAATGACGATCACGGGGATCGCCGTCCAGCCGACGATGGAGGTGCCCTGCTGCAGCATGGTCTGGAAGCCCAGCGCCGCGCCGAAGGCGGCAATGCCGAGCAGGATGGCCGTGATGACGAAGCGACGCAGCTGCTTGTTCGGGATGAATTGGAACAGCCCATCGAAGCGGACGTTGCCCGCGTGCGCGAGTCCCGCCGCGCTCGTCAGCACGGCGAGCGTCATCAGAATGACGTAGAGCCACTGCAGCCACTTCATGCCGAGCCGGTTTAACACCGCCATGACCGGCAGCGTCTCGGCGCAGACGTCAAAGACATTCGTGTAGCTGAAGAGCGTGAAAATCAGACATACCATCAGCACAATGGTGATAACGTAACCGGAGAGAATGGCCTTGCGCGCCTCCCTTTTATCCTTGAGCATGTCGGAGACGGACATGACGTTGAACACGATGGTGGACTGGAAGCAGCCGTACTGCATCGCGCCGAGGATGGCGTGGAGAAAGCTCGAGTCCTTGGCGTTTGCGGCGGAATTGGCGAACGCGCCGGTCACGTCACAGTCGCCGCGAGTGAGCGCCAGCACGGTGATGAGCAGCACCACGCCCACGATGGCGTACATCATGTAGCCCGAGGACTTTGCCAGCAGCTTGGAGCCGTACAGGCACAGCGCGGCGGAAACGAGAATGGTGACGATGGCGGTCGTCCAGTAATTGATGCCGAGAAAGCCTTGCAGCAGTTTGCCCTCGCCGGAGAAAGCGAGGCCGCCCGCGCACATCATCGTCATGAGGAAGCAGACGTCATAGAGCACGGCGACGACTCCGCCGAGCTTCTCGCCGTAGCACGAACGGGCAAAGGGCCGGTAGCCCGGCGTGCCGTGCTCGCGCGCGTATTCGAGCATATAGTACATCACGCCGCCCGTGACGAACATGGCGAGCAGCGGCGTGACGAGTCCGACCCAGCCGTACTTCACATACCAGCGCACGCTGAACGCGCCGGTGGCAAAACCGGGGCCAAAGTGACTGCCGATCCATACGGCGGCGACGCCCAAAAAGGCGGGGACTGCGGTTTTCTTCTTTTCCATGTGTGTTCTCCCTTTCTGCAATGCTCCGGCGCTCACTCCGCGTCGAACGACATGCGGGCGGCGACGGCGTCCTTCAGCCCCTGTGCCAGCGCGGCGTGCATGGGGTGGTTCAGATAATCGCCGAGCTGTTCAGGAGCGTCGATGCGCATGACCATCATGATGTCCGCGTTGGAATCGCGCACGGTGACGCAGCGGCTGACCCTGGCGTCGTGCAGAAAGGGCAACTCGGCCTCCAGCGCCGCATAGACCGCCTGGCACTGCGCGAGGATCGCGGCGGCGTCCGCGCCCTCCTTCAGCTTGAGCAAGTTGTAATGGACCATATTCTCACCCTCTGTTTTATGATGCTTTAACATGGCGCAAAGCGGATGCTTTGTCAAGTAAAAGCGATAGCGATGCAAAGTGAAAAAGTGATTTTGGCGAAATGCACGGAATCGCGAGAAATGTAGCACGAAATTTATCGTTTTCGCACAGAGAAAAGGTTCCTTTTCCGCGTGGGCGTACTAAAATATCGCCGTGAAGTGCAAAAGGGGCCATAGCCCCTTTTCCGACAGGCTGAGAGGCCCATCCGCTTTGGCAGATGGGCCTCTTTCGTATATCGTGCCGGCTCAGCTTCTGCTGAGCTGCGCGGCAAATTCGTGGGCGCGCCGGGCAATACCGGGCAGGCGGATCAGGCTGCCGCGCTCATTCGCGGTCTCCAGCAGACAGAAGTGCGGCGGCAGGAAGAAGGACTTGTTCATGTTCAGGGCAGAGATCAGCTGCCGCGCCAGCAGGTCGCCGCCGGAATAGCCGGAGACGATCAGGCCGAACAGTCGCTTGTCGTAAAAGCGCTGCTGACGGAACAGCGCGGTCAGCCGGTTCACACAGGCGGTCAGATTCGCCGAGAGCGCGTCGTTGTAATTGGCGCAGAGCATCACGAGCGCATCGCAGCGGCGCACCGCCGGATAGACCTCCTCGACCATCGGACCGCCGTAGAAGCAGCTGCCCTGCTCGCCGAAGTGCAGGCAGGCGGTGTAGCTGCACCCGTTGCAGTCCGGGACGCTTCCGTTGCGCAGACCGATCTCCTCGACCTCGATTGTCTCGGGCAGCCCCTCACGCACCAGCTCCCAGAAGGCAAGCGTGTTGGAGGTGCTGCGCTGCGAGGCGTGCAGGGCGAGCACATGGCGGATAGGGGGAGGCTCCTGCCAGCCGTCCAGCCGTTCGATCAGCTCGGTCACCGCAGCGCGGAACGCAGTCCGCTCGTCCACACCGCCGATCTGCGCCTGCACGCGGAAATTGCGCATGGAGCCGGTCGCCTCCACCAACGGACGCCCCAGAAAGGCGCAGCCCGCCTGATTGGCTGCGAACACCATGTCGCGCGCGACATCCTTGGTGTAAAACTCCCCGACGCCGGTCACGACAACGCCCGCCACACAGCCCGCGAGCAGGCTGCTGTCCCGCCGGAGCCGGGAAAGCAGCCGGTAATAGGCTTCGTTGCAGCCGCCCTCGTCGAGCGCAACGGCGAAAAGCAGGCGGCGACCCCGCAGATCGGTCATTCCGTCCTCGGGGTCGACAAAGCAGCTTCCATCCGGAAGGACTGTCTCCAGCATTGCGCACAGCGGCGCGCTGTATTCATTTTTCGGCAAAAGAACGGTCAATGCCATGACACGCCCTCCCTTTCAGTCGATCGCGCGCAGCTTTCGTTCCGTTTCCCGCAGCCGCGCCATCAGCGCGTCCGGCAGCGCAAGGCGCTCCAGCTCCGTGCCGGCGGATGTTGCCCGGTTGCGCGCTCCCATAAAGATGCCGCCGAGATAGGTCGACGAGCAATGCCACTCCCCTCGCAGGCACAGCAGCAGGCTCAGCGCGCCCGATGAGAGCGCGGGGGCAACATACGGCTTGAAGCCGAGCCGCCGCATTTCAAGATTTGCGTGCGCCGCCTTATCCGTCAGCTCACGCGATATGGCGTCGTCGTAGTGGGAAATGGAGTTGGCGATCACCAGGTCCTCGCCGTGCGGACCGAAGCTGCGCCCGTCCGTAAGAAAATCGGCAAAGCGGCGCTCCTTCTTCGCGTAATAGACGGCGCGGGCGTTCATCACGCCGAGACCGAAGCCGCGCACCTGCTGCGGGAAAAGGCCCATTCCATCAAGCCTGCCGTCCTCGCCGCGATTGCTCTCAAGCAGTACTGTGCGGCACAATGGGTCTACCGGGTCGCTGACCACGCAGAAAAGCCCCTTGTAGCGCGCCTCGCGCGCTTTTTTCGCGTACAGCGCCACCAACTCGCGGTTGAGTCGGTACTGCGCCATACGCACGTCGCCGTCCTTGACGGACGTATCCGGCACGAAGCGCGACGCGCAGAACAGAAACACGTCACCGTCAAACAGCTTCTCCGGCGGGATGATCTCCACGGACGGCATCGCGTCGTAGGGGGAGGGCAGGCTGATCTGGTTCAACTCAAATTCCCAGCGCTCGACCACGTTCTCCCGCAGGTCGCAGATGCCGATGGACGAGACCACGTCTCCGCCGAGCAGGCGCAGCCCCATGAGCAGCGTGCTGCCGACGTCGCCGAGCGCCAGCAGATTGACGCGGTATTTTGCCGGCGGCGCGGGAAGCGTCAAAAGCTCCTCCCAGCGCGGGTGCAGACGGTTGACCGCGCGCACACGTCCTGCGCGGATTGCCGCCGTCAGCTCCGCCGTCAGCTCTGGCGCGGGCGCGGAAGCGTTGAGTGTTTCGACGCTTTCTTCCACCGTCAGCAAGGCGGGAGCCGTTACGGGAAAGCTCTCCCGCCCCGCAAGAGGCTGCCGCGAAAACAGAAACACGATCTCCCCGTCGGCCGGAAGCCGGTCCAGCGGCTCATAAGGCAGAGCCTCCTGTGAGCAAAGCGTATGCCCACAATAACGGTAGTAATTCATATCATTGCCTCCTTCATTGCCGAGCGCATCCGCATCAGCAGCTCAATGTCGTCCTCGAGGTAGGTGGATGCTGCGCGGTTGAAGTCGTAGTTCATGCAGCGGCCCTTATCCGGACACAGCGGCAGGATCACCGCCTCGCTCAGGCGACTGAGCGTCAGATTGCGGGCAAAGGCGCGGCGGTACTCGGTTTCAAGCGCCAGAAGGATATCGCGCGCGTTTTCTACGCAGCACAAGCTCAGCTCCCACGCGGTATCCGGGTCGAGCGGGGAAAACTCCGGCGCGGCATAGGGCAAAATGCGGTTCACAGAGGGCTGCAGCCCGCCGTTGGGGCGTTCACTGCGGCGGATGGTATCGCCCCCGATGAACGGGTAGAGCGTCGATTCCACAAAGCGCATCCGGATATCCGGCAGATAGTAGACGCCCTCTGCCTCGTAGCCGAGCTGCTCCATCAGGTCGCGGCCCATGCCGGTGAGGTAGCCGACCAGCACCCTCTTCACCGGCGTTTCCGTCTCCCGCAGCAGCGGCGCAAGGCGGCGGAGCCGCTTTCCGTCGTGTAGCATATCGTCCACCAGAATAACGGGGCGGTCAAAGGCGCGGATGGTGCGGACCTGATCCTCCAGTGGTGAATAGTCGGGATACGCCTCGATCGAGTAGGAGGAGAGGTCCGGCTCATATACCTTGTCCGTGCGCAGCGTTTTGGTCACCGTGTTGGGAACGATCACGCCGCGCATGAGCTTTCCGTACGGCACGCAGATATCCGGGCCGAGCTGCCGCGGCTCCGTCGGTTCCTCGGGCACACCGTTGCACGCGGTGATGCGCTGGAGCAGGCGATGGTAAATCATACCGGCGGACAGACTCAGCACCAGACTGCCGGGCTGCAGCTTCGTGAGCGTTTCCTGCAGCCGGCGGTGCGCCGACGCGACGGCGGCTATGACGGACGGTGCGGTGGACAGAGGCGGCTTGACGGTCGTATTGACGTTATTGCTCAGGATGATCGGACGGCGCATATCGACCGCCAGCACACCGTGCCCGCAGTCTTTCGGCACACTCACGAAGCCCTGCAGACGCAGAAGCTCACGCACCCAGCCGTCCGCCGCGCTCTCTGTCGGGCAGTAGAGCGCGTAGGTGTACTCCAGACCGAGCGCCAGCGTCAGCGCCTCGGTCAGAAGAAGTTGTCCAAGCTCATCCTGCTGTGCCGAGCGCGGCACGAACAGTCCGCTGATCAGCAGCGCCCGCCCGCCGGCATTTTGCCGCACAAAGGCGGCGAGCTCCGCGCTGCCGAGGCGCGAAAAAAGGTGCTGCGGGTCCATGCAGCAATAGCTTACAGCGCCCAGCACCGTCCCCTTTGCGCCGTGGCAGAGCAGCATCATATCATCGCCGCACTGCTGCAGCCGCCGGCAGAGGTTCCCTGCGCCTGCGGACGAGTAAAGCTCGCGCAGCAGAGCGCCGACGCGCGCGTCCCCGACCGGGCAGACGACCGCCTCCAGCTCCTCTGTGCGCAGAAGCGGTTTGTCCTGCGGCTCGCGCAGGTAAAGGCTGTTGCGGTAGATGAATTCCTGCGCCACGGGGTCGATCAGGTGCGAGATGTCGCGGTTGGCGTCCACCGCCTCACGAATGCGGGTCGAGCTGATCTCCTCCAGCTGTTCAGGCAGTGTCAGCTCCACGACTCTGCCGTGGATGCAGCCGTAGTCCGCCGCGCCGCCCGTGCCTGCGCGGCGGAAGATGACATGGTCGAAGCTGTGAATGGAATCCGGCTCAGCAGGCTTACGGTAGGAGGAGGCGTGAGCCACCACGTCGCTGCCGACCACGATGGAGACCGGGCGCCCCGGCAACGCCTCCCGCAGCTGCTTCAGGTTTTTCGGGTTTGCGATGTTGACCGGAAAATCCTCCGGAAAAATGTGAACGTGAAACTCGTCTGCCACGGACATTGCGGCGATCTCCCGCCGGATGCGGTAGGGCTGGGTGCGCTTGGACCATGAAAATTCGTCAATGGCGAGCAGCACCTCAAAGCCCGCGTCGCGGATCGAGCGCACGATGCCCTTGTGCGAGAGTGTGAAGGGGTCGAAGGTGCCTGGGAAAAACGCGATCGGGCGGGGGCGGTCAAAGGCAATGCCGCCGTGCAGCAGCTCCTGCTCAACCACGAACCGGTAGAGCCTGCCGAGCATCGCCGCGCGGTAGTAGAAGCTCAGACTGTCCACGCGCTCCCCCACGCACAGGGCGAGGATGCGCCGCACTGTGAGCCGGAACGCGCGGCACTTGGCCTGCTCATCGAGGGTGAGGGAACCGAACACATGGCGGCCCAGCAGATACATGGCCTCCTGCCGTGTGCCGGCGTCGATGCCTGCAGTCCCCTTCATCAGCATTCCGAGCAGACGCTCTGCACGCCGGCGGCCGGCGCCTTCTTCCTCCGAAAAGCGCGTGCCGTAGGCGGGATAGTCCTCGAACAGCACACCGACCGTATCGAGCGCGGAGGCGATGATATGCCCGCTCGAGGAGCACAGCGCGCCGTCAAGGCTCGAGAGCAGCTCGTCGAACTGCTCCGGCGGGAGCCACAGGGCAAAACGCCCCAAATAGTCGGGGATATATTTGGTGAATTCCTGCTGGCCGAGCTCCAGCCCGCGGCAGAGTTCGACGGCGATCTCGTTGCGCTGGTCCACGCTCAGCAGCGGCGCAAGCTCCAGCAGCGCTGCGCCGGCGCTGTGACGCACGGTTACGCGGTCGCTGACCTTGATGAGGTTGGAAAGGTGCGCTGCGATGTGCAGCACCTGCGCGCCGCCCGCGTGTGCGTGCTCCGTCAGCAGAAGAATGTTGACCTGCTTGATGATCCACGGCGTCGCCGTTTTGAGATTATCCAAAAAGATATCCGAGATGGTTTCGTCCGGCAGGCAGGCCGTCTCGCCGCTGAGAAGCCCGCCGCGCAGAAGCGTGAGGGACAGGCTGTCGGCGCAGTCCATTTTTTCCAGCGCCGCGTATACGTGCGCTGTCTGCTGCGCCGAGCTGCGCAGACGGCGCAGCAGCAGCGCCGCGGCGGTGCGGACGGGCAGCTCCTGTGCGTGGGCGGACGTCTCGGCGAAATGAAGAAGGGTCTCCAGCTGTGCTGCGGTACACCGCTCCAGCGGGAGCGCCGCGAAGGTATCGAGAAGCTGAAAGACCGTTGACGCGTTTGCGCGCGCATCGGGCCGGCAGTAGCCCAGCAGGCAGTTCAGGAAGCGCTCCTCCCGTCCCTGGCAGTGGAGGAGCAGGGAGTTGACCGCGAATTTCAGCGTGTAGCCGATCCAGCTCCTGTGCTGCGGCATTAGCTTGTGGTCCGGAAAGATGATCTCGTCGAGATACAGCTTCCATTGACTCAGGTCGGTCACGCCGCCCGCGGTCTTGCTGTCCGCCGGACGCTCTTTGACGTAACCGGCGTGGAAATCGGCGATGATCGCACCCATAAGAGCCGCCGACTGGCGGCGGATATCGCCTTCGCGGTGCATCAGCAGCTCGTATAGGAACGCCAGCGCCTGCACCTTCTGCGGGATGCGCAGGTAGAGCGAGTAGGATTCGATCACGCCCAGATAGGCGCGCAGACGTCGCCAGTCCGTCTCGCCGCGGGCCTGCTCAAGCAGCTGCGCAAAGCTGCGCGGACCGGTCAGACGGCTCATCAGCTCGATGTTGTGCTCCACACAGACGAGCCGCAGGACCTCGAGCGCTTCCCCGTCCGTCATCAGCGAGGCGTTCTTTTCCCGCGGCGGCGTATGGTTGCCCTTCAGACTGATGTCCACGCCGCGCGCGATCAGAAAACGTTCAAAATCCCGCAGGCGCATATAAACGCGCCGGTAGCGCTCCCTTTTTTCCTCGTCCACGCGGTCGAGCTTGGCAAGGATCACGTCAAACGCCTCGGACAGCGAGGAGATATGGGTGACCTCCTCGCCGTGCGCGCCGCGCGTCTGCTTCACGCGGAAGTCCGCGTAGATCAGCAGCAGCGATTCCACCGAGAGGTAGTCCGGCTCAAGATCCCAAACGGAATGATTCGCGGCAATGTGGCCGATATCCGTCAGACGGCGCCGGCGAAACCAAAGATCGGTGTAATAATAGTGCAGATACGGGACCCGCTCGCCCGGACGGCAGCCGAATTTTCCGATATCGTGGCCCGCGGCGCTGCCGGACACCAGCGCGAGATCGACCGGGATGCCGGTCCCCTTCAGGGCTTGTCCCATTGTCACAGCGATGTGGTGAACGCCCGCGATGTGCTCCAGCGTCCGGTAGGGGGTGACCTCCAGCCCCAGACGCATCATTTCGTAAACGTACTCGCGCTTCCACAGCCGCAGCATTTGGGTGTAGCTTGCCGCGCAGGGACTATCGTCCGCCGCCGCTCCCGAAAAATCAAAGTCCCACGTCGGGTCAAAGGGCAGCAGCTCCCGCTCGGTGTCGAACAGCACCTGAAGCACCGAGAGCAGGAAGACCGCTCCGGCGCCGCAGGAGGTCTCCACGCCCTTTTCCGGGAAAAGCAGGCGGCGGGCCGTGTCGTAGGCGCAGAGGAGCCAGCCGTCCCGCGGCTCGTCCGGGCAGAGCTGCGCCAGCTCGCCGCGGCATGATCCGAGCACGTCGGTGCAGCGTATCCGCCCGCCGTTCAGCAGCGGCGCAAAGCGCTGCATATAGTTTTCCCGCTCAAGCGCGCGCAGAAAGTCTCCGTGTCCTTCAAAATATTCTGCCGCGGGGCGCTTGTTCAGCCGGCGCAGGAGCAGCGTATTCATCTGTTTGATCCGTTTTTTGTTCATCGGTCCATCTCCCCGTCTCAAGTGCGCATTTATCTGCTTCTATTATGCACACCCTGCGGGGCGGATGCAAGAGGTTCCGCTGTAATTTATGCGCGGTCCGTGCCGCGCGGGATCGTTCCCGTCGCCGGCTGCTGCCATGCCGGAGTCCAAAGTATTTTAAGGCAGGGCTTCTTCCTGCCGGATGAAAAGTACGATCCTGTTTTTCATGGAGATCCTGTCGACCGCATAGCCGTATGCCGTCAGCTCCTTTTTGCAGCTCCACACATAGTAGTTGATGCAGACATCGGATAGGCTGCCGATACCCTTGCCTGCAAATCGGATTGTCCGGGTTTTGATTACTGCACAACCGCTCCTTCTATTGACCTTATTTTTCTGTGTTTTTTGTTTCCCCGCATGTGTAAGTGTAATGTCTAATTAGGGTCAAATCTACTGAATTGGACAAAGGCGGCAACGCTTGGCAAACCCTTGCGCCGCAAGGGCTTTAAGCTGTGTGGGATGTGGATTCGCTCGACTGGAAGGGCATCTCCGCCGGTGAGATCACCAAGCGCGTGACGGGGAAGGTGACGAACGGCTCCATCGTGCTCTTCCACAACGCGGGCGAGCACACGCCGGAGGCGCTGCCGGATATCCTCGACTACCTGCTCGGCGAGGGCTATGAGATCGTGCCGATCTCCAAGATCCTGCTGACGAACGAAGAGACGTACATCGACCATACCGGACGGCAGTGCCGGAGCGCGGAAACGTGAGATGCCTGCTGCACCGACCAGATCACGGGCGCGAGCGTCAAGCGTCCGGACATTACAGGTATCGAGATTATGTGTGGGAGTTCGAAGACCGCGTGCGCACCCTATAAGAGAACCGAAAAAGGCCGCTGCAGGAATGTTCTGCGGCGGCCTTTTTTCGCGCTGAGAACTGGCGGCTGTCAAGGCTCGGACCTTTTACCGGAGCCCCGCGGAATTTTCGAAGCCCCGATGCGCTCGGTGAGCTGCGCGGGGCGGCGGCTTCCTTACGCCGTGGGCGGCTCGTAGGTCACATCGTATTCGCTCCATTGGATGCGGATGGAGTAGCGCGCGCCGCCAGCGGAGAGAAACGAGTTGATCTCACACATCGACCAGAGCTTGGTCGCGGGGTCCTGCTGGCGGATGCGCATATTGTGCGTCTCCTGCGAGTTCGTGTAGACGGTGCCGTCGAGCGCGACGCTGGCCGAGACGGTGGTGCTGTTCATGGTCTGCGTCTCGATGGTGCTGCCGTCGTAGATGGTCGTGCGGCGGATGTCTACCAGGACCGGCGCGGCGGCGTCCTTCGGCGCGATGCTGATACGCAGCGCGCTGGCAGAGGAGCGCTGGTAGGTCAGCACCAGATCCTTCAGAGGAATGTTCAGTGTGCTGTTTGCCGCGGAGAGATCGACGCGGTATTCGGTGAACGGCGCGAAGGGGTTGGGCGTCGTCAGCTCCTGCTCGCCGGGCTGGAAGTGCAGTTTATAGCTGCGCGGCGTATCCTCGGCGACGGTGATGACAGGTGCTTCACCGTTTTCGCCCTTGGGACCCTGAATGCCCTGCTCGCCCTTTTCACCGGTATCGCCCTTCTCGCCCTGCGGACCCTGAACACCCTGCTCTCCCTGCGGTCCCGGACAGCCGCGGTCGCCCTGCACACCCTGTGGACCGACCTCGTCATGAATATGCAGGAGGACAAGGAGGCTGTGTTCGACTGCGTGGACACCGTAAAAATGTGCCTGCGTGTGTTCACGCCGATGATCGCCGCGATGAAGGCCTGCACCTGCAATATGTACCGCGCGGCGCAGCGCGGCTTCCTGAACGCGACCGACCTTGCGGACTATCTGACAAAGAAGGGGCTGCCCTTCCGCGCAGCGTATAAGATCGCCGGTCAGCTCGTGGCCTACTGCATCGAGCACACCGCCGTGCTCGAGGAGCTGCCGCTCACACTGCTCCGGCAGTACAGCGAGCGGTTCGGCGAGGACGTTTACGCCGCCATCGCGCTCGCCAGCTGCGTGACGGGCCGCACCTCGCTCGGCGGTACCTGCGTCGCGTCGGTCGAGGCGCAGATCGCCTCCGTCCGCGACTTCCTTGCCGGACAGACAGAGGCTGCAAAGCAGGCAGAGAACGGTTGACAACACGGAGGATCGGACTATAATAAGCGATAGTCAGCGGGCAATGTCTCCGCTTACGAATCAGAATTTGAAGGAGAACTTTTTGAAACACATCACCCTATCACCGGAGCGTGTGGCCTGACCGGGAGGTCCGGCAAATCCAACACACGCCGCTCCTCCCGAAGGATTTCGCATGATCTTTCTTCCGGAGGAAACACCATGAACCGCGAAAACAAACGCAAGACCTTTGAAAAAGGCTACTACAAGACGCACGCCTGCAAGGATACCTTTACCTGCAAGGTCTGCGGCCGGCTCTGCACGCCGCAGAACGCCGACAGCGACCACCGCAACCACTGTCCGAACTGCCTTTCCAGCCTGCACGTCGACATCGAGCCCGGTGACCGGGCGTCCGACTGCGGCGGCATCATGGAGCCAGTGGCTGTTTGGGTGCGCAGAGGCGGCGAATGGGCTATCATCCACCGCTGCAAGCGCTGCGGGGCGCTCAGCTCCAACCGCGTGGCGGCGGACGACAACCCGATGAAGCTCATGAGCATCGCCATGAAGCCGCTGTGCGAGCCGCCGTTCCCGCTCGACCGCATCGAGGAGATGACCGCTCTCATGGGCGGCGACGGGCGGCTCCGCTGAAGCGGGAGCCAACGAAGGCAAAAACGCAGAGCAGTACCGAAACGGTGCCGCTCTGCGTTTCCTTTTTTGAAGAATTTTTGAATAATTGATAAAAATGGTTGACGACCGGACGGTGGAGGACTGTAATGACGCCCTGAAGCAGAGAAAAAGGAGATCATGGCATGATCACATTGTTTATCATCGGAATGGTCGTTCTGACCGTAAAGCTCGTGGCATTGACGCTCAGCGTCACCTGGGGACTGACCAAGACGATCCTGTTCGGCGTCGGCCTTCCGGTCATCCTGGCTGCGCTGTTCATCGCGAGGCTGACGGCCTTCGCCATCCCGCTGCTGATCCTTGCGCTGCTGGGCGTATTTCTGCTGCCGCTTTTCGGCATCTGAGAAAGCGGCTGCCGCGGAGTGCATGGGACGCGGCAGCGCGTTTGTCTTGATTTTGTACAAAAGGGCGATTGACTTTATTGAGTAGAAGTGTTAAAGTTTCGCTATTATAAAAAGTGCGCGGGCGGGAAGGACGCAGGCTCTGCCGACACGGACAAATGAGAAAGGGAGCAGTGATACCATGCAGGAACTGAGCAGAAGAAACGAGCATTTTACCGACTCCGTCATCCGACGGATGACGCGCATCAGCATCGACTGCGGCGCGATCAACCTGGCGCAGGGCTTTCCTGACTTTGACCCGCCCAAGGCGATGACCGACCGACTGGAGGAGGTCAGCCGGCTCGGTCCGCACCAGTATCCCATCACGATGGGGGCGCCGAACTTCCGTCAGGCGCTCTCGCGTAAGTGTGAGCGCTTCATGGGCATGAAATACGACCCCGAGACCGAGATGGTCGTGACCATCGGCTCGACCGAGGCGATGGTGGACACCATTTTTGCCCTCACGAATCCGGGCGACAAGATCGTGATGTTCTCTCCCTACTTTGAGAATTACCGCGCCCAGACCATCATGGCGGGCTGCGAGCCGGTGTTCGTGCCGCTCGTGCCGCCGGCGTTCGGCTTCGATCCCGAGGTGCTGGAGGACGCCTTCCGTCAGCATCCCAAGGCAATTTTGATCTGCAACCCCTCGAACCCAAGCGGCAAGGTTTTTACCTATGACGAGCTCAAGCTCATCGCGGATCTCTGCATCCGATATGACGTTTACGCCATCATGGACGAGGTCTACGAGCACATCGTCTACGAGGGCCACAAGCACACCTATATGAGCGCGCTCCCCGGGATGCGCGAGCGCACGGTCTGCTGCTCGAGCCTGTCCAAGACCTATTCCGTCACCGGCTGGCGTCTGGGCTACGCGCTTGCGCCGCAGAACATCATGGACCGCATCAAGCAGTATCACGACTTCAACACCGTCGGCGCGCCCTCGCCGCTGATGGAGGCCGCTGTCGTCGGGCTGGATATGCCCATGAGCTACTACGAGGAGTTCGGCGCGCACTATGCGCACATGAAGGCGCTCTTTACCGGCGGCATGAAGGAACTCGGCATTCCCTTCACCGACCCGCAGGGCACCTACTTCGTGCTGGCGGACATTTCCCCGTTCCTGAAGAAGGGGCAGTCCGACGTGGACTTCTGCGTGGAAATGGCGCAGAAGATCGGCGTGGGCGCCGTGCCGGGAAGCTCATTCTTCGACGAGGACGTGAACCACATCATCCGTCTGCATTTTGCCAAGCGCGACGAAACGCTCAACGCGGCGCTCGAGCGCCTGAGCCATTTGAAGGACCTTGCGCGCTGATACATGAAAGAGAAAACGGACGCTGCGAAAAAAGCAGCGTCCGTTTTTTGACGGGATGGGGGCTTCAGTTTTTCAGGCTGTGCAGCGGCGCGGGGATACGCCCGCCGCGGGCGATGAAGTCCACGCTGGAATAGGGGTGTACGGCCTGCACCGGCGCGGAGCCGAGCAGTCCGCCGAACTCCACCGTGTCGCCGACCTTGCAGCCGGGCGCGGGAATGATGCGTACGGCGGTGGTCTTGGTGTTGACCATGCCGATGGCGGCCTCGTCCGCGATGATGGCGGCGATGGTCTCGGCGCTCGTGTCGCCGGGGACGGCGATCATGTCGAGCCCGACCGAGCATACGCAGGTCATGGCCTCGAGCTTATCGAGCGTCAGCGCACCGGAGGAGGCCGCGGCGATCATGCCCTCATCCTCGCTGACGGGAATAAACGCGCCGGAAAGTCCTCCGACGGAGCTGGATGCCATCACGCCGCCCTTTTTCACCGCGTCGTTCAACAACGCGAGCGCGGCGGTGGTGCCGTGCGTGCCGCAGACCTCGAGGCCCATCTCCTCCAGAATACGGGCCACGCTGTCGCCGACGGCAGGCGTGGGCGCGAGGGAGAGATCGACGATGCCGAACGGCGTATTGAGCCGGCGGCTGGCCTCCTGCGCGACGAGCTGACCCATGCGCGTGATGCGGAAGGCAGTCTTTTTCACCGTCTCGGCGACCACATCAAAGGGCTGGCCCTTTACACTTTGCAGGGCATGGTATACCACGCCGGGGCCGGAAACGCCGACGTTGATGACGCGCTCCGGCTCGCCGACGCCGTGGAACGCGCCGGCCATAAAGGGATTGTCCTCCACAGCGTTGCAGAACACCACGAGCTTCGCGCAGCCGAAGCCTCCGCAGTCGGCGGTGCGCTCCGCCGCAGCCTTGACGGTGCGGCCCATGAGCGCCACCGCGTCCATGTTGATGCCGGCCTTGGTCGAGCCGACGTTGACGGACGAGCACACAAGGTCGGTGACGGCCAGCGACTCGGGAATGGCGGCGATGAGCCGGCGGTCGGCGTCGGTCATGCCCTTTTGCACGAGCGCGGAAAAGCCGCCGATGAAATTGACGCCCACGGCCTTGGCGGCGCGGTCGAGCGCGACGGCAAAGGGAACGTAGTCCTCCGTCTCCGAGGCGGCGGCCACGAGCGCGATGGGCGTGACGGAGATGCGCTTGTTGACGATGGGGATGCCGAACTCGCGCTCAATGTCCTCGCCGGTTTTAACGAGCCCTTCGGCATAGCGCGTGATCTTGTCGTAGATCTTCTCACACGCCGCCTTGGCGTCGCGGTCGGCGCAGGAGAGCAGGGAAATGCCCATGGTGATGGTGCGGATGTCGAGGTGCTGGCGGTCGATCATCTGCACGGTGGACAGCACGTCGTTTTTATCGAGCATGGCGCGGACCTCCTCTCAGATGCGGTGCATGGCGTTGAAGATGTCCTCCCGCTGGATGCGCACGGCAAGGCCGCGCTCGGTGCCGTAAGCGTCCAGCTTGTCGGCGATCTCCGGGAAGGATACCGTGCACGCGGAAATGTCCACCAGCAGGACCATGGTGAAGTAGCCCTGCTCGAGGATGGTCTGGCTGATGTCGAGAATGTTGATGTTGTACTCCGAGAGCAGGGCGCAGACGGAGGCGATGATGCCGACGCGGTCCCGGCCGAGAACGGTGACGATGGCTTTCATGCTGGATTCTCCTTCATTTATGATCATATATCCCATATTATAGCAGGAAACACGCAAAGAGTAAATATTCCGAATACCAGCTTTTGCCGGTATTCGGAATATTTTTTCCATGGCTTCAGCACACCGGACAGGTCCAGCCGAAGGGATCGGGCTTCGTGCCCCACTGGATGCCGGTCAGCTCGTCGTAGAGCTTCTGCGACAGCTCGCCGATACGGTTATGGTTGATCTCATAGCATTTGTCGCCCCAGCCGAGCGCGCCGATGGGGGAGATGACGGCGGCGGTGCCGATGCACCACGCCTCCTCGAGCGCGCCGGTCTTGGCGGCCTCGAACAGCTCGTCCACGCTCAGCAGCCGCTCCTCGACGGGAATGTCCCAGCTCTTCAAAAGCTCGATGGCGGATTTGCGCGTGACGCCGCGCAGGATAGAGCCGGTCAGCGCGGGAGTGACGACGGCGCCGTTGATCTTGAACATGACGTTCATGCCGCCGCCCTCCTCGACGTACTTACGCTCCACGCCGTCGAGCCACAGCACCTGCGAGTAGCCCTTGGCCTCGGCGCGCTCGCTGGCGCGGTTGGCCGCGCCGTAGTTGCCGCCGCACTTGGCTTCACCCGTGCCGCCGCGCACCGCGCGCACATCCTCGGTCTCGACCATGATGGGCACAGGCTTGAGCCCGTCGGAGAAGTAGCTGCCGGAGGGGGAGAGGATGATGACGAACGACGCCTCATGCACACCGTGCAGGGCCAGCGTCGGGTCGGTGGAATACAGGAACGGGCGGATGTAGAGCGACGTGCCGGGGTCGTTCGGCACCCATCGCTGATCGACGCGGACGATCTCCTTGATGGCCTGCAGCGCGTCGTCGGGATCGAGCTGCGGCAGACCCAGACGCTCGCAGGAGCGGTTCAGGCGGGCGACGTTCTCCCACGGACGGAAAAGCTGTACGCCGCCGTCGGGACGGCGGTAGGCCTTCAGCCCCTCAAAGACCTCGGTGCCGTAGTGCAGGACGCTGGCGGCGGGGGAGAGCGAGATGGGACCGTAGGGCACGATGCGCGCGTCGTGCCAGCCCTTGCCGGCGCTGTAGTCCATGAGGAACATATGGTCGGTAAAGACGGAGCCGAAGCCGAGCTGATCGGACGGCGGCAGCGTGCCGGGATGAGTATTTTCGGTAAAAGCGATATTCATAACGTTAACTCCTTTCGCGTTGTCTCAGATCTCTTTGAGATGCTCCATATTGCGGCGGATGCCCTCGCAGCAGGCGTGGAAGGTCGCCCTTTCCTCGTCCGTGAGCGGCAGCTCCACGACCTCCTCCACGCCGTTCGCGCCGATGACGCACGGCACGCCGGCAAAGAGGCCCGCTTCGCCGTATTCGCCGGTCAGCTCCGCGCTCGCGGGCAGAATGACTTTTTCATCGTGCAGCACGGCGTAGGCCATGCGGGCGGCGGTGGTGGCGATGCCGTACTCCGTGCAGAACTTGCCGGAGAACGTGACCCAGCCGCCGCCGATGGACTCCTTCTGCAGCGCGTCGCGGTCGAAGCGGAAGCGCTCGTCGCGCGCGGCCCAGGTGTCGAGCGGCATCCCGCGGAAGCTCACGCAGGACCAGGGGGCAAACTGCTGGTTGCCGTGCTCGCCCATCATGTAGCAGGTGATGGATTTGTGGTCAATGCCGGTCTGGCGCGCGAGCGCGCTGAGCAGACGCGAGGTGTCGAGCCCCGTGCCGGTGCCGAACACGCGGCCCTTGGGAAGACCGATGTGCAGCGCGAGCTCGCGGGTGACGATGTCGCAGGGGTTGGTGATGTTGATGAGCACGCCGTCAAAGCCGCTCGCCTTGAGCTTCTCGGCGTAGCCGCGCACGGCGGGAATGGTAAAGTCCATCTCGGTCACGCGGTCATGTGTGCCGCGCAGCAGCTCGATCTTGCCGACGCTGTTGACGATGACGTCGCACGCGCCGAGGTCGGCGAAGTCACCGGCGCGGACGGTGACGCGGTGGGGCAGATACGCGACGGCGTCGCGCAGGTCCTGCACCTCGCTCGCGAGCTTCTGCTCGTTCTGGTCGACGAGCACCAGCTCATCCGCGATGCCCTGGATCGCCAGCGCGTAGGCGACGTGCGCGCCGACGTGGCCAAGACCGATGACGCCTAAAACTCTTTTCTGAACCATGATAGAAACCTTCCTTTCTATAAATAAAACAGCATTTCTTACATCCCGTAGTTGGGGAAGAGTACGCAGGTATAGAGCATGGCAAGCACCATGTAGAGCGCGAGCACGATGGCGAACGCGCGGAGCGTGTGCTTCATGACCTCGTTCTCGCGGCCGATCGCGTCCACGGTCGCGCAGGCGGCGACGGTGTTGTTCGGGCAGATGAGGTTGCCGAGGGAAGCGCCCGCGTTCTGACCGGCAAAGATGGTGATGGGGTTCATGCCGAGCGAGGCGGCGGCGTCAATGTGCATCTGGGCGAACATGATGTTCGAGCCGAGGCCGGTGCCGGTGATGAACGCGCCGCTCGAGCCGATGAGCACGGCTGCCGCCGGGTAGAAGCGTCCGACCACCGCCGCGATATCGGAGGCGAGGAGGTTCATCATGCCGGTCGTGGGGGACTGCATGATGTAGGAGACGATGAGAAGGCTGCCCATCGTGATGAGCACGGGGAGAACATTGCCGACGGTCCTGGAGCAGACCGCGCGGTACTGCTTCACGTTCACACCGAGCGTTGCCGCGCCGAGCATACCGCACGCGAGGATGACGACGTCCACCCAGAAGATGTAGCCGAACGTACACATGACGGCGAAGCCGTTGGGCACGACCGCCGGGAAGCCGTAGCGCACGAGCGGGAGCAGCACGAGCATATAGATGTAAGGCGACATGGCGCGGAACGCGCTGTATTTGCGCTGCTGCGCGGCGGCGTGGTGGCGGAATTCCTCCGGCGTCCTGACGCCGACGAGCTTGACGTAGGCGAGCGAGAGAAGCATGGAGATGAGGCCCGTGCCCATCGAGGTGACCTCCGCACCGACGAAGTTGGAGAGGAAGAACATCACCGCGCAGGTGGAGACGCCGGCGAAGCAGAGATAGGGGACCGCGCCCTTGAAGCCCTTTTTGCCAAAGACCATGCCGACCATGATGAACGGAATGATGAGCACGCCGAACATGTGGAAGCGGCCGACCATCGCTGCGTTGAGCGAAACGGTGGAGAGTCCCGCGTCCACGAGCGCCGCGCCGCCGTTGATGGTCGTCAGCCCCGCGCCGCCCCAGGAGGCGGGCGTCGCGTCGCCGAGCAGGGCGACGGCGATGGAGATGACGGGATCAAAGCCGAGGGCTACGAGGAAGGGCGCCGCGATGGCGGCGGGAGCGCCCGCGCCGGCCGCGCCCTCGAGGAAGATGGGGAGCATCATGCCGATGACGATGAGCTGCACGCGGCGGTCATCGCTGATGCGGGCGATGGTGGACTTGACGTCGTCAATGGCGCCGGTCTCGCGCAGCAGGTTCAGAATGGTGAACGCGCCGAAGACCATGAGCACGATCTTGAGACCCTCTTTGATGCCCTTCCAGACCAGGGGATCGAGGGTCTTGACGTTGTCGGCAAAGCTGGCGCCGGTGACGTTGAAGTAGGTGAAGGCCAGGATCAGCGTCCAGACAAGGGCAATGGGGGAGACCCTTTTGGCGGACTGCTTGAAGCCTAAAATGCCGACGAGGACAACAAGAATGGGGCTGAGCGCCATGACGAAATTTACGAAGTCCATGGGAGTTTTCTCGCTTTCTGTGAAATGATATTCTATTTCCGCTCCTTCGCCGGCCGAACGAAAAAGTGAAAAACAGGGGGAAGAAAGAAGAGGCCCCGCCGGTCCGGCGGAGCCTCTTGGGAAGGAAACGTTCTCTTTGTTATCTCCTGCGGAGGTCAAGAGAAGAAACCGTTGGATGCGCCGTGATCCGGGATATGAAGCTGTTTTCCTTTCCCAAAAGGCAAATAAGAATGGACGCCAGCAGCAGGCTGACGTCCAGAATAATGGCGATGTTGGTCGTGGCAGGGCAGGCGAAAGCGGCACAGTCGGGCTGTGCGGAGGCAGACATACAGGCATTAGCAAAATTGATAGCTGCCATCATTGCTTTCTCCTTTCCTGAAGATGGGAGAAGTGTAGCACACATTTTTATACAGCGCAAGAGGGTTTTTATCGGTTTGCCGCAAGATCGTCTGAAGCGACAAAATTTTGCACGCTTGCGTTTCCCCTATTGGATAAATAGGTAAGCGGGGGGTCAAAGCTCGGACGACATGAAGCCGCCGTGCAGCCAGTTGGACAGCTCTGCAGGCGTGCCCGGCGCGCCGACGGTAGCGAACTCTGTACGCCCCGGGACCATTTTGGAGTTGTCGTTGCTCTCCGCCCACTGCACGCGCTGGAGAATGTGCTCCGTGCAGCGCGAAAGGTCGCCGTCCGGCGCGGGCTTGTATTGCAGCAGAATGGTCACATAGCGGTTGTCGGAGGTCCAGCGGCCGAAGTTGGTCGTCGGCTTGCGCCATTTCCAAAGGCATTCGTTTCCGCTCTCCTTACGCAGCTTCAGATAGCCGCCCGCAATGTCCTGCGTGCAGCGCATCAGCCAGATGACGTGGTAGCCCGCGCGCTGAAAATGCGCGCAGACGTCAAAAAAGCCCTGCTGCATCAAAAGCCCGTCCTGCAGCATCATCACGAAGTGGTTGATCTGCACATAGGCGGTCATCGTCTTTCCGTCCACCGTGACGGGGACGTTGCGGCACTCCGGCGGTACGAGGTCCTGCCATTGCTTCCGCCAGTCCTCGGTGGAGGACTGGACGAGAGGGGCGCTTTTCCGTTTTCCAAAGAATAGCATGGCGTGCTCCTTTTCGGCGTCTTTATTCTCTGCATCCTTATTATTATATAAGAGCGGCGCTGTCCGTGCAAGCGCTATTTCGTGTCCGCCTGCACAGAAATGCGCCGGCTTTCGCGGCGGAAATTGCAAAAACGGCTTGTTTTCCACACACGGCTGTAGTATAATACACGTTACGATTCTGCACTTTTTGCGGCGCGGCAGCGCGCCGCCGCATCAACTACGAAAGAGCGAGGGAAAAAGCTATGAATATGATCCAGAGCGCAAAGGACCAGATCGCCGACCTGACGCGCAGCGCCTACCGCGCCGCCGTGCAGGAGGGTCTGCTGCCCGATGGCGTGGAGACCGTCCCCGCGGTCGAGATCCCCAAGGATACCGCCAACGGCGACTACACCACCACCTTCTGCCTGGCTGCCTCCAAGGCCATGCGCAAGAACCCGCGCGAGGTCGCGAATATCCTCACCCAGCACATGAAGCTCGACGGCACCTACTTTATCTCCGTTGAGATCGCCGGCCCCGGCTTCCTGAACTTCCGTCTCGGCGAAAAGTGGTACGCCGACGTCGTTGAGGACGTGGAGCGCGAGGCGGACGCCTACGGCCGCGGCGAGGGCCTCAAGGGCAAGAAGTACATGGTCGAGTTCGTCTCCGCCAACCCCACCGGCCCCATGCACATGGGCAACGCCCGCGGTGGTGTGCTCGGCGACACGCTCGCGAGCGTGCTCGACTGGTCCGGTGCGAACGTGTGGCGTGAGTTCTATGTCAACGACTTCGGCAACCAGATCGAAAAGTTCGCCAAGAGCATCGAGGCCCGCTACTTCCAGCTCATCAAGGGCGAGGACGCCGTCGAGTTCCCCGAGGACGGCTACCACGGCGACGACATCAAGGAGCTTGCGCAGGCGTTCTACGCCGAGCACGGCGAGAGCTATCTGGACAAGACCGAGGCGGAGCGCCACGCCGATATGGCGCGCTTCGGCCTCGACCGCAACATCCCCAAGATGAAGAGCGACCTTGAGCGCTACGGCATCAAGTTCGATGAGTGGTTCTTCGAGTCCTCCCTGCACGAGTCCGGCTTTGTCGCCGACACGGCGAAAAAGCTCACCGACCTTGGCTGGACCTACGAAAAGGACGGCGCGCTCTGGGTCAAGACCGCGGAGATCATGCGCGACCAGTACCGCAAGCAGGGCAAGAAGGATGAGGATATCGACAAGCTCGGCCTGAAGGACGACGTGCTGCGCCGCGCCAACGGCTTCTACACCTATCTCGCCGGCGACATCGCCTACCACCGCAACAAGTTCGAGGTCCGCGGCTTCGATAAGGTCATCAACATCTGGGGCGCCGACCACCACGGTCACGTCGCCCGCCTCAAGGGCGCGATCGACGCGCTGGGTCTCGACGGCACGAATCGTCTGGATATCGTGCTCATGCAGCTCGTCAAGCTCGTGCGCGACGGCGAGGTGGTGCGTATGTCCAAGCGCACCGGCAAGACCATCTCGCTCTCCGACCTGCTCGACGAGATCCCGGTCGACGCCTGCCGCTACTTCTTCAACGCCAAGCCCGATACGCAGATGGACTTCGACCTCGGCCTCGCCGTGCGCGAGGACAGCGAGAACCCCGTCTACTATATCCAGTACGCCTATGCGCGTATCTGCAGCCTGCTCAAGACGATGGCGGACGAGGGCCGCAGCGTTCCCGCCGCGGACAAGGCCGACCTGTCCCTGCTCTCCGGCGAGCAGGAGCGCGCACTCATCAAGGAGCTTGCCAACTTCAGCGAGGAGATCCGCATGGCCGCCCGCGACTACGACCCGAGCTATATCAACCGCTACCTCATGCGGCTCGCCGGCGCGTTCCACCGCTTCTACAACGCCTGCCGCATCAAGGGCGAGGCGGACGACGTGGCGAACGCCCGTCTGCTGCTCGCTGCTGCGACCCGCCAGGTGCTCGCCAACGGCCTGACGATCCTCGGCCTGAGCAAGCCCGAGAAGATGTAAGCACACATTATAATTATATAGTAATGTAAAAAGAGCCTCCGCCTGCAAAAAACAGGCGGAGGCTTCTGCTATACTCAAAGGCTTGCCGCGGCATCGGAGAAAGCGTAGAAGAATTGCTCCAGAGTTTCAACAGACATCGTGATTTCGACCGTTGTGCTTTCACGATTATTTTGATCCTTGAAGGTGAGCCAATCTACAGAAACGGGTCTGCCGGGCTCGGGCAATATTTCTGCGCTGACGGTAATGGCTTTGTGCGCAGCGCTGCTGCGAAGATGCTGTGCGACTTGAAAAAGGCTTCTCGGGGATCGCGTGGTTGGCCCGGTGCTGCACTCGGAAAGAATGTTCTCCAGCAGAGAGGCATCATCGACTATGTCCTGTGCGATCTCATCAAACAGCTTTTGGCTTGGCAAAATGAGAAGCCCAATCAGAGAGTCGATAAGAGCCGCCGTAGGGCTGCCGCTGCTTTTCAAAAGCTCGTAGTTCTCTCTGCTGCGCTTCGCGTGATCCCGAATGAATTTTCTTTCCATAGATATAATGTCCTCCCGCATTATTCTCATCAGTGCCGCCGCGGAGACAGGGGAGTACAAGCCTGTCCCGCGCAGCGGGCACTGTCGAGAATAACAAAAGCAGTGCAACGGATCTGACAAATCCATCACACTGCCCGATAAAACGATCAAAGCAGACACAGCTACCATAGCCTTTCTCAAAAGGGGTACAGGCCGCATGAACGAAATCAAAAGAACGGCTTGAATATGGAAAGAGAAGAGGATATAATAGTTCTGTAGGTACAGCAATGCTGTTGTGTGGAATGCCGCTACATTCCGCGTAGCCCTGCGGTGAGTTGGCGCTCGCCGCAGGGAGCCTGCAAATGTTATTCTCTTACCGTTATCTTACAACAGACTTTCCATAAATGCAAGCGGAAAAAGCGGGGATATCCCGCTTTTCCGTATTTTTAGAGAAAGGCATTCTTCTTTACCCCATCAGTACCCGCACCGCGGCGGCGGAGGTGAGAAACATCACCGCGTCCGCGCAGAGCGAGGCGGGGATGGTGTAGCGTGTTTTGACGATGCCGACCGAGCCGAAGTAGACGGCGATGGTGTAGAAGGTAGTCTCGCTTGACCCCAGCATGACCGCCGCCACGCGCCCGATGTAGCTGTCGGGGCCGTAGGTCGCCATCAGCTCGCTGCCGACCGCCAACGCGCCGCTGCCGGAGATGGGGCGGATAAAAAGGAGCGGCGCGACCTCCGGCGGAATGCCGACCCTTTCGAGCGCCGGCGCGAGCAGCGCGCCCAGATACTCCATCGCGCCCGACGCGCGGAACATATACACAGCCGTCAGCAGCGCGATGAGCGAGGGGAGGATATGCACCAATACATTCAGCCCCTCCTCCGCGCCGCGGGTCAGCGCGGTGTAAACGTCTACCCGTTTCCCCAGTGCGTAGCAGGCGGTGAAGCACAGCAGGACCGGCACGACCAGCTCGGAAAGCGACACTCCTTCACCCCCTCCAGATCCGCGCGAACAGCTTCGCCGCGGCAAGCCCCGCGAGGACAGAGAGCAGGGAGGCGGTCCAGACGGCGGGCAGGATATCGAACGGATCGGCGCTGCCGAGCGCGCTGCGCACGCCGGCGACGGTCGTCGGCAGCAGCTGAATGGACGCGGAGTTGAGCACGACGAGCAGGCAGAGCTCATGCGACGCCGTACCGCCGCAGCCCTGCGCCATGCGCCGCGCGGCGCGGATGCCCAGCGGCGTCGCCGCGTTGCCGAGTCCGAGCAGGTTGGCGGAAAGGTTGGCGGAGATGGCGGCGAGCGTTTCCTCGTCGCGGCTGGCGTTGGGAAACAGCCGCCGCAGCAGCGGACGGAACAGCCGCGCGAGCGCGGCGGAGAGCCCGCATTGGTCCATGACCTCCATCACGCCGGTCCAAAGGCACATGATGCCTGCCATTGATACACACAGCTCTACCGCGGCAGTCGCGCCCTCCAGCGCTGCACCTCCAAGCTCACCTACGCTTCCGGTCAGTATGCCGAACACCAGCGAGACCGCCACCATTCCGGTCCAGAGCCATGCCATCGCCATAAAAATTCCCCCTCCCGAAGCCGATTTCGGCCTATTCTATGCCCGCGCGGCAGGGAAGTATGCCCTTAGGGCGGAACAGCCAAAATTTCTTTACGATTTTCTCAAAAAAATTCAAAAAGATGCTTGACATTACCGCTCATATCTTGTATGATAGGCAGGTCCGCGAGTGGGAGTATCCTGCCCAAACGCGTGCAAAACTGCGATGAACCGGGAGATTGCTCAGGGCTTCTGAGGTAACTTCCGGGGAGTATGTCCGAGAATCGGGCGGCTGAGATGAGTATCTGTACGTTGCGTAGATCGCTGCGCCATGTGTGGACCGGCCGTTTATTCGTGCCGGTTTTCTTATGAGCCGGAATGATACGCACGGATAAGCGTATAAGAAAAAATCTCACCGTACGGCTTCGACAACCAGTGAAAAAACCGTACAACAATGAAGGAGAAACCGAAAATGGCAAAAGAAATGATTCGCATTCGCCTCAAGGCCTATGACCATCAGGTCATCGACCAGAGCGCAGAGAAGATCGTCGAGACCGCCAAGCGCACCGGTGCGACCGTCTCCGGCCCCATCCCTCTGCCCACCAAAAAGGAGATCGTCACCATCCTGCGCGCTGTTCATAAGTATAAGGACTCCCGTGAGCAGTTCGAGCGCCGCACCCACAAGCGCCTGATCGACATCACCAACTCCACCCCCAAGACCGTTGAGGCTCTGATGGGCCTCGAGCTTCCCGCCGGCGTGGAGATCGAGATCAAGCTCTGATTTTTCCGCCGTGCTTCGTTCCGCCGCCTTGCCGTATACCCGATACTGCCTGCGGCGGTGCGCCTCGCCCGACGAAAAAGTCACCCGCATGTTTGCGAACGCATGAGCGCGTGAAGCAAACTGTGAACCCCTGTCAAAAAACAAAATATTTTGTTTTTTGAAAATACTTTGTTGCTCTACCCAATCGTTCATCGACTTGCGTGAGATGAACGGGGTCATGTCGGCAGAGCAATGCGGCGCCGCCGCAACTAAGCCGACCAATAACCTATAGGAGGATCATACATGAAAGCAATCATCGGCAAAAAAGTTGGCATGTCTCAGATCTTCGACGAAAACGGCCACGTGATCCCGGTCACCGTGATCGAAGCGGGCCCCTGTGTCGTCACCCAGAAGAAGACCACCGAGAAGGATGGTTATGAGGCAGTCCAGCTGGGCTATGAGGACGTTGCTGAAAAGAAGCTGTCCAAGCCCGAAGTCGGCCATCTCAACAAGGCCGGCGTTTCCCCCAAGAAGCACCTGCGTGAGTTCGCCCTCGACAACGGCAGCGAGCTGGAGCTCGGCGCCGTCATCAAGGCGGATATGTTCCAGGTCGGCGATTTCGTTGACGTGACCGGCACCAGCAAGGGCCACGGCTACGAGGGCGTTGTCAAGCGCTGCGGCTATGCCATCCAGCGCAAGAGCCACGGCGGCGGCCCCGTCCACCGTCACGTTGGTTCCCGCGGCTCGGGCACCGATCCCAGCCGTATCTTCAAGGGCACCGGCGGCCCCGGCCAGATGGGCGGCGACACCGTCACCATCCAGAACCTTGAGGTCGTCAAGGTCGATCCCGAGCTCAATATGCTCGTCGTCCGCGGCGCGATCCCCGGCCCCAAGTACAGCCTTGTTACCGTGAAGAACACCGTCAAGACCCACAAGGTCAAGCAGGCCGGCGCCGGCATCAGCAGCAACCCGCAGAAGGCTTCCGGCCGCAACCCGCAGAAGGCTTCCGCCAGAACGAAATAAGGAAAGGAGTGCTTAAAGAATGTCTACGATTAAAGTTGTCAGCATGACCGGCGCTGAAGTCGGTACCGTGGAGCTGAACGACGCGATCTTCGGCGTTGAGCCGAACATGAGCGTTGTCCACGAGGTCGTGAAGAATCACCTGGCCAACTGCCGTCAGGGCACCCAGAGCGCTCTGACCCGTGCTGAGGTTTCCGGCGGCGGCCGCAAGCCGTGGCGCCAGAAGGGCACCGGCCGCGCCCGTCAGGGCAGCACCCGCTCCCCGCAGTGGACGCACGGCGGCATCGCGTTTGCCCCCAAGCCCCGCACCTACAGCTACGTGCTCAACAAGAAGGTCAAGCGTCTGGCTCTCAAGTCCGTCCTGTCCTCCAAGGCGCAGGATGGCGAGATCGTCGTCGTCGACAAGATCGCGATGGACGAGATCAAGACCAAGAGCTTCAAGAACTTCCTGACCGCCGTCAACGCGGAAGGCAAGTCCGTCGTCGTGACTCCCGAGGTCAACGACATCGTCGTCAAGAGCGCCCGCAACATTCCGGGCGTCGTCACCAGCCCTGCAAAGCTCATCAACGTCTATGACCTGCTCAACGCCAAGACTCTGGTCATCGACAAGGATGCCCTCGCAGTGATCGAGGAGGTGTTTGCATAATGGCTAACGTTTACGATATCGTCATTCGTCCGATCATTACCGAACGCTCCATGGCCTCCGTCGCAGACAAGAAGTATGTCTTCGAGGTCGCCAAGGATGCCGGCAAGATCGAGATCAAGAACGCGGTCGAGCAGATCTTCGGCGTCAAGGTCGCCAAGGTCAACACGATCAACGTTTCCGGAAAGGCCAAGCGCATGGGCGCGGGCCGTCCCGGTACCACCCGCAGCTGGAAGAAGGCTTACGTCCAGCTGACGGCAGATTCCAAGACCATCGAAATGTTCGAGGGCATGGTGTAAGGAGGAGAATGAACAATGGCTATCAAGACTTATAAGCCCACTACCCCCTCCCGCCGTCACATGACCGTGTCCGCCTTCGAGGGGATCGACAAGAAGGCCAAGCCCGAGCGCAAGCTGACCGAGGTTCTCAAGAAGAACGCGGGCCGCAACAGCTATGGCCGCATCACCGTTCGCCATCACGGCGGCGGCAACAAGCAGAAGTACCGCATCATCGACTTCAAGCGTGACAAGACCGATATGTTCGCGACCGTCCTGCGCCTGGAGTACGACCCCAACCGCAGCGCCTACATCGCTCTCGTCGAGTACGAGGACGGCGAGCGCCGCTATGTGATCGCTCCCGTCGGCCTCACCGCCGGTGACAAGATCATTTCCTCCGCTTCCGCCGACATCAAGCCGGGCAACTGCCTGCCCATCGCCAACATCCCCGTCGGTACGGTCATCCACAACATCGAGATGCACCCCGGCAAGGGCGCCCAGCTCGTCCGCTCCGCCGGCGCTGCCGCGCAGCTGATGGCGAAGGAGAACGGCGACGCTCAGATCCGTATGCCCTCCGGTGAGGTGCGCATCGTCCGCACCAACTGCACCGCCTGCATCGGTCAGGTTGGCAATCTTGACCACGAGAACGTTCAGATCGGTAAGGCCGGCCGCAAACGTCACATGGGTTGGCGTCCGACCGTCCGCGGCTCCGTCATGAACCCCTGCGACCACCCCCACGGCGGCGGCGAGGGCAAGGCGCCCGTTGGCCGTCCCGGCCCTGTCACTCCTTGGGGCAAGCCCGCGATGGGTTACAAGACCCGCTCCAAGAAGAACCCGACGAACAAGTTCATCGTCAAGCGTCGTAATGAGAAGTAAGGAGGCAAAGGAACAATGAGCAGAAGCATTAAAAAAGGCCCGTTTGTTGCCCCTGAGCTCATCAAGCGAGTCGAAGAAATGAACAAGACCGGCGAGAAGAAGGTCCTCAAGACCTGGAGCCGCAGCTCCACGATCTTCCCCTCCTTCGTCGGCCACACCATCGCGGTCTATGACGGCCGCAAGCACGTTCCCGTTTATGTCCAGGAAGATATGGTCGGTCACAAGCTCGGCGAGTTTGCTCCCACCCGTACCTTCCGCGGCCATGCCAAGAAAGCGTAAGAAGGAGGATGCAGAATATGGAAGCTAAAGCTTATCTGAGATATGTCCGCATCTCTCCGCGCAAGGTCCAGATCGTCTGCGATCTGATCCGCGGCAAGGATGTCGGCACGGCCATGGCGATTCTGATGCAGACCCCCAAGGCTGCGTCCGAACCCCTCATCAAGCTGCTCAAGAGCGCTGTCGCCAACGCTGAGAACAACTTCAGCATGGATACCGGCAAGCTCTACGTCAGCGAAGTCTATGCCACCGGCGGCCCGATCCTCAAGCGTATGATCCCCGCCAGCAAGGGCCGCGGCTATCGCATCAACAAGCGTACCTCTCACGTCACGCTCGCCGTGGCGGAGAAAGAATAAAGGGAGGAGACAGTTTTATGGGACAGAAAGTTAATCCCCACGGCATGCGCGTTGGCGTCATCAAAGACTGGGACTCCCGTTGGTATGCCAAGGACGAGAAGGTCGGCGACCTGATCGTTGAAGATTACAACATCCGCAAGTTCCTCAAGAAGACCCTGTACGGCGCGGGCGTGCCCAAGATCGAGATCGAGCGCTCCAACGACGTCGTCACCCTGTTCGTGCACTGCGCGCGTCCGGGTATGGTCATCGGCAAGGACGGCGCTGAGGTCGAGAAGGTCCGCGCCGCGGTCGAAGCCATGATCGGCAAGAAGGTCAAGCTCAACATCGTTGAGGTCCGCTCTCCCGACATGGACGCTCAGCTCGTCGCTGAGAACATCGCCCAGCAGCTTGAGAAGCGTATTTCTCACCGCCGCGCGATGAAGAACGCCATGGGCCGCGCCATGCGCGCCGGCGCCAAGGGCATCAAGTGCTGCTGCACCGGTCGTCTCGGCGGCCGCGAGATCGCGGGCGTTGAGCACTATCACGAGGGCACCATTCCCCTGCAGACCATCCGTGCCGACATCGACTACGGCTTCGCTGAGGCGGCCACCACCTTCGGCCGCATCGGCGTCAAGGTCTGGATCTACAAGGGCGAGGTCCTCACCCAGACCCTGCGCACCACTCCCCGCACGCTGGACACCACCAAGCCTTACGAGGAGCGCCGCGAGCGTCGTCCCCGTCGTGACGGCGACCGTCGTCCCCGTCGTGACGGCCAGGGCTTCCAGCGCCGTGACGGCCAGAACGGCTTCAACCGCAATGGCGGCCGTCCCCAGGGCGATCGTCCCCAGGGCGGCTTCCGCAAGCCCGCAGAGAATAAGGAAGGAGGGGCTCACTAATGCTTCTGCCGAAGAGAGTAAAGTATCGTCGCGTGCAGCGCGGCCGTATGACCGGTAAGGCCATGCGCGGCAACACCGTCACCTACGGTGAATTCGGTCTTGTCGCCACTGAGCCCGCCTGGATCACCAGCAATCAGATCGAGGCCGCCCGTATCGCCATGACCCGTTACACCAAGCGTGGCGGTCAGGTCTGGATCAAGATCTTCCCCGATAAGCCCGTCACTCAGAAGCCGGCTGAGACCCGTATGGGTTCCGGTAAGGGCTCCCCTGAGTATTGGGTTGCCGTTGTTAAGCCCGGCCGTGTCATGTTTGAGATCGCCGGCGTCCCCGAAGATGTCGCCCGCGAGGCGCTCCGTCTGGCCAGCCACAAGCTGCCCATCAAGACGAAGGTCGTCAAGCGCGAGGACACCGAGACCCAGGAAGTAGGTGAATGAAGATGAAGGCAAGTGAAGTTCGTGCAATGAGCGTCGCTCAGCTCAATGAGAAGCTCGACGCCCTGAAGAAGGATCTGTTTTTCCTGCGTATGCAGCACGCGACCAATCAGCTTGACAATCCTCAGAAGCTCGTTGAGACCAAGCGTGATATTGCCCGAGTCAAAACCATGATCCGTGAAAAGGAGGAGAAGTAACATGGAAGAGAAGAGAATTTCCTCCCGTAAGGTCCGCGTGGGCAAGGTCGTCTCCGACAAGATGGATAAGACCGTCGTCGTCGCCATCGCCGACCGCGTCGCTCACCCCCTGTACAAGAAGATCGTTGGCCGCACCTATAAGCTCAAGGCCCACGATGAGAACAACGAATGCGGTATCGGCGATACCGTTAAGGTGATGGAGACCCGCCCCCTGTCCAAGGACAAGCGCTGGCGCGTGGTCGAGATCGTCGAGAAGGCGAAGTAAGGAGGTAGCCGAGTATGATTCAGTCAGAGTCTTATCTGAAGGTTGCCGATAATACCGGCGCCAAGGAGATCAAGTGCATCCGCGTCCTGGGCGGTTCCAAGCGCAAGTACGGCAACATCGGCGATGTGATCGTCGCCTCCGTGCGCAAGAGCACCCCCGGCGGCCAGGTGAAGAAGGGCGAAGTGGTCAAGGCCGTTATCGTCCGCAGCGCCAAGGGCGTCCGTCGTGCCGACGGCACCTATGTCCGTTTCGACGACAATGCCGCCGTCCTCATTAAGGACGACAAAAACCCCAGAGGTACCCGTATCTTTGGGCCCGTTGCTCGTGAGCTGCGCGACAAGGATTACATGAAGATCCTGTCCCTCGCTCCCGAAGTTGTTTGATGGAGGGGCCAGAGAAATGAATAGTCTGAAGATCAAGAAGAATGACACCGTTGTCATCCTGTCCGGCAAGGACCGCGGCAAGCAGGGTAAGGTGCTGGGCACCGTCCCCAGCGAGGGCAAGGTCGTTGTGGAAGGCTGCAACATGGTCACCTGCCACATCAAGCCCCGCCGTCAGGGCGAGGAGGGCGGCATCGTCAAGCGCGAGGCCGCTATCTACGCCAGCAAGGTCCAGGTGGTCTGCCCCAAGTGCGGCAAGAACACCCGCGTGGGCTATGAGCTGAGAGATGGCAAGAAAGTCCGCACCTGCAAGAAGTGCGGCGCAGAACTGTGAGAAAGGAGAGCGTAAAAAATGGCACGTCTGAAAGTTAAGTATACCGAAGAAGTGGCTCCCGCTCTCTTCAAGAAGTTCGGTTACAAGAGCACCATGCAGATCCCCAAGATCGAGAAGGTGGTCCTGAACGTCGGCTGCGGCGAGGCCCGCGAGAACCCCAAGGTTCTGGATGCCGTCGTCAGCCAGCTGTCCCAGATCACCGGCCAGAAGGCCATCATCACCATCGCCAAGAAGTCCGTGGCTAACTTCAAGCTGCGTGAGGGCATGCCCGTCGGCGCCAAGGTCACCCTGCGGGGCGACAAGATGTGGGAGTTCCTGGATCGTCTGTTCAACGTGGCTCTGCCCCGTGTCCGCGACTTCCGCGGCATCAGCGCCAACGCCTTCGACGGCCGCGGCAACTATGCCCTGGGCATCAAGGAGCAGCTGATCTTCCCCGAGATCGAGTATGACAAGATCGACAAGATCCGCGGCATGGACATCGTGATCTGCACCACCGCTCAGACCGATGAAGAAGCACGCGAGCTGCTGACCCTGGTCGGCGCTCCCTTTGAACGCTGATTAGGAGGAGAAACACCATGGCAAAGAAGTCTATGATCCTGAAGCAGCAGGCTCCCGCGAAGTTCTCCACCCGTAAGTACAACCGCTGCAAGCTGTGCGGCCGTCCCCACGCCTATCTCCGGAACTACGGTGTCTGCCGTATCTGCTTCCGTGAGCTGGCTTACAAGGGCGAGATCCCCGGCGTGCGTAAGGCTTCTTTCTAAAAAAATGAAAATGGCGCAGCAAAAAGACTTGACGAATTAAAATTTGTCTGGTATGCTGAAAAATGGGGCATTTCTGAGGAAATGCACCCATTACGCCATGTTCAGAAGTGTTTTTGGAGCCTGGCACTTATTTTCTTTAACAAAGGTCTTTGATATGGGACCTTGTTAATACGGATGGCGAAAGGTCATGACCAATTGTGCACCACGCGCGAGCGGACTGCTCCATTGGCCATGATACCTCGCTGCCGAAGCGGTCATAGACCGCAACTCTATAAATAGGAGGAACAATCCATGCATATCACCGATCCTGTTGCGGATATGCTGACCCGCGTCCGCAACGCAAACAACGCCAAGCATGAAACCGTGGATGTCCCCGCTTCCAACATGAAGAAGAGCATTGCTCAGATCCTGGTGGATGAGGGCTACATCAAGAGCTTCACCGTGGAGGATGACGGCCTGCAGGGCATGATCCACATCACGCTGAAGTACAACGCCGGCAAGGAGAAGGTCATCACCGGTCTCCGCCGTGTGTCCAAGCCCGGTCTCCGTGTTTACGTGGGCGCCGATGAGCTGCCCCGCGTGCTCCGCGGCCTGGGTATCGCCATCATCTCTACGTCAAAGGGCGTCATGACCGACAAGGCTGCTCGTGCAGCTCACGTTGGCGGCGAAGTCCTGGCATTCGTCTGGTAAGGAGGGTATCGAACAATGTCTCGAATTGGTAGAATGCCCATTACCGTTCCCGCCGGTGTTACCGTGAACGTTGCTGAGGGCAATGTGGTCACCGTCAAGGGACCTAAGGGCGAACTGACTCAGAGCCTGCGGCCTGAGATGATCATTAAACAGGAAGGTACGACGATCACCGTGGAACGTCCTTCCGACGATAAGCTGCATCGCAGCGTTCACGGCCTGACCCGCACCCTGCTCCACAACATGGTCGTCGGTGTTACCGAGGGCTTCAAGAAGGAGCTGGACGTCAACGGCGTCGGTTACCGTGTTGCCAAGGAGGGGACGAACCTGGTCATGAACCTGGGTTTCTCCCACCAGGTGATCGTTCCTGAGATTCCGGGCATCACTGTTGAGGTTCCGGGTCCCAATAAAATCATCATTCATGGATGCGACAAGCAGGCTGTCGGCCAGTTTGCTGCCGAGGTCCGCGAGAAGCGTCCTCCCGAGCCTTATAAGGGCAAGGGCATCAAGTATACTGACGAGGTCATCCGCCGTAAGGTTGGTAAGACCGGCGCCAAGAAGTAAGGAGGTGTGCCGAAATGATTACTAGACCTAATACCAATAAGCAGCGCATGAAGCGTCATAAGCGTGTTCGCGCTAAGATCTCCGGCACTCCCGTGTGCCCCCGTCTCAACGTTTTCCGCAGCGAGGCCAACATCTATGCCCAGATCATCGACGATGTGAACGGCGTGACCCTGGCTTCCGCTTCCTCTCTGGACAAGGCCATCGAAGGTTACGGCGGCAATGTGACCGCTGCTTCCGCTGTTGGCAAGCTGATCGCTGAGCGCGCTCTGGCCAAGGGCATTGAGAACGTCGTGTTTGACCGCGGCGGCTATCTCTATCACGGCCGTGTGCAGGCTCTGCCGGACGAACCGCTCATCGCGTTGAAGCAGCCTGGAGTGAAGACCTCGAACAACCACGGCACGGGTTGCACGTTGTCCGCCGCCATTGCGACCTATTTGGGGCTTGGCCTCGGGATCCGGGATGCCATCGTGCACGCCCAGAAGTTTCTGAACCATTGCCTGCGCCACGGGTACGCGCCGGGGCTCGGGGCGGGTCCGCCGAACCACGCTTCATGGATTGCCAAGCGGGTTGGCGAATAGCTTTTCCGGCGGAAAAAAGAGGACGTCCGCACGCCGTTGCGCCCGGAACGCCGGTTCTCGTTTTCTCTTTTTTCCGCCGTGTCGCTTGTCCCGCTTTCTCGGGAGATTCGGTTTCCGGCATACGGGCGTTTTATCGCCTGCGGGAACGCCGCCTTGCCTTCCATGCCAATATGTTTTATCTTTTTTTATTATGATGACATCCGCTCTCTATCCCCGCTGGCTGCAATGCGGCCTCTCCTCAGCCGAACGGACTTGGATCAGCCTGCTCTAAGCCTCCCTCCGCACGTCTTCGTTTTTTTCCTTTTTGCTATCCGGGCGTCGCCGCGCTCTGTTTGCGCGTGTGCGCCTCAAGACGACGGAGTTTTCTATGTCTTCTGTATCGCATGTGAAGCATTGGTTTTTCTTGTTCTGTGCCATCGTGTTTGAAGTGGGCGGAACCTCTGTGATGAAGATGTCCCAACACGAAGGCTGGCTGCTTGGCCCCAATGCGGGGCTCATGGCCATGTTCGCGCTGATCGGGCTTTCGTACTACTGCCTTGCCCTCGCCGCGACCGGGCTCCCCATCGGCGTCGCCTATGCGTTCTGGGAAGGCCTCGGGCTTACGATGATCACCCTCGTGAGCGTGTTCCTGCTCGGTGAGGCCATGAATATGCAACGCTTCTTCGCACTGCTGGCGGTTCTCGGTGGGGCGTTGCTGATCCATCACGGCACATCCGAAGGCGGGCCCGCCCAGCGTCCCGCGAAGGCGGGGGTGGCGTCATGAGTTCGTTCTTTTCGCTTTCGTTGTTGGCGGTGATCGTTGCCGCGCTGCTGGATATCGTGGCCAACCTGCTGCTTGCCAAATCGCAGGGGTTCCGGCGCAAGTTCATAGGGTTCGCTTCGCTCGGCATGGTCGGGCTGGCCTTTTACGCCCTGTCGCTCGCCGTGCGCGACATGGATCTCGCGGTGGCCTACGCCATGTGGGGCGGTTTCGGCATCCTCGGGACGTCCATCGGCGGCTGGCTCCT
>OODG01000059.1_pt1 | contig 63648 bp, 57 predicted proteins | sample 1671621 | NCBI WGS metagenome assembly OODG01 (sample SAMN06348175, study PRJEB24527) | human gut metagenome | biome: human gut; feature: ankylosing spondylitis patient; material: feces | host: Homo sapiens | place: China | collected 2015-10 | reverse complement strand
GCAGGGCTATTTTTATGATAAACCTCTGGCAGCACAGGACTTTAGTCAGAAGTACATGGAGTAAAAAATGCTGCGTGGCTTTGGCGATTGGTGAACAAAAACCAAGGTCCAAGGTGGTTGCCGTGGACCTTGGTTTTTTATAGTATTACTAGATAAAACGGTTGTATTTTCTGGTTTTCTCGGTGTTGCGTGGCCTGAACTTGCTTAGGTGCTTACTGGATCAACTTTTTGGTGGCAAATACAGAACGGAACCGATATATTTTGCAGTTCATAAAATATGGAAAGGATGAAACTGGAGGTTTCAGGTTCTATGTATTGCCATAACAGCAAAGGATTCGGAATGACCTGCTGTGGGTCTTGCCAGCGGCTATGTCCGGTTCCCGGCCCAGCGGGGCCTGCGGGAGCAGAGGGACCTACAGGGCCGCCGGGGCCCACGGGCCCTACAGGGGCAGCAGGAGTGCCTGGCCCCACAGGTCCTACGGGAGCAGCTGGGGCACCCGGTCCCACAGGCCCTGCAGGAGCAGCCGGGATTCCCGGTCCCACAGGTCCTGCGGGAACAGCTGGGGTTCCCGGTCCCACGGGTCCTGCAGGAGCAGCCGGGGAACCTGGCCCAACAGGTCCTGCAGGAGCAGTCGGGGTAGCCGGTCCCACAGGCCCCACGGGAGCAGCCGGGGTGCCCGGTCCCACAGGTCCCACGGGAGCTGTGGGGGCACCTGGCCCCACAGGTCTTACGGGAGCGGCCGGGGCACCTGGCCCCACAGGTCCCACGGGAGCAGCCGGGGCACCCGGTCCCACAGGCCCCACAGGAGCAGCCGGGGTACCCGGTCCCGCAGGCCCTGCAGGAGTAGCTGGGGCAATCGGTCCCACAGGCCCCACGGGAGCAGCTGGGGCAATCGGTCCTACGGGTCCCACAGGAGCAGCTGGGTTAATCGGTCCTACGGGTCCCACAGGAGCAGCGGGGAGTATGGGGCCAAATCCCTATAATTTGTATGTTCAGGCGGGTGCGGCTCCAGGCGGAGACGGAAGTCAAGCTGCACCGTTTGAGACCATGGAACAGGCGCTGGCGGCAGCTCAGCCCGATGGCTTTATACATGTTTTGCGCGGAACCTATCCTGTTGCGCAGCAACTTGTTATAAGTATACCCGGATTGACCATTCAGGGCACAGCCGGAGCAGTAATTCTCCTCCAGGCACCGGTAGTACCCTTCCTATGCAATGGGGGATACGCTACCATTGACGGACTTACCATCACCAGTGATGCTCCATATCCCGTGGAATTTATACAGTTTGCCGGAGATGGGAACCAACTTCTGAACTGTCAGATCTATGGCCCTGATCAGGCGGGTGACTCCTCAACATGGGTTGTAAACAGGGGCTTTGTAAGCCAGGGGGGCGCGACAAACCTCTTGGTACGGGACAATGTTATTCATACGTTACGCCAACCAGCTTATTTGAATCCGGGCTCTACCGGGACGATTATCAATAACGTTGTATACAATACCAGAGGATACGTGGTCGATCAGGCGACTTTTTTATTCTCCGGCAATTCTTGGGGCCTTCCGGCAAATGCTGTAGATATTGCTCTGCTTTCGGGTACGACATCGGGAGCACCATATGACCCGATTTCCGCGTTGGAGGCCAACAACAGCGGCGCTACGATCAGCGATCAGCGATAGAAAGTCATGCAGAAGGCTGTTGGAAACCATAATAGTGATTGACAAATGCAGCGCTTTCGCCTATAGTATCACTGTTCATCGGAGGGTGAGTAGCCAATAATGTTACGAGCTGGATAAGATGAAGGGAGTGGCTCCCGTTTTCTTATCCGGCTCGTTTTTTTACCTAAAGGAGAAAACGTGATCATGCAAAGAGAAGAGCACCAACTAACGCAGGGAAGTATTTTTCGATCTCTGGCCACCTTTGCTGTTCCGGTACTGTTGGCCTTGTTTTTACAGGCGATGTATGGAGCGGCGGATTTGATCATCGTAGGACAGTTTTCCGGGACAAATGAACAGTCGGGAGTTGCGTCCGGCAGTCAGCTGTTCAATATGATCACGATGATCATTACGGGGCTTACCATGGGCGTTACTGTGTTTGTAGGGGACGCCATAGGCTCCGGCAACAAGGAGCGGGCAGGGAAGGGTGTCGGCTGCGGCATCGCCATCTTTTTTGTGTTGGCAGTACTTGTTACTGGCGTGACGGTTCCGCTCAGTAATATGCTGGCGGAATGGATGCATACGCCCCAAGAAGCGTTTGCCCAAACCAGCGGATATATTCGTATTTGTGGAGCAGGTACACTCTTTATTACGGCATACAATGTGTTAGGGGCCATTTTTCGCGGGATCGGAGATTCCAAAACGCCGCTGCTTACAGTTGCCATAGCTTGCGCCATTAATATTGTGGGGGATTTCATACTGGTAGCCGGTTTTGATATGGGGGCGGCCGGAGCAGCTATTGCCACAGTGGCCGCCCAGGCTGTCAGTGTTTTGGCGTCCCTGTATGTTATCAGAAAAAGAGGCGTTCCCTTTTCCTTCTCCGTCAGCTTTATTCGCTTTGACAGACGATATGTCGGAAAGATCCTGAAGATCGGGGTTCCCATTGCATTGCAGGAATTACTGGTCCAGTTTTCCTTTTTGTTTATTCAGGTGGTAGTAAACGGTATGGGGGTCATGCAGTCGGCAGCGGTAGGTGTTGCGGAAAAGGTGTGCGTATTTCTCATGCTGGTCGCATCCGCTTATATGCAGTCAATTGCTGCGTTCGTTGCCCAGAATAATGGAGCAGGTCAATTTGACCGGTCCCGATCGGCGCTTTTCTTTGGCATCAAAACAGCTCTGGTTGCGGGCTTGATGATGGGGATGTTGGCTTTCTGGAGCGGCTCGGCATTAGCGGCAATCTTTTCTTCTGAGACTCAGGTAATAGCGTATGCCCACGATTATCTGAAGGCATATGCCATTGACTGCCTGCTGACAGCGGTTTTGTTTTGCTTTGTAGGATACTTCAACGGAAGCGGAAGGACCCTTTTTGTTATGGCACAAGGGGTGATAGGGGCTTTCTGCGTGAGGATCCCTGTGGTTTTTCTGCTGAGCCATCTTGAGGGAGCTACCCTCTTTCACATCGGCCTGGGAACGCCTATCTCATCTGTGGTGCAGATCCTGCTGTGTATCGGAGCATATTTTTTCTATAAAAAGCAGGGTGATATGATATAAGGCGGATAACAGAGCATCCTATGGGATGATACACATGCAACCGGAGAGGCCGCCCCTTGAAAAAGGGGCGGCCTCTCCGGTTATTTTACCGTTTTGACGTTCCGGTAGTTTTGGTAAGTGTTATAGCCCCGCGAAGACGCGCATGGCTTTTTCCGCATCAGCCTCCATGGCTTTCTGAGCGGCCAGGGCCAGATCGTGGAAGAAGGTCACATCTTCTTTAGCAAGCAGTTTCTTTACCGCCTGCGTACCGGCTTTGGACATGTAGCTGTAATAGTTAATCTTCCTGAGACCGTTGGCGATGCCGGTGCGATAATCCTCCGGAGAGACGCCTGAGCCGCCATGCATCACGAGAGGCAGGCCGGTCTTTTCAGAAATGACCTTCACCCGGTCGAGGTCCAGCACAGGCTTGGCTTTATAGATGCCGTGGGCGGTGCCAAAGCTGGGGGCCAGAGCATCAATACCAGTCTCCCGGCAGAAGGCTACCGCCTCGTCGGGATCAGTGTATACCGGGCCGGAGGCGTTGTCTGCGCCGCCTTCCCGGGAGGCCAACGCACCCAGCTCCGCTTCCACACCGCAGGAGTAATTCTTCGCCATGGCTACGGCCTTCTTTGTGTTTTCCAGGTTTTCCTCATAGGGGAGTGTGCTGCCGTCGTACATGACGCCGGTAAATCCGATCTCCAGGGCCTGGGCCATATAGTCCAGCGTCTCGCAGTGATCCAGGTGGACACAGACGGGAACTTTGGCACGCTTGGCAGCTTCCACCATTATCGGACCGATTTTTGCCAGGGGGGAGACCTCCTCGTGGAGCTGTGCGTGGGAGATAATGACAGGGACGTTCAGCTTTTCAGCCGCATCGATCACGGCGAGGATGCACTCCCAGTTGGGCGTGTTGAACGCGCCTACGGCACACTTCTTTTCTTCTGCCAGTTTCAGAATTTCTACCAGATTCACAAGCATAGCGTTTTACCTCACAGCAATGGGCGGACGGCGTTGTACACGCGCTTATACCGCTCGTAAATTGTCATGTAGCTTTGGTGCATTTCCTCCCGGGGATAGTACGTCTCCCTTTCCTGCACCATGTGGGCGGCGGCATCATGGAGATCAGAGAACAGTCCTACCGCCACCCCAGTCAGCATAGCGGAACCTACCGTACCTGCATCCACGGTTTTGAGTGCCGTGATGGGCAGGCCCAGGACGTCGGCCTTCATCTGCATCCAGACCTTGGAGCGCGCGCCGCCGCCTGTGGCATGAAGTTTTTTAAAGTGTATGCCAGAGCCTTGAAGGGCTTCGTAATTGAGCCGCATCTCGTACACGACACCCTCCATGCAGGCGCGGTAGATGTCTGCCGCGGTGGTGGCGGTGGTCAGTCCCAGGATGGCCCCCCTGGAACCGGTGTCCATGTAGGGGGTAGCGGCCCCTGCAAAGTGGGGCAGCACCAGAAGGCCGGTGGGAGAATCCTTTCCGTAGGAGCGCTCCATGCTCTCATTGGTCTCGCCTTTGCCAAACGTCTCCATGCACCACTGGAGCAGTGCTCCGCCGGTGTAGGAGAAGGCGTAGGCCACATATTTGCCGGGCACCACATAAGGAACCACAGAGAAGAAGCCTTTGCGCATCACCGCGATGTCTGGGATACTGTCATAGATGGGCGTCAGGCACTCCACGGTGCCCGCACCGTCTACGGCAACGCTGCCGTCAAAGGCCCCCGCCCCCACAGCGGCAGCCACTTGATCGTGGCTGACTGAGACAATGACACACTCCTTGCGCAGCCCTGTCTGTCGGGCGGCCTCCGGCGTGATGGGCCCGGCAGTACTGCCGGTGGGGACCGGCTGGCTCATAAGGGAGACATCGATCCCGGCGGCGGCAAAAATCTCATGGCTCCATGTCAGGTTATGGATGTCGAAGGCCATGGTGCGTGTGGCCAAAGAGTAGTCGATCTGGGCACGGTGGGTGAGGTGCCAGACTACGAAATCCTCGATGAGGTGGATGCGCTTGGCCGCCGCGTAGATCTCCGGATGATGCTTTTTGATCCACATCATCTTGGCAATGGAATACATCTCGTGGGGGGCAAGGCCGGTGACAGATGCGATGTGCTCTGCACCCAGGGTATCCACCAGGGCGGCACATTCCTCTGCGCCTCTTGGGTCTGTGTAGAGCATGGCGTTGTGGAGCGGTTCTCCCGCGCTGTTGGTCATGACAAAGGTCTCACCAAAGCTGGTGACGCCGATACCCGCAATATCCGGGTACTGTGCCGCCATCTCTCCCAGGACGGCATAGACGCTCTCCATCAGAGTGGAGATGTCCATCTCGTGGGCGCCTGCCGCCCGGCACACCGGGTAATCCCGGTAGGATTTGCCCAGTTCCATACCGTTTTCGTCAAACACCGTCAGCTTGCAGCCGGTGGTGCCGATATCCAATCCTGCGATCTTCATGGCTCAATCCTTGTCGATGTCAACCCAGTCGTAGTGGAGATAGGTGGTAAAGGCTTCCTTCAGAATGTCCTTCATGTGACCCACGCCCACGCTGGTGTGGTGCTTGAAGCCGCCCCGTGCCAGGCGGATCATTTTGTCCTCCATGTGGGGGATCTCACACACGCCGGCGCAGCCAAAGTAGCTCTCCTCAATGGGATCGTCGGTGAATTGGGCCTCAGAGGCATAGACGATAATTTTGCCGTCCTTGGTCTGGCAGTTGGAGAGGGTGGTGGGGAAGGGACGTATCCGGCCCTCATTGCTGCCCCAGCCGGAACCCGGGTCCGTCTTGTCAAACATCTTGTGGTTGGTAACGGTCCCTTTGCCGGTCATTAGGGACTGGGCCACCGGACCGCAGTGGAAGAGGATGACTTTGTTTTCCTCCTCGCCGTAGTTGTTGTTCCAGTCCAGAACGGCGGTGGGCTGCTCACTGGCGAGGCTCATGGCCCGCATGGTGATGGCGGAGCACATGTCGATCTCGCAGGAGGCGGCAATGCCCCGGTCGTTGAGCTCGGACAGCAGCACGCAGGGACAAATTCGCAGGACCTGCTCCATCTCGTTCCAGCAGCGCAGAGCCAGCGCATCCAGGTGGTATGTTTCGATGTAGCCGTCAATGGCGACGGAGACCTTGGACAGGGTGTTCTTGTTGGTTTCCGGCACCTTGGAAAAGTCGGTGTAATTCTCAAGATGGGCCCTTTTGGCAACTACGCGAGGGTCGTCATCGGGCATATGCTGCACCGTGAAAAACAGCTCGCTGAGGTCGAAGGACTCCACATTGATGCCGTACTTCTGCAGAGCGATCTCATCAAAACGAGTGGTTTTGAAGGCGGTGGTCCGGGCTCCGATGCAGCCGAGGTTAAAGCGCTTCATACCGTTGACCACCCGGCAGATGGCCGCGAAGTCCCGCAGATTCTCCTGAAATTTGGGACTGAGGGGATGGACCACATGGGGCTTCAATACCGTGAAAGGTACCCCATACTGGGTGAATACATCGGTGACAGAGAACTTGCCGCAGAAGGCGTCGCGCCGGTGAGCAAAGTCCATCTTGCCGATCTCATCGGGATAGGCCTGCATGAGAATGGGAACGCCTGCGTCCTGAAGGGCGGTGATGGCGCCGTTTTCGTCTGCGAAGATGGGCATGGAGAAGATCACACCGTCGTATTCACCCTCGTGGGATTTCAGCCATTTGGCATACAGCAGGCCCTCGTCACGGGTCTCAATGCCGCCGTAGCGGGTCAGCTCCGCGTCCATAGCGATGTAGTCATAGCCCGCATCAGTGACAGCCTTGATCATGTCCTCACGGGCGCCGTAGATCAGTTCGCCGGGCATGAAGCCACGATTACAGAATGCCAGTGCAAACGTCATTTTTTTAGCCATTTGAAATTCCCCTTTCGATTTGTTTTCCCCCATAGGGTAGAGAAATGGAAAATGGATGAGGTATCAGACATCCATGAATTCGATTTTTACAGTATTGGTGACGCTTTCAAAGGCCTTGAGTACCGGCAGCGTACCGTTTTCCCGCTCGTCGTGGCGGCCCATGATATAACAGTTGGTGGGCTCCAGACCGAGAACATAATCTCCGCTGGCCATGCTGCGCCATTGGGAGAGGATCGGCAGCGTATCGCCCGACCAGGAGATGACCATGTTCACGCCGAGAATGGGATTTTCAAGCCGTGCCCAAAAGTCCTTTTCCATCTTCTGAAAGAATACCCGCTCCTCTTCGCTGTCGATGGGCTTGTTAAATTCGCAGGCCCGGTCCAGGCCTGTGCGGGCAAATTCGGTGCGGGGGATAGTCTCCCGGGCCTGGGGCAGCACCAGATGTGCCTTCTCGCTCAGCATCGGGTAGCCGAAGTTGCAGTGATAAATCTGCATGATCTCCTCATCCCGAGGGGTAAGGTTGGTGACGGTGTCCTCTACCGTGACCGAGGAGCCGAAGGCTGGGATGCGGATGGTGCGGTTAACCTCCAGCACATGGCCGAAAAGTGCCGTTTCGCGGACCGTTCCCTGGACAATGATCCCATCGTTTTCCAGTCTGGCAGAAACATGTTCCGCTGCCAGAGAGTGATAGCGCCCGTGAAGGGGGTGCCACTCGCCGCCGTCACGGTTGGCTGGGCCTGCCGAGCGCAGACCACAGGTGTATAGCAGTCCGCCGGGAAACGTGTTGACAAACTCTGTCTCATAGGGGCTGATGGCTGCCGGGCTGTCATAGCCGTTCTTGCTCATCCAGCTCATATTCATGCCTTTATAGCGGCATTGGCCAATGTCCAGTCCCGCATCCGGCAGAATATCCAGCGCCAGCCCACCGGCGGTTTGCACCTCAATGATCTCCGTACCCTTGGCCTTTCCCTCGTTTACCGTTACCCTGCGCAGCGTAACAAGCTGGGCGGGGTTGCCGATATAGCCTTGTCTTATCAGTTCTTTCATAGGCTTTTCCTCCTTCTGAAAACCGATTTGGCAGTTTCGCTGCGCTGATTATATTATAGAAAGATTGCCTGCCAGGGTATAGGTAAGATTGTTCTTTTTTCTTTGTTTTTGTTCGCGACTGTGTTACAATTTCTACGTTGGATTTTTGTGCAACTTGCGGGGAGGCCGTTATGATCTCTGTGTTTGATTTGAAAAAGCTCCGGGGGCTATTAAAGGATTTCTACCAGATATCTCAGATCCGTATCACTGTTTTTGACGAGAATTTACATGAGCTGTGCGCCTATCCGGAGAGCATCCCGGCTTTCTGTAAAATTATCCGCAGCTGTGAAACTGGAAAGCACGCATGTGCGCAGTGTGATAAGGCCGCATGTGAGAGAGCCGCCAAGGAACGGAAAACGCAGATCTACCGCTGTCACGCGGGGTTGACAGAGGCTGTCACGCCGCTGATCGTTCATGATGTGTTGGTGGGATATCTCTTTTTTGGCCATGTGTTTTCTTACCCGGATTATGAGAGCGGCTGGGAGGAGATCTGCCGATGCTGTGGATCACTTCCCCTGGATATGGAAAAGCTCCATGCTGCCTGCATGGAGCGTCCAAGGATCGAGTATGAGTATGTTCTGTCTGCTACACAGATCCTGCTGGCTGTTGCCTCTTATCTGGTGATGGAGCGTATGGCTACGCTGCAGACAGATCGGCTGGCGGTTCAGATAGACGAGTATCTTTCGGCTCATTTTACAGAGCGTTTGAGAGCGCCCGATCTCTGCCGGCATTTTCAGATCGGCAAAACGCAGCTATATAAATTGTCACAGCAGCTTTACGGGTGTGGGATCTCGGAGCACATCCGGGATATGAGGGTCAAGATGGCCAAGGAACTATTGGCAGAGCGGCCAGAATTGTCTCTTGCCGATATTGCGGCAAAATGCGGCTATCACGACTATAATTACTTTATCAACGTGTTCACGCAAGCGGTGGGGACATCACCTGGTGTATTCCGCAGAAATCATAACTTGTAATCAGCTTTTTGAAAAATTTCTCCCAGTTGGTTTAGAACTGTGCTTACTATAAAAGATCCGCGAGGTCCGTCTGCTGTGCAGCAGACAGACCTCGCGGGTTGCTTTGTCAATAGTTGCCCAGCGTCAGATCCGAGACTTCTGCGGATCTGACAGAGGTACAGAGCGTTGCTGAAATTGTACAGGAATGGGCGAGCCGAAATTTTTGTTATAGCAGTTTGGAAAAGATACCGGCCACGATAACGGACAAGACAGTAACTGAGGCCAATCCCGCCACAACAAATTTAGGCGAAAGCATTTCGAGAATATAAGATTTTTCCTCTTCGGTTTCGCCGAGAGAGTTGGCGATCCGCTCAGAAATCAGATATGTTACAGGGAAACCGGACATCTGACACATGACGACGCCAAAAGCGAGGCTTTTTGAACCAAGAAGCTTCCAGCCCGGCAGGACACAGACCAGCAGCAAAGAAGCGATGATCGTTGCTGCGAATACGCAGACCACCTGGAGGAGCAGCTTGCCGATATCATCAATAGATACATTGGCCAAAGAGGGAATGACAGATGCCAGAGAAACCATGGAGATGAAGCCTGTGGTTTTGGCGCGATCCAGGACTTTTTCGGGGAGGATACCGATTTCAGAAGCAATAACCGAGAGGAGCAGAGCAATGATGCTATAGCTGATGCCTGTCAGTTCTCCCAACGCCACAGAGATGGCACCGCCAAGGACGGTGAGGAAGATGCAGGTATTGGTGGAAAAATATTTGCTGTGCTTTTGATAGAATTTAGCTTTTTCGCTGGCTGCAGCGGCTTCACTTTTGGCACTGAGAGTGATTCCCTGTGCTTTACACTCGCGGTAATGGTTTAAAAGCCTTTTGCCTTCCAGGGTACCAGACTGTGAGATCAGGGGAGTACTGATAAAAATCTGGATGGAGAATACCAGCGGCCCCAGTGCGGCGGCCAGTGCCATCCCTTTGGCGGTAGCTGCTTCGACCATGAGGTTGGTGGCGACCAATGCTCCATTGATGATGGGGATGGTGACCATGGCGGAATCCCGGCCGATAATAGGGATGATGCAGAAAATGCCGATCATAGCAGCAAGCATACCAAGAGCGGCGGTAGCGACGGCCTTCCACTCATTGATCAGCTGCCGGACGTTAAACATACTGCCCATATGGAAAATCAGGATGGGCATGGCAAATTTTGAGGCGTCTGTAAGTCCGGCGCGATCAATAATGTCTGTGGGGATCACCTTGAACATGAACAAGAGCATGAAGGAGATCAGAAGAATAAACATCGCTGAGATTTTGGATTTAGTAATGATGTCGAGCCAATCTCCCAAAGTAAACAGGCCAACCACAATGGCAAAATAGAAGCAGATGCTGAATAAAGAAGAAGATTCAAGTAGAGCTGCCATGGGATATACCCTCCTAAAATGTTGTGGATTTGCACATCAGTAGGTTTGAGGGGCGGACAAATCCAGAAAATACTTAATGACTGAAGGTTCAGTCTTTTCCGCAGTAAGTGACCCAGCAGTTGTACTGGCGCATATATTCGCTTACAAATACAGGGTCCGCCATCTTATCTGGCTGATACGTCTTCAGGGATGTCAGATCTTCCATCAAATCCAGAAGGCGGGCTGCACAGCCGCAGTCATAGACCCGGGAGTCCTCAAGAGCTTCAAAACGATGCGTGGTATAAGGAGGAATATGGATGAGGCAGTCGGGGCCGGCCTCGAATTCCTCGCCTAAAACATTACATTTCACACGGCCGCTGCAAACATAGTACAGTTCATCGTTGGGATTAGGATAGTCCCAATGTACTTTAAAGCCTTTTTCCACTTCAGCTTCCCAGACTTCCTTCACGCCGTTGCATTCCCAGCGGCCCACCACCAGGCGCAGTGTTGCACCGTTCAAATGATAGGTGGAGAAGGAAAAACCAGGGGCGCGCAGCTCGCGTACGTTTTCCCGGGGAACATCCACAGGAACAGGCTTTTCCCGGGTGAAATTGTGGTGGGCCTGCCGATAGAGCGTCCGGAAATTCGGATCATCATAAAGCCCGTCGTAGTTGCCCTTGATCCGGTTTTTGTTCATGATTCCTTGTGCCATGTTGATCTCCTGGAACAATTCACGCCAAACAGTACCTTCTTCCAGGAAAACAAAACCATGGGCAACGTAGGGGGGAATGTGGAGGATATCTCCCTTTTCTGCAATGAAGTGCTGCCCACGAATCACACACTCCACACGGCCCTCGCGGATGAAAAAGGTCTCAAAGCCTTTTGCATGTTCGTGGTAATCCACCGAGGCGTTTTTGTGATAGATGGTGTCGCTCATTTCGTTTTTTTCGTATGGGCCGATGGGGAGGATAAAATCGTTGACTTGCTGTGTGCCTTCGTCATATGTACGGAGCCAATCTGCCGGGTCATTCATTCGGATCAAATATTTGCTGGCCATAAATTATTCCTCCTTGCACATTTCAAACTGAAAATAAAGAAATGATTTGCTTGTAAATATCAATCGGGATGGTATACTTGACTTATGATGGGAACGGCATTAAACATGTTTAATATGGTGACATTATAATTAAACGCGTTTAATTTTGCAACGCTTTTTTTGCGTCGGTCTGCATTTTGTGAGATTTAATTAAAATTTAAAGGGTGATTTTGTCGGAATGAACAGTACCATTTCTAAAATTATGTATTCTGCCTGGCAGCAGTTTGAAAAATTTGGCTACTCAAAAACAACCATGCGTCAGATTTCAGAAGGAGCGAATGTAAGTCCGGGCCTGATCAATCACCACTTTATCAGCAAAGAAAATATAGCGGCCCAGGTTCTCGAGATCATATCAAATTATTTGAAAGAAGAAGTGGCGGCATATGTTTCTCTGGATGAGGACCCGCTGCTGTTTGATGCGGTATTTACCAGAGGGAAAATTTTGTTCTTTTTACAGGGCTCATTCCGGCAATTTTATATTGATTGTTTAAAAAGCGATATCATTTTCAATTACATGACAAACAATCCATTGCAGATCTTGCCGAGACTGGAGAAAGTCTATGGAATGTCTGTGGATCAGGATAGTGCCATCTTGTACAATCAGTACATGCCATATAATCTGGAAAAGACCCTTGTTTTGAAGAAAGAAGAGGGGTTGTTTCAGGGCATCCCGTATGAGGAGATCCCTGCCCATGTTTGCATAGCGGCTCTGGAAAAGTTTATCCCCAGAGAGGATATTTTGCAGGCAGATTTGCAGGGGAGAGACATCACAGGCAAGATCCTGGATAAGATCCCTCCATTGCAGCCTCAAACATTGATCGACCAATTTCTCCATATGTAATTTTGCTGGCTGCGAGCAACTGGATGTCTGGAAGCAGTTGTGAACATGAGGAGAACTTCGAAAAATGCAATACAATAGCTGTCTATCTCGCGGCGGACTTTGGGCAGTCTAAAAGAAATCCCCGGAACCATATGGTTCCGGGGATTTCTTTTGGGAGCAACTGGTGAAGGATGGTGGTTGACGTAAGTGCGGCGGCTCCGAAATATTTAGGGGACTGAGGTGCTGCGGGAGAATCTTGATGTTTCCCTCAGAAGTTATTTCCGGGCGATTTGCCGGGCGGCCTGCCAGGCCTCGCCCATGCAGGCCAGATGGAGTCCTTCGTTGGCGGTATTGCCCATGATATCACGGAGATCCAGCAACAGAGCTTTCCGCAGATAGGCAAGCCCCTGTTCCTTCAGACCGTTTTGCAGGGCAAATAGGGCATGGCTTGCGAAGCTGAGGGTGGAATCGTGAAGGCAGATGGGCTCAAAATCCTCCCAGGCCGCCAGCTTTTCTTCGTCAGCAAACAGCTGCGGCATACGGGTCATCAGAAGCAGTAAGTCGGCCTGCTTGATCACTCTGTACCGCTGCAGACGGTCAAAGCAGACCTGGTGATAACTGGCGCTGTCGTCCGGCTTGATCGTAAGCAAGTCCACGGGTTCCAGCAGATGCAGCGTCTCATCCTGGGCTAGCCTTCCGGTCATGGGGTCGCGTGGCCATTTGATGGCGGCACACAGGGCTGCCATGTGATCCAGTTCCTCCTGGGTGATGGCCAGTCGGGCGTACAGGTGGGGACGCTTTTCCCGCAGATCTGCTGCCGCCTGGATAGCCAAACGGAGATTGTGCTGTACCATCACATTGGTGAACAGGTTGTTGCAGGTGATGCCGCAGTACTCGTCGGGGCCCTTGCAGAACAGCAGGTCTGCCTCGCCTGTTTCGGGGCGATAGGTGTAACGACTGACCCAGAAACGGGCGGTCTCCACCAATACTTCCGCAGCTTCGTCAAGATAAAAGGCTTCGTCGCCGGATTTCTTGCAGTAGGCATCCAGGGCAAAAGCCACATCTGCAGTGATGTGGACCTCACTGCAGCCGATGTCCCAGGTCTCACACTGCTCGCTGCCATCCAGAGCTGCCATCCACGGGTAACGGGCTCCGGCGGTGTTCATTTTCCGGGAGTGTGCTTTTGCGGCAGGGAGGGAGCAGACTCGGTATGCACAGAGATTCCGGGCGGCTTCCTGGTCGTTTTCCAGAAAGAAGGGCAGCATGAAGAGGTCGGTATCCCAGAAGTAGCAGCCTTTGTAGCGGGCGTGGCTCAACCCTCGGGCGCCGATGCTGACGGTTGGGTCTTTGGCGCTGCAGCTGCCTAAAAGCTGGAACATAGCATACCGCAGCCCGGTCTGCAGGTCCTCACCGCAGGCGGAGATATCCATATCGCAGACCTTCCAGGTCTTTGCCCATGCCGCTTTATGGGCAGCCAGCAGGGTATCATACTGCCAGCTTGTCGGGATGCCGGCGATGCGGGGGTCCACATCCCGGGAGGTGAGGATGCCGGCAATTTTGTCGAAGGACAGCTTTTGGCCGGATGCGGCGGATGCGCGATATGCACAGCAGGCGCCGCTGCTGTTGGTGCGGGAAAAATCCGGACAGGAAAACTGTACCTCCTGGGTAACCGTAAGACTGGTCCCGCGGATGGCAAAAGTACAGGAGATGCCTGTGTCGGATACGGAGATGCCGGTGGGCTGGGAGAGCTGGATGGTCTCTGTGTTGGCCTTGGTCTGGTCGTCGGGGATGGGACTGTTGCAGCTGTCCGTCAGGATTCCGCTGGAGATGGTCACCACCATATCCGTATCGGGGATAAGTGTCATCCGCTGAAGGATAAGTGCGGGCTGCTCTTTGGGCAGAAAACGCTGATGCTCGATCTGCAGATTCTTTCCGTTGGCGGTGAGCGTGTAGCGCATGGTCAATAAAGCCTGACGCAGGTCGAGCGTCCGCTCGATATCGGATACCAGTTCGGCTTCCAGATTGTCGATCAGGACCGTTTCCCGGACGGGAGTGGGGAGGTTGACAAAGTCCGTGATCCCGGGTTTGATCTCCCCGAAAATCCCCGCCAGATAGAGGCCCTTCTGGATGGGGCGGCAGGCAGGTTCTGAGGAGACGTAGCCCCGGACGCCCATCCGGCCATTTCCCAGGAAAAAGATGCTCTCACAAAATTCATTTGCCCAGCCTGGGCCACTGTGGGAAATGGTCCATGGGGACAAGTGCAGATCATTTCGCATAGTTTCCCTCCTCCAGGGCGATCTTCATGCTGTGGCAGAGAAAACCGGCACAGGTAGCAAAGGCAGCGCCTGTCATACAGGTGCCGCTGACAGGGTGGACGCTTTCACAGGCGATGCCGTTGTCCATATCCATGATCTCCAGTTCCTGGAAAGCCTGCTGGTCATAGCCGCACAGCAGGCTGTTGCACAGGCTGAGTACCCAGGGATAGGGGGCATGGGCGCAGCCGATCTCGGCGATGGGCTGCCCGGAAAAGCTGTAGGCGTAAGCGGGGGAACGGATCATGGATACGGTGGTGCGCCAGATCTCGTCATCCTTGCTGCAAAAACCGTAATACGGCAGCAGCTGCAAACTGCCGGGGGGTTCATCGTAAACATTGTGATGGCCTTGCAGATCTACTGACCAGCCAAAATAGGATTGTCCCGCATCGTCGTGAAAGACGCAGTGGGCATAGATGGCTGCTTTCACCTCTTCTGCGGCGGCAGTCAGAGATCCGTATTTTAGCGGATACAGCTTCGCCAGCGCCTGCAGCGTCCGCCAGACTAGCACGTTGTTGTAGGTGAGATAGGGGTATACGATCTCATCGTCGGTGGGCTGGAGAAATGTTTCATAGAGCGGAATACTGGGGTGCCGCATAGTTTCCAGTGTTTTCAGGATCTGGGAGATCCCTTTTTGTATGTCTGGCTCCTCCAGAATATCCTTGTGGCCGGTCTGATCCACATAGGCCTCCAGGGCGATAACGGGTGCCATCAGTTCATCCAACTCAAAGCCGGGCTCCAGAACGGTGCCGTCGATGTACCGGGAGTGGATGCCCAGATTCCGCCGCTGACGGCCGAAAACGTAGTGGAGGATCTGCTGTGCCAGGTCGGGGTCAGCATCCAGGATAGCCGGGAAAGCCCAGAGAAGGACATCCCGGTCCCAGTAGGCGGCGCTGACATAGTAGCGGGTACCCCGGCTGGTGGCACAGACCAGCTCCTCGGTGTCCAGGGTAACACCGGTGGAGTAGAAGATGCAGAAGAACAGATTGGTATTGTAAATTTCTGTAAGCCGCGCGGTAGGCGTGGGGCGGAGACGCTGTTCCAGCCACCTGACAGTACCCTGGTAGAGCCAGTCCCAGCCCCGGCGGAGCATCTCTTTGGCACTGGTAGCGGCGGCCACCTCCTCGTAGCCCAATCCCCAGTAGAAGGTCAGCTCACGGGTCTGACCCGGGGCAATGTTCTCTGTGCGGGACAGGGTATAGAACAGGGCATTGTCTCCTGATCTGTAGAAGTCGGCGGCGGTCTCCAGGTCGGACATAGGGGCGAAGGCAAACATGGGCGCGCCGCAGCGAAAATCAAAAATCAGGCTGTTGTTCCAGCCGCTTTGGTAGCAGTGGGAAGCACCGTCCAGAGGTTTATCCTCGTTGATGCAGTGCCAGCTGCTGTCCCAGCATCCCTTCATACCCCAGGTGATGGCGACGCCATCCTCACCGGCGGTGAGGGAAAGCTTGACGGCAAAGCCCCGCTGTCCGATCGGGGGCAGGATTGTCATAGAGAACTGGTGGGTACCGGCCTGGGCGGTGAGGGAGGGAAGCCAGCAGCTCCGGCGCTCCCACTTCAGATCGGTGAGGGGAATATCCTGTCCCTCCTGAAGAATAAAGGGCTGGATCAGGGGGGCTTCTGTCCGGCCTCTGATCTCGATCATACCTTTGTGCTGCATGGAGAGGAAGGTGAGGTCTTCGATCCCTGCGGTTCGTTCATTGATTTTGGGCAAGGAGATCATCTCATTGCCGACAGGCAAATAGCGGTCCATAGGTTCACCTCGCTCGAATGTTTAAACGATTAAATTAATTATGTGGTTAAAGTATAACAAAAATAGCGGGGTTGTCAAGAATGATTTCAACAAAATGTTAATATACTGTTGACAAACTCAGAAAAAATGATTATGATTATCACAACAGAAATTTAATCGGTTAAACTACTTGCAGAAAAGAGGGATTCCTATGGCTCGTGCCACGCTGAAGGATGTTGCCCAGAGGGCGGGGGTGACCACGGCCACGGTCTCCTATGCTCTCAGCGGGAAGCGTCCCATCTCCGAGGCCACTAAACGCCGGGTGATGGAGGCCATCGAGGAGCTGGACTATGTGCCGGACCTCAACGCCCGGGGGCTCAGTATGCGGGACTCCAAGCTCATCGGTGTGGTGGTGCCTCAGACCGAGCCGGGGGAGAGGCTCATGTTCCAGAACAGCTTCTACAGCGAGGTCCTGGGAAGTATCGAGTACTACGCCCGGCAGCAGGGGTATCACATCCTGATCTCCGCCACCGACGCTAACGAGAGCTATCTCACCCTGGCGAAGAAACGGAATCTGGACGGCATCATCGTCATCGGCATGTACCCGGATGAGTTTTATCAGCAGATGAAAAAGACCCAGATCCCCATCGTCCTCATTGACAGCTACTGCAACGACCACTACTACCACAATATCCGCATCGACGATGCCTACGGCAGCTATCTGGCCACCCGGTACATGCTGGAGTGCGGCCACACCCGTATCGCCTTCTTTGCCGGACAGATGAAGGAAAACGGCGTCATGAAAAAACGCCTGCTGGGATATCAGCAGGCTCTGGAAGAATTTCACGTTCCCTATCAGAAAGAGTACGTTTTTGAAGGGCAGATCGACTATACCAGCGGTATTGCCCTGGCCAATCGTCTGCTGGACGAGGATCTTCCCGCTACCGGCGTGGTGGCGGCGGCGGATATCCTGGCCATCGGTGCGGCCAAGGGATTCTTCGAGCGGGGGAAGCGGATCCCCGATGACTACTCTATCATCGGCTTTGACGATGTGGAGATCGCCCAGTACCTGACCCCGGGCCTCACGACCATCCGTCAGCAGATATCCCTGAAGGGGCAGAAGGCGGTGGAACTGCTGCTCAAGCATATCGAGGACCCCAGCCTTCCCAAGCAGGAGGAGATCCTGCCGCTGCAGCTGATGGTGCGGGGCTCCGTAAAAAATCTGAAGTAGGGTGTCCCGTTTGGCAGAAGGAGGTGTAAAAAAGCGGCTTGCATGCCCTCGCCAAAGCACATGCAAACCGCCGGGAAAAAAGCGTTGACCCACTCTTTTCGCCACATTTTATTGTAAGCGAAAAGAGCTGAAAAATCAATACATGGATTTAGGAGGAAAGAATGATGAAGAAGTCCAAGCTGTTTTCGCTGATCGCTTTGCTTTTGACCGCTGTGCTGCTTCTCACCGCCTGCGGCGGGAACAACACGGCGAACAACGCCGGTAACGGCGGTGATTCCACTCAGAACGATACCCAGGACGACACTGCTGCAGAGCCGGTGACCATTACATACTGCAACTTCAATTCCTCCGGCGGCAACGAGGAGACACTGGCCAAAATGGTAGCTGCCTTTGAGAGCGAGTATCCCAACATCAAGGTAGAGGTAGAGACCATCGGCTATGACGACTACTTCACCCAAATGCAGACCCGGGTGGCCGGCGGCACTGCCCCTGACTGCTACGAGCTGAACATCGAGAACTTTGCCGCCTACGCCAACAAGGGGATGCTGGCTGAGATCACCGGTGTGGATGTCAGCGGCCTCAATGACACTGCTCTGAACGCCTTCAAGGTTGACGGCAAGCAGTACGGTCTGCCGGAGAGTTTCTCCAACGTGGTCCTCATCTACAACAAGGACCTCTTTGATCAGGCCGGAGTGGACTATCCCACGGATGACTGGACCCAGGCTGATGTTCAGGAGGCCGCGGAGAAGATCCGGGCCCTGGGCGATGATATCTTCGGTATCTGGCAGCCCATTACTTACAACGAGTTTTTCAAGGTAGTGGCTCAGTACGGCGGGGCTCTGCTCAACGAGGATAAGACAGAGTTTACCATCAACTCCCCTGAGAACCTGGAAGCTGCCACGGTACTGGTGGACCGGGTGCTGGTCTCCAATGTTCAACCCAACGCGGTACAGCAGGGCGGCATGGGCGACTGGGATATGTTTATGAGCGGCCGGCTGGGCATGATCCCCACCGGTATCTGGGCCTTCCAGACCTTTACCGACGGCTGTGACTTTGCCTGGGACATCGCCGTGGAGCCCGGCAGTACCCAGAAGGCCACCCACTTCTTCTCCAACTGCGTGGTGATGAATCCCGACACTGAGCATCCTGAAGAAGTGGCCACCTGGCTTGCATGGCTGGCCTCCTCCACCGCCTCCGCCGATATCCGCCTGGAGGCCGGTTGGGACCTGCCTGCCCTGAAGGATCTGGACGCCCTGTCCGCCTACCTGGAGGTCACACCTCCCGACAACCGGGAAGCGGTGTTTGAGAGCCTGGATTACCTGGTCATGCCCCCTGTCATCGAGGACTACGCACTGATGAGCGATATCATTACGCAGAAGCTGGCCGCGGCGGCCGAGGGCACCATCACTGTACAGGAAGCGCTGGATCAGGCGCAGGCTGAGTGTGAAGCGCAGATCAAGCTCGGCTGATTCCTTCCATGGGGCCGCTGCCTTACGCAGCGGCCCCATTTTTATCCACAGGAGGTATTTGCATGGAACATAATCTGCCGGTAAGGAGAAAAAAGCGGGGAAAAGGGCTGCTGGTAGCCTCTCCGTTCCTGCTGCCCAGCCTGATCGGCCTTCTGATTTTCAGCCTGCTGCCCCTGATCATCTCCGGCCTTACCAGCCTCACGGACTGGAACGGCCTGGATAAGCTGACAGACTCCGGCTTTATGCAGGAGCATTTTGTAGGGCTCGATAACTATAAGAACATCCTGACAACGGAGGAGTTCTGGAAAACCCTGGGCAATACGGCGGAGTACATCGTTTTGTATATTCCCCTGATGCTGGCGGCGTCCCTGCTGGTGGCATATCTGCTCAGCCGTCCCCACCGGGGCGTAGGCGCTTTTCGGGTGATTTATTATATCCCGGTGCTTACCAGCTGGGTGGCGGCCTCCCTGATCTGGAAGTCGGTGCTGGCGCCTCAGTACGGCGCCATGAATGGCATCCTGGAGTGGTTCGGTATCCAGGGCCCCGGCTGGCTGCTGGATGAGGCCTGGGCCATGCCGGCCATCGTGCTGGTCTCCGTGTGGAAGGATATGGGCTTTTTTGGCCTGATCCTCCTCTCCGGCATCGTGGGGATCAACAGGACCTACTATGAGGCGGCGGAGATCGACGGTGCCGGAGGCTGGACCAAGTTTACCAGAATCACTCTGCCGCTCCTTACGCCGTCTATCTTTTATGTAGTGATCGTAGCCATGATCAACGGCTTCCAGCTCTTCCCCCAGGTGATGATCATGACCGGCGGCGGGCCCAACGGGGCCACCCAGGTAATGGTGGAGCGAATCTACCAGTACGGCTTCCGGTACTACCGGATGGGGTACGCCGCGGCGTTCTCCTGGATCTTGTTTGTCATCATCATGGTGTTTACCGCCATCCAGATGAAGGGACAGGAAAGGTGGGTCCACTATGACAGCTAAAAAACGGATCAATACCACGGTTTTTTATATCGTTGCCATCGCCCTTGCAGTTGTGGCCATGGTTCCCTTTGTCTGGATGATCGCCACCTCTTTCAAGAGCCGGGGCGCCCTTATGTCCATTCCGATTGAATGGATTCCCAAGGAGCCCACCTGGGACGCCTATATCAAGGTGTTTTCCAAGTTCCCCTTTGCCAGGACCATTGTCAATTCGCTCTTCATTTCTGTTACTTATACGGCGATCACGCTGATTTCTGCTTCCCTGGCGGCTTTTGCTTTTGCCAAAATACGGTTTTTTGGCAGTCGTATCCTTTTGAGCGTCTACCTGGCCATGATGATGATCCCTACCCAGGTGACGATGATTCCTCTGTTTGTGATCATGAACAAGCTGGGCCTTACGGATACTTATGCCAGTGTGATCATGCCGTCCATTTTCCGGCCCTTTGCGGTTTTCCTGCTGGTACAGCAGATGCGGACCATTCCCAACGACTTTCTGGACGCCGCCCGGATCGACGGAGCAGGTATCTTCCAGGTGTACCGGAAGATCGCGCTTCCCCTGTGCATCCCCAGCCTGGCCACTCTGTCTATCACCACGTTTATGGAGTCCTGGAATGACTACCTGTGGCCGCTGCTGATGCTCAGCGATAAAAACAAGATGACGCTGCCGATTGCCCTGTCTACGCTGAACGGACAGTACAATACGGAGTACAACGTCCTGATGGCGGGCAGCCTCATCTCCATGATCCCCATTATCATCATCTACATGTTTGCTCAGAAGCAGTTCAAGAACGGCATGATGGCCGGCGGGATCAAAGGATAAGGAGAATACCGATGAAACGTGTTTCCTGTGAGACAAAAGAATTGTCCTTCGGTCCGGCAAGGCTCCATCGGGAAGAGGAGCGGCTCACCGTGTCCCTTGCCTACAACGGTGCCTACGGCATGGGGGAAAAGTATGACAGCCTGAACCAGAAGGGAAAAACCGTGGTCAACCAGGTGCAGGAGAAGTTCTGCTTCCAGGGGGATAAGACCTATTGCCCCACCCCGTTTTTCTGGACGGATACCGGTTTTGGCCTCTATGTGGATACCTGCGAGACGACAGTGTTTGCCTTTGGGGAGAGCCAGGTGGACGTGACACTGCCGGAGGCAGCGGATGTGGTGCTGTTTGCCGGTACGCCGGAGGAAATGGTTCGGGAGTACATGGCCCTGTTCGGGCCAGCGGTACTGCCGCCGGAGTGGGCGCTGGGGATCTGGGTGTCCGCTAACCGGTGGAACTGCCAGGCGGATGTAGAAGATCTTCTGGAGAAGCTGGAGCGGTATGATTTTCCCGCCTCTGTAGTGGTGCTGGAGGCCTGGAGCGACGAGGCCACCTTCTACATCTGGAATGGGGCGAAGTATACGCCGGTAGCCGATGGAAAGGCACTGTCCTGCCGTGACTTTGACTTTTCCGACACGCCCTGGCCCGATCCCAGAGAGATGGTCGAAAAGCTCCACAAGGCGGGGCGGAAGCTGCTGCTGTGGCAGGTGCCGGTGTACAAGAAGCAGGGAGGAGAAGAGGTCCCCAATCGGCAGAACGATCTGGACCGGGCGGATGCGGCACAGCGGAAGCTGTGTGTGACGATGCCGGACGGCAGCCCCTATACCATTCCCGACGGCAGCTGGTTTGCCGGTTCCATGGTACCGGATTTCACCAAACCGGAGACGGTAAAGAGCTGGTTTGCCAAGCGGCAGTACCTGCTGGATATGGGGGTGGACGGCTTTAAAACCGACGGCGGGGAGTTCATCCATTGCCCTGATGTCCGCTTCCATGACGGTACCACAGGTCGGGAGGGGGTAAACCGCTACTGCCGGGACTACACGGAGTGCTACCGGGACTTTGCCGGGCCGGAAAGAGTGATCTTCAGCCGGGCTGGCTTTGCCGGGCAGCACACCGTGCCCTGCCATTGGGCTGGTGACCAGCAGTCCCAGAACAGGGAACTGGCCAGTGTGCTGCGGGCGGGACTCTCTGCCGCTGCCTCCGGTATCCTCTTCTGGGGGTTCGACCTGGCGGGTTTTGCCGGACCGCTGCCCAGCCTGGACCTCTACCGACGTGCCACCCAAATGGCCTGCTTCTGTCCCATTATGCAGTGGCACTCTGAGCCGGATGGCGGCCAGTTCCGGGAATTGATGCCTGGGGGAGAGGGCAACAATGAGCGCAGCCCTTGGAATATGGCGGAAAGCTATGGGGCGCCTGAATTTGTAGATGAGATGCGGTATTGGCACAAGCTCCACGAGAAGCTGCGCCCCTACCTCTGGAAGACTGCCTGTGACTGCGTCAGAGACAGTAAACCCATGATGCGTCCGTTGGCCTATGAGTGGCCGGAGGACCCGGCAGCGGTGAACTGCGAGGATGCTTATCTGTTGGGAGACGATCTTCTGGTAGCGCCGCTGCTGGAGGAAAACGCCTCCTCCCGGGAGGTATACCTTCCCAAGGGGGTCTGGCGTGACTTTTTCACGGGTACGGAACATGAGGGCGGCTGTGTCGTTACAGCAGGGGCCGATGGGAGGTTGCCGGTATTCACGCGGAATGGATTTGTATGGGAAAATGAATGATATATATGCTGTTATTTTTGATCTGGACGGTGTGATCTGCAGCACAGACCGATATCATTACCTGGCATGGAAAGCCCTGGCGGACCGTTTGGGCATCCCATTTGATGAGCAGGTGAACCGCCGCCTGCGGGGCGTCAGCCGCCGGGAAAGTCTGGAAATCGTCCTGGGGGAGAGGAGAACGGACTATTCCGAGGAGGAGAAGCAGGCCCTGGCAGAGGAGAAAAACGAGATCTACAGGGCATATCTTTCTATCATGACCCCGGGAGATCTCTCCAAGGAGGTGCGTATGACCCTCCATACACTGCGGCAGAGGGGGTACCTTCTGGCTATTGGCTCCTCCAGTAAAAATGCACGGCAGATTTTGCGTCAGCTGGGACTGGAAAATTTCTTTGACGCGGTGGCGGACGGAACCCAGATTACCCGTTCCAAGCCTGATCCGGAGGTGTTCCTGTTGGCAGCTTCCTTACTGGGGGTCCCCCCGGAACGGGCAGTGGTCGTGGAGGATGCAGAGTCCGGTGTACGGGCAGCCACAGCAGGGAGATTTCGGGTCATAGGGCTCCGCAGCGACGGAAACGATCCCCATGCGGATATTACCATCCGGAGACTGGAAAATTTGGTAGATATTTTTTAGCGAGATGTGCATAAGGAAATGAAAAACCGCCGGGACGATTTGGTTCCCGGCGGTTTTTATGGCCATCGCTGTGATTTGATGCTGCTGTTATAAAGAAATGCCGCTTTTGTGGGAGTGACAAACCGTGCACGGATGTTTATAATAGTAGGCAACTGGCAGGCAGATCCGTTAGCTGGCGGCGGCATGTAAATTCCTCCGGAATAAATGATATTTTTTCGTAAGGCATTGCGGGGATACGCTTTTCTGAGAAGCTTTGAAGCTGTGCAGAAAGTGGGGGATAGGAAATGAAAGGAATCATTTTAGCAGGCGGGAAAGGGACTCGACTGTATCCTGGCACGAAGGCTGTGTCCAAACAGCTTCTTCCTATTTATGATAAACCGCTCATCTACTATCCCTTGTCCACGCTTATGTTGGCGGGTATCCGGGAAGTGCTGATCATATCTACAGCCCGGGATGTACCCCACTTTGAGTATCTGCTGGGCAATGGCTCTCAGCTGGGTATGCGGATCTGCTATGCCATACAGGAAACACCGCGTGGGCTGGCGGATGCGTTCCTGATTGGAGAGCCGTTCATTGGAAAGGACCGTGTGTGTCTGATCCTGGGGGATAACTTCTTCTATGGGAAGGACTTGGCGCTGTTTTTGGACAAGGCTATGGCTCGCAGAGAGGGGGCCACTATTTTTGGATATCCGGTAGAGAATCCGCATGATTTTGGGGTCCTAGAATTTGATGAAAACGGGGCTGTGTTGTCCATTGAGGAAAAGCCTCAGGCACCAAAATCAAATTACGCAGTGCCGGGACTGTATTTTTACGATAACCAGGTGGTTGAGATTGCCAAAAAGGTTCAGCCATCAAGCAGAGGGGAACTGGAGATATCCTCTGTCAACAATACCTATCTGGCATTGGGCCAGCTTCATGTGGAGTTGTTGGAGCAGGGGATCACCTGGCTGGATATTGGTTCTCCGGCGGCACTGTTGAAGGCGTCGGCGTTTGTGGAGGCCCGGCAGGCCGAGACGGGCCGCTATGTTTCCTGTATCGAGGAAGTTGCGTGGCGGAGCGGCTTTATCAGCCGGGAGGAAATGGCGGCTCTGGGGGAGCCTATTCAGATGACAGAGTATGGCCGGTATCTGATGTCCTATAGGGAGGGTATATATGGCTAAACTTCTTGTCACTGGCGGTGCAGGCTTTATCGGTTCCAATTTTATTTATTATCAGTTGGAGCATCATCCGGATGACCAGATCCTGTGTCTGGATAGCCTGACCTATGCTGGCAATATCACAACGCTCCGGGGAGCTATGGAACGTCCTGCTATGGGGTTTGTACGAGGAGATATTACGGATCGGGAAACAGTTTTTGCTGTCTTTGCAGATTATCGTCCGGATATCGTGGTCAATTTCGCGGCGGAGAGCCACGTGGATCGTTCCATCAAAGACCCGGGCCTGTTCATGCAGACCAATGTCATGGGGACACAGACATTGATGGATGCTTGTCTCCAATATGATGTCGACCGCTTTCACCAGGTGTCGACGGATGAAGTGTATGGGGATCTGCCGTTGGGCCGGCCGGATCTCCGCTTCTCAGAGTCCACACCTCTGTGTGCCTCAAGTCCTTACTCGGCATCCAAAGCTGCTGCCGATCTGCTGGTGGGGGCATATGGAAGGACATTCCATCTGCCTGCCACGATTTCCCGCTGCTCGAACAACTATGGACCCTATCAGTTTCCAGAAAAGCTGATTCCTTTGATGATCGCCAAAGCCGCAGCGGATGAGCCGCTGCCGGTGTACGGAAAAGGGGAAAATGTTCGGGATTGGCTGTACGTTGCCGATCATTGTGCAGCGTTGGACAAAATCATCCGCTGCGGCAGGGAAGGGGAGATCTATAATATCGGCGGCCACAATGAGCACAGTAACCTGGATGTGGTAAAAACCATTTTGCAGGTGTTGGGAAAGCCGGAATCGCTGATTACATTTGTCGATGACCGGCCTGGACACGATCTTCGCTATGCCGTTGACCCGGAAAAGATCCATAGGGAATTGGGATGGAGCCCCGCAACAGATTTTTACGATGGGATCCGCAGCACCATACGGTGGTATCTGGATCACCAGAAATGGTGGAAGGATATCCTATCTGGACGGTACAAAGAGGAAAATGACAGGCAATGACACGGCCCTTCTATGAACTGTGGGCTACACTGGCAGATAGGCTGCCTTGTTGGATGGACCCTGCCTGATAGTGTGGATTTTCTTGACAACCTGATTGGTATATGATATCCTTACAATATGTTCATTTGTGCTTTGCTGTTTTGCCTGATGAAACGGCAAAGTGATACTATTTGATTATTGGAGATGTTCTCATGGAAAGAATCAAGACGATCGAGACCCGCAACCTTTGCGAGAGCGCTAAGAACGGCGGCTGCGGCGAGTGCCAGACTTCCTGCCAGTCCGCATGCAAGACCTCCTGCGGCGTGGCCAACCAGCAGTGCGAGAAGGCCAGCAAGAACTAAACAAACAAAAAGCCGCCGGAATAAAGGGCGGCTTTTTTGTGCGTAAAACAGGAGGAACACATGATACATCAGTATAAATTAAATGGATACAATATCGTGCTGGATACCTGCTCCGGATCTATCCATGTGGTAGATGAGGTGGCCTATGATCTAATTGCTGGATACAAGACCATGCCGGAGGAGGAACTGGTGGCCCAGGCCATGGAGCGCTACGGCCATATGGAAGGGGTCAATGAAGCGGAGATCCGGGGGTGCCTTGCGGATATCCGGACACTGGAGGCCCAGGGAAAGCTGTTCAGCGAAGATCACTTTGCCCAGCTTGCCGGCCAGTTCAAGGAAAAGGATCAGCAGGTCATCAAAGCCATGTGCCTCCATGTGGCCCATACCTGCAACCTCAACTGCTCCTATTGCTTTGCCAGCCAGGGAAAATACCACGGCGAGCGGGCCCTCATGTCCTATGAGGTGGGAAAGCAGGCCTTTGATTTCCTGATTGCCCACTCCGGTACCCGTCGGAATCTGGAGGTGGATTTCTTTGGCGGCGAGCCGCTGATGAACTGGGAAGTGGTAAAGCAGCTGGTGGCCTATGCCCGGGAACAGGAGAAGATTCATAACAAGCATTTCCGCTTTACACTGACTACCAATGGTATGCTGGTGGATGAGGATGTGATCGATTTCTGCAACCGGGAAATGCACAATGTGGTGCTGAGCCTGGATGGTCGTAAGGAGATCCATGACCGTCTGCGGGTGGACTACGCAGGTAAGGGCAGCTATGACAGAATCGTCCCCAAGTTCCAGGAGTTTGTTAAGAAGCGGGGCGATAAAGAGTACTACATGCGGGGGACATTCACCCATGCCAACCCTGATTTTACCAAGGATGTATTCCATATGGCGGATCTGGGGTTTGACCGGCTGAGTATGGAGCCGGTGGTGTGTGCCCCGGATGACCCGGCGGCTCTGACGGAAGAGGATATCCAGGTGGTGCTCAAGGAGTATGAGATCCTGGCCTGTGAGATGCTCAAACGGAAAAAAGAGGGCCGGCCCTTCACCTTCTACCACTACATGCTGGACCTCACCGGCGGTCCCTGCATCTACAAGCGTCTGTCCGGCTGCGGCAGCGGCACGGAATATGTGGCGGTGACGCCTTGGGGAGATCTGTATCCTTGCCACCAGTTTGTGGGAGAAGAAAAGTACAAGCTGGGTGATATCTGGCAGGGTGTGACCAATGAAGCGGTACGGTCTGAATTCCGCAGCTGCAACGCCTATTCCCGTCCGGAGTGCCGGGATTGCTGGGCCAGACTTTACTGTTCCGGTGGCTGTGCCGCCAACGCCTACCACGCTACCGGCAGCATCAGCGGTATTTACCGCCAGGGCTGCGAACTGTTCAAAAAGCGCATTGAGTGCGCTATTATGCTCCAGATCGCAGAAAAAGATCTGTAATGGAGACGCCCATTTTCGATTTTGTCAGTGGGTATGCCGCCAGCGGCACTTCCCGGCTCCACATGCCCGGACACAAAGGTGTGGGGCCTCTGGGGTGCGAGAGACTGGATATTACAGAGATCCAGGGCGCGGACTCCTTGTACGAGGCCTCTGGCGTGATCGCTGCCAGCGAGAGGAACGCTGCCGTTCTTTTCGGTGCCGGCAGCACCTTTTATTCCGCCGGAGGATCTTCCCAGTGCCTGAAGGCTATGCTGTACCTGGCTCTCCAGGCTACGGGGCGCCGGACGATTCTGGCTGCCCGCAATGTCCACAAAGCCTTTGTGCATGCGGCGGCGCTGCTGGATCTCAGGGTGGAGTGGCTGTGGCCGGAGCCCTATCAGCTGCTGCGGTGTGATGTCACAGCGGAGCGGCTGGAGGAGGCGCTGCGGCGAATGAAAGAACCTCCTGCCGCGGTGTATCTCACATCCCCGGATTACCTGGGTCATATGCAGCCCATAGATGCGTTGGCGACGGTGTGTCATCGGCACGGCGTTCCCCTGCTGGTGGACAACGCCCACGGTGCCTATCTCCACTTCCTGCCTGTGCCGCTCCATCCGTTGGATTTGGGAGCGGATCTATGCTGTGACTCAGCTCACAAGACCTTGCCGGTCCTCACCGGCGGGGCATATCTCCATATGGCCCAACCGGAGGAGATGGGCGGGGAGACGGCTGCCCGGCAGGCGATGGCTCTCTTTGGCTCTACCAGCCCTTCCTATTTGATTCTCCAGTCCTTGGATCTGTGCAATAAGTATCTGGCGGGGGAGTTCCCTGTTCAGCTGGCAGAAACGGTGAAGCGAATCTCCCGTTTGAAAGGCCAGCTGCGGACAAGAGGCTGGGATGTAGCAGACAGTGAGCCTCTGAAGATTGTGGTACGAACCTCTTCCGGTACAGCGCTGGCTGATGGACTGCGGCGGCATGGCGTGGAATGTGAATATGCCGATCCGGACCATCTGGTGCTGATGGCTTCCCCCCAGAACCAGGTGGAGGATTACGAGCGGATCTGGCTGGCGTTTTATTCCTGTGAGAGGGAGACGGAAGAACATAAAGCCCCTCTTGGCATGGCGCCGCCGGAGCGGATCATGTCTATCCGGCAGGCCTTGCTGTCTCCTTGGGAGGAGGTTCCCGCTGACCAGGCAGTAGGGCGGATCTGCGCAGCTCCCTCGGTATCCTGCCCGCCTGCAGTACCGGTCGTGGTAAGTGGGGAACGGATCGAAGCGGATGCAGCGGAAGTGTTCCGCTATTACGGGATATCCTCCGTCTATGTGGTAAAGGAGCAGCCGGGAGAGATAAGGACCTCCGCCGAAGCCTAAATAAAGATATAGCAGAAGCCCCAGAGACGAGTTTTTTTGCGTCTCCGGGGCTACTTTTTTAGTGAAGTATATTAACTTTACATTGATGAGTATTTGCGGCTATACGGGGAACTGACGGATCACATCGTAGAAGTTCTCATAGGGCAGATAGGGAAGGCCGCATTTTTGCAGATACTGGGCCAGAATATCCCGGGCAAAGATGGTATCCACTGCTTGGCTCATATTCCGGTCGGTGAAGCTGTCGCCGATGCCCACAGAGCGGTGATAATCATAAAGTGCCATAACGTCGGTCTTCTTCAGCAGTTCATCGCCATTGTCATAGGCGGAAATGAGCTGCATCTGGGGGCGGCTCACGTCCAGATCTACGGCATGCAGGCCCAGCAGGCGGTGACGGAAGGGAGCCAGCGTCTGCTCCACAAATTGCCGGACACCCCCGGAGATCACCACTACCGGGATGCCCCGGCGCTCCATTTCATCGAGAAAATCGGAAAAGCCAGGACGCAAGGGAACAGACTTTACATATTCCAGCATTTGGGGCAGAAGCTCCGACGGAGCACCGTCGAAAGCCCGACGTACCACCTGGCTCAGGGTCATTTCGCCCTGGGCCAGTTTTTGACTGTACAGGCGAAATTCCGCCGGGTCTACAAACAGGCGGATCGCCCCCACCAGCGTATCCTCCATAGTGATGGTGCCGTCAAAATCGGCAAATACAATGGTTTCGTACAATAGGATTCTCCTTTCCTGGTAAGATACCGCGGCGGAGGGGGCTCCTCCGCCGCGGCAGCAAACGCTTAGTTCATCAGATCGAAGTTCTTACGGAGATCCGGGTTCAGATAACCCAGCATCCGGGCCAGCTCTGCATGGTCCTTGGCGTATTCCGTTACGGGGATACCGGCGATGGCCGCGTCAATGGCCTGACGCATGCTCTTGGCGCCGGCCTCGCTGCCGTCGGGATGGCCGTGGACGCCGCCGCCTGCGGCCAGGATCACATCGGTGCCCACATCCCGGATGATCTTTTCCACCGCCAGCTGCGTGGTGCCGCCGGAACAAGCATACATCATGGGCTTGATGTTCCACCAGGGCTGGGTGAAGAACTTGAAGCTGCGGTAGAACATCTTATAGGGTACGGGGAACTTGCCGTAGGGATGGCCGTTGATCTGGAAGTCGCCGCCGGCCAGACGGGTGATCTTGCCGATGAGCAGGGGGGCGGCGATACCGGTGTAGGTGGAGGCGGCCATGGTACCCGCAAAGTTCACATGGGCCAGGATGGGCACGTTGATGTTGGGGTCCTCCGCCAGCATTTTCAGGGTGTCAAAGCCGGTGGTGTAGGTGTTGACCATGAGGCAGTTGGTGCCGTACTCCAGAGCCCGGTAGGCGTTGTCCCGGACCTTCTCGGTGCTGTCGGAGATATTGACGGCATAGAGACTGTGCTCGCCGGTCTCGGCAAAGACCTGCTTCTCCTTCTCCATGAACTTGGTGACCCGTTCCTTCAGAGGGCAGAAGGGGCCGTCGGCCAGCATCAGCTCGTCGTCTTTGATGATGTCTACGCCGCCCTTGCAGGCGTGATAAAACAGGTCAGCGCCCTCATCCGGGGTCCAGCCGATATTGGGCTTGATCATGGCGTTGAGGAGAGGACGATCAGGCACCTCCAATACCTTCCGCAGGCCCTCTACGCCGAACTTGGGGCCCTGGAACTGGGCGATAAACTTCTTGGGGAAGGCCACATCGATCAGGCGGATCATGCCGGAGGCGGAGATGTTGCCGAAGAGAATAGTCAGCATGGCGGACATGCTGGTGGAGAAGTTGGACATGGGGTAGGCCACCTGGATGATATACATAGGCGGCTCGTCGGACTGGTAGTCACATCCCACATCGGGCACCTCGTAGAGGGCTACCAGCTTGGAGCCGAAGCGCCGGGTCTTTTCCAGAGAATCCGCCCCTACCTTGATCCAGGTACCGGTGGTCTGCTCGTCGGCAATGGCCATAGCCAGCTTCTCAATGTTCTTGGTCTGTACCTTAGCCTGGTAGGTGGCGATGACATAGTCGTTGTCAAAGGCTACCTCGGGAAAGGCGTAGGTCAGGTTTTCCACATCCAGTTTACGGATCATATCGTGTTCTCCTTTCAGCGCTCTACGTTGGAAAATACATCCTCAAATGCGTTCAGGGTCTGGGCGATGGTGTCGTCGTTGTCGGCCATGCTGGTATAGATCCGGGAGCCGGCCAGGGTGATCACGCCGTTAGCGGTGAGGGCCGCGCCGAACTCCTCGATATATTTCTGACGCTCGGGGATCTTGGTGAAGATATCCGGGTCTGTGACGCTCAGGTACATGACGCCGGAGACCTCGAAGTGGACGATGGAGCCGGTATTCCAGGTGACGAAAGGCAAATCGTACTTGTCGATCAGCTTCTGGATGCCCGCGCAGAGCTTGTCGCCGTTTTCTCCGGCCTTTCTGGCCGCGTCCTGACGGACGATCTCATCGATGGCAAAGTAGCCTGCCGCACAGCTGAGGGGGTTAGCTGTCAGGGTGCCGCCTACATAGGCTTTCTTTTTGCCCGCCTTGACGCCTGCCGCTACGCAGGACATGATCTCCTCCCGACCGCCTACGCCGCCGGCCATGGGGTAACCGCCGGCCACGATCTTTCCGAATACCGTGAGGTCGGGCCGCACATCGAAGAATCCCTGGGCGCCGCCGGGGCCTACCCGGAAGGCGGTGACTACCTCGTCGAAGATCAGCAGGGCACCGAACTCGTCGCACAGCTCCCGGGCCTTGGCGGCAAAGTCCAGAGCCACAGGCCGGGTGCCGCTCTCGGGGCCAAAGGGCTCGATCAGCACCGCTGCGGTGCCGCCGTATTTCTCATTCTCCTCCAGTACCTTCCGCAGCCCATCCACGTCACCGGGGAAGAACTCGCAGGTGTTGGCGCTGGCTTCCTTGGGGATGCCGTGGGCCTCAAAGGTCTTGGTGTAGGGGATGTGGAGGGAGTAGACCAGCTGATCGCTCCAGCCGTGGTAGGCGCCGCCCACCTTCACGATCCGCTGTTTGCCAGTGTAGGTGCGGGCGATGCGGATGGCTACCATATCGGCCTCGGTGCCGCTGGCGAGACACCGGTACATCTCCACCCAGGGCATGCACTCCCGGATCTTCTCCGCCAGCTTCTTCTCATAGGGGTGGAACAGGCCGGTTACCGGGCCGGATTCCCGTACCACCTCCCACACCTTCTCATTTACCGGTCCGTAGTTGCTGCCCAGCAGAGTGGGACCGCCGGCCTGGAGATAGTCCACATACCGGTTGCCGTCGATGTCGTATAGGTAGGCACCCTCCGCCTTGGTGATGACCAGAGGGAAGGGATAGTTGAAGGCCAGGTTGTGCTGTACACCGCCGGGGATGACTTTTTTGGCCTCGTCGATCATGGCCTTGGAGCCTTTGCACTTGGTGTCAAAATAGTCGAGGTAGCGCCGCATGGCTTCCGGCTTAATGTGGTGCAGAGGCTCGTTCACCAGACGGTCCATTTTGGCAAAGATGGCCTTTTCATCAGGCCAATGGGACACGCCATAATGTTCTTTCATCATGATATACTCCTCCATTGTTTCGCTGTGCACTTCCGTTTCTGTTAAAAGGGACAGGTATCCGCCCCCTCAGTTTTTGGCGTTGAGGGCGGCAAAGGATTTTTTGTTGTCGGTATAGAGGTTTCGGAACACCGGCAGGATCTTGTCATAGACGGCGGTGTTCTCCTTCCGGGGATGATAGACAGCCTGTACCTTGATGATCTTTTTGATGTCCTTGATATCCGGCAGCAGCCCGAAGCTGACGGCCAGCAGAGCCGCCGCGCCCATAGCGCCTACCTGGCGGGGATTTTCGATGGTCTCCACATCCCGGCCCAGTACATCTGCCATGACCTGACAGATATACGGGGCAATGGCACTGCCTCCAGTAAAGCGGACTGCCGGGTTGGTGGGGAATGTTTTTTCCGTACATTCCAGCAGCCAACGCATATGTAGGCATACCCCTTCAATGACGGCCTTCATCAGATCCGATCCCCGGGTGGTGATATCCAGATTGAAGAACACACCCCGGGAGTTGGCATCGTCGAAGGGACAGCGGTTGCCGTGCATCCAGGGAGAAAACACCACGCCGTTGCTGCCGGCGGGGGTATCTTTGATGTACTCGATCATCTGATCATAGTCCATGCCCATCTGGCTGACACGGTCCTTGACCCACTCCATACATTTGCCGGAGGTCTCCACCTCCGCTACATAGTTGTAGGTGGTGGGGTCCACGCCCACCAGAGCGCCGATCAGATTTCCCAGATCCAGGTGGAGCTTTCCCACTGTAGTGGCTACCCAGCCGGAAGTACCGGAATATACCAGTACGTCTCCCAGCTCTACGCAGCCGGCGCCCACGGAGCAGAGGCTCACATCACTGGCTCCAGAGAAAACCGGTGTTCCCGGCGCCAGGCCCAGTTCCTCCGCCGCCTGGGGCAGGAGGTCCCCCACTTTGTCGGTGGAGTCGCACAGAGCCGGCAGATGATCCATGTTGATGTCCAGCATTTGGCAGAGGGTCTTGCTCCAGCAGCGGTTTTTAACGTCGTAAAGGAAAGTGGCACAGGCGTCGTCCCTGCTGGCCAGCATGTTTCCCGTGGCCCGGCAGGTAAGATACTCCTTGGCGTCCAGCCATTTGTAGGTATTGCGGAAGATCTCAGGCTCATTGTCCCGTACCCACAGGTATTTCCATGCCGGGTCTTTGGCGCTGCCGGATACCGCGCCGGTGATCTTTAGATACTTGAGGACCTTGAACAGATCCAGACCTTCCACTTTCAGTCCGGTGGCCATATAGCGCTTGAATTGTGCGTCTGCCCGGGCGTCCATGCAGCTCATGGCCCGGCGCAGCGGTTTTCCCGCCTTATCTACCATTACTACGGTCTGAAATTGGGAACAAAATGTGATGCCGCGAATTTCTTCTTTGGCGGTGCCGCTTTTCTCCAGCAGACGGCGGGTGCTGCGGGCCATAGCGTCCCACCAGTCCGACGCCTCCTGCTCCACGCCGCCATTCTCCAGTACGTGGAGCTCATAGTGCTCTACTTCACCGGCCAGATACTGTACGCTTTCCTCGGCGGAGATACGGAACATACAGGTCTTGAGTCCGGTAGTACCTACATCGTAGGCGATGACTTTCATTGACATCTGTTTTCCCCCTTCCCTCGGAGTCATTGCGCATTTGTCAGGTCTCTGCTATAATATTATTGTACTACATTCTAAAATTAGCATCAAGTATAAAAATAGTCAATTTAACAAGTGACGCGCCGAAATTTACCGGAAGAAATTGTGTGATATAGACAATAGCGCCGCCTGGATAGAGAGCCTGCCGGGGCGTCGACTGCGGTTGCACCGGAAAAAGGATTCTGCTATAATCAAACTATAACAACATGTGATCTGCGCTGGTTCGTAGGGCCGGCGTGGGATAATAGGTGCAGGGTATGAAACAGGGAAGACGGGAACTGAATAAGATTCAGTGCCGAAACCGGATTTTAAAAATGTCCCGGCGGCTGTTTACCGCCAAGGGATACGAAGATACGACGATGGAGGACATTGCTGAGGCAGCGGAGGTCTCCAAGGCGACGTTATATAACTATTTTTCCAGCAAGGAGAATCTGCTGCTGGGAATCGCTGAGGCGGCTCTGGACGAGATTCGCCAGCTCATAGATACAGATTTGCGGGAGGAGCCTGACAGCCTGGAAAAGCTCCGACGGGTCATGGAGACTTTGGTCACTGATTCGATCCGGTATATTACCTTATCCCGGCGGATCCTCTATTCCAATCTGTCTCCTGACAGTGAGCTCCATGTGACACGTCTGGAGTTGATGGAGATTCTGAAGCAGCTTGTCGGAGAAGCGCAGGAACAGGGGCGGCTGCGGCGGGATCTGACTTCTGAGGCGCTGGTGGAGAGTTTCCTGGGACTATATCTGCTGACGCAGTTTGGATGGGAGGACCTGGCGGATTATACTGAAGATCAGTGCCGGGACAAGGTGAGAAAGATGATGGACCAGATGCTGGCAGGTCTGGAGGAAAGATAGGAGGGATAGCCTTGTTGGAGGTTGAGATCAAAGCTTCTTTGGCGGGGATACCGGTGGAGGACCTGCTTTGCCGGGCACTGGCTGCCGGATTTGTTCCGGGAGAACAGGTAAAGGAAACCGATATGTATTTCAATGGCAAACAGCGGGATTTCCGCCGGACAGATGAGGCGCTGCGCCTGCGCAGTGTATGCTCCCTGCCTGACGGCCCCTGTGAAAGCCTTCTGACCTATAAAGGGCCCAAGCTGGATCAGGTTTCCAGTACCAGAACAGAGTATGAAACGGCTGTATCCCAGGGGGAAACTTCGGAAAAGATTCTGGAAGCCCTGGGGTATCGGGCGATCTTTACGGTGGAGAAGGTCCGCCGGACATACCGGAAGGATCATGTGACGCTGTGCCTGGATGATGTTACTGGCCTGGGACAGTTTTTGGAACTGGAGACCCTGGCGCCGGCAGAGGAGTACCGGGAAAAAGCCTTGGAGGAGATCTTGGGGCTGCTGGACCGACTGGGCGTCCCACGGGATCAGTTGACCCGCTTGTCTTACCTGGAAATGCTGATCCGAAAATGCCGGAGCGCATCAAGTGACCAATAGTGGTTTGACGGTTCGCTGGGACGTTGGCTTTACATGAAAAATACCCGTGAAAGAGAGCTCTCTTTCACGGGTATTTTTCTTCCGGTTCTGAAAAGGTGTGTAGATCATATCAGAAGCTGGGTGATTGCCATATACAGGCCGGTACCGGCTGCGATACTGAGAAGGGTGCTGTGTTTCCACTTGTGGATCAGAACGATAACGGCGATGGAGAGGAATTCAGCAAGTCCGTAGTCCGGTGGTGCTACAGCGTCTTTGAGGCAATAGACCACCAGCAGACCGATGGCGGCATAGGGGAGAACTTTTCCCAGATACAAAACGTAGGGGGGAGGAGCTTTTCCTTCCGGGAACAGGAGAAAGGGGAGAAAACGGGTGGTCATGGTCCCCAAAACGACGATAACAATGGTGATGATCTGCTGGTTAACAGTCATTTGACAGCCTCCTTTTCTTTGGGGCGTTTCAGATAGAACCAGGCCACGATGGCAATCATAGAGGGAAGAATAAACTGTTCACTGCCGAACAGAAGGAGACAGAGGGCGGTGCAGATCACGCCGGTGGCGGCGGCACTGTGGTTGCCGTCCTTTTCCCATTGATCCATAAAGATGACTACGAACAGAGCGGTCATTACAAATTCGATACCGGTAGTATCGAATCGGATCAGATATCCCAGCAATGCGCCAAGGGTAGCGCCGGTGACCCAGTAGATGTGGTTGAGAAGGGTGACAAAGAACATAAACCACCCCTTATCCACGTCCGGCGGTGGGGGAGTGCTGCAATTGATGGTGAAGGATTCGTCACACATCCCGTAGATGAGATAAAATTTTTTCCAGCCGGTGCCGGCATATTTTTCCAGCATGGATATCCCGTAAAAGATGTGGCGGGCATTGACCATGAGTGTAAGAAAAAAGGCATATATGGGCTGAAATGTTGACAGCAGCAGATTTACCGTAACGAATTCCATGGAACCTGCAAAAATAAAAAGACTCATGAAAAGGGGATATAGCAGGGAAAATCCTTTGCTGCGCATCAGAAACCCATAGGACATACCAAGAAAAAGAAAACCTATACAGATAGGCAGTGTGTAAGGAAAGGCAGCTTTCAGTGCTTTTCGTTTCATCCGGTGGTCCTCCGACAGCCAGTGATTGTATTTTCGGTCAGATGCGTTAAAGACTTAAATCTCTAAATATTGACACAAGGTGTATTTTATATTTATTCAATGTAATTGTCAATTCATTTGGAAAACCGGGGAGCAGGAGCGGCTTGCTGATCAGCCATTTACAGAAAAACAGGGAGATATAGCATAAGAAGCGGTGGGGAAATGTTGCACAGCGAACAGGTTTGACACCCTATGTATGAAAATAAAAGGTACGGCAAAGCATGGTGCTTTGCCGTACCTTTTGAGGTGCTCTGAAAACAGAGAATAAATACTGCTGGAGGTTACGCTTCCGCTGCTTCGAAGTACTGTCCGATGAGCTCATGGGGCAGGTATTGGAGATTGATAACGCCGCCGTCCTCTTCTCCAATCCGCTTGCAGAGGTAGATCTTGCCGTCCTCCGGATCACGGTAGTACTTGCCATAGATGTAGTCCATACCCTTGGCAGCGGGAATGGGGTCCTCCACCGTGCCGGCGTGGGTAACATCAACCACGGCCCACATGGCGGGCGTCTTGTCCGGGGTCCAGTTCTCCTGGGTGGTGTGACCCTGGCCATCGCGGACCTTGTAAAGAAGATCTGTGGGGGCGTAATACCGGCGGTCGCCGGGCTCCACTTCCTCGCCAACCGTCCAGGGCTGGGACAGAGAGGGAGTCTCAGCTGCCTGTTCATCGGGGAGGGAGATGACAGCAGTCTCAATGGTCATACGCATGGTCCGGGCCTCCGCGCCGTCTGCTACAGCTTTACCGGCCAGAATGACCACCTGTTCCTGAGCCTGGGCGGCGTTGGCCTGAGCGGACTCCAGGCTGCCCTCCAGCGCGGTTACCTGCTTCTGAGCGGCCTGGGCTGCTTCCTGGGCCTGCTGGGCCTCCTGCTCAGCTGCCGCCTTGTCCTGCTGAGCGGTTTCCAGGTCTGCCTCCAGAGATTCCACTCGCTCCTGGTAACCGCTCACATCACCCAGGTACTGCTCGTCCATATGGAAGGAAACATGGTAGGTACGGGTGCTGTGGTCGTAGGTGATGTTATCCACCTGATAGCCGCAGCCCTCAGGAAGGAGGCTGCTGTCGCCGGTGATCTGAGGTGCATTCCAGCGGATGGCTTCGATTTGCTCCAGGGAGGCAAACTCGCGCTCGAACAGGGCGCGGAACTTGCCGCTGCCCAAGCCGTCCACCGGAGACACAGTGCAGCGGATGCTATCGATTTGGGTGCTGTTGTTGTAAAACATGGTGTAACGCTCCTTTTTGAAATAGGTTACAGGAAGATGATCCTGCCGGAAAACTTATGTCGGGAGGTGAGAACCAGAGCAGTGCTGCCGGCATCGTAAGTGGCGGATGTATTGAAGGCGGCCCAGGTGTCCTTTTGGTAGATTCCTCCGGAGAGGCACTCCACTTGATAGAGGAGGGGCGTTGCACCTTCCCGGTCCGTTGCGGGGATAGTAAGGGTATAAGGGTCGGCGGAGCCGGTCCACTGGGCGGCGGAAAATTCTGTGGCGGAGACGGTGGCTCCGGTTTTGACCTGGCGAACCAGACCGCCAAAGGTATCCAGGGTGCTGCCCTCCGGGACGGCCACGCCTTTTTCTGCCAGGGCGGCGGTCAGATCCGCCTTAGCCGCTTGCAGGCGGCTGAGCTCAGAGGATACGCTCATACTCCGCCTCCTCAGATGGCGGCCAGGGCGGCCTCAATATCGCCGGTAAGGGAGACGGTGCCGCCGGAGGTATAGCCTGCGGGAATCTCCACATTGAGGATAGAGAGACCGTCGATCTCCTTGTTGACAGGCCCATTGTTGGGCATGGCACCTGCAACAGATTCTCCGGCGGCAGATACGATGGTCTTGCCAATGAGGACGTCGGCTGCCAGAGCGGTAACGGGAGTGACATCCTGATAGGCTGCGGGGATAGGCTCCACGGTGACAGTGGAGAGGACCTTGCCCTCGGTGGGGGAGATGACCTGCTGAGCCTTGGTGGGGGTAGCAGATTTGGCCTCCGGGTCAATGGATACAGCACCCTGGCCGCTGTGGTAACCCTTGGGGATGGTGTAGGTGGTGTCCGCCGCCGTCAGTTTTTTGGACGCGGCGCCGTTGTTGGCCATGGTACCGGCCTTGGACATACCGTCAGGTCCTACGAAGATCTTGCCGGTAAGTACATCATCTTCAGTTGCGGTGACACTGGAGACGTCCTGGTAGTTTTCGGGGATCGCCTCCACGGTAACGTCGGAGAGGCCGTAGTAGCCGCTGTCTGGGGTCACGTTGAGCTGGTTTTTGGTGGGCTTGACGGTTTTGGACTGGAGGGTGTAGTTGCCGCCGCCGGCCACGCCGGAGACGGTGCCGCTGCCGTTGTGGTAGCCCTTGGGGATCGTGTAGGTCTCGCCTTCCTGGACGTTGGCGGATACGGCGCCGTTGTCGGTGATGCCTTCAATAGCGGTGGCCAGGGTGTCCAGTTTGTCGGTGGATTGGGCGAGACCCAAAGCGGTGAGCTTGGCACGGATTTTGTTGCGGCCGGTCTGTAGCCGTGCTACTTCTGTTGAGATACTCATGCGATTACTCCTTCTGCTAAATGGTTTGCAGCAGTGCGTCGATATTGCCTACGGTGGTGTGTACGGCGGCTGAGGTTATAGGCAGAGTGTTGTCGGCCTCCACTTGGCTGGCGGTGTTGACCTCCAGGGTATTCACGCCGGTGATCTTCAGGGAGTTTCCCAGCTGGTAAGGGAAGCCGTCCCCGCCGCCAGGGAGGGGGAGGCTGCTGTCTTTATAGACTCCTGCCTCTACATCCCAAAGCCTCCAGTAACCGGACGGCCCCGGCACTGGAGGGTGGGCGTTGTATTCTGCAATGCGCTGCTCTGCTTTGGAGAACTCTGTGGGGAGGGAGGGCCACACAGCGTCTCCGCTGAGACTTTCCGGGACCAGGACATGAATGATGTTGGTGTGGTGCAGCTCTTGTTCCCGACGGCCCCGGAGCTGCAGGGCGTAGAAGCCGCTGCGGGAGAGCTGCTCGGCGGTCAATACGGCAGAGACCTCACTTTCGCTGGAGGACAGGGGGATCACATCCAAGGCGTCTCCTGCGGCAAGGAGCATCTCCCAGGTCCAGCCTTCTGGGAATTCCCCGGAGACGGACAGAGTGCAGGCCTTGTTGTCGTACTGCATAGCCAGGATCTGGGCGTCTGCCTGGAGGTGCCAGTTTGAGAAAGTGATCAAGTCGATACCTCCTGGTCAGGTGATGTCAGGCTCTCGCCGACCAAAAGATGAATGATGTTGGTGTGACGGATCTGATCACCGCAGTGGCCCCGGAGCTGTAGGGCACAGAAGCCGCTGTGGGCCAGCTGTGATCCGGATAAAACGGCAGAGGCACCATCCTCTGTAGGGGTCAGGGGGATGACATCCAGCGTGCCGCTTGTGCAGGCGAGCATCTCCCAGGTCCAGCCTTCTGGAAGATTGCCGGTAACAGTGATGGTGCGGGAATTGTTGTCATACTGGCGGGCGAGAAGCGGATCAGTGGCTTCCAGGCGCCAATTGGAGAAAGAGATCAAAATGGATACCTCCTTGCTGAAATGCTTTCTGTGCTGAAACGGGTGGGGGAGAGCTGCTGGATAGGCAGTCCAAAGCGATTCCCACAGATTGCAGGATAGGGGTAGACAGATTGGATGGGACCAGGGAGGTGTTGCAGATGGTGGCTGCCGGTAGGGGTACACTACTGGTGCCTGTTCAAGGATAGTTGTACAGATTGATGCAACGAGAGGAAAATATCCGCCCTGTGCTAATAAATAAAGGTCCTGCCGGTGTTTAACGCCGGCAGGACCTTTATCTGGGTAAGTTTTGTATAGTAAGGGGGAGAACGGAATACAGAGGGAACATGTTGCGGAGCGTCAATGGAGGACCTTTTGGATATCCTCGCTCTGGCCCAATACCAGGAGATGTTCCTCCTGGTTGAATACATAGTCGGGGTGAAGGTTGGGACGGATCACACCGTCTTTTATTACGGCAATGACCGTCATGTTGTATTTGGCGCGGAAATTCAGCTCCTTCAGGCTCTTACCCAGCCAGCGGGTAAGAGGCATGAGCTCATAAATGGAATAATCGGCGTTGAGGCGGATGCAGTCGAAAATGTTGTCTGAGCTGGCGCTGATAGCGATATTGGAGGCGATCTCACGTTCTGGGTAGATGACCTCGTCAGCGCCGTTGCGCAGAAGGAATTTGGCGTGGGTATCATCATCGGCTTTGCTGTATACCCGTTTCGCTCCCAGTTCTTTGAGCAGGCTGGTGATCTGCAGGCTGCTGAGAACATTAGAACCCATGCAGACAAAGCAGGCGTCGAAATTTTCCACACTGAAGGAGCGGAGGACGTCCACGTTGGTGCAGTCGCCGATTTTAGCGCTGACTACATGGGGAAGCAAATCCTCCAGAGCTTCTCCGCATTTATCCACTACCATGATCTCACAGCGCTGCTGTGCCAGGGCCATGCACAGATGATGGCCGAAGGAGCCAAGACCGATAATCAAAAAAGACTTCATAAGAGATACCTCGCTTTCTCAGCCGATGGTGATTCGTTCCCTGGGCAGGGTTACGGGAGGGAGCGCCTTTTTTTCCAGCAGGGCTACGGCAAAGGATATGCTGCCCACTCGTCCGCAGTACATCAGGAAGATGATAACACCGCGGCTGATGGCAGACAGGCTTCGGGTAACGCCTGTGCTCATGCCGACGGTTCCGATAGCGGAAAAGACCTCGAAGAGGACCTCCGTCAGAGGAAGGGACTGTACTCCGCAGATCACCAGTGTACCGCCCAGAACCAAAAACAAGTTGGTAAAGAGTACGGAAGTTGCCTTTTTCAACTCCTCGTCACCGATGCTGCGGCCGAAAACATTTGTGCTTTGCTCACGCCGGACACCGGCGATGGTATGCAGCAGAATAACGGCTACCGTGGTGGTTTTGATACCGCCGGCGGTAGAGCCTGGGCTGCCGCCGATAAACATGAGGACCATTGTCAGAAGCATGCTTCCGGAGCTGAGAGCGGCAGTATCCGTCGTGTTGAAGCCTGCGGTGCGCGGAGTAACGGCGTCGAAAAGAGCGGCCAGGATCTGTTCTCCCAGAGGCCGGCCTGCTCCCAGGTTGTTTCTTTCAAAGAGGAAGAACAGTAAGCCGCCGCCGAAAATCAGCAGTGTAGTGGTGGCAAGTACCACTTTTGTCTGCAAACGGTAGCGCCGCCAGTGCAGATGATTGCGTAACAGATCATCCCAGATCAGGAAACCGATACCACCCACAATGATAAGGCCCATAATGGTCAGGCTGATCAAAGGGTCACCTGCATAGGCAACGAAAGAGGAGTAGGGGCCGGTGTGGGGGCCCATCAGATCAAATCCGGCGTTGCAGAATGCGGAGATGGAGTGCCATACGCCGTAATAGATACCGCGAGCGGGGCCGAACTGCTGTACAAAACGGATGGAGAGGAGGATGGCGCCCAAGGATTCCACCAGTAAAGTGCCGAAGAAGATGCGTTTGACAAAAGGAATGATGCCGTTAAGCTGGTAATGGCTGATACTGTCGACAATGACTTCCCGCTGCCGCAAACCCAGCCGCCGCCGCAGCAGCAGCATGAATAGGGTAGCGATGGTCATAAAACCAAGACCGCCCACCTGAATGAGAGCAATGATGACGATCTGTCCGAACAGGCTCCAGTAAGTACCGGTATCCTGGACAACAAGGCCGGTAACGCATGTGGCGGAGGTGGCGGTAAAGATGGCATCCCCAAAGGAAGCGCCTCCCGGTTCTTGGGTAGACCAGGGCAGCATCAAAAGGCATGTGCCGGTAAGGATAATGATCAGAAAGCCAAGGGCAATGATCTGCAGGCTGGAAAGCTTTGCTTTTGGGCGCCGTTTTCGTTGAAACATAGCAAATTTACCCCCAATGGGTCCATCTGCGGAATCGGCAAGGCTGATGGGAGTGCTTTGGGTCAAGATTCCGCAAAATGGCATAGGTAGTAGATAAAGGTGATGGAAATGCGGCAGCTGATACAATATGTAGTATAGCTGATTTATGGTACCATAGATGGTGACTGAACGCAATAGTTCCCGGAGCTTTTTACGGGAACTTCACAGGGGAAGGGTAGACAAGGAAACAGCCCGGCTCGGAACAGCCGGGCTGTAAAATGAGAAGACATCCATTTTCTGAAAGTGCTGTTTTCATAGAAGTGGAAAAATGCCTTTGGATCAGGTACCGGATTGGCTGGCAGATGCTTCCTCAGAGGGAAGAACCGAATAGATGGGGGCATCCGGAGAGGCAGGAATGGTAGGTTCTTCCGGGGCAGGGGCAGTCTCATTGGAAAGATCCTCCTGGACGGGAGGCTGTGTTTCATCTGTGGGGGCCTGGGGAGGAGTTGTCGGCTCCTGGGCGTCGGTTTCCGGTAGAGTCTCTGCGTCAGTAGGCTCCTGTTTCTCAGGAAGAGAAACAGGGGTATCCGTCTTTCCGTGGGTGGTGAAGTAGGTATAGCCGTAAAACTGATCTGTCTGGAGCAGCTCGCCGTAGTAGTAAGCCATCAGCTCGCTGACGGTGACCAACTGATATCCCTGCTGGATCAGCCAGGGAACAAGGATATCTACGGCATTTACTGTGCTTTCATAGGAACTGTGCATCAGGACGATCTCGCCATCCAGGCTGGAGAGGGACTTTACATAGGAGACGATTTTATCGGTATCCTTGCTCATCCAGTCCTCTGTATCGACAGTCCAGGTGATAACACTGCGGCCGGTGCTGTATTTTACAGTTTTGTTCACAGAGCCGTAAGGGGGGCGCAGGAGGGTGGGGGCAAAACCGACAGCGTCGATGAATGCCTGGTCTGCTGTAGCCAGGTCGTCTAAAAGGGCCGTTGTCTTGAGCTTGCTAAGATCCTTGTGGGCATTGGAGTGGCTGCCGATCTCGCATCCCAGCTCCACCATCCGGCTCAGAGGGCCGGGGCAGTTGGCCACATTTTTTCCTACTTCAAAGAAGGTGGCGACAGCACCATTTTCCTCCAGTATATCCAGGATCATATCTGTGTAGACAGCGTGAGGACCATCATCGAATGTCAGAGCGACCATAGGCTTGGAGGGATCGATGGTGCGGACGGTGGTATCTGGAGTCTCCGGTTCAGGAGGGATCTCTGTGGGCGTTTCCGGTTCCACGGGAGAGGTGTCTTCAGCGGGATCTGTGCTTTCCGGCTCTTTTGTCGGCCTGTCCGATGCCTGTTCGTCATTCTTCTCTTGCCCGGTGGAGGTGCTGTGGTTATGGTCAGGCAGCTGCGGTTTTTCTCCGTGCAGGAATTGTTCTTCATGATCCACGGAAGGAGAGTTGAAGGAAAATGCTGACGTGGAGCATGCTGTGCAGGATATCAGAATTGTCAGAGACAATAATAAAGCAATTATACGGTTCATAGATAAGGGACTTCCTTCGACAGTATTTTACATAAGTCCATTATCCATGGATGTCTCCATCAAAGCAAGAGAGAAACGGTAACAGATTGGATAACAATAGTTACAGTTTATCGCTGTGGCTGTGAGGAGGCTTGTGGGAGGCGTACCACATATTCCAGTGGAGGGAGTAGGCACGGTAGACCTCCTCACCGGCGCATAGGATCGAGAGATGGTTTACCTCCGGGTGGTCGTACAGAAAATCCATTACCGCTTTCAGAACGGCGGCGGCAGCTTTGGACACTGGAAAGCCGAGGGAAGCGGAATCAAAGCAGGAGATGCTCAGGTCACGTTCACCGTGCTCCAGGGACCAGGAGAGCTGCGAGACATACCAGCTGGCCAGATCTTGTGCTGTGGCCAGATAAATAAGGGGCATAGGCAATTGGGAGACCTTTTGCAGAGAGACTTTATCCGTCATAATACCCATCTCCTTCACAATTTCTTGACATAATTTACAAATATTTCATGAATGACATCGGTTTGTAACTTGAGTGATGGACGGTGATTTGGTATACTGTGTCTCGTGAAAGAATTTATGTGAAAGCTGGATCTGGCCGTGAATTTCCTATGGGAGCGGCTTTTTTATCGGGAAAGGAGACAACAGTGCAGAAGATCGTACCATCTTACAGCGGAACGCTGCGCAGCCATCTGGTGGAAGTGCCCCATTGTATCGCAGAGTGTTCCGGCATCCGGATTTTTGGCCGGCGCATCAAATCCCTGGTATTTTCCACAGATGTAGCCATCATCAAGAACATCAATGGCGACGCGATCATCGCCGTGTACCCTTTTACCCCCCAGCCCAGCATCGCCCAGGCGATCATCAGCGTGTCCGATGTACCGGTATTCGTCGGAGTGGGCGGCGGCGTGACCAATGGCCGGCGCAGTGTCCGGCTGGCCACCTATGCGGAACATCAGGGGGCTTTCGGTGTAGTGGTGAATGCGCCCATAGCGGATGAGACGATCGCTCAGATCAAGGAAGTGGTGGATATCCCGGTGATTGCCACCATTGTTTCCGATCAAATGGATGTAGAGAAACGGATTGCCAGCGGAGCGGATATCCTCAACATTTCCGGAGCGGCCCAGACGCCGGAGATCGTGAGAAAGGTGCGGGAAAAGTACCCGGATATCCCCATTATCGCCACTGGCGGCCCCACGGATGAGAGCATCCTGGAGACGATCCAGGCGGGGGCAAATGCCATCACCTATACACCGCCTACCAACGGAGCGCTCTTTGCGGAGAGCATGCGGCGGTACCGTGCCCGGTATGCAGCAGAGGAGTGACCAGCGTCACTCCTCTGTTTCTGTTTTTTCGGCGGAAGCCGGCTGGATGGGCAGATCCACCAGCCCCTCCAGGTCCGCCGTGGTAATGGTGAGAATATCCTCGTCAGTAGGGGAGGAGAGAGCCGCTACCCGGTTGGCCTGGTTGGCCACGATCCGCTCGAACAGGTTGCGGACATCCCGGGCGTTGCCGAAGTTCTGGTCCCGATCCTCGTATAGTTCTTCCAGGTGTTCTTTGATGGCCTGTGCTGCCTGGTCATCCAGCCGGTAGTCGTTGCTTTTTACCCGGCCGAGAAAGATGTCGTAGAGCTGCTGGCCGTTGTAGTCGGCGAAAAACAGGTACTTGTTGAACCGGGATTTCAGTCCGGGATTACTGTCAATGAACCGGGGCATGAGGCTGGCATACCCCGCTACGATGACCACGAAGTCGTCCCGGTGGTCCTCCATGGCTTTGAGAATGGTGTCAATGGCCTCCTGGCCAAAGTCCTTGTCGGCGTTTTCGGGAGCCAGGGAATAGGCCTCGTCAATAAACAATACGCCGCCCAGGGCTTTCTGAACCACCTCCTGGGTCTTGATGGCGGTTTGTCCTACATAGCCGGCCACCAGACCGCTGCGGTCCACCTCTACCAGGTGACCCTTGCTGAGAAGGCCCAGGGCATTGAAGATCTTGCCGATGATCCGGGCCACGGTGGTTTTTCCAGTTCCGGGGTTGCCGGAGAATACCAGGTGCAGGGACATATCCGGGCATTTGAGGCCGCGCTCTTTCCGAAGGGCGCGGACCTTTACCAGATTGACCAGACTGTCTACATCTTTTTTGACTTCCTCCAGGCCAATAAGGCTGTTGAGCTCAGCCATGGCTTCCTCCAGAGTGGGCTTTGGAGGATCTTCCTCCTGGACGGGCTCCTCGGCGGCAGGGGGTTCCGACGGGGACACAGAGGAGGGGTCCTCCGTAACCGGCAGAGGGTCCAGAGGGCTGCGGGAAGGCTGATTGGGCGTGCCGAAGAAATCGTTATAGAGGCTGCGGGACTTGTCCCGGGAAATGACCCGGCTAAACTCGTCCATGATATCGTTAAGTTCTTTGGCGGAATTGCTGTGGGGCTGGTGGGATGTTCCCAGATAGTGCTCCGGACCGGGGGTCAGGGAGATGAGGGTTACACCGGCCTTGTCGCATACGCTGGTGAGCTGGTCATAGAGAAGCGTGATGCGCTTGCTCTCCGCGAAGGAGAAGTCCCCGTCATAGGCGGCACACAGCATCAGAAGATTTTTCTGGATCTCAGCAAAGGTGCGGCTGAAGCTGGTTCCCTGACGGGCGTCGTTGTCAGCCAGCCGCTGGAAAAATTCCGGGATGCCCACGGTGTAGCCGGGATGGTTTCGGTAGTAATCGATGGCCTTGTCAAACTGGGAGGAAGTAAACTGTACTGGCCGGTCTGAGTAGATCTGACTGATGCCATAGAGATCGCCGCCGCGCTTGTCTGAACCTGACCACAGGAAGAGTGCACAGGCCCGGAAATAGGCGTCTACCTCCTGGGTAGTGATATTCAGTTCCGGCGGCAAACTCTGACAGAAGTGTTTCACGCTGTCGGCGTAGTCCTGATGGAAATTCTTACTCATGTATGCCTCCACTTTGAGGAAGTTTATTTGAGAAGTAGTATAGCATATTAAAAGCAGGAAATAAAGTAGTTTGACAGCCGGGCCAAATTTACATAAAAATTAATGAGTTCTGTACTTGACGGGGCAGAAGGAACAAGATAGGATAAATAAGACAGACATATTTCTAAGCAGAGGGACAGCCTGTTTCTGCTGCCGGAAAACTGCTGAGAGTGAGAGCGTGTCTGAATCACGGGGCCATAGGCCGACGGAGGACATAATGGAAATTTCCCGAACGACAATGAAGAAGCTGTTGCTGCTGATTGCGTTTGCAGCGTTGGCTTTTACGGTATTCCAATGGATAGATGGTGTAGCGGTAGCGCTGAGTTTCCTGGTAGAGCTGCTGTCGCCTTTCCTGAGCGGAGCTGCGCTGGCATTCATATTGAATGTACCCATGCGCTTTTTGGAGCGAAATTTGTTTTCTTGGGCAGGGAAAAACAGCAAGGGTAAGGAACGCCTGCCAAAGAGCTTGGTCCGTGTTCTGAGCCTGCTGCTGACATTCGTTGTGGTAGCGCTGGTGGTGATGCTTCTGGTTCTGGTGGTGGTGCCGCAGCTGACAGAGACGATCGCGGGATTGTCTGTAACGATTCAAAACGCTGTAACGAAGGCTCTTCTCTGGGCCGAAGATCAGTTTTCTAATAATCCCCAGATCGTTGCTTGGCTGGAAAACCTCACCATTGACTGGCGTTCTATTGACTGGGAGTCCATTCTCACCAGTGTGGCGGATTTCCTTCGCAATGGTGCAGGGGATGTTCTCAATTCCACGATTTCGGCAGCCAAGAGCATGGTCAGTGTCCTGACCTCGTCCTTCATTGCTTTTGTATTTGCCTGCTATATCCTGCTGCAGAAGGAAAAATTGGGGCTGCAGTGCCGGAAGGCTCTCTTTGCGCTGCTGCCCAAGAAAGCTGCGGAGCGGATTATTTCCGTATGCAGTCTCAGCCATCGGGTGTTTTCCAGCTTTATCACCGGGCAGTGCGTGGAGGCAGTGATCCTGGGCACCATGTTCTTTGTGGCGATGTCGATCCTGAAGATGCCCTATGCTCTGCTGGTGGGATGCCTGATCTCTGTCACGGCCCTGATCCCCATTGTCGGTGCTTTTATCGGCTGCGGAGTGGGAGCCTTCCTGATTTTGATGGTGTCTCCCATGCAGGCTTTGATCTTTGTGATCATGTTCCTGATCCTTCAGCAGGTGGAAGGAAACCTGATCTACCCCCACGTAGTGGGCAGTTCTGTGGGCCTGCCCTCCATATGGGTCCTCTTTGCCGTTACCATTGGCGGCAGTCTCATGGGCGTATTGGGGATGCTCCTTTTTATTCCGCTGACGTCGGTGATTTATACCCTGTTCCGGGAATTTGTCTATGATCGCCTGCGGGAGAAGAATATCCGGGTAAAATGAGTAAATAGGTAAGAAAAAGCCGTCCGGGCAAGTTGCGTCGGACACATAGGGGTATCATCTAAAACCGTCCAGAATTCAGTAAGTTTGGGCACCTGCCGCCACATATCGTGCGGCAGGTGCCCTGCTTCTTAACGGCGGGGACTGATCCGTATTATGGCGCTGCCAAGGACAAACGTATAGCAACGGATGGCATTGTTAAAATAATGGTATCACCGACTAAGGAGGATACCGCTATGAAAAAGCAGAATTTGACCATCACACCGGCACTGATCCAGAAATACGCTGCCTTTCTGCGGGAACAGGAGCCCAGCTCCGCTACCCTCTAGAAGTATGACCACGACCTGACTGCGATTTCCGGTTTCCTTGCCGGACAAGCCGTAACCAAGGGCCTGTTGTTGGAGTGGAAGGAGGACATCATCGGCCGGTATGCCCCTGCCAGCGTCAACAATAAGCTGGCCGCTGTCAATGGGTTCCTTCCTTTCTGCGGCATGGGAGCGCTGCGGCTGCGAAAACTGCTCCGTGCCTATCTCCAGAGACAAAAAATCACCGCCGGAGCGATGTTTGTCAGCCGGAACGGCAAGCCCTTGAACCGCTCCACATCTGGCGGGATACGAAAGCCTGTGCGCCTCTGCCGGGATGGAGCTGTCCAAGGGGTTCCCCCACAACCTGCGCCACCTGTTTCCCCGCACCTACTATGCGCTGGAAAAGGATTTATCCCGTCTGGCGGACATTCTGGGCCACTCCAATGTCGCTACCACCCGGATTTATACGGCGGAAAGCGGAGCCGTCCATGCCCGGTGGATTGGGCGGCTAGAGCTGATGGTTACATAATTTTCGTCCTGTTGTAGTCTGATTTCCTCTTGTGCGCGTTTTTTTATCTGTTATACAAAAACTGACCCAAAACGATAAACCCCATGCGCTAAAAATTGCATACAGATATAGGAAAGCAGACGGGCAACATATCAAGAGGCTGCCCGTCTATTTTTGTGCGCCCAAAATCCGGGTGTATCACCGGAAATTTGCCCATTTCACCACAAAGATTCTTGCGATTCCCACCCGAATCCGGTATAATTTTTATGTATTAAGTGCAAGGTCACAACAGAACGAAAAATCTGTTGCAGGGGCACTTTTTGAAGGAAGTGCTCAGGTTTCCGCAGAGGACTTGCGATATGAGAAAGACAAAGCGGCTTGAGATAGGCGACGCGGTTTTGGAAGTGCCCTTCTACTATGACAAACGTTCCAAAATGGACATTGAACGTTATCCCAACCTGATTCGCCATCCTGTCTACACCCCAGAGGGTTACTGGATGATGCTGACCATTGAGGACGCCTGCCCTCAAGCCGATTTGCAGCCCGGCGTCTGCCAGGACTGTGGCTCCTGCAACCATTACACACAGCTGGATGACACCTGGATTGGTGTCTGCCATAGCCCCGCCATGCGGCGGCAAGAAAATATGGTCTGATTTGAGGAGGTTGAACTGCAATGAGAAAGCGAATCGTAAGTCTGCTGTGTGTCCTGGCCCTGTGCCTACTGCAGGTGACGGCTTTTGCGACAGATGACTGGGAGCATATCGTCAATGAACATTCTGATTGGACAGCGTTGACGAGCGACGAATTGAATGATTTAGAATACACACTTCCAACAGGAAAGTATTTTTTATCGGGTGATGACTTTGGTGGGATGCCTTTGCTAATGTTGTCCCAATCTATTGTAATTCCCTCAGGAGCAGATGTGATACTTTGCCTGGCTGAGACTTATTGTTTCCCACAAGGTGATATTGTGCCAATAATGGTTGAATTCGGAGGTACACTGACCATTTGCGACTGCTCCGACGATAGCTCTTCTTTGAATGGCAATTATTTGGGTTCTTCAGAAAGTGCTGCTGCCATTGAAAATCACGGGATCCTCAACATTGTCAGTGGCACCATTGGATACGCATACACTTCACCTGTCATCGACAATGAAGCGGGAGCAACCCTGAATTTTTCTGGGACCCCTGTACTGACTTACGCCAATGGGAACAATATAAACGCGATTACCTCCGCTGGAACCATCTCGGCATCTTATGGCGGCATCCCTTACACCGGTTACACACTGCTGATTGAGTATACCGGTGCAACCGGCGGCACCGTTGTGACCGGAGTAACAGATGTAAATAAAGCGTTATTTAAAGGACCTGGCAATACCGACTTCACATATGACGAAACTAGCGGCACTCTGTCTGCTGGAGCACCTGTGACCTACGGCAGTCTTATTTTTGCAGGTTCTCAAACGGTGGGAGATGGGGTCTACTATAACATTACCTCCGGCACTGTGACGGATCCCTCTATGGGACCGTACTACAAAGCACAGTTGAGCGAAGGCAGTGCGAGCGACTATGACCTGCTTTGGGACGAGGCAGCGAAAACTCTTACTTTAAATGACGCCACAATAACTGCCAGTGTAACCAGCTTTAATGGTGCAGAAAGCCTTTTCTCTCTTCCAATCGGAGATTTTACCGTAAATCTAATTGGCAAAAATTCAATCACTGTTTACAGTCATACAGAGGGAATCAAACGGAACGCCTACTCCTTCGAAAGTCAGAATGGCAATATTATGTTTCAGGGAGATGGATCCCTTGCAATTATCATGTTGCCGGGCGCCGCAACAACTGGGAACATTGATATTACGGGCATCATTGCTTCCGGGGAAGTGGAAAACCAGGCAGAACTCACCATCTCCGGGTCACCTGGCCAACTGAGTTGGCAGGGCAGTATAAGCGGGATTTCTTGCGGTTCCTTTACCAACAACGGCACTGTGGACATTGGTTTATCAAATCTTTTTGAGGGAATCGGAATTCGTGTGAACGATGGCACTTTTACCAACAATGGCACGTTGAATGTTGAATTCACAGGAACAAGCGGCTGCGGCATTCTTGTAAATAGAGGAAGCAAATTCCACAACAGCGGCAGTATCCAGATGGATCTTCAGGCAGCGCTATCGTCCCAGGGAATCTACTGCAACACAAATCAGTTTTTCTGGAACAACGCTGCCGGAGGCAATATTACGATCCAGGTGTCTGGAAACGGCGGCTCTGTGGGCGGCGTGTCAACAGGCCCCGTTGCTGGAATGAATCTGTGGACAGAGACCATTACCCTGAACAACAGCGGTAGCCTGAGTCTTACAGCTGTGCGGAAGGAAGCGAGTAAGCTGACGAATATCACATGGCCCATAGGACAGTATTTTGACACCATTGGCCTGGTCATAAATTGTGACGGGGGTACAGTGGCAAATACCGGCACCATGAACCTAACCGCCCAAAACGGAAATGCCGCTGGACTGAATCTTATTTCGAAGAATGCGGACGTCTCCATTGTCAGCAGCGGAGAACTCTGGGCCTCTGCTACCACCTCGGGTGGAGACGGCATCCGGGCTGTGGGCCTCTACGGAGAGATCAAGTTTATTGACGACGCACAGGTCAAAAAACTTTCCATCACACTCAGCGGTAAGGCCGATGCCAGCGCCGCAGCGGAGGAGGATGCCCAGGTCGACCCCGAAAATTTGATGGCCATTTGCATGGTCCAGTCCTTTGACAACAGTGCCCCCGCGTCCACGGACGCTCTTCAGCAGATCAGCGCCGGGGAGGGCTATTTGCTTCCCAGCACGCCGGTGGTGCTGAAGCAGGGGAAACAGAATGTCTATATCAACACCATTGCGGGAGCGGAAAACAAACCCGCTGCCAGTGTACATCTGCTTAAGCAGATCACCGGCACAGTAACCATTGAGGGCAATCCTTTGGTTGGCTGTGAACTCTGCGCCAATGTGACGAATTTACCGGATGATTTGGTGGACTTCACGTACCAGTGGCAGGCCTCGGACAGTGCGAATGGGACGTTTGAAGATATCACAGATGCCGATGAGCAGAGTTATACCCTCACCAGCAATGAAGCAGGCAAGTACATCCGAGTGGTCATTACACCCACCGACAATGTATATGGCGGCACTCTGACAGCTACGACTAGTGGCACGGTGTCCTATCCGTCTGCCACATATCAGATTTTGTTGGAAACCGCGTCTTACGGTGTGGTGAAGGCCAGTCATTCCCGTGCTACGCGTGGAACAACGGTTACTCTTACCATTACTCCGGAAGAGGGCTACGCCCTGGAAAAACTGACGGTTACCGACGCCAACGGCAACGCCGTTTCCGTTACCAAGTCCAGCGATACCAAGTACACCTTCAAGATGCCTGCCTCTAAGGTGACCGTCAGGGCAACCTTCGAGAAGGCCGAACTGGTCAGCTCCCTGCCCTTTACTGATGTGGACGTGGACGACTGGTTCTATGAGGCTGTGGAGTACGTCTACGACAACGGCATGATGAACGGTACGTCAAGCACCGTGTTCTCCCCCAACAACAATCTGACCCGCGGCATGATCGCGACGATCCTCTACCGCTTGGAGGATGAGCCTGAGGCTGGCAGCCCCACCTTCACCGACGTGGCTTCGGACCAGTACTACGCTGACGCCATCGCCTGGGCCGCGGCCAACGGCATTGTCACCGGCTACGACAAGATCACCTTCGGTCCCGACGATCCCATCACCCGGGAGCAGCTGGCGACGATCCTGTATCGCTACGCCTCCTACAAGGGCTATGATGTGCCCATCGGAGAGGACACCAACATTCTCTCCTATACCGATGCTTTCGATATTTCTGAGTACGCCTTTTCCGCTTTCCAGTGGGCCTGCGGCGCGGGTGTGATCGAAGGCGTGACGGAGAGCACTCTGGTGCCCCAGGGCACCGCAACAAGAGCGCAGGTTGCAACCATGCTCATGCGGTTCTGTGTAAATGTTGCAAAAGATTGATACGAAGGGAGCCGGATTTTTATCCGGCTCCCTTTGTATATCCAGGAGATGAAAATGCAAAATTTACTTCAGCGCCAATTGCTGTTATTGCTGGAACTCCTGTATGAGCAGACAGATGAAGAACATTATCTATCTGTGTCAGATCTTTGTTGTCATGCGCTCTCCTTCTCGCGGCCTGTGGCCGCCGAGCTTCCGCCCACAGGCGGCATTGGGGCCAGGGGGATTCCTTCCTGCAAGCGCATTTGTCATACAAATCTATGCTTGCGCTATCGCCGCCAGAGGCGGCGGTGGCTTCGCTGCGCACGGCGAGGCTTTTTCAAGCGGCTGTGTGATTTCAGTTATCCACCTGATGAAAGAAAAATCTTCAACGCGCACAACTCGAAAGATCCAGGGCGAGTTATCCAACAGATCGGAAACAGTGATTGGTTTTCTGAAAAACTTTGTACGTTGTTTTTCTGTCATGATACGGATCTCCTTCTCAGGGCGTGTCATGGGATGTCCAGCAGAGAGGGCGCATCCCTGCACGCCCTTTCCAGCGGCAGAGGCATGCCCATCGCGCTGCATCACTTTGCCTATGGTGCGCTCGCCAATTCCAACACCGTCAGCCAGTTCTTTGCGGGTATTGACAGACGATTGACCTTTCGGCAATGTTGCCAAAAGGTGTATACGGGTATCTTGGTTTTCCTTGGCGTTTGCCTCAATCTCCGTCCTCAGTTTTAGGGCGATCATGCCCAGTTCCCGCTGGTTCAGATTTCACCGGCCCTTCTGGGGTTCCAACACCCACTGCTTGGCCTCCAGAAAATCGTCATATGATCCCGGTGTTTCGCATGATGGAACTCTCCTTTCCTGTTTTGGATGGGAGGGTGCATGACCTCCATTTTCCTCCAGAAAAATCCGCCGGATGAATGCCCCTGCAACGCAGATTTTTTAAATAGCTCGCATATGGCAAGGCGAGGTGTCCCGATAGAAGGACATCTCGCCTTGTTCTCTTTCCGCAGGGTATTCACTTTGCCATTTTTTCGGGTAAGAAGATGAAAGGGCTTTTTTCTTTTCGGGCATGAAGTGAGGCGGGACCGGGTTTGGCAATGCTGCCGGACCCGATCTGCTGTTTCCTGGCTCCCTTACATTCTGTAGAGAAGGGAGGCAATGCACAAAATGATTTCCATGCCCAGCCAGGCGGAAAAAACTGTCACCGAGCGCGACCTGTTGAGCCATGGCCGGCTGGTCCACGTGGCTTCCGTGTTCCCTACAGTCGGGACGTGTTCGCTGGAAGAAAAACTCAAAACGCTCATTGACATGGACCTCAAAATTCCCACATAGTTTCGGAAAAGGGTGGACAAACCGTCCCGTCAGAGGTAACGTCACACAAACTCTGGATGGTTTGACTGGAGAAAAGGAGGACCGCATAAGTCAGTCAAACCGGGGAAAATTACCGCCCTGTACTGCCGTCTGAGTCAGGATGACGGGCTGGACGGAGAGTCCAACGCATCCAAAACCAAAAGAAAATATTAGAGCAGTACACCATCGACTACCCCTTTCCCAACATCAAGTTCTATGTGGATGACGGGGACTCCGGAGTCAACTTCAATCGACCGAATTTCCGGAGCATGATGTCCGACATGGAGGACGGCAAAATTGGGGGTCATCATCACCAAGGATTTATTCCGATTGGGCCGCAACCAGCTGCACACCTCTACATCGAGGAACGGTTCCCTCAGTTCAGGGTGCGCTACATCGCCATTCAACGACAATGTGGACACGGAAAATGCCGAAAGAAACGACCTGGTGCCCTTCAAAAACCTGTTTAACGAATGGTTTGTGCGGGACACAAGCCGGAAGATCCGGGCGGTGCAGCGGGCCAAGGCCCAGCGCGGGGAGCGTTTGGGGACACGGGCACCTTATGGCTACCAAAAGGACGAGGATGCCAAGGGCAAACTCATCGTGGATGAGGAGGCCGCCGCTGTGGTGCGGCGCATTTTTGCGATGTGTGCGGTAGGTCGTGGGCCAAGTCAAATCGCCAAACAGTTGAAGGCGGAAGAAGTGTTGTGTCCGGCAGTCTACACCTACCGCAAGTTCGGGTCCGGGCATACCTGCTTGAATCTGTCTCAGCCGTACAACTGGTCCGACAGCACCATTGCCAACATCCTGGAAAATGAAGCCTACCTTGGGGACACGGTCAACATGAAGTTCACCACGAAATCCTACAAGGACAAGCAGTATGTTGTACAGCATCCCAGGGAAGAATGCCTGGTGTTTGAGGGGACCCATCCGGCACTGATCACACCGGAAGTTTGGGACATCGTCCAGCGGGTGCGGCAAAACCGAAAATGTCCCACAAAGATGGAGGAACTCAACAAGTATTTCGGTCTGGTTATCTGTGCTGACTGTGGTTTCACCACGGTCCTGCACCGTGCCCATACCATGTCCGCCTCCTACAACCACTTCACCTGCCGCACCTATAAGAAAGCCGGGACAGATGCCTGCACAGCCCACTACATCCGGGAATGCATCCTGGACGAGATTGTGCTGGAGGATATCCGTAGAGTGACAGCCATGGCGCGGGAGCATCCCCAGGAGTTCGCTGCCTACATCTGCAATCAGCAGTCCGCCGAACTGCGGCGGGAGATTCGAAAGCAGGAGACGGAATTTGCCAGCATGCGTAGGCGAGAGGCAGAATTGGGGGCCATCTTTAAGCGGCTATATGAGGACTCGGTATTGGGGCGCATCACCACGGAACAGTTCCAATTCCTCTCCGCCTGTTATGTGGAGGAACAGGAGCGATTGAAAACCGCTATCCCACAAAAGGAGCGGGAGGTTGCCAAACTGAAGGCCACAGTGTCTGGTGCAAATAATTTTATTTCCAGAGCCGAACGCTACACAGACATTCAGGAACTGACGCCGGAATTGCTGCGGTTGTTCATTGAGAAAATTGTCGTGCATGAGAAGGATGTGAAGTGGTTCAAGCAAGCCAGGCAGACCGTGGAGATTCACTACACGGATATTGGTATGGTTTGAAATACAGATATTATCAAAAGTGCATAAAAAAACAGGCAGGTGCTGCCACTGCAACACCTGCTTGTTCTTAAAATTCGTAGTTGTCCCTGTCAGGCCGGGCAAGTTGCCCGGGCGGCTTTTTGTATCCCTATGGTTATGTTTTTCGTAACCAATCCGGCAGAGAACGGCTTCGGACACCGGAGACAATGCCCATAGCGGCGTAGAGTGTTACGATGGAACTGCCGCCATAACTGAAGAAGGGGAGAGTCAATCCGATGACCGGCATGACGAACAGGCACATACCGATGTTTTCCACGGTCTGGAAGATCAGCATGGTTCCAAATCCTATACAGATCAGGCTGCCCATGGTGCTCTTGGCGATTCGGGCGGTCTGGAAGCAGCGCCAGACCAGCAGGAATTCCAGAATGATAATGGCGAGACACCCCACCATCCCCAGCTCCTCGCCGCATACAGCGAAGATGAAGTCTGTCTGCCGTTCGGGAAGATTTTCTGAGAAGGTTGACTGGGTCTGGATACCATTGAAGAGCCCCTGGCCGAAAATACCGCCAGAGCCGATAGCCATCAGGCTTCTGGTCTGCTGCCAGCCCACGCCCTTAGGATCATAGCTGTGGTCAAAGAGGACAATAAATCGCTGCAGCATATGGCTGGGGAGCTTTTCCAGCAGGACCAGCGCGCCGATGCCTATGCCCATCAGGCTGAAGCCGGCTACGAACCAGTACCAGGCAAGGCCGGCGGCCAGGGCCATACCGGCGTAGATCATGAGATATACCAAGCCGCTGCCGGCATCGGAAGAGATGGCTACGATCCATGCGAACATTAGTCCCGCATGGGCTGCCGGCCAGAAGAGGGAATCGAGTCCCCGCATTTTCCGATTGTCCCGGAACCAGGCTATCTGCCGGGCCAGCAGGATCGTGAAAGTTAGTTTTACGATCTCCGACGGCTGGATACTGGTGGGGAGCCATGAGGCAGACAACCAGGATTTGTTTCCGTATTTTCCTGTGCCCAGTGGGGTAAGCAGCAGGGCGATAAAGCCCAGGTTAAAGAGGAAGAACCATTTCCATTTCTCGGAGTAGTGCTCCACGTCCAGCGTAGAGAAAATGAAATAGGCAAACAGTCCGATGACTGCCGCTGCTGCCTGGACGATGACCTCTCGGTAACTTCCGGTATAGTTGGTAGCGCTAGCGATCAGGATGATGCCATAGATGGTGGATACCAGGCAGAAGCCCAGCAGCACCATATCTGCTTTTTTCACGATATATTTAATAGCGCCCAAAGTCTGGGCGAAAATGGACAATGGCATCGCCTCCCGGAATCGATTCAGAATAAGTGTACCACAGATGGCATATTCTGTAAACCGCGGTTTTTTTCTTTTGTGTAAACTTTTATCCCTTGCTTCCGGCAAATATTTTTTCTGAGAGGGGGCACACCGGCGTTTTATTTTCGTCTTTATTTGTGGTACGATAAAAGCATCATCAAAGCTGCAAAAGAAAATGGAGGTAAGGATATGAAAAAGATGCTCTCTCTGTTTCTTGGAGCTGTACTGCTGGTGAGCGCCGCCCTTCCGGCAGCGTTGGCGGCAGATACCGCTGACGCGAAGCTTACCCAGATCACCCAATCCGTAAAGAGTACCCTGGACCTGGATACGGAGGCCTATTCCTCCTTCCATGGGGACTATGAGGAGCAGGAGCTGGCTCCTGTGTGGAACCTTTATTGGGAGGGAGATACGGGCTCCTTATCGGTGACCGCCCTGGAGGACGGTACCATCGTCAACTATTATCTCAACAGCGCGGAGACAAGCTCCGATTCCCAGGACATGCCCACTTTTCCCCAGGGTGACCCGCAGCAGGCCAAAGCTGCTGCCCAGGCTTTCCTGGACAAGGTGTTGGTTACGAACGTGGAGTCTGTTGTTTTGGAGGAACCGGAGGACCTTTCCAGTTTGGACAGCGACACATTCCATTTCAACGGTACTGTCCTGCTCAATGGGTTGCCTTCCCCTCTCAGCTATTCCCTTACCGTCCGGGCCTCTGACAATCAGGTGACCCGGTTTTGGCGGGATGTGCCTGAGACCACCTTCCTGGGGGGTATCCCCGGTGCGGAGGCCAACGAATCTCAGGCCGACGCTGCAGCGGCGCTCAAGAGCACCTTGTCTCTGCGGCTGGAGTACATTCTTCCTGATGACGACAGTACCCAGGCGGTGCTTTGTTACTTGCCGGACCCTGTTCACGAGTTCTATGTAGATGCCAAGACCGGCGAGCTGGTGGATCTGACTGCCCTGGAGGAGGAGATGCTCCGGTCCATGGGGATGGGCGGCGCCGGGGCGGACAACGGAGCGTCCCAGGATACCGCCACAGAAGGGGATTCCCTGACCGATGCGGAGCAGGCGGGGATCGCCCAGATGGAGGGGGTCCTCTCCTCCCAGAAGCTGGACAGCACTTTGCGTTCTGTTTCTGAGTATGGCCTTACCGGCTATGAGTTGGTTTCTGCCCGGTTCTCTGTAGGGGAGGCAGAAGGGGACGAGGCCGCACCGGTGACCTGCGTCCTTCGCTACAGCCGCTCTGTGGGGGAAGAGGTATATACCCGCACTTTCACGGTGGATGCCCGCACCGGCGATGTTCAGTGGCTCTATTCCTACATCCCCTGGAATGAGGATTCCAAAGCTGTGCTCAGTGAGGCGGAAGCCCAAGCCAAGGCGGAGGCCTTCCTGGAAGCCTACTATGGGGAGCAGTTTTCCCACCTGGCTCTTTACGAGACCTCTGGTGAAGAGATCGAGCTTGCAGACAGCGATACATCTGTCTCTTCCTACTCCTTCCGGTTTGCCCGGCAGGAGAACGGCTATTTCTTCCCGGATCATTATTATACGGTCCGTATCGATTCCACAGGCGGGTCGGTGTGCGGCCTGAATTACCAGTATGATGAGGAAACTACCTTTGCCTCCCCGGAGGGTATTATCTCCGCCGATGCTGCGTTGGATGCCTGGATGGATACCTATGAGGTGACGCTGGGCTATCTGCTGGTGCCTCAGAAGCTTACCGGTTCCGACCCGGTGATCCAGCGGCTGGAGCAGATGGGACTGACTGCCTTCTACTATCTGAAGCTGGGCTATGGCATGGAGCGTAAGGACAGCTACCGGGGCATTGACGCCAAGAACGGCCAGCCCATGGGATATTCCTGGCAGTCTGAGGATGCGGGCCTTACCTACAGTGACATTGCCGGTTCCTGGGTGGAGGATGATGTGATGCGTCTGGCCCAGTTCAATGTGGGATATGCCGGTGGTGTGTTCCAGCACAGCAAGGATCTTACCCAGTGGGATTTTGTATGCCTTCTCTACAGTCTCAGCTACTATCCTCTGGACCCGGCGGCAGCTACGGAGACGGAGCGCAATGAGGCCTATGCCGCAGCTTACCGGATGGGAGCTCTGACCCGGGCGGAGCGTGACGACGGGAAGGTCCTCACCAGAGGTGAGCTGGTGCGCTGCCTTCTGGATGCTGCGGGCTATGGTTCTGTGGCCCGGCTGGAGGGGATCTTCACCTGTTCCTATTCTGACCGTGATACCATTTCTGAAAGTGAGCTGGGCTATGCCGCCCTGGCCCAGGGCCTGGGACTGATCAGCGGAACGTATGCCGGCGGCAGTACCGCCACACGGGGTCAGGCAGCGGCTATGCTGTGCCGCCTGATGGAGCGGTAAGCGGAGGGCTTTTTTTCCGTGCCCCCTTTCCAGAGGAGATAATCTGTGGTATACTCTCCAGTTGAGTATGAAGACGGAGGGACAGCAATGGAGTATCTCTCACACAGTGAACAGGAGACGGAGACGCTGGGGATGTCTCTGGCCCGGCAGCTCAAAGCGGGGGACGTGGTGGCCTACCGGGGGGACCTGGGGGCGGGGAAGACTGCTTTTACCCGTGGCCTTGCTCGTGGCTTGGGCTGTACCGGACGGGTGACCAGCCCTACCTTCACCATCGTTAATGAGTACGAAGGTGAGATTCCTCTGTTTCACTTCGACCTCTACCGTTTAGGGGATGAGGAGGAGCTGTGGGACATTGGCTGGGAGGACTATCTCAGCCGGGGCGGCGTGTGTGCTGTGGAGTGGAGCGAGAGCTTCCCGGAGGCCTTGCCGCCGGACTGTATCACGGTGACCATCTGCCGCTGCCCGGAGCAGGATGACTGGCGGCGTATTACCATAGAGGGGGTGTCCCAATGATGATTCTGGCGCTGGAAACTACAGCCAAGGCGGCCTCCTGTGCGGTGTTGCAGGACGGGATGCCTCTGGCCACCGCCTGGCAGGCTACTGGTCTTACCCACAGTCGGACCTTGATGCCTATGGTGGAGGATATGCTGAAAAACAGTGAGCTGACCCTGGAGGCCATCGACGCCATCGCTGTGGCAGCAGGCCCGGGTTCCTTTACCGGTCTGCGGATCGGCATCGCTGCGGTGAAAGGCCTTGCCTGGGCAGCGGACAAGCCCTGCATCGGAGTGTCCACCCTGGAGGCTATGGCCTGGCCTCTGGCCCATGTGACGGGAACCATTGTCTGCGCCATGGATGCCAGGAGGCAGCAGATTTATAACGCGGTGTTTGCCGCCGACGGCGGAGGGCTCAGGCGACTGTGTCCCGACCGGGCCATTTCCCTGGCAGAGGCGGCGGAGGAACTGCGGAGTGTTTCCGGTCCCATCACCGTGGTGGGAGACGGCTGGAAGCTGTGTACGGATTTCCTGACGGAGCAGGGGATTGCCTGTGAGGCTGCCCCAGCACACCTGCGGCTCCAGAGTGCTGTGGGGGTGGCCATGGCGGCGGAAAAGCTGGGAAAGGAAGCCTGGGTGTCCGCTCAGGAGCTTGCTCCGGTGTATCTTCGCCTCAGCCAGGCGGAGCGGGAGCGGCTGGCCCGGCTGAATCAGGCCTGACATTCTGGCTTTTGCCGGGAACGAAGCGTAATGTTACAGAAAGCCCCAGGACGAAAAAGTCCTGGGGCTTTTTTGTTGCCGTTTTTATAAATGTAAAAAACTGACCCCATTAAAAATGGCATATCTGATGCTTTGATGGGATCAGATTCCTTGCTATACTACAGCAAAACAACCAAAAAGGAAGTGCGGATTATGAAACGGATCGTCAGTATTCAGGATATCTCCTGCCTGGGCAAATGTTCCCTCACAGTGGCGCTGCCCATCATCTCTGCCATGGGAGTGGAGTGCTCCATTGTTCCCACGGCAGTACTGTCAACACACACCATGTTCCAGAACTTCACATGCAAGGACCTGACGGACCAGATCGGGCCCATTGCGGATCACTGGAAGAGTGAGAACATCGTTTTTGACGCCATCTATACCGGCTATCTGGCCTCCAAAGAGCAGATCGGCGATGTCTGCGCCTTTTTTGATTCGTTCAAGACGAAGGATAACCTCATTGTAGTGGACCCGGTGATGGCGGACAACGGTAAGCTTTATCCTGCTTTCGGCCCCGATTTCCCGGCGGAAATGGCCAAGGTCTGCGCCAAGGCGGATCTGATCGTGCCCAATCTCACGGAGGCCAGCCTTCTCACCGGCCTGCCCTACCGGACGGAGTACGACGAGGAGTATATCCGTGAGATGCTGCAGGCTCTGGCCAAGCTGGGGCCCCGGTATGTGGCTCTCACTGGCGTCAGCTTTGAAAAGGGACGTCTGGGTGTGATGTATTACGATCGGGAGAAAAATGAATACGGCAGCTATTTTGCTGAGCACCTGCCTGCCAGCTTCCACGGTACCGGCGATGTGTTTGCCTCCACCTGCGTGGGGGCACTGATGCGGGGACTGCCTCTGGGAGATGCCCTGGCCTTGGCGGCGGATTACACGGTGGAGTGTATCCGGCTGACGCTGGCCTCTCCCGAAGCCAAGTGGTACGGGGTAGAGTTTGAAAGTGCCATTCCCTACCTGGTGGGCAGGCTGTCCTGAGAGGAAAATGGAGGGCGACAGCATCTTGCATTTTTCACCGTCCTGTTGTACAATACACCCTGGAATAAGAGATGGAGTATGTGCAGGTGGGCGGAATATGGTAACTGGACCTTTCGCTCTGCTCCGTCGTGTATTTAGGAAGGGAGTATTGCTGCCATGTTTAACGAAAAAGTCCATGTTGTTGACCACCCTCTGGTGGCCCATAAGCTGACCATCCTGCGGGATAAGAATACCTCCACCAAGGATTTCCGGGAGATCGTGTCTGAGATCGGTATGCTGCTCACCTACGAGGCTACCCGTGACCTGCCTCTGACGGAGAAGGAAGTGGAGACCCCCATCTGCAAGACCATGGCTCCCACTCTCAAGGGCAAGAAGTTTGCTGTGGTGCCGATTCTCCGTGCGGGCCTGGGCCTGGTGGACGGCGTGCTGCGGATGGTGCCCTCCGCCCGGGTGGGCCACATTGGCCTTTACCGCAACGAGGAGACCTTGGAGCCGGTGAAATATTTCTGCAAGATGCCCAAAGATATTGCGGAGCGGGACATCCTGATTGTGGACCCCATGCTGGCCACCGGCGGTTCCGCCGCGGCTGCCATTGGCTTTATGAAGGAGTACGGCTGCGCCAATATCAAGCTCATGGTGCTGCTGGCTGCTCCCGAGGGCATTGAGCGCATCCAGAAGGAGTATCCCGACGTGGATATCTACTGTGGTGCGGTGGACAGCCATCTCAACGAGCACGGCTACATCGTTCCCGGTCTGGGCGATGCCGGTGACCGGATCTTCGGTACCAAGTGATGCGTTTTTGATTTTATGGTATGCCGCGGCCTTATGGCCGCGGCATACGCAATATATGCAGTAATAGGCCAAAATGAGGGGGAGGAAAGGTGCCATGGGGTCCAATTATGATTTGCAGGTTCAGCGGGCAAAGGAGGCCTTTCTGCGCTGGGACAGCAAGCTGATCGCGGAGAAGTTTTCTCTCAGACGGGACAGTCAGTGGATCTACCTCCCCTATTTGGAACGGATGCATCGGATCAACTGTGAGACCGGCGATGTGGAGGAGCAGGCCGGCCAGTGGCGGCCGGGCAGCTTTGGTGCCCATATGGCCATCTTTGATGCCCTGTGCCGGGAGACAGTGGGGACGCTGAGCGGCAAGTGGTCCACGGTCAATCATCTGGAGGGACTTCACCATCCGGGAGTGGGGGAGGAGACCATGTACGGCGACATAGCCCTTGCCTTTTCCGGCAAACAGGAGCAAATCCGGCAGATTGGTGCACAGTGGGGGGCGGAGCCTTTCCCTGTGGGAGATGCTGCGTTTGTCCTGCGGATTTTTCCATTTCTCCGCATGGTGTTCCAGTTCTGGGAGGGGGATGAGGAATTTCCGCCTCAGATCCGGCTGCTTTGGGACAGCAATATGCTCTCTTTCGTCCGCTATGAGACCATATGGTATATTGCGGCAGATTTCCTGGGGGAGATGAAGCGCCGGCTGTGTCCGTAAAGCTGTGGGCCGAATGCACAAATATGAGCAGGAAAATTTGTCAGGCTGCCAGAAAAAACTGAAGGGCAGATTCTTGCATTTTGATCCATCCCATTTTATAATATAACTACAATCTAAGAATGATAGCTGTAAGGAAGTGCTTCGCGCACGGGCTGAAACTATCACTCCGGCTTT
>OODG01000055.1_pt1 | contig 64550 bp, 49 predicted proteins | sample 1671621 | NCBI WGS metagenome assembly OODG01 (sample SAMN06348175, study PRJEB24527) | human gut metagenome | biome: human gut; feature: ankylosing spondylitis patient; material: feces | host: Homo sapiens | place: China | collected 2015-10 | reverse complement strand
GAGATTGTCGGCAATCTCTATATCCACATCGGCCGTTACCCCCATCAGTACCTTCCGGATCAATCACCCATATAGCCGGAATACCGTCAATCCCGTATAGTTGGGCCACCGGGGTGTTCTTCCCGCCTTTTAATAACTGGCACCCATGATTCCAGGTCATGCCATCTTCCTCGATCGCTTTCAACCAAGCCGCTTTTTTATCATCCAACGAGACTGAAAACACGTCCAATCCCGCGTCATGGAATTTATTATATATATCCTTGATATAAACCGTCTCTTCCCGGCAAGGCGCGCACCAGGATGCCCAGAAATCCAAAACAAGATACTTACCCCGGAAAGAGGAAAGTTTTATCGTGCCATCATCCACCGTTTTCACCTCGAAATCGGGTGCCATCACGCCCGGGGCTATTTTCCGTAAAATATCGGCTTGGGCTTTCAATTCCTTATAATACCGGTTATCGGCTAATTGAGGTGTAAATTTTTCCAACGTCCGGTCAATCTCGTCATGTTTTAATAATTGCAATGATTGATAATACAGGAATAATGCGACAACAGAATTCACATCTGCTTGCGCTAGAGAATCTCTATAATGATTCATCTTTGCATCCAATGTTTCGAAAATTTGTCCATATTTCACTCGCTTAACACTATCCGGGTCTGCGCTCCCCCCGATCTCTTTCATCAAGCGGGACCGTTCTCTACTGATTTCCCTCGTAAATTTTTGGTATCGATCCCAACTATCATTTTCCGGCGTACCTGTCACCTCCGCATCGTAAATCGTTTTACCGTTACCCTCCACACGTACATTTCCCTGTTCCGCAAAAAACTCAACCGATGAACGTTTATCCCCAAACTTCAAGCTGTATTGCTCACCCCACAAATCACGAGGGATATCCACTCGAAAACTCCCGTCTTTCATGACGGTTTGTATCAGTGTATCACGCGTGAACTCGCCTGTCCTGCGCAACAGGTAAACCGTTGTCTCCCCCGGGAAATCACTCATCTTACCATCCACTCTACATACATCATCGCTACAACTACTTAATATTAACATACAAAGCAGGTACATCAATCCACCAAACTTTCTCATACTCGACTTTTTATATAAATACAGTTTTTACATACATGAACATTTTCAGAGGGAATACACCGACATCAACTGTCGATGCACCCCTAGAAAAATACTAAACTTTATGTCTATTTTGACTTATAAGCCATATGAGTGATCTTTTTAAAACCATCATACGTCTCAACCTTGTCTTTTAAGACCTCTCCACTAGTCTCCACGATCGGACATTCCAGCAATTTACCTTCTCCTGTCGTTGAATTATAAACCCCGACATAAAGGAGTTTGCCTTCATTCTCATTACCGGAAACTTTAAACAAATACATCATCGTAATTTCATATCCCGCCTGGATCAACTCGTTTGGCAAAGTATAACGCAAAGTTGAAGTTCCTCCATCCTTAAAGTTACACTGTTTAACTTCCGTCGCTGTTGCATAATAAAGTAACTCGCTCCGGTTTCCCACGGCAAACGCCTTGGCATCTTTCATGTCCGTACAGCCACTTGCACTGTATTTCCCCACACCTCGGTTTCCATCATCAAATTTGGAAAAATCACACACGTAAACAGAATGATCCGTTACATTATCCGGATCGCACATCACGCAATACCATTTTTTCTCAAAACCATGCTCAGCATATACCATGTCTTTCCCCACCGCATTCATATCAAAAGCAGCAGATGCCCCGGCTTCTTTAAATGTTTTAAGTAATTTTTGACCATCAATATACAGGAAACGTCTTTGCAATCTATCATAAAAAACGCCGAAATAATATCCTCGCTCTTGGGTTCCAATAAACGGTTCGGCATAATACTCCAAACCAAAAATAGGAATACCGAATTTTACGAATGTAGTCGAAGCCTGTGAAGCAAAATATAATCTCCCATCATTAACCAACAAATCATTATAACTCCATGAATTATATCCTTGAAAATTGATTTTATTACTTTCCAACGATTCCGTGAACATATCGGCATACGAGTCCAATATTTCCAAATCACTTCCTCTCGTCCGGAATCCCCCTGCATTCCCTTTCGTGTACACGTAAACATTATGAGTATTATTCACGTAAGCAACCATACCCGGCGCTCCTACTGCTCTACGTCCGTTAGTTATTGAGAAAATATTATGCTTTACACCATCCATCGTTGCATCCGAAACAATCCTATCGTTTACCAAGATACTCACATCGGTTGAATCTGCATCACCATGCATCACCATTAATCCCACCGAAGCAAAAGATTCTACATAAAGCTTACGAGAGATCACCTCGGATACTCCATTTTGTTTATCAGTTACGGTAAAACTAAGCGTATATTCCCCCGGAGGAGTTGTTACTTTGTAATTTAATTTCCTCCCTTGTCCAACAACATCATTTACAACTTTTCCCGTTTCCGAGTTAGGCACATTCGATTCCTGGAAAATTCTCCATTCATAAGACAAATTTGAATCATCCACCCCCTGCTTAACTTCCGGATCAACTACCAAATAATCCAATTGGGTTATCCGATACGAATTTGACATCTTAGAAGAATCTATCTCGATAGGCAACAAATCCGAATAGGAATAATTTCCTTCATCATCCAAGCAAGCTTGAAAAAGGAAAAATCCCATAATCAATATCCATATATTTTTATTCATATTCTTTCAATTAATTCTGTCAACAATCCATATTTTCCTATCCAATACCACCGACTCCGGCCCAGACATTAAATTCGACCAAACCAAGTTCATCCTCTAAAGGCTTATCATGCGTCTTATTATATTCGTAAAGAGCTTCACGAACCTTCGCATTATAATACCCTAATGTCACGAGATCCTGCGGATCCGGCAATTCCACGATGCCACAAGTCTTCAAAATGAAAGCATAACGAGTCTCTGTAAACTCACCGAAACAAGGTTTGTAATTGGAAATATCCCAGTTATCCGGCTTAATAAACATATCTCCCCACCAAAAGATGGCTTTGCTCGTTTTATCAAAACCAACCCCAAAATACTCATTCGGCTCAACCGTCAACTCCAAACGCACACTCTTATCTTTTAAACCTGCACGATACACGACTAAAGGTACATCTACCGTATAACTATTAGCCGGCATAATAATGGGTTCCAGTTTATAATTTTCATCTCTCTTTGCAGTAGTTGTTTCCTCATTCACCACAAGCTTGATTTCCCGGTCATAAGGAAACGCTTTCCCGATGATACGCGCTTTAAACCACAAGGTATCTTCCACGCAGTCATCTCCTTTAGCTGGAAAAGAAAACACCATCGAATCCCGAGGGGTATTATTCAATCCATAACCTGGCATTTCAAACACCAAATACGCCTCGTTCCCGTAAACCTCTACCTCTTTTTCTTCACAAGAAGACAAAGCAAATACCGAGGCTACAACCAGCATGATATATTTAAAATAACAATTCATAATTTTCTTATTTTGTATTATCTGTTGTGTAATAGTCTCCAAACTCAATTTCATTATCCGGTTTCGGCAACACGTAAACATTATCCTCCGTAGCAGACTGGTATCCATAAGGGAATTTTGCCAACTCGTTACGTTTACAATAATAGAAAAGCTGTCCCTCAGCCAAAAACTCTTTCGCATACTCTTTCGTCAGCTCATCACGCAATTTACTTGCATCCGTCAAATCCGAATCGATTCCACGATGTCGTCTCACCTCGTTCAAATACCCCAAAGCCTTATCGTTATCTACTCCCATCAAACACTCGGCCATGATGTACGCCATCTCTGAACGACGAATCATCGGTAATCTCTTGGCATAATCTGCTTTATAATTATCCGGTTGATAATATTTACGAATCACATAATCCTTACTACCGGTTTCCTGTTGTTTCATAATATAGTTTACCCGGTAATCATTTCCTCCAACCGCATTTCCCCGTCCGATCTCGTACCACTGCTGCATCGTGTAATTTTGACAATAAAGCTGTTGACCATTTCCACTTGTCAAGAACCAAGTATTAGCCAAGTCTTTCAAATCCTTCACATTTAAAGCAAAGATATGCTCGGTAGAGAAAGTAAAATCACGATCTTTATCTTCCGTTACAGAGATATCACTTGTTGTTACCCAAGGGAAAATATCATCGGCAATCTCCAAAATCTCCCCGGCTGCAGCTTTGGCTGTTTCCAGATCATCTCCCCACATGGCCACACGAGCTTGCAAAGCTTTCACTGCAAAATAATTAACACGCATCTGCCGAGCATTCATGAAACCATCACCGGAAACATCTTTCAATTTTCCTTCCCGAATCGGGTCTTTTTCCAAACAAGTCAAGGCATTCTTAATATCCTCGTTCAACAAAGCCAACACCTCTTTACCTGTGTACACGTGAGGAACTTCGATTTGTAAGTTTTTTACATACGGAATCGCCTCTTTATTCAAATCAGCTGCCGATGCAAATAAACGCAACAAATCAAAATGAATATAAGCTCTTAATCCCAAAGCTTCTCCTTTGATAATATTATAATTATCACCCGTGAAAACAGATTGACGTTTATCAATATTATCCAATAGATTATTCACATTTGCCAGCATATTATACATCTTACTCCACATCGCATCAATCTGCGCTCGTACGGGAGTACTGGTCAAATATTTCCATTGTGCAACTTCATTGTACACTTTATTATTATAAGCGGCATAAGGACCTGTCACTGCATCAATAAAACCGTAAGTCAATTCACGCCCGTAAAGCGCCTCTGCTTTCATCAAAGTATAAGCCCCGATCAAAGCATCCTTAAAACCTGCCTCTGTTTCAAACAAATCATCAGACTTCACCTTCGTACGGGGGTCCACGTCTAACCATGACTCACAAGAACTTGTCAGCACAGTCAGAATCAGTAACACACTGTATATAATTCTCTTTTTCATCTTCAGATTTCTTAAAAGTTAACATTCAACGTAAACGAACAGTAGCGGGCAAAAGGATACGAAGTTCCTCGTTCTATCTGGACAGAAGATATTTTACCAATATCATTCATATTAAATTGCAATTGTAATCTCTCCAATCCACATTTCTCCACGAAACCAAACCGATAAAAATCATACCCGATTGACAATGCTGAGAAATCAAACTCATTTAACTTCTGGACAAAACGAGAAGTAGCCTGAGTCGGTTTGTTCCAAGCTCCGATACTCTTAAACTGTACATTATCCCCTTCTTTCATCCACGCATCGTAATAGGCTCGTTTATCCACATTATAATTCAATTGTGCATTTTCCACCTTATCCACCAAGGTTTGATTATACATATACTCCCCGATACGATACAATCCGGTGAAAGACACGGATAATCCTTTATATTCAAAAGTAAAACCGACATTACCCATCAACTTCGGTTCAGTATCTCCACAAACCACTTGATCCAAAGCTGACCATGTATCTGTCAACGTACCATCAGGACGTACAAAAACCTCCTTACCGCTGGATGGGTCAATACCTTTAGAACGAACGGCCCAAATTGCATTCAAAGACTGTCCCTCGACAAAACGCACGAAAGGTTTGTTCGAATTGGCTGCCTCTTTATCTTGTGAACTCGTCAATGAACTCAAAGAATTGGAAATCTCCTTAATCTTATTTTTGTTAGAGGTTCCAGCAACAAACACGTTCAATGACATCCGGTCCTCCGGACGAGTAAGCACCAAATAATTCACGTTAAACTCGTACCCGGTATTTAACAACTTCCCCAAGTTATCCTTGTAACTGTTAAACCCTAAAGAGGGTGGAGTCGTAATATCTGTCAACAAATTGTTAGTTACTGAACGATAGTAATCAAACTTCACATTCAAACGTCCCCACAAATTCATGTCAATACCATAGTTCGTGTCAAATTTTTGCTGCCATTTCAATTTGCTGTTAGCCAGACCTTCCAAATAAGTTCCGATAAAATCCAAATAAGAATCATCCGTGAAATAGTTATACAGCAACATCCCCTGGTAAGAATTAAAATTCTGAGCACCCGTGTATCCCATGGATGCTCTCAACCGTAATTGTCTTACCACTCCGGAATCTTTAAAGAATGCCTCGTTATGCACGTTCCACCCCAAACCAGCAGACCAGAAAGTTCCCCACCGATTGTCAGATCCGAATTGAGAAGAGGCACATCTCATTCTATACAAACGGAGCCTTCACCGACCTTTGCCGCGGCCCGCATATTACCAATACGGGGCTGATCAAGGCCGTGAAGCTGACATCAGTGGCCGGAGCCTACTGGCGCGGCAACGAGAAGAACAAGATGCTGACGCGTATCTACGGCATCTCGTTCCCCAAGAAGTCGATGCTCGACGACTATCTCGTCCTTCTGGAGGAGGCCAAGAAACGCGACCACCGCAAGCTGGGCAAGGAGCTCGAACTGTTCATGTTCTCGCAGCGCGTAGGTCCGGGACTTCCCATGTGGCTGCCCAAGGGCGCCGAGCTGCGTGACCGTCTGGAGCGTTTCCTGCGCCAGATACAGAAGCAGTACGGATACCAGCAGGTCATAACCCCGCATATCGGTAACAAGGAGCTCTACGTAACGTCGGGACACTATGCCAAGTACGGCAAGGACTCGTTCCAGCCCATACATACCCCATACGAGGGTGAGGAGTATCTCCTGAAGCCGATGAACTGTCCCCACCACTGCGAGATATACCGCAGCAAACCACGTTCGTACAAGGATCTGCCCGTACGTCTGGCCGAGTTCGGTACCGTATACCGTTACGAGCAGTCGGGTGAGCTGCACGGATTGACGCGTGTGCGCGGGTTCACGCAGGACGATGCCCACCTCTTCGTACGCCCCGACCAGCTGCTCGACGAGTTCGAGAAGGTTATCGACATCGTGCTCTACATCTTCCGCACGCTCAAGTTCGACCAGTACACGGCACAGGTGTCGCTGCGCGACCCCAACAACCGCGAGAAATATATCGGCTCGGACGAGAACTGGGAGAAGGCCGAGGCTGCAATCATCAAGGCCGCAAAGGACAAGGGCCTCAAGACTACCGTCGTAACGGGCGAGGCCGCATTCTACGGCCCGAAGCTCGACTTCATGGTCAAGGATGCGCTGGGTCGCAACTGGCAGCTCGGTACCATTCAGGTGGACTACAACCTGCCCGAGCGTTTCGATCTGACATACAAGGGCGCCGACGACAAACTCCACCGCCCCATCATGATCCACCGCGCCCCCTTCGGGTCGATGGAGCGTTTCGTGGCGGTGCTGCTCGAGCACACGGCGGGTAAGTTCCCCCTGTGGCTGGCTCCCGATCAGGCAGTCGTCCTCCCCATCTCGGAGAAGTACAACGACTACGCCGCCGAGGTTGTCGACTACCTCACCAAGCATGACGTGAGAGTGCAGATCGACGACCGCAACGAGAAGATCGGCCGCAAGATCCGCGACAACGAGCTCAAGCGCATACCCTTCCTGCTCATCGTGGGCGAGAAGGAGCAGAACGACCACACCGTATCGCTGCGCGTGCAGGGCGAGGGCGACAAGGGTTCGATGACGCTCGACGAGTTCTGCAACCATGTGAACGATCTGGTCAAGGCCGAGATCGCATCGCAGGGCCATGCATAACAGCTACGCTGCGACAGATAAAAACAGTATAAAAAACCAACAGTTACAAATTTGGCAATCACACAAAAACCTTTCCCGCCGAAGCCCTATCAGGGCGGGGGAAACCAGAACCACGCAGGAGTCCGCGGCAGACGTCCCGAAAAGGAGAATCCCAACCGTATCAACCACGAAATCACGGCACCCATGGTGCGCGTGGTGGGCGAGAACGTAGAGCCCAATCTCGTCATACCGATACGGCAGGCATTGGCCATGGCTGAGCAGATGGAGCTCGACCTGATCGAGATATCGCCCAAGGCGGATCCTCCCGTATGCCGCATTGCCGACTACCAGAAGTTCCTCTACCAGCAGAAGCGCAAGGCCAAGGAGATCAAGGCCAAGCAGGTGAAGGTCGTAGTCAAGGAGATACGTTTCGGCCCCCAGACCGACGACCACGACTACAACTTCAAGCTCAAGCATGCCGAGAACTTCCTTAACGAGGGTGCCAAGGTCAAGGCATACGTTGTCTTCCGCGGCCGCTCGATCGTCTTCAAGGAGCAGGGCGAGATCCTGCTGCTGCGCTTCGCCACAGATCTGGAGGAGATCGCCAAGGTGGAGATGATGCCCAAGCTCGACGGCAAGAAGATGAACATGATACTTGCACCCAAAGGCAAGAAGTAACTGAACCAACAACCACGATCCGAGGAGGTGTGTCACATGCAAACTGACGCACCTCCTTTCGGGTGTGTAGGAATGTGTACCTGACGCATCGGCTCAGGCCCTTCTGCGGCCGCGCCATACGTCCGTATGGATTATAAGCCGGACGCAATGATCCGCGACAATGATCCGCGACAATGATCCGCGACAATGATCCGCGACAATGATCCGTGACAATGATCCGTGACAATGATCCGTGCAATGATCCGTGACAATGATCCGTGACAATGATCCGAATAGAAGAGATATCATGATCGGAATAGACGACATACTGAAAATAGGAACGGCAGACGAGTTCGACAGCGCCGCGATGGAGCTTTTCCGCTTTCAGGCGGCCGAGTGCGAGCCATACGCCCGATATCTGCGCATGATGGAGATAGATCCGCAGCAGGTAAAGCATCCATCCGAGATACCGCACCTGCCAATCGAACTATTCAAGACGCAGCGCATATATTGCGGTGCGGGCGAGCCGCAGAAGGTATTCACCTCGAGCAACACAGGGGCCACGACACCCTCACGCCACTACATGGCCGACCTCGCCATCTATGAGAAGGACTTCACCGCCTCGTTCGAGCGATTCTACGGCCCGGCCGAAAAGTGGAGCATATACGGACTGCTGCCCAACTACCTGCAACGCGAAGGCTCGTCGCTCGTCTATATGGTCGACCGCCTCATCGCCCGCAGCGGCTCGGGCGGCTTCTACCTCGACGAATACGAGAAACTCATAGGTGACATGTCGCGAGATCCGCGCCCGAAGATACTTCTGGGTGTAAGCTACGCGCTGTGGGATATGGCCGAGCGTTACGCCCCCAAGCTGCACGACACCATCGTCATGGAGACCGGCGGCATGAAGGGTCGGCGGCGCGAGCTGCCCAAGCAGGAGTTCCATGCCATCCTCACCGAGGCTTTCGGCGTCGAGTCGATACACTCGGAGTACGGCATGGCGGAGCTGACGTCGCAGGCATACTCGTCGGGCGGCGGCATCTTCCGCGCCCCCGAATGGATGCGCGTGACGGTGCGCGACGTGAACGACCCGCTGGCGACACTGCCCGCAGGCTCGCGCGGCGCCATCGACATCATCGATCTGGGCAACATATACTCCTGTGCCTTTATCTCGACGCAGGATGTGGGCCGCACCTTCGCCGACGGCACCTTCACCATCGAAGGACGCCTCACGGGCGCCGACGTGCGCGGCTGCAACCTGCTCGTGCAGTAAGTGGGAGGCAAGGAATTATGCCCGATCCAAAAAAGTAACAAATACGCAAAGACCGAGACTATGAAGACCGTAGCATTCGTACCCATACGTCTGAACAGCAGCCGCGTCGCGGGCAAGAACCTGCGGCCGCTGGGCGGGCGTCCGCTCATGACATATATCCTGCAGACATTGCTGCAGGTGCACAACATCGACGCCACGTATGTCTATTGCAGCGATGCCTCCATTGCGCCGCTGCTGCCTGCTGGTGTCATGCTGCTGCAACGCGATACGTCGCTTGACAGCGACACGACGCTCGGAGAACAGATCTACGACGCCTTCACGCGCGACGTGCAGGCCGACATATATGTTCTGGCGCATGCCACTTCGCCCTTCATACGTCCCGCGACCATCGAAGAGGCCGTGGCACGGGTACAGAGCGGAGAATGCGACTCGGCCTTCAGCGCCGAGCGTATCCAGACCTTCGCGTGGTACGGCGGACGGCCTCTGAACTACTCCCTCACACACGTGCCCCGCACGCAGGAGCTCGAACCGGTCTATGCCGAGACGTCAGCCTTCTTTGTCTTCGGGCGCGACGTATGGTGCAAACATCACCGCCGTATCGGCGAGCGTCCATACGTTGCCGTCACCGACCGTATCGAGAGCACCGACATCGACAACCCCGACGACTTCACTCTGGCCGAAGCCATCGTCGCGGCAGGACTTAACAAATAGGCAAACAGAGAACCCCCGAAACGAAATGTTTCGGGGGTTCTCTTATTCTGTTCTGCCGGCATTAAAGCCCCTTTCGGGCCAGTAGCCACGCCAGACGGTTGTACATCGAAAGCACGGCAGGGCGCACTCGCCGCGGCAGGGCGTTGAGTACACGTACCTTCAGGGCTATGCGCCGCGAAAGGCGGTTGTAGGAGAAGAGCCGCAGCGCCTCCGCCGCCGCGGCGGTATCGCCTCCGGCACTCTGTACCAGAGCCTTGCCCAGAGCTACACGGGCGATATATTCGTTGCTCATCGCCTCGGCCGCAGGATCATACAGTTCATACAAGGAGTGGGAAGTAGATTCGGGACGGAATATCGCGGCCGAGCGGTTTGAGGCCGTGCGCGAATATACGGCCAGCGGCTGCGGCGTGAAGGCCACTGCGGCGCGGCGCGCCAACACCGTCCAGAGCCACTGGTCCTCACCCATACGCATACCCTCGGGAAATCCGCCGACATCCATGACAAGATCGCGCCGCAGCGTCGCCGCCGACGGGATAAGCACATACCGCGTCATCGACTCGCGGAAGAAATCCACGATACCCTCCGTGCGGGGAGTATCCCCGACGGTAAGGCGGCCGTCGGTATCGACCATGAAACCCGTACCGTATGCGCCGCAATCGGGATAGCGTGCGATCAGCCGCCACACCTGCTCCAGATATTGCGGCTGCCAGCGGTCGTCACCGTCCAGCAGGGCGACGTAACGGCCCGAGGCCATTGCTATACCGCGCTTACGGGCGGCGCTCACGCCTCGGTTCTCCTGCCGCACAAGCCGCACCACGGACGATGCCATACGCTCGACCACATCGGCGCCGCCGTCGGTCGAGCCGTCATCCACGACGATCACCTCACGCGGCGGAAGCGTCTGCGCCAGCACCGAACGCACGGCACGGCCGATCTCCGCAGCCTTGTTGTAGAGGGGTATGACTACCGATATGTCGCACGGCGGCTGTTGCGGCGCCGTATCCTTGACGGGATCGTTCATAGGCAGAAGTGTCTCCGCACACGGCACGCAGCATCAGCAAACGGACGGCGCGCGCGGCGGCATCATTGCAAATGTAGGGATATTTTGTTAGTTTTGCAATATGGCAACACAGCACCATACGCGCCTCTCACTACGGATAATCGAGGCCCTGCGCAACAGTTTCGACACCGCACTCTTCTTCGCCACGATGGCTGTAAAGGAGGATTTCCGCAACCATGTCGCCCGCGCCGGCGCCATCGGCATGAACCCCGCACGCCGCATCGCCATCCTCGGCAACGGCCCCGCCCTGCGGCACGAGATGCCCGTCATAAGGCGCGAGGCCGAACAGCAGGCCTGCGACATCATGGCCGTGAACTTCTTCGCCCTCGGGGAGGAGTTCGAGACGCTGCGACCGAAATATTACGTGCTGTCGGACCCGCAGTTCTTCCGCCGCAGCGGCCGCAGCGAACGTGTCGAGGCCCTCTACAAGGCTCTCGACAGCCGCACGGCTTGGCCCATGAATCTCTACGTGCAATACTATAACCCCGAGCATTTCGACTACCGCGCCGCCGTGCCCAACCCCAACGTACGCATCGTACCCTTCCATACGACGCTCTTCCGCGGCTTCCGCCGCGTGGAGTTCTGGTGCTACCGCCACGGTCTCGGCTCGGGCAACTTCGGCACCGTGGTACAGAACGGGATATTCATAGCCCTGCTGCTCGGATACCGCGACATAGAGCTTTACGGCGTGGACCACACGCTGCTCGAGGGTCTCTGCGTCGACGAACGGAACCGTCTATGCCGCATCCGCAGCCACTACTACGACAACGGCGCCGCACAGACCGCCGAGCCCATATATGTCAATGCCACCGACCCTCCGCAGCCATATACCATGGCCTCGTATCTGGCCGAGACGGCCGAGCTCTTCCGCGGCCACGAGGTGCTGCGCGACTATGCCCGCACACTCGGCGCACGGATCGTCAACCGCACCAGCCACTCGATGATAGACGCCTACGAGCGGAGGCCCGTAGAGACGGAGTAGCACATAAAATGGGTCGTCTGAAACCTCCAAAACGGATATTTTTATCTTCGCGGCGGCATATTCCTGCCATCCGGGTATAAGTTGGGTGCGATTTATGCCCCAATTCCGCAAAACTTAATATCTTTGCATAAATTTACCTTTAACACGCTTAACACCCATAAGAAACTCTTGGCGAGAAATGAAAAAATGGCATATTGAGGATTCGGCCGACCTCTACAACATCAACGGCTGGGGCGTCTCGTATTTCGGTATCAACGAGAAGGGGCACATCATGGTCACCCCCAAGAAGAACGGCATCGAGATCGACCTGCGCGAGGTGATGGACGAATTGGCCCTGCGCGACATCAGCGCACCCGTACTGCTGCGTTTCCCCGACATTCTGGACAACCGCATCGAGAGCATGTCGTGCTGCTACAAGAAGGCGGCCGCCGAATACGGATTCAAGGCCGAATGCTTCTCGGTCTACCCCATCAAGGTCAACCAGATGCATCCCGTCGTCGAGGAGGTAATAAGCCACGGACAGAAGTTCAATCTCGGACTCGAGGCCGGATCAAAACCCGAACTCCATGCCGTCATCGCCGTCAATGCCGAGAACGACTCGCTCATAATCTGCAACGGATACAAGGACGAGAGCTACATCGAGCTGGCACTGCTCGCACAGAAGATGGGCAAGCGCGTATATCTCGTCATCGAGAAGATGAACGAGCTGGATCTCATAGCCGAGATATCGAAGCGCCTGAACATACGACCCAAGATCGGCATACGCATCAAGCTCGGCACCTCGGGCAGCGGCAAGTGGGAGGACAGCGGCGGCGACGCCAGCAAGTTCGGCCTCACGTCGAGCGAACTGCTCGAGGCCCTCAACAAGCTCGAAGAGATAGGTCTGGCCGACTGCCTGAAGCTCATACACTTCCACATCGGCAGTCAGGTCACCAACATACGCCACATCAAGACAGCCATACGCGAGGCGTCGCAGTTCTACGTACAGCTGCACAAGATGGGATTTCCGGTCGACTTCATCGATGCGGGCGGCGGTCTGGGCGTCGACTACGACGGCACCCGCTCGGCCAGCAGCGAGAGCAGCGTCAACTACTCGATGCAGGAGTATGTCAACGACGTCATGTACCAGATAATCGACGCGGCCGACAAGAACGGCCTGCCTCACCCCAACATCATCACCGAGAGCGGCCGCTCGCTCGCCGCACACCACTCGGTGCTGGTAATACAGGTGCTCGAGACAGCCTCGCTGCCCGAGATGCCCGAGGAGTGGGAGGTCAGCCCCGATGACCACCAGCTCGTAAAGGACCTGTACGAGATATGGGACAACCTGACGCAGCGCAGCGCCCTCGAGAACTGGCACGATGCCCAGCAGATACGCGACGAGACGCTCGAGCTCTTCTCGCACGGCATCATCGACCTCAGGACCCGCGCCCAGATCGAGAAACTCTACTGGTCGGTCACGCGCGAGATAAACAGCATAGCCTCGCAGATGAAGCGTGTGCCCGAGGAGCTGCACAAGATAAACAAGCTGCTGGCAGACAAATATTTCTGCAACTTCTCGCTCTTCCAGTCGCTGCCCGATTCGTGGGGTGTGGGACAGGTCTTCCCCATCGTGCCGCTGCAGCGTCTCGACGAGCGTCCCGAGCGTCACGCCACCCTGCAGGACATAACATGCGACAGCGACGGCAAGGTCGCCTCGTACATCGCCGAGAACACCATCACCAACAGCCTGCCCGTACATGCGCTGCGGCCGGGCGAGCCATATTATCTCGGGGTCTTCCTCGTGGGTGCATATCAGGAGATTCTGGGCGACATGCACAACCTCTTCGGCGACACCAACGCCGTACACATCTCGGTCACCAAGGACGGCTACAAGATCGACCAGACCATCGACGGCGAGACCATCGACGACGTCCTCGACTATGTCGATTGGGACACCAAGAAGATGGTCCGCACGCTCGAGACGTGGGTCAAGCGCTCGATCAAGCAGGGACGCATCACCGTCGAGGAGGGCAAGGAGTTCCTCAACACCTACCGTTCGGGACTCTACGGCTACACCTACCTCGAATAACACAGCCGTCGGGCCGGCGAGGCAAACAGCGCCTCCGCAGAGGAGGGCATTGGGAGCAAACAAAAGCCCGGCAGGAGGCGCATAAGAAGCAAATAAATCCACGGCAAGGGATGCATAATTAGGAAAATAAATCGTACCTTCGTGGTGCGGCGGCCGCGGACGTTCCGGCAGGCCGCGCAGAACCAACTTCATAGACAAGAGGCAAAAATGAGCAGAGTATTACAGATCGGCTGCGGCGGCGTCGGTACCGTCGTAGCGCACAAGATGGCGCAGAACCCCGATGTCTTCACCGACATCATGATCGCCAGCCGCACCAAGAGCAAGTGCGACGCCGTGGCCGCCGCCATAGGCAAACCCAACATATCGACCGCCGCCGTCGATGCCGACGACGTGGAGGCTCTGGTTGCGCTCATGCGCGACTTCAAGCCCGACATGGTCATCAACGTGGCCCTGCCGTATCAGGACCTCACGATCATGGAGGCGTGCCTCAAGGCCGGTGTCAGCTACCTCGACACGGCAAACTACGAACCCCGTGACGAGGCGCACTTCGAATACAGCTGGCAGTGGGCATACAAGAAGCGTTTCGAGGATGCGGGCCTCACGGCCATCCTCGGCTGCGGATTCGACCCGGGTGTATCGGGCATATTCACCGCCTACGCCGCAAAGCACTACTTCGACGAGATCCACACGCTCGACATCGTCGACTGCAATGCCGGCAACCATCACAAGGCCTTCGCCACCAACTTCAACCCCGAGATCAACATCCGCGAGATCACGCAGAAGGGCCGCTACTACAAGGACGGCAAGTGGGTCGAGACGGGCGCGCTCGAGATACACAAGGCGCTCTCCTATCCCAACATCGGGCCGCGCGAGAGCTACCTCATGTACCACGAGGAGCTGGAGTCGCTCGTAAAGAACTTCCCCTCGATACGTCAGGCGCGCTTCTGGATGACCTTCGGCGAGGAGTACCTCACACACCTGCGCGTAATCCAGAATATCGGTATGGCCCGCATCGACGAGGTCGACTACAACGGCACGAAGATCGTACCCCTGCAGTTCCTCAAGGCCGTGCTGCCCAACCCGCAGGATCTGGGCGAGAACTACGAGGGCGAGACCTCGATCGGCTGCCGCATACGCGGTGTGAAGGATGGCAAGGAACACACATACTACATCTACAACAACTGCTCTCACCACGAGGCATACCTCGAGACCGGAATGCAGGCCGTAAGCTACACCACGGGAGTGCCGGCCATGATCGGCGCCATGATGTACCTCAAGGGTCTGTGGCGTCGTCCGGGCGTATGGAATGTCGAGGAGTTCGACCCCGACCCATTCATGGAGCAGCTCAACAAACAGGGGCTGCCGTGGCATGAGGTCTTCGACGGCGATCTGGAGCTCTGATCCCGTCAAGCGATACGAGGGCGGCCGCCAAGGGCCGCCCTTTTCGTTTCCGGCGGCGACAGGCCGGGATTACAACAAGATATTGACATACTCGAAAACGGGACATGATGAAATACGCACTTGTGACGGGCGCCACGTCGGGCATAGGCGCAGAGTATGCGCATCAGCTGGCCGAGGCGGGGCATAACATAATTGTCGTAAGCAATCGTGACGACGAGAACGGCATCATGGCCGAGCGGCTGCGGCGCGAATGCGGCGTGCAGGCCGAACCGCTCTATGCCGACCTTGTGCAGGCCGACGCCGCGGAGAAGATATATGCGTGGTGCCGCGCGCGGCAGGCCGAGGTCGACATTCTCGTCAGCAATGCCGGTATTCTGCACTTCGGGCTGCTGACCCGCACCGACACGGCCGCCATCGACCGCATCGTGACGCTGCACTGCACCACTCCAGCCAAGCTGTGCCGTCTGTTTGCCGCCGACATGTGCCGCCGCGGCGAGGGACGCATACTCCTCATGTCGTCGATAACGGCATGGACGCCATACCCAACAATGTCGCTCTACGGCTCGACGAAGGCCTTTCTGCGCAACTTCGGCGCCGCACTGTATCTGGAGACGCGCCGCAGCGGCGTCAGCGTCACGACCGTATTTCCGGGGGCAGTCGACACACCCCTCTACGACCTCACGCCGCAACGCCGGCGGCTGCTTCGGCGGCTGGGGCTTATGATGTCGGCACGCGAGGTCGCGCGCCGCGCCCTGAGGGCAATGATGAACTCGCGCAAGAGCTGCACGCCGGGCCTTGCCTCCAAGATCGAGACGCTGCTGTGCCGTCTGCTCCCCGCACGTGCCGTGATGCCTCTGATGCGGCTGCCCGCGGTACAAAAGATGCTGGAGAGGTGACCAGTAAGGTACGAATGGGGCCGCCGGGACAAAATCGGGAGCCGCGGAGCGCGAAAAACGGCAATAAATTCATAACTTTGTTGTCGTGAGCAACTCTTCCGCCCATGAAAATCCGAATAATAACATCTCTGCTGTTTACTCTCGTCTCGCTCTGCGCCGCGGCACAGTCACGTGAGACAATCCCCGCCGACGTACGGCTCCTGACAGACTCCCTGCGCAGCATCTACGCTCCCGACGGCCGCACGGCCATCTTCGATGTCGACTACACCTTTGCCGGGAAGAGAGTCATGGTACGCGGCCGCACAACATCGGCCGCATGCCTCGCGGCACTGTACGACGCCCTCGGCAAGGCTGGATATGATGCCGTGGAGTGCATGCGCACGCTCCCCGACAGCAGGCTCGGCGCCGACACGCTCGCCGTGGTGCGGCTGTCGGTATGCAACATGCGCTCGACGGGCGACTTCTCGGCCGAGATGGTGTCGCAGGCACTCATGGGAATGCCCGTACGGGTACTCGACTACGACGGATGGTATCTCATACAGACTCCCGACGACTATATTGCATGGGTACACCCCGCTGCCATCGAACGTATGGATGCCGGGCGTATGCATGAATGGAACGCCGCGCAGAAGGCTGTCATAACGTCACACTACGGATTCGTGCACGCAGAGCCGCGCGACGATGCGCCGACGGTATCGGACATTGTAGCCGGAGACCGCCTGCTGCTCAAAGGGCGCAAGGGCCGCTTCTACGAGGTAGAATATCCCGACGGCCGCAAGGGCTACGTCGCCCTCGCCGATGCCAAGCCCGAAGCTGAGTGGCGCGCCTCGCTGCGGCAGGATGCCGCCGCCATCATAGCTACGGCACAGACCCTCACGGGCGTGCCCTACCTCTGGGCCGGCACATCGTCAAAGGGTATGGATTGCAGCGGTTTTGTCCGCACGGTACTCTATATGCACGACATCATCATCCCGCGCGACGCTTCGCAGCAGGCCCTCACGGGCCGCCGCATAGAGATCGCGCCCGACCTCTCGAACTTAGAGGCGGGGGATCTGCTCCTCTTCGGGCGCAAGGCCACGGCCACCACGCGCGAGAGGGTCGTGCACGTCGCCATATACATCGGCGGCGGGCGGTTCATACACTCGCAGGGCGACGTACGTACGAACAGCCTCGACGAGCGGGACGAACTCTTCGACAGCTACAACCTCTCGCGGCTGCTCTTTGCCGTACGCATACTCCCATACATAGACCGCATGCCGCAACTGCAGACAACTCCGCAAAATCCCTATTACAACTTCTGACCGCCCACACGAGCGCCACACATAAAATACCCGAACGATGCCAACACGAAAAGAGTTTCTCAAGACGATGGCCTGCCTTGCGGCAGGCGCCGGCCTCGGCCTCGACGCCGTGGCCCGCGACAACACTCCGCGCAACATATTCAACATCAACCGCGGCCGCGGCACCCGCATGCGTCTGCGGTTCTTTCCATACGAGCTCCAACTGCGGCATGTCTTCACCGTAGCCACATACTCGCGCTCGACGACACCCGACATACAGGTCGAGATCGAATACGACGGCGTGACGGGATACGGCGAGGCCTCGATGCCGCCATACCTGCAGCGCGAGCTGGGATCGCCGCAGAGCGTCGCGGCCTTCCTGCAAAAGGCGCAGACCGTACTCGACGAGTTCGACGATCCCTTCCGTACGGAGGATATCCTCACCCGCATCGACTCCCTCTCGGAGGGTGTTGCCGCAGGCAAGGCCGCCGTCGACATAGCCCTGCACGACCTTACGGGCAAGCTGCTCGGGGCACCGTGGTTCCGTCTCTGGGGTCTGGACAGGCAGAAGGCCCCCTCGACAACATTCACCATAGGCATCGACACCCCCGAAGTCGTACGGCAAAAGACACGCGAGTGTGCCGACCGCTTCAACATCCTCAAGGTGAAGCTCGGCGGCGAGAACGACAAACTCATGATCGAGACCATACGTTCGGAGACCGACCTGCCGATAGCCGTCGATGCCAATCAGGGGTGGAAAGACCGACGTCAGGCCCTCGACATGATCCTCTGGCTCAAGGAGCAGGGTGTGGTCATGGTCGAGCAGCCCATGCCGCGCGAGCAGCGCGACGACATGGCGTGGGTGACGCAGCAAAGCCCCCTTCCCGTCTTCGCCGACGAGGCCATACAGCGTCTGGGCGACGTGGCCGCAATGAAGGGTATATATACCGGCATCAACATCAAGCTGATGAAGTGCACGGGCATGCGCGAGGCGTGGAAGATGCTCACGCTGGCACGTGCCCTCGGCATGAAGGTCATGGTAGGGTGCATGACCGAGACCTCGTGTGCCTGCTCGGCGGCGGCACAGCTCTCCCCCGCCGTCGACTTCGCCGATCTGGACGGCAACCTGCTCATCGCCAACGACCGTTTCCGCGGCATGGAGGTCATCGACGGCAAGATAACCATCCCCGACCGCCCGGGCATAGGCGTAGAACTCATTTCGGAACAACATTAACACCACATACCATGCGCCACACCCTCAATCCGAGATATCTCGTCGCCGCGGCGGCAATATTCCTCTCTGCGGCCTGCGGCTCCGTAACATCCACACAGCCCGACGTGGCGGCCGAAACACCCGCATACCGTTGGGAGGATGATCTGCGGCAGCGTCTGGCTGTCGATTTCAGCGCCACGGAGGAGCAGGTCACCGAATACATACGCCGCTACATTCCCGACCTTACGGCCGCACAGATGCGCGCATGGGAGGCTTCGGGAGCGTTGGAGTGTATGGTTATCGACGGCACGCGGCACTACTTCCATACCGCCGCGCGCAACCTCTTCCGCATCGACCCGCAGTGCCGGGCCATAAAGCAGGCGGCAGACGGCGTCGAGCACAGCAGCAGCGAGCGGGCAAACCTCAAGAACCTTCCGGAGATCATCTCCACGGCCACCGACGACGCACCCATAGCCGCACCGAAGCGCATGCGCGTGACCTATACGCTCACAGTCGCGGCGGATGCCGTGCCTGCGGGCGAGACCATACGCTGCTGGCTGCCATATCCGCGGCGCGACGTAGCCCGCCAGAGCGACGTGCAGCTTCTGTCGACGAGCGAACAGAACTACACAATCGCCCCCGACGAGTGCCGCCACAGCACGCTCTACATGGAGCGGAAGGCCGTTGCGGGAGAGCCTGCAATCTTCAGCGAGACATTCGAATATACCTCCGCGGGCGAGCGGCATGACCTGCAGTCAATCGAGTCGCTCCCGTACGACACCACGTCGGCCGTATACCGCGAGTACACATCCGAGCGCGAGCGTCACATACGCTTCACGCCGCGGTTGCGCGCCCTTGCCGCACGCATCGCAGGCGATGCCGCCACACCCGCGCAGAAGGCCGAACGGATCTTCCGATACATCTGCGAACACTATCCGTGGGCCTCGGCGCGCGAATACTCCACCATCGACAACATACCCGAATATGTGGTCGACAACGGACACGGCGACTGCGGGCAGGTGAGCCTGCTCTTCATCACCCTCTGCCGCATAAGCGGCATACCGGCCCGATTCCAGAGCGGCTTCATGATGCACCCCGGGGCGTGGAACCTCCACGACTGGGCCGAGATATACATCGAGGGCACGGGATGGGTCCCCGTCGACCAGTCGTTCGGCATACCCGACTATGCGCGCAGCGACGCCGAGCGCCGATTCTTCCTTGGCGGCATCGACTCGTGGCGCATGACAGTCAACAACGACTACGGTATGCCCCTCCACCCCGCCAAACGCTATCCCCGCAGCGAAACGGTCGATTTCCAGCGCGGCGAAGTCGAGTGGCGCGGCGGAAACCTCTACTTCACGCAGTGGAGCTACGACATGCAGATAGAGTATCTCGACAACTGACATTTATAAAACAGCAATTAAACCCGCACCGGCGGCGGCCGATTCGACAAAAATTCGTATCTTCGTGCACCGTTAGGCAGAGTTGTGGAGAGACCTCCGCCGAAGGGATTGTATCATCCCGGGATAATTGTTACTACATACATACTTAACCGCCGGCGCATCCGCCTCGTCAAGAAGAGGATGCCGCCGTACAAAACATTTTCGTTTATGTCAGGTTTTTTGGGCTGCATATCGCGAGACGAGTGCGTGAACGAAGTCTTCTACGGTACCGACTACCACTCGCATCTGGGTACCAAACGCGCCGGTATGGCTTTCGTCGCCAAAGGCAAATTCATGAGGTCGATCCACTCGCTCGAGGACGGATACTTCCGTAACAAGTTCGAGAGCGAACTGCCCAAGTTCGCCTCGGCGAATATGGGCATAGGCGTCATCTCCGACAGCGAGGCCCAACCAATAATCATCACCTCGCCGCTGGGCCGCTACGCCGTGGTTACGGTCGCACGCATCGACAACATCGAGGAGCTCACGCACGAACTGCTCGCTCAGGGCAACCACTTCGCCGAACTCTCCGACTCGTCTATCAACGCGACCGAGCTGGTAGCCATACTCATCGGTCAGGGCAAGTCGCTCAAGGAGGGTATCGAACTGGTACAGCGCAAGGTCAAGGGTTCGTGCTCGATGCTCGTACTCACCGACCGCGCCATATATGCCGCCCGCGACCGCTTCGGCCGCACCCCCATCACCATAGGCAAGAACGACAAAGGATATATCTGCGCCAGCGAGAGTTCGAGTTTCGACAATCTGGGTTACAGCTTCGTGCGCGACCTCGGCCCGGGCGAGATCGTACAGCTCACGGCCGACGGCGTGCGTCAGGTGACGCCCCCGGGACGCCGCAAGCAGGTATGTTCATTCCTGTGGGTCTACTACGGATACCCCTCGGCATGGTACGAGGGCGTCAACGTCGAGGACTGCCGCTACCGCTGCGGCGCCGCAATGGCCAAACGCGACACAGACATCGAGCCCGACTTCGCCGCCGGTATCCCCGACTCGGGCGTCGGCCACGCCATAGGCTACTCGAACGAGAAACGAATCCCGTACAAACGCCCGTTTGTCAAATATACCCCCACGTGGCCCCGCAGTTTCATGCCACAGGACCAGAAACGGCGTGATCTGGTAGCCAAGATGAAGTTGCTGCCCAACAGCCGTTTCACGCACGGCCAGAAGATAGTCTTCATGGATGACAGCATCGTGCGCGGCACGCAGCTCAAGGACAATGTCGTCAAGCTGCTCGACGCCGGCGTCAAGGAGATACACATGCGCATAGCCTGCCCGCCGCTGATCTTCCCCTGCCGCTTCCTCAACTTCTCGACCTCGCGCAGTACATACGACCTCTACACGCGCCGCGTCATACGCGACATGGAGGGTACGGAGGATATACCCGACTCGGTATTCGAGCAGTATGCCGACCCCGACAACCCCAAGCACAAGGAGATGGTCGAGATAATGTGCCGCCACCTGCAGCTCACCTCGCTCAAGTTCCAGCGTCTGGACGATCTGGTCGAGGCCATAGGCCTCCCGAAGGAGGATCTCTGCACGCACTGCTGGGATAACAGCAGCTATGACGAGTAGCCGCGCAACGGAAACACGGCGGGCCGCCCCTCAAGAAAAGGGCGGCCCGCTGTGTTTCAATACCGATATGTCGGCGCGAATACCCGCATCATCACTCCTGCATGCGGAACGATACCGTCACGGCCGGCTGCCGCTCTGCCGCCGAGACGATACGTCGCTCTGGGACGGTGACGCGGCCGCGGACAAATTCCGGTATGTTATACGACTTCATGAAGGTACGGTAGAAGTCGGGATCGCGCTGCGGCAGCAGGAACGGCTTCGAGAGGGTGCCGTCATCCGATACGTGGGCCATGTAGACATGCGTATAGAGCCCGTCCACACGGCGGCTGTTGAAGAGGATCCAGCGGCTGTTGCTGCTCCACGAGTGGTAACTCTCGGCCTCGGGGCTGTTCACAGCCGAGGTCTCCACCTCGCGGCCGCTGCGCAGGTCGATCATGCGCAGGTCGGCGTCGCGGTGCCATATAGAGAATGTACCGTAATCCGACAGCGCATACAGCATGAAGGCCCCGTCGGGCGAGACGCGCGGGAACGAGACGCTGCGCCCTGTCGTGCGGGCGTTGCAGAGTGTATCCACATCCCGTCCGAGACGCCCCGAGGCGGCATCGAAACCGATGCTGCAAAGGCTGTAACGCGCCTCTTTGTAGCGTGCGGGCATCTCGACCGAATCGGCCGTACAGAAGTAGAGCTTGTCTCCTGCTGGCGAAAACGAAGGAAAGGTCTCGAAACGGTCGCCGCGCATAAGCTCCGGCACGGAGTAGAGCTCGTGACGTTCGGTATCGTAGACTACCACGTCCGAGGCGCTGTCGAAGACCTCCACACGGTTGCTCTCGTCGGGCAGCGTTATGAGTTTCGTCGCGTTGACCGAGAAGGCGATATATCGTCCCGACGGGTGCCACGACGGATATACCGTCGAGGATATGGTGCTGTCGGTAGCCGTATTCAGACGCTCGATGCGCCCCTCGCGCAGCAGCATAGTTCCGGCATGCGTCTGCCGCATGTGGAAGAGCATCATGTCGGGATCCTGCGAACGGAAGGTGTGGCAATTTATACACCCGTACCCGGCCGACGAAGTCTCTATAACAGGCTCTTCGCGGAATGTCTCCAGACAACGCTGGTATATACCCATCTCGCCCCAAGTCTCATATCCGGGTTCGATAAGGCGATACACCATATATGGGTCTATCTCATCCTCCGAGACGCGTATCACAAAGGGGGCATAACGCCGCCACACGCCATCCCCGTCGCGGGCCTCGACCGTAACCGATATATCACCGCCGGCGGCAACGGCCGCAGAGCACAGACGCCGCCAGCCACGCTGCGGCAGACGGAACGCCCCGTCGCGTGTCGATACCGTGATATGCTCGGCACCCGCCTCCAACCTCGCGCGGGCACGCCCGTCGAATCCGTCGAGACGGAAATTCAGCGGTGCGATATTCACCGGCACCGTGACACCGGCATAGTCGGGAAAGATGTGTGGGGCTGAGGGCGACGTCTCCGCCACACGGCCGCCGCAGGCTGCGAGCACAGCCGCCAAGGCCGATATAAATATATATGTGACAAGGTGTTTCATCATCGTTTGGCGGCAGGCTCCTCGCCTGCGAACATGAAGTAATACATATACGTACCGCCATAGTTGCGGCGCATGAGAGCCGCCAGATCGCTGCGTGCGTAGTTCTCGGCGGCGAAGCTCTGGAATGCGAGGAAACGGCGTCGTGTCTGCTCCGAGATATCGTAGCTGCTCATGTCGCGGCCCGTCATGGCGCCGTATATGAGCAGCGCCTCCTCGAAACACTCCGCCGCGGGCATCACACCCGCCGCGCGGCACCCCTCCACGGCGGCACGGAAACCCTCCAGATCACGGTTCAGAAGACGTCCCGTGAGCAGGTGTTCAACCGTACGTCCGACAAGGGCGTTAGGTTTCAAACGCGAGAGCTGCGAGGCATCCCGCTCGGCGGCATAGACAACGGCTATGTTCGACATGTTCTCCCGCTCGGCACCCAGACGCGCATCGGCCGCAACGGCACCGTCATCACCCACCATACGGCGGTACACGGACGCCGCGTCACGATAGAAGAGCGTGCGCTCCAGCATCGAGATATACTTCTCGGCCGCGGCGTGGCCGCTGCGGCCGCCGCCGGCAAGGAACGTCTGCACCAGACGCAGCAGCATGCGCGGGTTGCAGCTGCCGTTGACGGCCAACGCCTCGCTGTTCTTCTTGAAGGCTGTCTCCTGCGCTATCGAGACATTACCCACGGCATAGTACATGTCGCTCAACAGCGGGAAAAGGAACGGGTTATTGTCGCTCCAGTCGATCGAGAGCCCCTCAAGCCCGCGCTGCGGGAAGGTGAAGGCACGCGCCGCAAGCTCGCCGCGCTCCAGAAGCGCCGTATTGAGCATGAAGCAGTGGAGCGTATTCTCCCCGCCGCTTGCCGCCACCGTCGCTATCACATCGTCCCACGCGCCGCGGCGCATGAGATAGTCCAGACGTTCGAACAGCCTCGTATCCTGCTGCATGTAGTATCTCTCGCCGTGCGCCGCCGCAACTGCTATCACAGCCACGGCCGCCGCCTGCACCATAACGACAACCCCGCGCCGCAACATCGTCCCCGCCCTGTGCCGCAACGCCGCCAGAGGCCGCACCACGGCAACGGCTACCGGCATCGCCACCCACGCAGCCCACACCCACGGCGATGCGGGCACCATCGGGTTCCAATAGGCTTCGGGTGTAAAGGCACGCGCCAACGTTCCGTACCAGCCGCGACCGTATGCCGCCAGAGCCATTGCCAGAGCCGCCGCCACGGGCAGCAGATACCACCATCGTTTGTGGCCGCACATCGCTTCATATACGAACAACGTCACGGCAAATGCTATGGCCGCAGGCCCCGCAAGCCAGTAGAGAACGACGCTCAGGGCCGTCGCCACAGCAACACGCAAGGCGGTGCCGCCGCCCACGCGTACCATTATCGAGAAGAGCCCCCACGCCGCAAGCCACGACAAAAGGCCCTCGTAACGGTAGTCGTAGTCGACCGTAAGGAATATCTGCGCCGCCACGGGCGCCAGCCACAACAGCCACGCTTCATAATCGATGCGGTGGGTTGTGCCGGGTAGCCACGCTCCGTTATCCGCAGCCACACGCTCCAGCGTCCGCCGCATCGTAACGCCCACGGCCGCAAGAAGGAGCGCCGTAATGAGGGCGCCGCTCCACGGCTCGATGAAGAACTGCAGCACAAAGTCGCGCGCCACGGCCGCCGTGCCTCCGCACTCGGCCATGCGCCGCAACACCCAGTCGCCGTCCCATAGGAACATGCGGTTCTGCTCGATGAAGGGGAACACATAGCCGTGCCGCAGATATAGATAGAGGAAGAGGGCGGCCGCAAGCACCGTCCCGAACAGAGCCGTAGATATCTTTTCCGAAATTTTCGTCATAGGAAGGTTCAGCCGCGGTGCCGACACACGCCCCTGCCGCGCGGCTTTTCCGTAAAGATACTAAAAATTGCCGAAATACGCCATCGGCACATATATTTTATTCTTACAGGCAACAGCCCATTTCAACGGCATGCCGCAGAAACAGCATGCAAATACCCATCGTACCTGACAAAATAACACCATAGCCATGAACACAAAAAAGGGTCGGTTCAATGAACCGACCCTTAAATACGCGCACAGAACGCTGGGGGTTAAAACGCAAGTTATAGAATAGGACAGAACGTCCGGTGCGCGGTACTGTACCCTTCTCGTGAGGCGTCACCGCCGAGGTAAAACGCCTCACTCGAAAGGGTCCCGATCAGACCTCAAATTACTCCTCGGGACGGAGTTCTACTGTAACTGTCTCCGATACCGTACCCCACTTATGGCTTACGGTTACAGGGATGAAGAGCTTAACCGTCTTCTCGACCTTCACGCCACTCACGTTGAAGAAACGTAACATCGCGCCATTATCCTCAACACGGATGCAGTTCTCGCCGAAGCGATCCGCTGCAAGCGTTGTGGCATTGTCGGCAGTCATCGAATCATCGACTACATAGTTGCCGGCATTGTCCTTCTTGAGGTTAACCTTGGCTGCTGCCAGATCCCACTTAACTTCCGTCACTCCGTAGTACTCGTAGAGTTCTGCGGCATACTTCTCCTTCTCGGTGGTACCCGTCGTAACCTTGGCCACAATGTAATCCTTGAAGTCGGTCATCGTAAAGGCCTTCGAGCAGTCGATGGGCGAGCCACTCACGATCTGATCCACAAAGTAAGCATTCTCAAGCGTATTGTTGATCTTCAACGGCTCGACGAAATGTACGTCAAACTCGGTTACCTGATAGATATTATAGGGATTAACCGAAGCCCATACCTTCAATGTCGCATCGTTGGTCAGTATACCGATACCCGAGGCATTGTTCTCCACCGATATACGTATATCCGAAGCCGGAGCTACGTTTACGGCACCCTTGTCACCCGTCTCGGGAGCATACCAGTTACCGCTGGCCATATCATAGTAGTTAAGTTTTACGGCCGTCTCCAGACCCTTGTTGAGAACGTAACCGCTCGCATTGCCGTTGCCCGCAGGCTCTGCCGTCATGGCCGGAGCATATCCTGCCGTCGGTTGCTTAAGCGCAAACTGTACATCCCACTTGCCGCAAGGCAGGAGGTTCTTCACGATCTTGCTGTCCGAGAAGAGACGGTCCAGTTCGTAGTCGTATACGCACGTAGCCTGTGCCGTCGGAGTGTTGTACTGTACAGGATATACATTTGCAAGCTCCTTATCGGTGTACCAGAACGAGTAGTCGTAACCGTAGATCGCAGGCAGCAACGGCAACTTGATCTCAACCTCGAACGAGAAGCTGATAGCTCCCTGATACTTATTCTTGGCCGGAATCGTCACATTGACACTCTTCTTGGCTACGGTCTGCTTACCCGTAATATCCATTACCGTACCGATCTGCTCGGGGGTCAGGCTCCAGACAAATGCCGCAGCCGACTCGTCAGCAGCAACGTCGAAGTTGTAATAAAGCTCTACACCATCGGCCTCAACAGCGTCTACAGTGCCGACCTTGTGATCTTCAGCCTCGATAGCGGGGATATCATACGTTGCAAGGAACTCATTCTGTGACATTCCGTTCGAACCGAGTTTAGCCAGAACGTCATCTACCATCTCACTCCAGAGCATATCGCCCGAGAAGATATCACAGCCGAGCGTGTACTCAAAGGTCTTAAGGACGCCCAGATCAACAGCATCGACAGCCTCACGTACCCACTGTACCTTGAAGTAACGTACATCGGCTACGGCATTGCCGTTGTTCACGTCTACCAACTCGACACGCACGATCGGCGTCTTGTCGATAGCTGCCTGATTGTCGGTAACACCACCCGGCAGTTTCGAAGAGAGCGTCCACGCGCCATCCTCTCCCGCCGCAACGGTGGCAAACTGCTGCTGGTCAGTCTCGTTCTCACCAATCTTAAAGCTCTTTGACGGTATACTGAAACGGAACTCCAGACCAGATGCCGCCAAAGCTGCCTTTGTGATCTCATGAGCACCCTTGGCATCGGTATAGCAGCCCGTCACGAGCGACAGAAGATCAACCTTGTCGTTATAGGCGCACAACTTAGCCGGATTGCTCTCCTTGGCTGCCTCAAAGGTTGCCGAGAAATGGTAATGAGTACCCTCCTCCGAGCACTCCCACTCTCCGTCATTAGGCTTCGACGCTCCCTTGTCCACAAGAGCTGCAATACGCGGCTCAACAGTAGTCTCGGTGATGCGTACATAGTCTGAATATACGGCCGTACCACTCTCTCCATTGGTCAAATGCTTATCGGCGATAGGCACCTTCAGCGCTGCCGTATAGATGTGATCCGCATCCAACTCGAGCGACGCACCGGCACGCTTCTTAACATCGACCGTAAGCACACCGTTCGCTACACTCCAATTCTCTACGCTCATAAGCTCGGTAGATACGGCAGCACGCGTTTCAGCCTTCTCGAATACGTAGCTCGGAGCCTTGATATCGTCAACCGTAATAACCGAAGGACTGACAAGATAACGTACAGCCGTTGCCGACTGGGCAGTAGTAGAGACGGCCGTACCCTGAGCCACACTCTCCGTCTCGCTGGTCGAGGTCACTTTCCAAGCCTTGTAGGCCAACGACTTGAGCTCGATAGTCTCAATACCGTCGATGTAAAGCTCGGGAATGAGCTGCACACTGGTCAAACGACCCGAAATCTTGCCCTCGAGTTCTGCAACAGCCGAGCTTATCTGTGATGCGATCTGCTGATTAATCACACCGCCGTTGGCAACAGCATCGGCGATATACTTCTTAATCTTAGCATCGTATGCATCGATAGCATCCTGCATATCGGTTGCATCAACCAGATTGGCTGCAGCCACAGCAGCATCAAACGAAGTCTCAAAAGCCGCCTCGCAAGCCTCACCCGCAGCCTTAATGGCTGCAGCCTTGGCTGTCTCGATCTCCGAGCGGATAGTCTTGAGCGCCTCGGTTACGGCAGCATCAAGTTCTGTCGACGTGGCCAATTTGTCAATCTCTCCCTCAAGTTTGTCGATACGTCCTGCAATGTCGCCAACACTCTGTGTCGTCGCATAATCGAGCAGCGTCGTATTCAACAGGTCTCCCGTAACATACGTATCGGCCAGTTGCTCTTTGAGTTCCGTGAGAGCATCATTCACAGCCTTCTGAAGATCCTCGGCGGTAACCATGCCGTCAACCTTGCCCGACAGCGAGGCCACCTGTTCCGAGAGTGACTCCAGACTGCTAACTGTCGTCTGCAACGAACCGATCTGAGACTCAATCGTAGCGATCTTGCCCGTCGTCAGATCGTCCAGACGAGAGTTAATGTTGTCGATGTCGTCGTCGTAGCTCTTACAACCACTGACACCGGCCAGCATTGTTCCGCCCAAGAACAGGAACAATACCTTGTGTAGAAGTTTCTTTTTCATAATGAATGGATTAAAAATGAGTTGTTTTTTAATGGTTTGGATCAATCATTTTCAATATTAAACGTCTCTATATGTGATACTTACAATATGTACCGTAACCTTAATCCCCTTATGCGGCCATCACATTTTAGTATCATATATGATACGCGCAATGCAAAGATATATAAAAAACTTTGTGATACAAAAACTTTTCGAAAAAAATTAGATATGCAGATTGACTACACCGAGGAAATAAGGCATATAGCCTTGAAAATAAAGGCATTGCGCAAAGAGCGCAAGCTTACCGTACAGGAACTCGCATACCGTTGCGACATCGAACGATCGAACCTCAGCCGCCTCGAAACCGGACGCTCGAATCCAACAATCAAGACCCTATGCATCATCTGTAACGCTTTGGATGTCCCGCTCCGCTCGCTCATTGAATAGATTGCCGGTCAGAGTTCTACAAACATGTCGGGATACAACTCATCACCCCGACCACGTACTGCTTCTCGACAATATATGATCACGATGCCGCTCCGTCTCATTCGACATGTGTCCTCTTCTCGGAGATCGCCGCCACAAGCCAGCCGTCTGACACTCGTCGCGCAACACGCAAACTACTGTTTATTATTTTAATAAAAGGTATACATGCTGCCAACCCGACATCAAGTGTCATGACAGTGCCACTCGGCATGCGCTGTTTTCACATGCACATGCACACGCAACGCACCCCCTCAACGCCCCCCTCAAGTGCAAACTTAAGCCCCCGTTTCAACTTCCTTACAGATTTATTCGCTAAATTTGTGGTATGAAGATTCTGATCATAGAGGATGAGCCGTCGCTGCGGGAGGTGATGCAGCGCGCGCTCGAGCAGGAGCGATACATCGTCGAGACGGCCGCGACATACGCCGAGGCCGATGCCCGCATTGCGGCATACTCCTACGACTGCATCCTGCTCGACATAATGCTTCCAGACGGGAGCGGCTTGCGGCTGCTCGAACACATAAAGCATCTGCGGCGCCGCGACAACGTCATCATAATCTCGGCACGCGACTCTCTGGACGACAAGGTCGAGGGTCTCGAACTCGGCGCCGACGACTACCTGCCCAAGCCATTCCATACGGCCGAGCTGCTCGCCCGCATACGCAGCGTCCTGCGCCGCGGCCGCAGCGGCGGCGACCTGACGCTCACCGTAGGGAACGTCTCGCTCGACGTGGACAAGGCCCGCGTGACGGTCGACGGCCGCGAAGTGCCTCTGCTCAAGAAGGAGTTCGACATACTGTTATACCTCATGCAGCGCCCGAACCATCTGGTCGACAAGACCGTGCTGGCCGAGGCCGTATGGGGTGACCATGCCGACGATGCCGACAATTTCCAGTTCGTCTATGCGCAGATGAAGAACCTGCGCCGCAAGATGGCCGAGGCCGGAGCCACGGCCGAGATAAAATCGGTCTACGGATTCGGGTACAAGCTCGTGCCGCCGCAACAATAACACGCCAACGCCGCCGACATGAAACTCATCTACCGCATAGCTCTGCGTCTGTCGCTCGTACTGCTGCCTCTCATGGCGCTGTGGGCGGCGCTGTTCTACTATACGATGGTCGGCGAGATAAACGACGAGGCGGACGATGCGCTGGAGGACTACTCGACGCTCATCATCTCGCGCATGCTGGCCGGACGTGAGCTGCCGTCGCTCAACAGCGGCTCGAACAACAGCTACTCGATAACCCCCGTCGATGCCGCATACGCCGACACACATCCCCACATAGACTATTACGATGCCGATATCTTCATTCCCGAGAAGGACGAGACCGAACCGGCACGCGTGCTGGTCACGATATTCACCGACCGCGACGGCCTCTTCTACGAGCTGAAGGTGGCCACACCCACATTCGAGAAGGACGACCTGCTGGTGGCCATAGCCTATTGGGTCGTAATATTATATATATTACTGCTGCTCACGACGATAGGACTTACCGTATGGGTCTTTCACCGCAGCATGCGCCCCCTCTACGAGCTGCTGCACTGGCTCGACCGCTACACTCCGGGCCGTCGCACCGAGCCCGTCCCCGACAACACCTCTGTAAGCGAGTTCCATCGGCTCAATGCCGCGGCTCAACGCGCCGTGGATCGTTCGGAGGAGTTGTTCGAACGCCAGAAGCAGTTCATAGGCAACGCCTCGCACGAGTTGCAGACACCATTGGCGGTGGTCGCATCGCGCATCGAGTGGCTCATCGACAACACCCCGATAAGCGAGCAGCAGGCTCTCGAACTGCTAAAGATACAGCGCACCGTAGCACACATGTCGCGGCTGAACCGCACGCTGCTGCTGCTCACAAAGATCGACAACGGACAATTCCCCGAGAGCGTCGAGGTCGACATCGCGGCCCTCGTGCGCGAGCAGGCCGAAGTGTGCGAGGATATCTATGCCTCGCGCCGCCAGCGCGTCACCCTAACGGCCGCGCAACCTCTCACGGTGACGATGAACGAGTCGCTCGCCTCGACCATAGTAAACAACCTCGTCAAGAATGCCTTCGTACACTCGGCCGAGGGGTGCGCCATAGATATCACGGCAGACCCATCGTCAAGGGTGCTGCGCGTGGCCAATGACGGCGAGGCGCCGCTCGATGCCGACCGCATCTTCGACCGCTTCTATCAGGGTACCAAGCGTGAGGGTTCGACGGGTCTCGGCCTCGCCCTTGCCGGTGCCGTGGCTCGATACTACGGATTGCGCCTTACCTACCGCTTCGACGGCGGCCGCCACATATTCGAGGTCGCATGGCCCCGTTAGGTGATACGCCCGGAATAAAACATCTCCGGAATAAAATATCTTCCCGATATTATAAGGTATCTTCCCGCGCGGGGACAAAAAAACGGCGGCAGCGGAAAAATTTTTCGATTTTTTTGCTGTGCGGCACGAAAATTCAAATTCATTTCAGAATCGTACCTGACATTTGTCATACGAAACATGAACAAAGTCAAACAAGCAAAAACACGAACACTATGAAAAAGTACATCATTCTCGCAATCGCAATCATCACGACGGGCATCTCGGCCGCATACGCAGACGACGACCGCGCCATCACCAAGGAGCAGCTGCCCAAGGCGGCACAGGAGTTCCTGAGCAAATATTTCCCCACGCAGAAGATAGCTCTGGCAAAGGAGGAGACCGATTTTCTGGACAAGACCTATGAGGTGATCTTCGTCGACGGCGCCAAGGTCGAGTTCTCGCGCAACGGCGAGTGGAAGGAGGTCAACTGCAAATTCTCAGCCGTACCCGACGGCATCGTTCCCGCCCAGATCCTCAAATACATCGACCAGAACCATGAGGGTGCCAAGGTCATCGAGATCGACCGCGACAAGCGCGACATCGAACTCAAGCTCAACAACCGCGTCGAGCTGACGTTCGACCTCAAGTACAACATCATCGACATAGACTTCGACTGATCGTCACCCCCCGCAGCGCGGACGGCACACGGAACGTGCCGCCCGCGTTTTGCGTTTACGCATCCCGGCTGCCATAAAGGGTCTATGTTTTTGACCGCAGCCGGCTCAGCCATCACCCCGCGCCGCCGTTTCATCATCAGTCCGTCACATACGGCCGGACGTGCGGCATCGCCGGGTGAAAATTTGCAGATTGTGTTTTTAATCGTATTTTTGTAGCTTAGTGGGTGCGGCAAGGCCGCACTGCAGAATAAAAATTCCATACCTTCACATGACAAACCCGCAACCTCTCACCGGCCTCACCGACGCCGAAGTCGTCGAGAGCCGACGCCTGCATGGCGACAACGTCCTCACACCGCCGGCAAAGGAGCCCCTCTGGCGCAAGTTCCTCGCCAAGCTCACCGACCCGCTCATCATCATACTGCTTGTAGCGGCCGCACTGTCGATAGGCATCGCATTCTATGAATATTTCGGACTCGGGCACGACGCCACGGCCTTTCTCGAACCCGTCGGGATACTTCTGGCCGTAGTGCTGGCAACGGGGCTGGCATTCATCTTCGAGACCAAGGCCGACCGTGAGTTCGACATCCTGAACAAGGTCAACGACGACGAACCCGTACGCGTCATCCGCAACGGGCAGTCGCAGCAGATACCCAAACGCGACGTGGTGGCGGGCGACGTGGTGATGATAGGCACGGGCGACGAGATCCCCGCCGACGGCACCCTGATCGACGCCGTAGCACTTATGGTGGACGAGTCGTCGCTCACGGGCGAGCCCGCCTGCGCCAAGACCACCGACAGCCGCGACTTCGACCCCGAGGCCACATTCCCCTCGAACCGCGTCATGCGCGGCACCAAGGTTATGGAGGGACACGGCGTCTTCTGTGCCGAGGCCGTGGGCGACAGAACCGAAAACGGAAAGGTCTTTCAGGCCGCGCAGATCGACAACAGCATCAAGACCCCGCTTGACGAACAGCTCGAACGTCTCGGCTCGCTCATAACCAAATTGGGATATGCCGTGGCGGCGCTCGTCGTGGTAGGGCGTCTGGGCATATACTTCTCAAACGAGCCCTTCGAGTGGATCTCGTTCATCACCTACCTGCTGCAGACGGTGATGCTGGCCGTGACGCTGCTCGTGGTGTCGGTACCCGAGGGTCTGCCCATGGCCGTCACCCTCAGCCTCGCATACAGCATGCGACGCATGCTCAAGACCAACAACCTCGTGCGCAAACTCCACGCATGCGAGACGATGGGCGCAACGACCGTTATATGCACCGACAAGACGGGCACTCTTACGCAGAACCGCATGCGCGTGGCGTCGATGCAATTCTACCCCGTCGAGGGATTCACGCAACAGCAGTGCGACGCCCTCGTGCGCGAGGGCATGGCCGTCAATTCGACCGCCTCGCTCGACCTCTCGCGCAAGGATGACCCCCAACCCATAGGCAACCCGACGGAGGGGGCGCTGCTGCTGTGGCTGCACGACAACGGCTGCGACTACCTCGAACTCAAGCGCCGCGCCGGACGGGTGGCCGAGCTGCCATTCTCGACCGAGCGCAAATATATGGCTACGGCAGTGGTATCAGCGGCCGAGGCCGGCCGGCGAATCCTCTATGTGAAGGGTGCGCCCGAGATACTGCTTACGATGTGCGACATGCCGCAGCAGCAGCGCGAAGGCATACGCACCACGCTGGCCGAGTATCAGAATCAGGCCATGCGTACGCTCGCATTCGCATTCCGCCCGCTGGCCGACGGCGAGCAGGGAATAACCCCCGAAGGCATAAGCGGCCGCCTCGCAATGCTCGGCATAGCCGCCATATCGGATCCCGTGCGCGAGGAGGTGCCCGCAGCCGTCACCGAATGCCGCAACGCCGGCATCGAGGTCAAGATCGTCACGGGCGACACCACGGCTACGGCCCGCGAGATAGGCCGCCGCATAGGTCTCTGGAGCGACAACACCGACACCGACCGCAACATAATCACAGGGCCCGAATTCGAGGCCCTCGACGAGCGGCAGCTGGCCGACCGCGTCATGGACCTCAAGATCATAGCCCGCGCACGGCCAATGGACAAGAAGCGTCTGGTCGAGGCCCTGCAGGCACACAATCAGGTCGTCGCCGTCACCGGCGACGGAACAAACGACGCCCCCGCACTCAAGGCCGCAAATGTCGGTCTGTCGATGGGCGACGGCACATCCGTAGCCAAGGAGGCCAGCGACATAACAATCATCGACAACTCATTCGGCAGCATCGCCCGCGCCGTCATGTGGGGCCGCTCGCTATACCTCAACATACAGCGTTTCATACTCTTCCAGCTCACGGTCAACGTCGCCGCCTGCCTTACGGTGCTCTTCGGCGCCTTCACCGGCACCGAATCGCCCCTCACCGTGACGCAGATGCTCTGGGTGAACCTCATCCTCGACACCTTCGCCGCCATGGCTCTGGCGTCGCTACCGCCTTCGCCGCAGGTGATGAACGCCAAGCCGCGCGACCGCAGCGCCTTCATCATAACATCGCACATGAAGCGCCGCATCATCTCGACCGGAGGACTCTTCTTCCTGCTCATGATGGCGTTGCTGTACCTCTTCCGCCATGCCGACGTTGAGTCGCTGCTGCAACCGTGGCATCTGGACTTCTCGTCACCGGGACACATATCGCCCTACGAGCTGAGCCTCTTCTTCACGCTCTTCGTGATGCTGCAGTTCTGGAACCTCTTCAACGCCCGCGCCTTCGGCACCGGACGCTCGGCATTCCACATGGCACACTGCGACGGTTTCGTCTTCATCGCCCTGCTCATACTCGTCGGGCAGTACCTGATCGTCACATTCGGCGGCACGATGTTCAGCGTCGTACCCCTCAAAGCGGCCGATTGGGGTATCGTCATCGCCGCCACGTCGGCCGTACTGTGGGTGGGCGAGCTGCGGCGACTGATATTCCCGCGACGCGAGGCCGTAGCCTGACACACCAAAACACCGAACAGGATTTTTTCGTATCTTTGTTCCATGCGGCAGGCGCCATGCGCCGCACAACATCGACAACAAGTTACAAAAGACACGATAACATGAAAAAGATCATCGCTTCGCCCCACGCGCCCAAGGCCGTAGGGCCATATTCGCAGGCCGTCGAGGCCAACGGCACACTCTACATCTCGGGGCAGCTGCCCATAGACGCCTCTACGGGAAAGATGCCCGACACAATCGAGGAGCAGACGCGTCAGGCGCTTACGAACCTCGCACACATAGCCGCCGAGGCCGGATATACGCTCGACGATGCCGTCAAGGCTACCGTCCTGCTCGACGACATGGGGGATTTCGGCGCCATGAACGGAGTCTATGCACAGTTCTTCCCCCAGCAGATGCCCGCACGCGTATGCTACGAGGTGGCCAAGCTCCCAATGAGCGCAAAGGTCGAGATCGACCTTACGCTGGCGCACTGATGCCGAACAGACTTTACCAAATATGACGGAGAGGCTCGATTTTCGACAGCCTCTCCGTCATTGTTTTCCACGCCTTGGCACGGTTTTGGCTCTCCTCACGCAAAAAACCGAATGCCATGAAACATACCCGGGAACATCGCAAATACATCAAACCCGAGCTCGGCATCTTCCGTACGGTCGTCGAGCGCGGCTTCGCCGTGACATCATCCTCGACGGAGGATGTGGGCGAGAGTGATTTCGGAGCCGACTCTTCACAATTCTGGCAATAGCGCAAGCTCTATAAAAACTGCAAAATGATGTCTCCACGATTTACATACCTATATGTTGCTGCGGCCGCAATGGTGGCGGCCGCGTGCAGCGCACCCCATACCGCAGCCCCCACACCGGCCCCCGTCCTGCATGCCGTCATCGAACAGCCGAGCACGCAGCAGGCGGCAGCCCGCATATTCGGTCCCGCAGCCGCCACACGCACATCGATCGACCCCGCGGTGCAGCCACACCCCATATTATGGAGTGCCAACGACCTTATCAGCATACACTTCAACACCGACGTCAACGGCGGCCGCCGCGTCTATGTCCTGAGTGCTGGCGAGGGAACGCAGCACGCCGACTTCACCTACACGCAGATATACGACACGAGCGACACCGACGTTACGATCTCGGCCGACCCGCCCACAGACTTCACATCGCTCTTTGCCGGATATCCGGGCGAGTACGTCACCATCTCGGCACAGAACAGCGAGCTGCTCATCGAGCCCCCGCGCGAGATATTCCTCGGGTTGGACGATGTCGACGCCTTCCCCATGATCGGCACGGGCGGCGCCGACGGCTCGATAAGTTTCGTATGTCCATTCGGGATGATATGTCTGCCGGTGACGGGGACCACGCAGATCGAGGCCATATATATCGACACCACCGACCAGCAGGCCGAAATCTCGGGCCGTTTCTCCATCGACCCGCAGAGTTACGCCACCTCCTTTGTCGAATCGGTGGCCGGAAGCCAATTTTCGATATCGTGGAACAGCAACAGCCCCCTGCAGCTCACGTCCACACCCGCATATTTCTATGCCATACTCCCCGCCGGGACATACGAGGCGGGCACCACATTCCAGTTCGTCCTCGCCTCGGGGGCCTCGACCGTAATGACCACGCAGATGCCCTTCACCGTATCGCGCGCACAGATCCTCAACCTGCCCGCCGTGAACGTCACACAGTAACCTCTCCGCAGCGCCGCACATGTCATTTTCCGCATAAGAGATAATACGGTCGCCGCGAGCGGACCCCTAACGCCACGGCAAGTCGGCCGGCGACAACACCCCCTGTGTCGCCGGCCTCCGTTTGTTCGTACCGAAGCCCGCGCAACGGGTACCGCACACACAAGAAAATCGCCCCGGAAAACGAAAAAATATTGCATTGCAACAACATTCGCGCAGCCGGATCCACATGGCGGGCCGCAGTCGGCACGTTTTGCGCGGCAACGCGCCACGTGATTTTGCAAGCGGCTGTAATTCAACGATATAAAGGCGACATAAATATGTTATCAACAGCGTTGTAAATAAGTTTTGTAAAAAATTCCACCAAAATAAATGGCAATCGCACCAAAATTTCGGATATTTGCATAAGCGTCCGCGCCCGAAGCGCGGCTTTCTTGTGACAACTGACTAATACATATAAAATGGCAACCAATAACAATAACGCTAAACTACCCGACGAGGTGAACTACAACGATGCCGTAGCCGCCTCCAAAGAGTACTTCAACGGCGACGACCTCGCCGCGACGGTATGGGTGAGCAAATATGCGTTGAAAGACTCCTTCGGTCACATCTACGAGAAGACCCCGACCGATATGCACAAACGCATCGCCGCCGAAATCGAACGCATCGAAAAAAAATATCCGAACCCCATGTCCAAGGAGGAGGTCTTCTCGCTGCTCGACCACTTCCGCTACATCATCCCGCAGGGAGGCCCCATGACGGGTATCGGAAACAATCTCCAGATAGCGTCTCTGTCGAACTGCTTCGTCATCGGAAACCGCAAGCACGCCGACTCTTACGGCGGAATCTTCCGTATGGACGAGGAGCAGGTACAGCTCATGAAACGCCGCGGCGGCGTGGGACACGACCTCTCGGAGCTCCGACCCACAGGCACCCCCGTACTCAACTCGGCACTCACGTCGACGGGTATCGTGCCCTTCATGGAGCGTTATTCGAACTCTACGCGCGAGGTGGCGCAGGACGGTCGCCGCGGAGCCCTCATGCTCTCGCTCTCGATCAAGCACCCCGATGCCGAGCGTTTCATCGACGCCAAGACCGAATCGGGCAAGGTCACCGGAGCCAACGTCTCGATAAAGATCGACGACGAGTTCATGCGTGCGGCCAAGGAGGGACGCCCCTACCACCAGCAGTTCCCCATCGACTCGGACCACCCCTCGGTCGAGGTCGACATAGATGCCCGCCGCCTCTGGAAGAAGATCATACACAACGCATGGCAGTCGGCCGAGCCCGGCGTGCTCTTCTGGGATACGATAATCCGCGAGAGCATACCCGACTGTTACGCCGACCTCGGATTCAACACCGTATCGACAAACCCCTGCGGCGAGATACCCCTCTGTCCCTATGACAGCTGCCGCCTGCTGGCCATCAACCTGCTCAGCTACGTCGAGAAGCCCTTCACGCCCGAGGCATACTTCAACTTCGACCTCTTCAAGAAGCACGTCGAGAAGGCCATGCGCATGATGGACGACATCATCGACCTCGAACTCGAGAAGGTCGAGCTCATCATAAACAAGGTTGCGGCCGACCCCGAGGAGGCCGACATCCGCCACGTCGAGTACGAACTCTGGAAGAAGATCCGCGAGATGGCCGTAAAGGGCCGCCGCACGGGCCTCGGCATCACCGCCGAGGGCGACATGCTCGCAGCGCTCGGCCTCAGATACGGATCGGACGAGGCCATAGACTTCGCCGTCAAGATACAGAAGACGCTGGCGCTGGAGGCATACCGCTCATCGGTCACCATGGCCGAGGAGCGCGGAGCATTCCCCATCTACGACGCCGCACGCGAGAAGGACAACCCCATGATCGGCCGCATACGCGAGGCCGACCCCGAACTCTATGCCCGCATGGTCGAGCACGGACGCCGCAATATCGCCCTGCTCACAATAGCCCCCACGGGTACAACGTCGCTCATGTCGCAGACCACATCCGGCATCGAGCCCGTCTTCCGTCCCGTCTACAAGCGCCGCCGCAAGATCAACCCCTCGGACAAGGGCAAGAAGGCCGACTTCGTGGACAACATGGGCGAGAAGTTCGAGGAGTACTACGTCTACCACCACCAGTTTGTAAAGTGGCTCCAGATAAACGGATACGACACATCGAGGCTCCAGACCATCTCGGACGAGGAGCTCGACAGCTGGCTCAAGGCATCGCCCTACTACGGCGCTACGGCTAACGACATCGACTGGGTGGCCAAGGTGCGCATGCAGGGAGCCATACAGAAGTGGGTCGACCACTCGATCTCGGTGACGGTAAACCTCCCCAACAGCGTGACCGAGGATCTCGTTGCCGACGTCTACCGCACGGCATGGGAGAGCGGTTGCAAGGGTGTCACGGTCTACCGTGACGGCTGCCGCGAGGGCGTGCTGCTCGACGCAAAGGAAAAAGAGCGCAAAAAAGGTCACGAAGGCCCAGCACACCTCAAGCGTCCCAAGTCGATACCCGCAGACATCGTCCGCTTCAAGAACGGAAACGAGGACTGGATCGCCTTCGTGGGTCTGCAGGACGACCGCCCGTATGAGATCTTCACCGGTAAGATCGAGGAGGACGCGATGTACATACCCCGCAAGATAACAAAGGGTTGGATCATAAAGGTACACGAACCCGACGGCTCGAAGCGTTACGACTTCCAGTATGTCGACCGATACGGATACACAAACACCATAGGCGGCATATCGCGTCTGTTCAACGAGGAGTTCTGGAATTACGCCAAACTGATATCGGGAGTGCTCCGCCACGGCATGCCCATCGACAAGGTCGTGCATCTGATCGACGGACTGCACCTCAACAGCGAGAGTATCAATACGTGGAAAAACGGCGTGCAACGCGCTCTGAAACAGTATATTGCCGACGGAACCAAGAGCAAAGACAAATGTCCTCAGTGTGGTCAGGAGGAGATGGCCTATCAGAACGGATGTTTGACCTGCATGTCGTGCGGATACTCGAAATGCGGTTAGAATGACACAACTGCCTCAAAAAAAGTGAAAAAATAAAACGCTTTTGTTGTTTTTTTCACTTTTTTATTTATACCTTTGCATGTGTATCTGCGGTTAAGAAGTGGGTTTTGCTCCATTTTTGCAGGTGGGCCAGTGAGAAAAGGGCCGGGCGTTAGGGACCGACAAGAAGGGGCCGAATGTACGGGGACTGAAAGAAAGGGCCATGCGTGAGGTCGCTGAAAGAAAGGGCCATGCGTGAGGTCGCTGAAAAAAAGGGCCGGACGTATAGAAAGCTGAGAAAGGACCGAATGTACGGTGGCTGAAGAAAAGGGCCGCATCGGCAAAGTGGCAGATGAGAAGGAGCAATATTATGGCAGCGGAACCGCTACTATAATAGGTAAGCGCGAGAAAGACCGGCATATAACCGCAACGATACAAGGATGTGTAAACAGGTTTATTATTCACAGCACAATAAACTTTAAAAAACTATGAAAAAGATCTTACTTACAATCGCTATCGCAGCGATCTCTGCGAGCAGCGCCTTTGCTCAGGAGAGCCCCGCTCAGGGCCTTCGTTGGAAAGGTATCATGAACAACGGCTTCTGGTCGAACTGGGAGATCACCGTTGGCGGCGGCGTAAACTACACCGCTTGGAACGGCGTCGGCCTGAGCGATCAGGAGGCTATTGGCGATCTGGGCTGGATGGTTGAGGGTGGTCTGACCAAGTGGTTCAACCCCATCGTCGGTACCCGTGTATTCTTGGCTGTCGGCAAGCTCAACTCGTCGGATGACAACGGCGTAACCGGTGGCTGGATCATGCCTCATGCAGACGCTTTGATCAACCTCTCGAACTGGATCGGTGGTTATCGTGAGGATCGCGTTTACTATGCGAAGGTATTCGCCGGCTTCGGCGCAAGCTTCGTTAACGTAAACAACGACGGCAGCGCCGGATTCGCTTTCAACGCCGGTTTGCTCAACTCGTTCCGCGTATGCGATGCTCTGGATATCAACCTCGAGTTGAAGGGTATCCTGACCGCAGGCCGTGACATGCCCCGCGTGGTATCGTCGCTCGCAGGCAAGTACGGTCAGATCTACACCGCTACCGTAGGTATCACCTACCGCTTCAACAAGCGCAACTGGGACAAGGCTTACACTCAGGAGGAGATCGACGGCTATCTGGCTGCTATCGACGCTCTGGAGTCGGGTCTGGCTGACGCTCACCGCAACGAGGGCAAGCTCGCCGAGCGTCTGGCTGCTCAGAAGGCTGCTACCGATCAGGCTATGAAGGACAACGAGGCTCTGCGTAACGAGCTGGCAAAGAAGCAGGATAAGGTTATCTCTTCGACCGCTATCTTCTTCAACTTCGACAGCGCAAGGCTGCTCGACCGTGCGAAGGCTTCGCTCCAGATCCTTCAGGAGACCATCAACGCTGCTCCCAAGTCGCAGGTATTCACTCTCGTAGGTCACGCCGATGTTAAGACCGGTACCGCCGAGTACAACCAGAAGCTGTCGGAGCGTCGTGCAAAGGCCGTTTACGACTACCTCGTAGAGCAGGGTGTTAACCCCGATCAGCTCACTTGGAAGGGTGTTGGTTCAACCCAGAACATCTTCCCGATCAACGGTACGAACCGTGTGGTTATCGTAAAGTAATTTAACCGATTATAAACCCGAAAAGGCCCGCTTGTGCAGCGGGCCTTTTCATTTTCCGCTCGTTTTATTTTCCTCCACATAACCGACGGAGGTAAACACACAAACCTCGGAGACCGGCAGGGCAAAACTCTGCCGGTCTCTTTTTATACCCGTAACGAGGAAAATTCTGGCAATAATACAATCTGACGCCCGATCAATGGAAGCATGGGTGGGCTTGCTAAGGGGAAATGCAAGTGTGGAACGGCGTAGCACGGCGAAGGCAATACTACGGAATAAGAATTAAAAATAAAAGGCGAATATGGAAATAAGGAAAAAGATTGATGATGTGATTGAAAAGAAAAAAGAAGACCTCATAGAAGCCTTCTACTTGATTATTACCACATTGACAAGCCGCACACCGGACAGACGGTTGATCTCTGCGGCGAGGGCGTCACGACGGTAGAACAGCTCCGAGCGAACGACGCTTGAGGTGACATGAACATAAAGCACATGGTTCTCGAGACTCAGACGAGTTGTCATATCGGCTACGCGGTCACCGACAATCGCGCGCCAGGTGTCGGGAAGCTTGCCCTCGGCGACCTTGGCCGCAACATACGGGCGCGAGAAGAACTCCTCAAGCAGATCCCCCATAAGCATAGTCTTGGTACGCCTCATGACCGTATGTCGCCTCCCTCGACAGTAAAGAGCGTATACTTCTCGCCTGCGTGCGACAGAATCGTCTCCAGACGCGAGCGGTTGCAGTCGGTTATGAATATCTGGCCGAAACCGTCGCCTGCGACCAGTGACAGCAGGTTCTCCACACGTGATGTATCGAGCTTATCAAACAGGTCGTCGAGCAATAGCAGAGGACGTTCGCCGCACACCTCCGCAAGGATACGGTACTGCGCCAACTTGAGTGACATGAGAAACGACTTCTGCTGCCCCTGTGAACCGTATTTGCGCAGCGGGTAGCCGCCGATACGCAGCGACATGTCGTCACGATGTACGCCCGACGTTGTGAATCCGTTTACTATGTCGCGCTCACGCGAGGCCAACAGCAACTCTCCCATCGACGCCGACGCAAGCTCCGACCGATACTCTATCTCCACCTGCTCGCGGTCACCAGACAGCTGCCGGTAGAACTCCGCTACAAGCGGCCGCATGCGGTCAATAATATCTCGACGACGCTCATAGATACGGGCCGCATGGTCGGCAAGCTGCATGTCGTATATCTGTAGCATCTGTTCATCTGAGGAGCTCTTCAGGAAACGGTTGCGCTCGGCCAACACGGCATTGTAACGCATAAGCGAGGCCAGATAGTCGCGGTCAAGCTGCGACAGGAAGGCATTGAGATAACGGCGGCGCTCCTCCGCCGCATCGGTTATCAGCACGCTGTCCTGCGGCGAGACCATCACGACGGGAAAGCGGCCCACATGGTCGGCCATACGGTCATACTCCTTACCGTTAAGTTTCAACACCTTGCCACTGCGGCGCAGGAACGAGCAGTTGACCGTATCGTTCGAGCCCGAATCGCCGGCATAGGTACCCTCGACGACAAAGAAATCCTCGCCGTGGCGCACACTCTGGCCGTCAGTCATCGTAAGGGCCGACTTCGACATCGAGAGGTAGTAGACGGCATCGAGCACGTTCGTCTTGCCCGCGCCATTGTCCCCCACGAAGCAGTTTAGGCGCTCGGAGAGAGTGATTTCGGCCTGCGCGATGTTCTTGAAGTTTATCAGTACGAGTTTCTTGAGGTACATATTCCGCCGCTTTGACCCTCAAAGATACGATTTTTCGCCGAGACATCCCATTTTATCCCGTGGCAACTCCATTTTTCGCCGACGGATTATACGTTTTTTGCATTTTTTATTATACTTTTGCATTTTGAAATAAAATCCGTAACAAACTAAAAACTAAAATATCATGGCAAAAGAGGCAGTATCACCGGAGGAGCAGGCTCTCGAGAATGCGAAGAACCGCACCGAGAGTTTCTTCGAGAACAACAGCAAAACCGTCATCGTGGCACTCATCGCGATCTTTGTGTTGGCGGTAGCCATCTTCGGATACAGAAAACTTATCGTCGAGCCCCGCATGGAGAAGGCTCAGGAGATGCTCTACGGCGCACAGTACCGTTTCGAGGAGCAGACTCCCGACTACGCCCTCGCCCTCAACGGCGACCAGAGCGCCCCGGGCTTCGCCGAGGTTGTGGAGACATACGGAGGCACCCCCGCAGGCAACCTCGCCCGCTACTATGCCGCCGCATGCTGCATGCATCTGGGCGACATGGCGCAGGCCGAGCAGTACATCGCCAAGTTCAAGCATGTAAAGGGTGAGCCGGGCGCCATCATCAACGCCATGGCCGAGGGCCTCAAGGGTGACATCGCCGTCGACAACGGCGACTATGCCAAGGCCGCAGCACTCTTCGAGAAGGCCGTCAAGGTGAGCGACAACGTCTTCACCGCGCCTATGTACCTGCGCAAGGCAGCCCTCGCATACAAGGCCGCAGGCGACGAGGCCAAGGCCAACGCATGCTTCGAGACCATACGCACGAAGTATCCCTCGTCGATAGACGCACGCGACGCCGAGAAGTATCTGGCTCAGTAACCATATATAACTGACGGGGCATAAACCCGCGCAGCGATGAAGATAGGAATAGTGATAGTCGACCAGCAGCTCACCTTCGCACACCGCAACCTTGCGGCCGCGACCGAGAGCCTCAAGACACTGGGATGCGCCGCAGAGGATATCCTCGTGCGACATACGCCGCGCGTGCAGAACATCACCATCGCCGCGCAGTTCTTCGCCGAGTACACGGATGTCGACGCCGTAGTCGTACTCGTCGAGAACGACCACTCACCCGAATATGCCGCCATGCTCTACGGCGTAACAAAGTTGCAGATATCGTGGAACATGCCCATAGTTCTGGGCGACTGCACGGCTGCATCCGAGGCCGTCGAGATAGTCACCACGCAGTGTGACATGGAGGCCGCCGCCCCCGAGCCCGCCACAGACCGCAAGGCCATAAACTAACGGCTCATATCGGTCCCGGACCGTAAAACAATACATAATTCGGGTCAGCACTCACTGCGAGCGAACAGACCTGTAGGACATAGCAGGCTGACAACTGTCACACAAATAAAAGCGTTCCCTTGACGGGAGCGCTTTTTTGTTTTGTACCCTTAACCTTCCATCAAATAAGTCTCTTCTCTCTTCACGCAACAAAACATACTACGGCCGAAAATCCGTGTCGGCCATAGGCAAAATCTATTATTGTGTGCCGCGAAGTCAATAATACTGAATCCGCAATCGAAATAAAAACGGCGGATATTCGTTTATAAGTCGTAGACAATAGTCTTTAGGTCGAAAATACTCAATGCGCGCAGAGCTACAATCCGACATTCGAAGGCCGCTGCCGAACCCGAAAAACAAACCTTATAAAATTCAGATCAAATGAAGAGACTCATCATTGCAGCAGGCATCGCATTATGTGCCCTGACGGTGGCCTGCAAAAAGGAGAATGGCGGAACAGTGCCGGAGAAACTCACCGGAACGAAATGGGTATCCGCCAATACCGAGACCTTCGCGACCCTCACCTTCAATGCCAAGCAGTGCCACCTGAAGGATATCGACACCAACGACAAGGTGATCGCGGAGCGCGACTTCGAATACACATACAAGAAGCCCGACCTCCAGCTCAAGGCCATGGACAACAACCGCGAGGTGATCAAGGCCCGCGGCTCGGCAAGCGGCCGCCGCACGATATTCATCTTTGACAAGCGCACCGACCATCCACAAGGATCATACTGGCTCGATACGGGCGACTACGTCTGGCGTAAGAGAAAATAGAGTCGCAATGCGCGCAACGTCTCGGCGCAGGTGGTAAACGTATCACCTGCGTTTTGTGTTTTATTCCACAGGCGGGACGCGGCACATCCGAATTATGACATTACAGACTGCGGTATGACGTTATATGGAGGGTGCGGGCACAAAAAATCCGAGATACGCACCATCGGATGTCGTATCCCGGATATGATAGTGACCGCGCTGCGTGTTAGCCGATCAGCTCGGTATATGCCTCGGGCGTGAGCAGGGCGTCGTAGTCGGCGGCATTGGCCACCTTGACCTTCACGAGCCAACCCTCACCGTAGGGATCCGAATTGACAAGCGACGGATCGGAATCGACAGCCTCGTTGAACTCCAGCACCTCGCCGCCTACGGGCAGGAAGGCGTCGCTCACGGTCTTCACCGCCTCGATCGAACCGAACACCTCGCCTGCGGCAAGGGTCTCCCCTACCGTCGGCACGTCGACGAAGACGATATCGCCAAGCTGGCTCTGTGCGAAATCGGTGATGCCCACATAGGCCGTATCACCCTCGAGACGGCACCACTCGTGGTCGCTCGAATACTTCAGATTTGAAGGTACGTTCATATCTCTGTGTTTTTATGAGTTTTTCTTTCCGACGGCATGCGGACGACACGCCGGCACCGCAACGCCTCGTATTATACAAATATAGCCGTTATTTTGTTAACGGCAATACGTCGGGCGGGGTTTTTAATACAAATTCTATCTCGCGGAAGAGATATCCCCGTACTTCGCCCGTTGCGGCATCCTCCACGCGCAACGCCCCCGAAGGCTCCACGCCGCGGATCGTGCCGCGGAAGAGCTCACCGTCCGGACGCGCGAACCAATGCTCCTCGTCAAGACGGTAGAGCAGACGGTGGTAGTCGCGCTGCAAACGCTCCGCGGCCTCCGCACCTGCGCGCAGATCCCCGTAACGCGACATTATACACGCCGCGAGCCTCTCCAGAAGCGGGCGCCGGTCAAACGTACGGCCCGCGACCTGCGCCATAGAGACGGGGTTGGGCAGCGACGGATCGAACACCGTCTGGTTGACATTCACGCCGATGCCCGCGAGCGTGCGGCATATGGTCCCGCCGCTCAACTTGTGCTCGATAAGCATGCCCGTGATCTTGCCATCACCGACATATATATCGTTCGTCCACTTTATGCGCGCCGAGATCCCATATTCCGACAGGCAATCCGTGATACCCACCGTCACCGCCTCCGAAATAAGAAACTGACGCTCCGGCGAGAGGAACAGCGGCTCCAGCACCAGCGTGAAGGTGACGTTCTCGCCACCCGCGCTCTCCCAGCGGTGGCCGCGCTGTCCGCGTCCCGCCGTCTGGCGCTCGGCCCAAACCACATCACCCTCTACGTAGCGCGCCGCCGCGGCCTCGTCATTCGACGATGTAAGCTCTTCGAAATAATATATCATACCTCCGCTCCGATTATCCGATCGTCCCCTTATGCTCTTCCCTGCGGCCGTACTCGGCCATCCAACGCCACAGCGGCGCCGCATGCAGGCACTGCATGATCTCGTCGCCGTCGAGCAGCTCGCGCACCTCCGTCTCCGTCATAAGATATACGCGTATATCCTCGCCCGCCTCGGTATGCTGTTCGGCAACGCGCTCGACACCCTCGGCAAGGAACGTATAGACGTGATTCGTATGGCTCGTGGGGTTGGGCGAGGTGACCATATACTGCCGCCAACTGCCGCCGCCATAGCCCGCCTCCTCCAGAAGCTCGCGCTGCGCGCTCTCCAGAGGCGTCTCGCCCTGCTCGCACGTGCCCGCCACAAGTTCGTAGCGCGTCTCGCCCAGAGCGTGGCGGTATTGGCTTATCATAACGAAGAGGCCCTCGCGCGTGCGCGCTATGACGTTCACCCAGTCGGGAAACTCGAAGACATACCACTCGGGCACTACGGCCCCCGTCGGCAGCTCGACACTCTCGCGCCGCACGGTAAACCACGGGCGGCGCGCAACGTACTCGCTGCTCAGCACGCGCCACGGACGATGTTCAGGTCGTTTCATATCCTCAATTTTTCGTTCTGCGGGAATGTGAGTTCATATCAGGACGCCCCCGCAACATAAATATCGCGTCTCGCCGTGCCGCTATACCGCAACGCCGAAGTCGCGCAGAGCGTCGTTGAGCGAGGTCTTCTTGTCGGTCGACTCCTTGCGGCGGCCGATGATCAGGGCACATGCCACGCCATACTCTCCCGCAGGGAAACGCTTCGTATAGGTACCCGATATGACCACCGAGCGGGGCGGTACGTATCCGCGGTACTCGACGGGCTCTTCGCCCGTCACGTCGATTATGTGCGTCGAGCCGGTGATGACGGTATTCGATCCCAGCACGGCCTCATGGCATACGTGCGCACCCTCGACAACGATCGAGCGTGAGCCAATGAAGCAGTTGTCCTCGATGATGACGGGTGCCGCCTGTACGGGCTCCAGAACGCCGCCGATACCCACGCCGCCGCTCAGATGCACGTGCTTGCCTATCTGCGCGCACGAACCCACCGTAGCCCACGTGTCGACCATCGTCCCCGTGTCGACATAGGCGCCGATATTTACATACGAAGGCATCAGAATGGCACCCGGAGCAATGTAGGCGCCGTATCGCGCCACAGCCTGCGGAACGACGCGCACGCCCAGCTTCTCGTAGTCGTGCTTGAGCTCCATCTTGTCGTACCACTCCAGCTCGCCGCCGCGCATCGTGCGCATCTGCTGTATGGGGAAATACATGATTATGGCCTTCTTGACCCACTCGTTCACCTGCCAGAGGCTCTTCTCGAGATCTATGGGCTCGGCCGTGCGCAGAGCGCCCTTGTCGACGGCCTCCACAACCTCGCGGATGGCACGCTTGGTGGCCTCGTCGGCCAGCAGCGAGCGGTCGTCCCACGCCCGCTCGACTATTTCCTTGTATTCACTGTACATGACATTTCGGATTTTGTCCCAAAGATATGGCAAATTTCGCAATTATCCGCACCCCGCCGCAACATTCGCCCCGCAGCGGCGACAGCAACGTATCATCTGCAAGAATATGCACCAAAATGAATATTTTTTTCGCAATTATATCGCAAAAAAGCCCTTAACGTCGCATCTTTTTTGCTACCTTTGCCCCGATTAACCGCATAACAATTTAAGTATCCTGCCATGAAGGTTTACAAGTTCGGAGGAGCCTCGGTGAAGAGTGCCGACGGCGTAAGGAATCTGCGACACATCGTCAACGGAGAAGAGAATCTGTTTATTATCGTTTCGGCCATGGGCAAGACCACCAACGCTCTGGAGGAGGTCTTCACCTGCATGCAGAAGGGCGATAAACAGGAGGGGCTCGACCGAATAAAACGCATAGTCGAATACCACGACTCGATTATCACCGACCTGTGGGGCGCACCAACCCGCATCGAGCAGGTGGACCTGCTCTTTGGGCAGCTGCGCAACATCCTCGTCGACACCACATACCGCACCTCGGATGCCGAGCTGTGGTATGACACCATCGTCGCCTTCGGCGAGCTGATATCGACCACGATCGTATCGGAATACCTCAAGCATACGGGTATCGACAACCGCTGGATAGACATGCGCACGACATTCGTCACAAACCAGCGCCACAAGGACGCCTATGTCGACATCAAGGCATCGGAGCCCCGCCTGAAGGAGGCGCTCGAGAATACGGGTGTCAGCGTCTTCGTCGGTCAGGGCTTCATCGGCGCCGCCCCCGACGGCACCACCACAACCCTCGGCCGCGAGGGCTCGGACTACTCGGCCGCCGTGGTGGCCAACATCCTCGACGCCGAGTCGATGACCGTATGGAAGGATGTGGACGGCGTGCTGAATGCCGACCCCAAGATCTTCCACGACGCCGTGAAGATCGACGCCCTGAACTACCTCGACACCATCGAGCTGGCATACAGCGGCGCACAGATCATCCACCCCAAGACCATCAAGCCGCTCCAGAACAAGAATATACCCCTCTACGTGCGCCCCTTCGGCGACAAGAGCAAGCCGGGCACCGTCATCAACGCTACGGCCCCGCACGTCGAGCTGCCGATACTCATCTACAAGCGTAATCAGGTGCTGCTGACAATCCGTTCGCGCGACTTCTCGTTCGTCATGGAGGAGAAGTTCGCCGTGATCTTCTCGCTGCTCGACCGCTTCCGCATCAAGACGAACCTTATAAACAACTCGGCCGTCGACCTGAGTCTCTGTGTCGAGTACTCGTGGCACATCGACGAGCTGATCAAGGCGCTCAATGCCGAGAACTTCAACGTCGAGAAGATCGACAACGTCGAGCTGCTCACCATACGCAACTACAACGCCGAACTCTACCAGCGCTACGCCTCACAGCAGGATCTGCTGGTACGCCAGTCGAACCCCACGTCGGTGCGTGTGGTGCTGCGCGAGGCACGCTTTTAGCCCCGCCCGACATAATGCCCAACATAAAGAGCGGGCTCCGAAAAGATCGGAGCCCGCTCTTTCTTCATTACATATTCTCCTATCGCTGGAAGATATCCTTGTAGGTGTTGATAAAGTAGACAGGTGTACAGCTCCACGCGTGGCAGTAGCTGTTCACGGGATAGAATCCGTACGGAGACTTGCAATCGTCCATCGGGTCGTACACCTCCCAGAAGGTGTCGGCACCGCGCCCGACCATGCCGCCCCAATACTCCAAGAGTTGCTCGCGCGCCTCGTCGCGCATGCCGCAGGCGATCAACGCCTCGATCACATAGTGGTAGGCGTACGGCGAGCCCGGACGGCAGGCCGTCGGATCGCTCAGCACGGCCGTCATGGCCCGTGCGCCCTCCTTGGGCGTGAGCGTTCCCGACAGTATCATCCACACCTGCGACAGATACGACACCTGCCGCTGGGGCCCCGATACCACGACACCAGCATCGGCATCGTAGAATGCACGGCGCGAGGCCCGGCGCATACGCTTCACCAGATCGGGCCAATCGCGCACGTCGCGCTCGTGGCCCACCATCTGCGCCAGCTCCCATCCGCGCTCCACGGCAAAGGTCATGAGTCCCTGCACCGAGGCGTGGCGGTCAAGATCGTCCTTCCAGTCGAAGACAAGCCACCACTGCGGCTGTTTCTGCATGTCGTAGAGATAATCCTTGAGGTATGTGCGCGCGATCTCTATCTGCCGCGCAACCACGGGCCACAACTCCCGCGCCGTCGTCATGTCACCCGTAGCCTTCAGATATTCGAGCAGCGCCACGCCGTACAGGAGACTGTAATCCATCGTATGCTGATTGTACTGCGGCTCGGGCTGCGGGTATTCGTACACGGTGGCGTGCAGCCACCCGTCCTCGTCGGCAAGCGCCGCCAAAAGATAGAGGCAGCGTCGTGTCAGCGCATGGTTGCCGAACGAGCAGGCATTGGCCAGAGACTCCAGATACAGGTCGCCGATCCACAGACGCTGGTCACGCTTCGGACCGTCCTCATAGACGGTCTGCATGCACTCCGAGAGGGTCTTGAGACCCGTATCGTATATGCGGCGTATCATGGGGTCCGTTCCCTCGGCCAGCGCCGGAGCCTCACCCGAGGCCGAGGTCACAGCCTCCAGCGTGATATCCTCCACACGGAAATCGAATGACGACTGCGCCAGCACCTCGATCATGACATAGCGGCACGCCACGCGCCGCTCGATGCGCACCGTAGCCGGCAGCCGCATCACCGTCACCGTCTCATCCTGCAGCCATGCGCGGCTCAGCCCTCCCGGGTAGGGATCGAACGGCGTATTCAGTTCGGCCGGCACCTCGGCAAAGGTAATGCGCAGGCGTATCGGGGCATCGGCCGGCATGCCCGTATGGTTCACACGCAGGGAGAAGTATCCGGTCATGTGCTCACCCATATCGACGATCACCTTGCGCCGCTGCTTCAGCGAGGAGGCATAGAGCGCCTCGATGGGTTCGGAGGGCTCCATGCGCCACCCCTGAAATGCCGTCGAGTCGGCCACGCTGCGCACGATACGCACGGGATGGTGCTCCGTGCGCCGCAATTCGGGCATCGACGCGGCAGCCTCCTTAAGCCATGCGGCACGGCGGTCACCCATCCACACCCCGGCATCCTGCGCCGCAACGGGCGTAATAAAGCCCAAAAGGGCAACGGCCGCAAAGCATACTGCCGCCATGAATACTCTTCTCGTATGGTCCATATCAGATATTTTGGGTTGGTATCGGTTTTCAGCCTGACAGATGCCCCCGACAGCTATTTGTCGTCATGGTGCATGTTGCGGCGACGGCGCGGCGACTTTTCGGACTGCCGCATGTGCGAGATCACACCCTTGAGATACTCATCGATGTCACGCCGCAGATTCTCGTACAACGGGCAGCGGGTGTAGTTCTCGTTGTCGAGCAGCACGTCGCGTATCGAACGCAGCGAGTTGATATAGTTGCTCATCTCGTTCTTCAGCGGCACACCCTGCTTGCGCGAGGAGTTGATCTTCTCGACCGACATGGTGCGCAGGCGGTCGCACACCGTATTCAGCAGCACCATCACCACATTGTCCATGAGCGTATGCCCGTGCATGTAGAGATATGTCGTCTCGGGCGTGACGCCCTTCTGCTCCAACACGCGGCCGAAGGCATCCAGACGCTCGTTCATGGCGGGATAACGCTCCTCGAGCGTGCGCAGCCGCCTCTCAACGTTGCGCTGGAGCCATGCGAGGGTCTCGGCACCGTTGTTCTCGATCTCGAGGTATCCCAGACGCACCGTGTTCTTGAAGTCCACCAGCGTGAATACCGACTCCGAGCCCTGATGAGCCGAGTAGGCGTACCACAGGAAGACTCGGTATATCACACGCGAATAGTCGGCCATGAAACGCACGAAGTCGAATATGTGGCAATCGTTTTTGGTGGCCTTGACGCAGACGTTATGCAGCGAGGGGGCGTAGCAGAGATAGTTCTCGGTGGCGTAGGTGTAGGTGTGGAACATATACTGCGCGGCGTGTATCTCGGCCGACTGCGGCGTCGTGTCGCCGAACAGGTAGTCGAAGTCCGAATCGACGCACAGCAGCAGCTCCTCGCTCGACGAGGGGATCATCGACATGAGCACCTTCTTGCCCTTGGGCAGATCCTCGCGGTTGGGCACCGAGATCTCGAAACGCACATAACGGTTGTGGAAGTGGTCGAAGATGCCGCGCCAGAAGGCTACATCCTCGTAGCCCTCGACATAGACACGCACCAGACGCCGCCCGTCATCGATAGATTCGGGTATGGGGGCGTTGTTGCTGCGGCGCCGCAGCAACGCCTCGTATCTCTTTTTTTCAGCCGATGCGCGTTTCATAATTTGTCCCAAAGATAATAAAATAGTAATTTTGCGCAAAACGCCGGAGCCCTTTTCGGCCCCGACAGCAGCAAAACCGAACACAACAGATGAACGACTGGAAAGCGAGGCTCGGCATGGTCTACTCCACCGACCCCGACTACAAGTACGATACAGGCACGCAGGAGGAGCCGGCGACGCTGCCTCCGTCGCAGCAGTCGCTGCGCGTATGGATCGACCGGCGGCAGCGCGCGGGCAAGTGCGTCACCATCGTGCGCGGCTTCGTCGGCCGCGGCGAGGACCTCGAAGAGCTGGCGCGCATGCTCAAGAACCGCTGCGGTACGGGCGGCACGGCAAAGGATGGCGAGATCATAATTCAGGGCGACCGCCGCGACCGCGTGGTCGAGCTGCTGCAACAGGCCGGCTACGGCTGCAAGAAGGCCGGAGGATAATCCCCGCGGCACACACCATCACGCAATGCTCTCGACAAGACGTATCCTCACAGCCGTAGCGGCAACAGTGGCGGCACTGCTCGCCGCGCAGAACGCCAGCGCCCAATATTACAGTTGGGGCGCCGATCCCGCACGCTTCCGCTGGATGCGCGATGCCGACTCCGTGGCCGACGTCATATACCCGCGTCATGCCGCCGCCATAGGCGCCGCAACGGGATATTTCGTGCGCCGCATACAACCGTACATATCATACGGATACCGCCTTCCGGCCCTCGACCTCCCGTTCATCGTCCACCCCGAGAACATGCGCTCGAACGGTCTGGTCATGTGGCTGCCCAAGCGCGTCGAATTTCTCTCGGCACCCGCCGTGGACGGATATTCGATGCCGTGGATCAAGCAGCTCGTGGCACACGAGTACCGCCACGCCGTACAGTACAACAACCTCAATGTCGGCGTAGTCAAGGCCGTCAGCTACCTGCTCGGGCAGCAGAGCTCAACCATAGGCCTGCTCTTCATGCCGCTGTGGATGATCGAGGGCGATGCCACCATGTCCGAAACCGAGGCCTCGTCGTTCGGCCGGGCCCTGCAGCCGCGATTCACACTCGAGTTCCGCGCCATGGGCGACATAGCAACCAAATACCGAAACATCGACAAGTTTCTCTGCGGCTCCTACCGCGACTTCATCCCCGACCACTACCAGCTGGGATATCAGATGGTGGCCCGCGGCAACGAGATCGCCGGACGCGTCATCTGCGACGACATCGCCGCCTACGGCCCGCGGCATCCGTGGATGGTCGTGTCGACGGGGCTTACGATGAAGAAACTCTTCGGCTTCACCACGCTCGACCTCTTCCGCAGCACATTCCGTACGCTGACCGACTACTGGGACTCGCTGCCTGCCGTGGAGCCTACGACGGAGCTTCTCCCGGCACCCGCCGTCACCAGCTACACCACATATTCCGACCCCGTATGGATAGACGGGCGGCGTCTGCTGCTCATCAAGGAGGACCTCGACCGCACGTCGCATTTCGTCACGCTCGATACCCGCACGGGCGTCGAACACGACATCTGCTATACGGGCGACATATCGACACGACCCGCATACGACGCCTCCACGCACCGTCTCTGGTGGACCGAATACCGCCGCAGCAAGATGTTCGACGAGAAGGTCGACTCGCGCATCTGCTATCTCGATCTGGATACGCTGCGCCGCGGCTCGCCGCGTCCCCGCACGCTGCGCGGCACCCAAGCCCCGCGCGGCAACATACTCTACCCCACGCCCGACGGTATGGGGGGCTTGGCATGGGTGCGATACCGTCCCGACGGCATCTACACCATACACTACCGCACGGCCGACGACCGCGAGCGTGAGTGCGCCATGCCATTCGGACAGGAGATACACTCTCTGGCGTGGGACAACGCCACGCAACGCCTCTACTACATAGCCACCGGCAACGAGGGCATGTGGATCGGTTCGATAGACGAAGAGTTCGCGCCGCGGCAGATAACCCGCCCGGCATACATCACGCTGAGCAACCTGCGGGCGCGCGACGGACGTCTCTATTTCGGTTCGATAGCATCGGGACGCGACGAGGCGCACTGTTACGATCTGGCCGCAGGACGCGAATACCAGATTACCGAGTCGCGTTACGGATCGTTCGACCCCGCCCCCGCAGCCGACGGGCGCGTCGCCGTCACCACATACGACTCCACGGGATATCACCCCGCACTGCAATATCCGCAGCGTTTCAGCCGTGAGGTCGCATACTCACCCCTGCCGCGCAATCTGGTCAACCCGCCGCGCAAGCGCTGGGGCACGATAAACCTCGACACCGTACGTCTCGACTCCACGGTCGCAGCCACGGCAGCCGCAGCCCAGAGCAGCCATACGCGCCGCTACCGCAAGGCCGCCACGCTATTCAACTTCCACAGCTGGGCGCCCCTGTCGTACGATCCCTTCTCGCTGAGCGAGGAGGGCGCCATAAACATGAACCTCGGCGCCACGGTCATGACGCAGAACCTCCTTTCGTCGGCGCAGGGATTCTTCACCTATGGCTGGAACTCGGAGCAGGGATCCGTATGGAAGGGGTCGATGCGGTACTACGGCCTTGGCCCAACAATCAGCATCGAGGCCACATACGGCGGACACCAGAACATATATCCCGTCTATATCTACAACTCGCAGACGCACTCCATCGAGTTCCCCGTACCGCCCAAGCAGGGGCGATACTACTCCTTCGGGGCCGACATATCGTTCCCGCTCATGTTCGACTGCGGCCACCACATACGCTACCTCGTGGCGTCGGCATCGTGGAGCTATTCGAACGGCCTTGTGGCCGACACCGGACGCCTGCATATAGGCGAGGGGGGCATAAGCAATGTCGCAACGATAGGATACAAGAAGGGGCTCCATCTGACTGCCTTCTCGCTCGGGTATCAGGACATGACGCGCATGGCACACCGCGACTTCGCCACGCCGTGGGGTCTCGTCGCCTCGGCCACCTACGCCATGAACCCCGCCGACAGCCGCTTCGACGACCTCATATCGCTCTACGCCAAGACCTACACGCCGGGACTGATGCCTCACAACAGCCTCACGCTCGAAGCGGCATACCAGACCTCCTTCGGAGGTTTTTCGAGCAGGGATGCCCTCTCGGCCCTGACATTCAACGCCACGCGGCTGCTGCCACGCGGATTCTACACCACGCAGATCGAAAACAAACACTACATCGCCGCCTCGATAAACTACCAGCTGCCCTTGTGCTACCCCGACGGGGGCCTGCACGGCATAATATACTTCAAACGCATACGAGCCAACTTCGGGTTCGACTACGCGCAGTTCCGCCGCGTATATGTCATCGACAACCGCCTTCGCGAGCGGTGGCACCGCATCAACTCGTGGGGCGGCGACCTGACATTCGACGTCAACCTGCTCAGCCAGCCCGCCTCGGCGACCATAGCCTTCACCCTCTCGCTCTACCGTCCGAGCGAGGGCGGCGTGTACTTCTCGGCAGGCATGGCCCTGCCCTTCTGACACGCGCGGCATCGCCCCACAGGGATCTTTTCAGACAGGGTTTTTCAGACGCTGTCGGTTCCGTAGCACCCCTCATGACACGTCCGATAACCCTTACGCGTGCACGCGTGCGCCCGAAAGGTGTCCGAACGTCGCATTTTGTCGAAATAAATTTATACCTTTGCACGTTGGGGCATAGAGGCTCCCTCACACAATCCGACTTCAGATGGACATAAAACGTGCGATAAAGGACAAGAACAACATAATCAAGGCCCTGTGGATCGTGGCCTTCGCGCCCGTGGCGCTCATCTTCCTCATGCTGCTGCTGGCGGCGACGGGTCTCTTCGGCCGCATACCCTCGTTCGAGGAGCTCGAGAATCCCAAGAGCAACCTCGCTACCGAGATCTACGGCGAAGACGGACACGTCATCGGCACCTTCTTCGTGCAGAACCGCTCCTATGTGCAGTATGCCGAGCTCTTCCCGCAGGACTCATCGCTCATACTCACCCTCGACGGCTATCACGTACCGCCCGTTGTGGCGGCGCTCATCGCCACCGAGGATGTGCGTTTCCGCAACCACTCGGGTATCGATATCCCGTCGCTCTTCCGCGTGGGTATCAAGACCGTCATGCTGCAACGCCACTCGCAGGGCGGCGGCAGCACCATAACCCAGCAGCTGGCAAAGAACCTCTTCCCGCGCGACACGGCAAGCAACCGCAGCAAGGTGGGCCGTACGTTCAAGCTCGTGCAGTCGAAGTTCAAGGAGTGGATCACGGCCCTCAAGCTCGAACACAACTATACCAAGGAGGAGATCGCCGCCATGTATCTCAACACGGTGGCATACGGCTCGAACGCCTACGGCATCAAGTCCGCCGCCAGCACCTTCTTCGGCAAGGCGCCCGACGAGCTGAACATACAGGAGGCGGCCGTACTCGTGGGCGTGGTGAACGCCCCCACGCGCTACTCTCCCGTACGCAACTATGACAACTCGCTTGCGCGCCGCAATCTGGTGCTCGACCGCATGCGCGCCGCCGGCGCCATAACCCGCAAACAGTGCGACTCGCTCTCGGCGCTGCCCATAACGCTCAACTACCAGCCCATATCGCACAACGAGGGCGAGGCGACATACTTCCGCGAGATGCTGCGTCAGGTGATGACGATGCAGCGCCCCACGCGGCGGCAGTTCCTCAACGACTGGGACTACGAGCAGGCGGTAAAGCAGTATGACGAGAACCCGATCTACGGCTGGTGCCTCAAGAACACCAAGGCCGACGGCACTCCATACAACATCTACCGCGACGGCCTGCGCATATACACCACGATCAACCCCACGATGCAGCGCTACGCCGAGCAGGCTATGCAGAAGCAGCTCGAGACCGTCATCCAGCCCACCATCGACCGTCAGGTTGCGGCAACGGGGGTACTCTTCCAAGGCACCACGGCCGAAGAGCGCGAGCAGATCGTCATGCGCGCCATAAAGGGCTCGGAGCGCTACCGCCAGATGCGCAAGGAGGGCGTCGCGGAGAAGGATATCATGGCCTCGTTCGACCGCAAGTGCGAGATGCGCGTCTTCACCTTCAAGGGCGAGCGCGATACGGTCATGACACCGCGCGACTCGATCCTCCACCACAAACGCATCATGCGCGCCAGCTTCGTGGCGATGGACCCCCGCACGGGCCACGTCAAGGCATACATCGGCGGCCCCAACTTCCGATACTTCAAGTACGACATGGCAAAACAGGGCAAACGTCAGATCGGATCTACCGTGAAGCCCTTCATCTACACCTTTGCCATCGACCACCTCGGCCTTACGCCCTGCACCATGGCTCCCAACCTCCCCGTCTCGATCGAGACCCCGGCGGGAATATGGTCGCCCAAGGAGGCCGGCAAGGTCGAATATGACGGTGTGCTGCACCCGCTATACTGGGGTATGGCCAACTCGCGAAACAACTACTCGGCTTGGATCATGAAGCAGGCCAAGCAGCCCGAAGCCGTGGCCGACTTCCTGCACAACATGGGCATACGCAGCTACATATACCCCGCCTACGCATTGTGTCTCGGATCGTTCGACTCGAACGTCTTCGAGCTTGTAAGCGCCTACTCGACCTTCGTCAACGAGGGCGTATATACCGAGCCTATATTCGTCACCCGCATCGAGGACCGTCAGGGCAACCTCATCTCGACCTTCATACCCAAGTCGCAGGACGCCATCAGCAAGACTACGGCATACACCATGCTCACCATGCTGCAGCGTGTCATCACGGCCGGTACGGGAGGGCGTCTCGGATGGCAGTTCGGCATGCAGAACATGGACATCGGAGGCAAGACCGGAACCTCGAACGAGAACCGCGACGCATGGTTCATGTGCGTGACCCCGACGCTCGTGGCCGGGGCATGGGTCGGAGGCGAGGACCAGTCGGTACACCGCACCGCAGGCGGCGAGGGCAGTGTCATGGCCCTGCCCATCGTGGGCGAGTTCCTCAAGTCGGCATACGCCGACCCCCGTCTGGGCATGAGCCGCAACGCCAAGTTCATCCGTCCCGACGGCTGGGAACCATACGACTGTCCGAGTGCCGTCGAGCCCTCAGCAGCCGCAACACAACAATCCGAGGATGAGTTTTTCGATTAATCGAGACGGCCGCCGCAGCGACGAGCAAGCAAAAGCAGAGTATAACCAAACAGGTATTCAACAGATATGAAAATTGCAATCGTAGGCGCCAGCGGCGCCGTGGGACAGGAGTTCCTCACCATCCTCAACGAAAGAACCGATTTCCCCGTAGACGAGCTGCTGCTCTTCGGATCGCAGCGCAGTGCGGGACGTACATACCCCTTCCGCGGCCGCGAAGTCAAGGTACAGCTCCTGCAGCATGACGACGCCTTCAAGGGTGTGGACATAGCCCTCGCGTCGGCAGGCGCCGGCACCTCGAAGGAGTTCGCCCAGACCATAACCAAATACGGCACCCTCATGATCGACAACTCGAGCGCCTTCCGTATGGATGCGGACGTGCCTCTGGTCGTCCCCGAGGTCAATCCCCGCGATGCGCTCAACGCCCCGCGCAACATCATCGCCAACCCCAACTGCACCACCATACAGATGGTCGTGGCGCTGAATGCCATAGAGAAGGTATCGCACATACGCCGCGTACATGTCGCCACCTATCAGTCGGCCAGCGGCGGCGGCGCGCAGGCCATGGCCGAGCTGCGCACGCAGCATGCCCAGATCGTGGCGGGCGAGGAGCCTACGGTAGAGAAGTTCGCATACCAGTTGGCATATAACGTCATTCCCCACATCGACGTATTCACTGACAACGACTATACGAAGGAGGAGATGAAGATGTACAACGAGACGCGCAAGATCATGCACTCGGATATCGAGGTGTCGGCCACGTGCGTACGCGTGCCCGTCATGCGCGCACACTCGGAGAGCATCTGGGTCGAGACCGAGCGTCCCGTCACCCCCGACGAGGCCCGCAAGGCATTTGCCGGGGCCGAAGGCGTTGTGCTGATGGACAACCCCGCAGAGAAGGTCTACCCGATGCCCCTCTTCATCGCAGGCAAGGATCCCGTATATGTGGGCCGCATACGCCGCGACCTGACATCGGCAAACGGTCTGGTCTTCTGGTGCGTCGCCGACCAGATCAAGAAAGGCGCCGCCCTCAACGCCGTGCAGATCGCCGAGTGGCTCATCCGCAACCGCAAGTAAACCGCACAACGCGTATATATATGAGAATGGACGGAAAGCTGTCGCTTTCCGTCCATTCTCTTTTCCGTCCGTTCCTGTTCTTTCTTTTCCGCGCGCCTGTTGCTCCGCTACCGTGCCGACATGACACCCTTGCGGGGCGAGGCGTCAAGACGTATGGCTATGAATACGAGTATGGTGAAGGCCACAAGCGACGAGCCGCCGTAGCTGAGGAACGGCAGCGGGATACCCATCACGGGGAAGATGCCGACCGTCATGCCGACGTTGACCATAACGTGGAACAGAAGTATGGCCGAGACGCAGTAGCTGTATATACGGCTGAAGGGCTCCTCCTGCCGCTCGCCCATACGCATAAGCCGCAGGATAAGCGCACATAACAGCCCCAGCACCACCATCGACCCGACGAAGCCCCACTCCTCACCTACGGTACAGAAGATGAAGTCGGTGTGCTTCTCGGGGACGAAGTTGTACTTTATCTGCGTGCCCTGCATGAATCCCTTGCCGAAGAGGCCGCCCGAGCCGATGGCGATCTTCGACTGGTTGACGTTGTAATCGGCGCCGTGGGGGTCGCTCACGATGCCGAGGAAGCTGAGGATACGTTCACGCTGGTGGGGCTGGAGGATCGTCTCGAAGATCATGTCGGCCGTAGGCACGAAGATCATCGACCCGACGAAGAGTGCCAGCGTCACGAAGATGGCCGAGATATTCTTGCGCAGGGCATATACCGCGGCCGCCACTACCGCTACTGCCATCACGATGACGGCGCAGACGTATGCACTGAGCGCCCCCTCCCAGAACAATACCGACACCAGATAGAGCAGAGCCGAGGCGAGCGTCACCGAGGCCAGAAATACGGCATGGGCGCGCCACGCGCCGATCATCATGGCATCCGAGACGGTGAATATTATCACCAGCAGCGCGAGCAGAAACAGCGGCGTGAAGAGGAACGAGAATATGAACAGCGCCGCCACCAGAATGATGGGTATGCAGATCCACTTGTTCAGCCCCTCGCGGTAGAGCACGAAGAGGAACGAACAGAGCACCACGCCCGAGCCGGTATCGTTCTGCAGGACGATGATGGCCAGCGGCAGCAGTATGACGAATGCCACGCGCAGCAGGTCGCCCGTGCGGCGTATCGAGAAGGAGTAGTTGCTCATCATGCGGGCCACGGCCAGCGCCGTGGCTATCTTGACGAACTCGACGGGCTGTACACGTACAGATCCGAACTCGAACCACGCCTTGGCGCCGTTGACCTCGCGGCCGAACAACAGCACCGCCACCAGAAGCACGATACCCGCGGCATAGGCATAGTAGGCATACATGTGGTAGTAGCGGGCATCGAGCAACAGGATCACGAGTGCCGCGCCGAACGCCGCGGCGATCCATACCGCCTGTTTCATGTAGAAGTGTTCGAGCGAGAAGAAGCCGCTGATCGTATCGTCGTACGAGGCCGACAGTATGCTCACCATACCCGCCGCGACAAGCAGCAGGTAGAGTATGACGGCCACGCGGTCGACACCCTCGAACAATGACATCTGACGGTTATTTCCTGTCCTCGGCATATATCGGGTAATAGATGTTATAGGCCTTCACCTGCTCGACCAGCTGCGGGCGGGTGATGGTGTCGGTAAGGTAATACTCCTCCAGCAGGCTGGCTATGGGCAACGCTATCGTGGCGCCGAAACCGCCGTTCTCGACATACACCGAGATGGCAATACGCGGGTTGTCCTTCGGCGCGAAGGAGAGGAACGTCGAGTGGTCACGGCCGTGCGGGTTCTGTGCCGTACCCGTCTTGCCGCAGACGTCGAGTCCCGGCAGGCAGGCACGCCACGAGGTGCCCGCACCCGGGACGTTCACTCCGCGCCACATACCTTCGACTATGGGTTCGAAATATCGCGGATCGACCTTCGTGTACTGCTTCTCGTAGAAGCGGCGGTCGATCGAATCCTGACCCTCGATCTGCTTGATGATATGGGGTATGTAGTAGTATCCGCGGTTTGCCACCGTCGCTGCAAGGTTGGCCATCTGCAGCGGCGTACAGCCCAACTCGCCCTGTCCGATCGAGAGCGACAGCACCGTCAGCGAACTCCACGAACCGCGGTAGCGCTTGTCGTAGAACTCCCTGTCGGGGACATATCCCGGGCCCTCGCCCAGAAAATCGGAATCGAGTTTGCGGCCGTAGCCGAAGCTGCGGACATAGTCGCCCCACACCTCAATGCCCTCCTTGACGCTGCCGTACTTGCGGTTGTCGATTATGTCGCGGAAGACATAGCAGAAATAGGCGTTGCACGACTGCGCCACGGCGTTGCGCAGGTCGAGCGGCGAGGCGTGCGAGTGGCATCCCTGATGCACGCGCCCCACACTGTAACCCTCATGACACGGATATTTCGTCTCAGGCGTCAGCACACCCTCCTGCATGCCGATAAGTCCCTGCACCAGCTTGAAGGTCGAGCCCGGCGGATATTTGGCCTTCACGGCGCGGTTGAACAGAGGCTGGCGCTTGTTGCGCAGCATGCGCATATAGTTGTTGCCGCGCTCGCGCCCCACCAGCTCGTCGGGATCATACGTCGGCGAGGAGGACATAACCAGAATCTCGCCCGTCGCGGGCTCGATGGCCACCACAGCCCCCACCTTGCCCGCCATGAGCTCCTCGGCAAACGCCTGAAGGCGTGCGTCGATAGTACACATCAGACGCTTGCCCGGCACGGGCAGCGAATCGAACGCCCCGTCCATATATGATCCCTTGATTGCGCCGTGGGTATCCACCTCGACGACCTTCACGCCGTCCTTGCCGCGCAGCTCCTTCTCGTAGGCGGCCTCCACACCCGTCATGCCCACATAGTCGCCCGCGCTGTATTCGGGATTGCGCTTGATATAATCCTCGTTAACCTCGCCGACATATCCCAGAAGGTTGCCGCCGATCTTGCGCGGATATTGGCGCACGGTGCGGTAGACGGTATAGAAGCCCGGGAAGTTGCACTCCTCGAAGCGCAGCTTCACCTCCTTCGGGACATAGTTCAGGACCAGCGTAGGCGCTCGCGGGCGCATACGGGCATTACGCAACACCGATTCGAGTTTCTTGCGTTCGATGCCCACAATGTTGCAGAAACGCGTCGTGTCGAAACCCTCGCGTCCGATATCGCGGTAGACCACCATCAGGTCGTAACACTCCTTGCTCTGTACCAGATATTCGCCGCGGCGGTCGACAACCTCACCGCGCGGAGCATACTGCACCTCGTACCGCAGCACGTTGCCCGCAGCCAGACGCTTGTATTTCGAGTCTATGAGCTGGATATAGCCTATGCGCAATGCCAGCACGGCAAAGATGCCGAGCACCACCGCCCGCAATATCCTGCGTCTTACATATACGTCATTGTCAGCCATAACATCCTTCCCCCTCCGGTCACTTGTTCAGAATCTTCTCGATGAAGAGCCGCACGAAATACCATGCCAGCAGGAACGTGGCCGCGCCGCTCACCGCCAGCCGCAGCAGTATGTGCGGCAGATGGCGCAACGATAACGTCTCCATGAAAAAGAATATTGCACAGTGCAGCATCACCATCACCCCGATGTACCACGCCAGACTCTTCGTCGTGATACGGTACAGAGCCGGCAGCGTATCGTCGGGGCCCACCGTGCGGCCGCAGGTGGCGTTTATGACCAGCGGGCGGAAGAATCCCACCGCCGTAGCAGCTATGACGTTCAGGCCGTCGGTACCCGTCATGGCATCCATAACAACACCCAGCAGCGCCGACGTCAACACAACCCATACGGGTTTGGTATCCACCGGCAGCAGTATGATGAAGACCGAATAGAGCAGCGGATGGAAATATACCCCCAGCGAGATGTTGTCCAGAACGAATATCTGCAACAACACCGCCACGACGAATACTCCCGCGTATGATATGATGTTCTTGAACATAAATTTTCCTTTACCGCTTTCTACTCTTCACGCCGCAGACAACTCTCTTACATGTACATGCCGCAGGTCACACTTCCCGCACTCTCCATTTCATTACTCTCCATCTCCGGCACTTTACTCTCTCTTCGGCCTATATTACTCACGTTACACCCCGTTACTCACCCTCTCCTACACATTACTCTCGCTCCCCTTCATTCCATCATCTGCCTCTGCCTTAATTTCTCCTTGGCCATGTTTGCGTAGCAGCATGCGATTCGTTTTTGCCCCGCGGCTTATACGGCTGCTACGGCTGCATCTCCATGCCTGCGCTCTGGCCCGATTCGGCCTCGCCCTCGAGGGTCGACATCTCGCCGAAATCCATATTCTCGATAAGGATGACATTACCCAGACGCGTCATGTCGGCCGCAAGGCGTATCTTCACATCGTAGGCCGTCTGGCTGTCGTTCAGCTCGAAGCTCTCCACATAGCCTATCTTCACGTCGGCGGGGAAGTAGTTCGATCGGTTTGATTTTTGCACCTTGGCCTTCACAG
>OODG01000051.1_pt1 | contig 65724 bp, 64 predicted proteins | sample 1671621 | NCBI WGS metagenome assembly OODG01 (sample SAMN06348175, study PRJEB24527) | human gut metagenome | biome: human gut; feature: ankylosing spondylitis patient; material: feces | host: Homo sapiens | place: China | collected 2015-10 | reverse complement strand
TCACCTCGGGGGAAAGCCCGTGGGAAGAGCCGATGACAAAGGCCATGTCCCCCGCGCCGCCTACTGCCTGCCGGGCGATGAGGTCGGCCAGGTCTTCGCTGCTGACCAGCTTGCCCTCCACGCAGAGGGCCGCAATGGCCGCGCCCTTGCGCACGCTGGCAAGGATGGCCTTGCCCTCCTTTTCCAGCGCTTTCTCAATGACCGCGGGGCCGGCGTTCTTCTCGCTGACGGTGACCTCCGGCAGCTCGATGATGCGAAACTCGCACAGGCCCTTGAGCTTCTGATACTCCGCCACGCCCTCGGCGCAATAGGCGGCGTTCAGCTTGCCCACACAGATAAGGTCGATCCTCTGCATCGTTCAAAACTCCATCCAGTCGCTGGGCTCCGCGCGCTTCTGGGCCTGCACCCGCACGCCGGGGCCGGGGGTCACGCCCGCCGCCACCAGCGCGCTGCGCACCGCGCCCAAGGCAAGGTCCGGGGTGTTGTTCTCCTTGCTCAGGTGGCACAGGGCAAACTTTTTGCAGCCCTGCTGCACCAGTTCCAGAATTTTTGCGGCGCACTCGTTGTTGTCCAGGTGGCCACGGGGCGACTCGATGCGCCGTTTTAAGTAATAGGGATAGCTGCCGTAGCGCAGGCTGTGCAGGTCGTAGTTGGCCTCCAGCGCCACCAGATCTGCCCCGGAAAGGGCGGTGTGCACCGGGTCGGTGAGGCAGCCCAGGTCGGTGGCGATGGCCATGACCGAGCCGTCCGGCGCGGTGATGCGAAAGCCGCAGCAGGGCACGTCGTGGCTGGTGGGAAAGGCGCTGACCAGAAAGCCGCCCACCGGCTCACAGCGGCCTTCGATGGCGATGAGCTCCGCCCCCGGCGGGGTGACGCCCAGGCCGTCCAGGTGGTCGAGGGTGGCGGCGCTGCCGTAGACCGGCACGCTGTAATGCTTCAAAAAGACGTTGAGGCCCGCGATGTGGTCGCTGTGCTCATGGGTCACCAGCAGGCCCTTCATGCCGCTCACCGAAAGGCCCAGCGCCTTGAGGGCGTTCAGGGTGACGCGGCAGCTTTTGCCCATGTCGATGAGGAGGTATTCGTCGCCGCAGCGCACCACCGAGCAGTTGCCGGAGGAGCCGGAATACAGAGATGTGAAGAATGCCATGGAAACCTCTCGTTTAGTAAGTATCAGAAAAGGGCTGTGGGCGCTTTGCCGCGCCACAGCCCCGATGATCTGTTTTTAGAGCGCCTGGGGCAGCACCGAAACGGGCTTTTCCACCCGGCGGATGTCGGCGCCGAGGCCCTGCAGTTTTTCCACCAGGTCCTCGTAGCCCCGCTCGATGTGGCTGATCTCGTCGATCTCGCTGGTGCCGTTGGCGGCCAGCGCGGCCATGACCAGCGCGGCGCCGGCCCGCAGGTCGGAAGCGCGCAGCGGCGCGGGCTGCAGCTCGGGCACGCCCTCGATCACCGCCACCTGGCCGTCCACCTGGATGTTCGCGCCCATGCGCACCAGTTCATCCACATAGCGGAAGCGGTTCTCCCAGATGCCCTCGGTGATGATGGAAGTGCCGCGGGCCAGGGTGAGCAGCACCGTCATCAGCGGCTGCATGTCGGTGGGGAAACCCGGATGAGGCATGGTCTTGATCTTCAGCGGCAGCAGATCGCCGGTGCGTACCACACGCACCGCATCGTCGTACTCTTCGATCTCCGCGCTTTCGCACTTTTTCTGCAAATCCAGAAACAGCTGGGCAAACTGCTGGCGGTATTTCTTCTCCAAAGTGGGAAATTCCTCCTCCAGCAGACGCTCCAGGCCCTCCTCCCCGATGGTGGGCATCTGGATCACCACGAACCGGCTGGTCAGGGCCTCGTTCAGCTCCCGGGTCCCGGCATATCCATAGTTCATGGTGCCGATGAACCGCGCCGCCTCATCCACCTCCACCCGGTCATACCCGGGCACATCAATGGCCCGCCGGAAATCCAGCGTGGCGTGCAGCACCGCCAGCGCCTCGTTTTTGGCCATATTGATCTCGTCCAGAATGCCGACGCCCCCGTTTTTTGCGCACAGATACACCGGTCCCGGCCGGAAGGTAACCTGTCCCCCCACGAAGGTGTCCATGCCGATGAGGCTGGCGGCGTCCATGTTCACATGGAACGACACGTCCCAGGCCGGGCGGCCGAAGGCCATGGCCAGGTTCTCCGCCAGCACGTTCTTGCCGGTGGCCTTGCTGCCTGCCAAAAGCAGATTCTCGCCGCACAGCAGGGCCGCAGCCGCCGCCTCCCACACGTCCTTTCCGTAATAGTGATACCGGGGCCGGGGCACCCGCCCCGCCAGCTCCGGCGCCGCCGGATACTTCTCCCGGTATTCCCGGATCCCCTGAATGATCCCCTTGTCGATCTGTTCCTTCTCCAAAAACTCCAGCATAGTACCTCAAACCCCTTTCCTTCGGGTATTTTTTCTCGCCGGTATTATACACCCCTCCGGTAGGGAATGCAATCCGCCCGCCTGCTAAGATTCCGTATAGTCTTTTTCCCTCTTGCCAAATCCGGTCCGTTCCGGTATAATATATTTGTGAAAAATTATATTCCGGAAAGGAGACGCCGCCATGTTTCTGATCGGCGATAAGGTGGTCCACCCCATGCACGGGGCCGGCATCATCGAGCGCATCACCCACGAGCGCCTGGGCAGCCGGGTCAGCAGCTACTATGTGTTCCGCATGCCCGCCGGGGGGCTGGTGCTGAAGATCCCCATCGACGCCTGCTGTCAGATCGGCCTGCGGTGTCTGTCCACGGCGGAGCACATCTGCCAGGTGCTCTCCGCCATCCCCACGCTGGAGGTGCAGATGTCCTCCAACTGGAACCAGCGCTACCGGGACAATCTGGCCCGGCTGAAAAGCGGCGACCTGCTGGAGGTGGCCTGGGTCATCAAGGGCCTCATGTGGCGGGACCACCGCCGGGGCCTGTCCAACGGCGAGCGCAAAATGCTCCACAGCGCGAAGCAGATCCTCATCTCCGAGGTGGTGCTGGTGGAGGGAACGGACGATTACCCCGCTGTGGAGCAGCGGATCAACGAAGCCATGATGCTGGGAGCGTAACTATGGGAAAATTGTTTGATAAAATCCGCCGGATCCAGGATAAGACCCGCCCCTTCTGCACGGCCATCATCCCCGCCGCCGGATCCTCCACCCGCATGGGCGGTCAGGACAAGCTGCTGACGGACCTGTGCGGCGCACCGGTGCTGATGCGCACCCTGTGCGCCATCGACCGGACCGAGCTGGTGGACGAGATCATCGTCGCCACCCGGGAGGAGCTGCTTCTCACCGTGGCGGACCTGTGCGGCCGCTGCGGCCTGCACAAGCCCGTCAAGGTGGTCCGCGGCGGCTCCACCCGGGCCCAGTCCGTCCTGGCCGCCGCCTTGGAGGCCAACCCCAAGGCGGGGCTTCTGGCCGTTCACGACGCCGCCCGTCCCCTGGTGGACCCGGCGGAGTTTGACGAGATCATCCGCCTGGCCTGCCGCACCAACGCCGCGGCCCCCGCCGTTCCGGTAACCGACACCATCAAGGCCGCGGACCCCACCGATGGCCGCGTCCTCTCCACGCCGGACCGCTCCACCCTTTTCGCCGTATACACCCCCCAGGTCATCGAGGCCAGCCTGCTGAAGGCCGCCCTCCAGTCCGCCATCGACGCCGGAGCCGAGATCACCGACGACTGCTCCGCCGTGGAGCGTCTGGGCAAGGAGGTCTACCTGGCCACGGGCAGCCGGGAGAACATTAAGATCACCACCCCCCTGGACCTGCTGATCGCCGAGGCCATCCTCCGGGGGCGGGACAGATGACGAATCTGCGCATGGGCCACGGCTACGATGTCCACCGGCTCACCGCCGGACGTCCTCTGATCCTGGGCGGCGTCCACGTCCCCTATGACCGGGGGCTGGACGGTCACTCCGACGCCGACGTGCTGACCCACGCGGTGATGGACGCGCTGCTGGGGGCCGCCGCCCTGGGAGACATCGGCCGCCTGTTTCCGGACAGCGACGATGCTTTCCTGAATATCTCCAGTCTGACCCTGCTGTCCCGGGTCCGGGACGCCCTGGCAGATGCCGGATACCGGGTGGTGAACATCGACGCCACCCTCATCGCCCAGGCCCCTAAGGTCGGCCCCTACCGCCGGCAGATGCAGGAGAACCTGGCCGCCGCCCTGGACATCGGCCCCAGCTGCGTCAACGTCAAGGCCACCACCGAGGAGCACCTGGGCTTCACCGGCAACGGCTCCGGCATGTCCGCCCACGCTGTAGCCCTGATTGAACACATATAACCAACAACCGGGTACGGCGTGCCGTACCCGGTTGTTTCATGCTTATTCCGCTTTTTGCAGCATCCCGTCCACCAGCTGCTGGGCCCGGACGCGGGTTTGTTCCTCGTCCATACCCAGCACACGGCCGTGCTCCACCACCACCCGGCCGTTGACCATCACCAGCTCCGCCGGGCGGGCATAGCCAACGGTTCCCAGCATACAGGCGGGGTCCAGCTTGGCCCCGGCCAGCTCCAGCAGGTCCACGTCCAGCAGAAACAGGTCCGCAGCCTTTCCCACCTCCAGGCTGCCGATCTCGTCCTGGCGGCCCAGAAGCCGTGCGCTGCCCATGGTGGCCATTTTCAGCAGGTCATACCCGGTGGGGGCCTTGGCGCTGTAGGTCAGCCGGTGCAGCAGGTACGCCGCCCGGATCTCCGCCAGCAGGTTGGAGCAGTCGTTGGACGCCGAACCGTCCACGGCCAGTCCCACCGGCATTCCCAGTGCCAGCATATCCGGCACCCGGCACACGCCGGAGGCCAGCTTCATGTTGGACACCGGGCAATGGGCCACGCCTGTCCCCGTTTGGGCCAGCAGGCGCAGCTCCTGATCATTGAAGTGGATGCCGTGGGCGTACCACACGTCCTCTCCCAGCCAGCCGCAGCTCTCCATATACGCCAGGGGCCGCATACCCACGGCCTCCAGGGTGAACCGCTCCTCGTCCTTGGTCTCGCACAGATGGGTGTGCAGCCGCACCCCCATGGACCGGGCCAGGACCGCCGACTGCTTCAGCAGGTCCGTGGTCACGCTGAAGGGCGAGCACGGGGCCAGGGCCACCTGGTGCATGGAAAACCGGGATGTATCGTGGAATTTCTCCACCAATCTCTGGCTGTCCCGCAGGATGGTGTCCACATCCTGCACCAGATCGTCCGGCGGCAGACCGCCGTCGCTTTTGCCCCGGGACATACTGCCCCGGGTGGCGTGGAACCGGACCCCCAGCAGGTCCGCCGCCCGGAACTGCTGGTCGATGAAGTGCTCCGATCCCACCCTGGGGAACACATAGTGGTGGTCCATGCAGGTGGTGCAGCCGTATTTCAGCAGCTCGCCCAGCCCCACCAGGGAGCTGTAATAGATGCAGTCCTCGTCCAGGCCCCGCCAGATTTCGTACAGGGTCCGCAGCCACGGAAACAGCTCCATTTTCTGCACCTTCGGCAGGTTCCGTGTGAAGGTCTGGTACAGATGGTGGTGGGTGTTCACCAGACCGGGGTACACAAAGCAGTGGGAGGCGTCGATGACGCGGTCCGCCGGACGCTCCTCCGGCCCGATGTATCGGATCACGTTGTCCTGCACCAGGATGTTTTCGCCCCGCAGCACCCGGTCCTCCCGGTCCACGGTGACGATGGCCTGGGCATTGCGGATGAGAGTGGTCGCCATAGGTCACGCTCCTTTTCTGTAAAAACCCGTTAAAGCGCAGGGTGCGCATCGCGCACCCTGCAAGACTGTCAAAAGAGGGGGGACTTTCACCATCGGAAAGGAAGATAGTTACGAAAGAAACCCATCAGGGGTGTCTTTCGTTTGCAATCACTTGTTTTTCAGAATTTTTTGAAGTTCTGAAAAACCGCCCCCAGCTTGTCAAAAATGCTTTTTGACAAGCTGGGGGTGCGCGGTGCGCACCCCCATTGGTTCCGGATGATTTACCGATAGATCTCGCCCACGGTGGGGTTGCCGGCGGCCTGCGCCTCGTCGGTGTCGATGTGCATGGTGGTGGCGCCGCCCACGTTGACGCGGACCACCACGTCGTCGAAGATCAGCTTGCGGCCCTCGCCGCCGCAGGCCACCTTGATGATCTCCTTGTCCTTGACGCCCATCTTCTCGGCGTCCTCCTGGCGGACATGCAGATGCCGCTTGGCGATGATGACGCCCTGGCTCAGCTCCACCTCGCCCTTGGGCCCGATGAGCTTACATGCGCCGGAGCCCTCCACATGGCCGCTCTCCCGGACGGGCGCGTCGATGCCCAGGGTGCGGGCGTCGGTGGCGGAGACCTCCACCTGGTCGGCCTTACGCACAGGCCCCAGAATGGACACGTTGGCCATCTCCTTCTTGGGCCCCACGATGGTCAGCCGCTCGTTGCAGGCGTACTGGCCGGGATAGGACAGGGGCTTGCGAACGGTCAGCTGATAGCCCTCGCCGAACAGCTTCTCCACCGTCTCCTGGGTCAGGTGGATATGGCGGGCAGACGTTTCGATCATGAAAGACATTTTTTGTTCCTCCTATGTATGCGTATAGATATCGAATCCGTGCCGCAGCACGATTTCCACGAAAATGCACCGGCAGTTGTTCCCCCGCCGGTATTTTCAGATTATTTTACCACATTCCGGACTTCCATGCAAGGGAGTTATTCCATTTCCGGCGGCTTCGGCCAACAATTCTTCCTCCGGCGGCACATGGCCCGCCAGGGCGGCGTTTTTCAGCCGCCGGTCGCCGGATACCTCCCGCAGCACCCGAAGCCCCCGGGGCGCGGTGAAGCTCTGGTCCTCCCGCTGCAGCTCCACCTCCATCACCGCCAGCCGCCGCCAGAAGGGATACACGTCGATCTCGAACACCAGCCCGCCCTCCGGCAGGCAATAGCGCACCTTGTGGATGGTCACCCGCGCCGGGTCCCGCTGTGCCAGCAGGGCCTCATATTCCCGGGCGTCGATCTCCCGCTCCCGCTCCACGCAGGTGCGGTCCGTCAGGCGCTGCTTTTCGGTGTGGAAAAACTGCTCCGTTTCCCCCACCCGGCGGCGGACCCGGGCGCTGACGCCGGGCCGGGACAGCAGATAGGTCTGCCACATCTCCCACCGCACCGGGCACCGGTCCAGCAGGGTCTGGTCCGGCATTTCGATCAGGAATTTCCGCTCGATCTCCAATGGCTCCGTCACAGCTTCTCAAACTCCTCTCGTGTCAGCAGCAGATTCAGGGCCTCCAGCAGGCCGTTGGCCGTCAGGTGCTCCGGCAGACCCAGGTCCCGCAGCACCTGCTGCCGCCGGGCGGCGGATTTCGGTCCCACCAGGCCCTTGTCCATCATGTCCGCCTTGGTCAGGTCCCCGCCGGGGGCCGGGGCGTCCTCCCCCTCCAGGGTGGCGCCGCAGCGCCGCAGGGCCTCCAGCAGCACCTCCGGCCGCATACCCTCCACCCCTAACTTGCCCTCCTTGCCGGGATGGCGCTTGCGCCGCTCCTTCCCGGCAATATCCGGGACATAGGCCTGCTTTACCTGCTGCCGGGGAATGGCGCCCTTGAGATAGTTCCGGATCACAAAGCCCGCCCCGTCCGGGTCCGTCAGCAGGATCAGCCCCCGCTTTTCCGCCAGCCGCCGCAAAAACGCCAGCTTCTCCCGGTCGTTGAACACGGAGAACCCGCCGGTCTCCACCACCGTGGCGTCCACCACCTGCAAAAGGGCGTTGCGGTCATACCGCCCCTCCACCACGATGACCTCTTTTACCCGGGGCTTCATCTGCGCCCCGCCAATTCCATCAGAAACAGCTTCAATTCGTCCTCCTTCTGCTTATCCGCCATACTCATGCTCTTCATCCGCCGGTCCAGCTGCTGGCACCGCAGCACCGCCGTCCGGCACCACTCGTGGTCCACCTTTCTGGCCGCCTGCATCAGCAGCTTGGCCGGGTAATCGCTGCTCATGTTCCACAGCTGCTTCAGCCAGAGCCGGTCCTTGCCGCCGTCCAGGGCCATTCGGGCGGTATACAGCCGCCGCAGCTCCTTGCCCACCGCCGCCAGGATCACAATGGGCTCCGTCTGCATCCGCAGCAGATCCCCCAGCACCCGGGCCGCGTCGTCGTATTTTCCGGCGGTGATGCTGTTGGTCATGTCGAACACCTGGGCGTCCAGAATGGGGTCTGCCACGGCGTTGATGTCCGCCACGGTGATGCGCTCCCCCTTGGCATAGGCAGCGATCTTCCCGATCTCCGGCACCAGGTCCGTCATCAGCGTGCCGCAGGTGAACAGCAGATGGTCCGCCGTGGCCGTGTCGATGTCGTGGCCCTCCGCCGCGAACCGCCGCTTCATCCACCGCAGCAGCTGATCCCGCTCCTGCTGGCAGAACTCCACCTCCTGCGCGTGGTCCCCGATGGCGGCGCACAGCTTCTTCATTTTGCCGTCCCGTTTATAGGGCAACACGTCGTATACAAACACCAACGTTCCGTATTCCGGGAAATCCCCCAGCAGATTGATCAGCAGCCCCCGCTGCCCCTCGTCCAGCCGGAACAGGTCCATATCCGTCACCACCGTCAGGGTGTGCTGGGCCATCATGGGCATGGCCTCCACCACCTCCGTCAGGTCCTGGACGGTCAGTCCCTTTCCGGAAAGCCGGTGATAGTTGAACTCCTCAAAGCCCTCCGGCACCAGCAGGGCCTTCAGCTCCTCCAGATACCGGTCCCGCAGATACGTCTCCTCTCCGTAGAAGATGTACACGTTCTCCGGGCTGCCGCTTTTGATATCCGCCCGCAGCTTTTCCAAGGCTGCGCCGCTTTTTTTCATAGCCTTTGCCGCCATTTACGTTCCTCCGTTCACTGTGACCAGGACGTTCCCCTGCCGGTCGGTGCGATACACGGTGGCCCCGTTCCGGGACAGCCGGTCCATAGCCTCCTGGGTGGGGTGGCCGTAGCTGTTGTCTCCCACGCTGATGATAGCCGTTTCCGGCCGCACCTGCTGCAAAAATGCGTCGGTGCTGCTGTACCGGGAGCCGTGGTGCCCCACCACCAGCACCTCGATATCCGGCAGGTCGAACCGCTCCACCAGCTTCTTTTCCGTGTTTCCGGCCATGTCGCCGGTGATCAGGGCGTCGAAATCTCCCGCCGAGCACAGGAAGGTCAGCCCCTGCTCGTTCAGATCCCCGGCTCCCACCGGGGGATAGATGGTCAGCATGGCCTGGCCCATGGGGAACTGATAGGTGTCCGTCACCATAGTCACGGGGATGTCCAGCTCCCGGGCCAGGGCCAGCAGCCGGTCCCGGACGCCGTATTCATCCTGGATCTCCGGCAGCAGCAGACGTTCCACCGGCATCCGGGCCAGCAGCTCCTCCAGTCCGTTGGTGTGGTCCGCGTGATAGTGGGTCACCGCCACCGCCGACAGGCGGTGGATGCCCATACTCTCCAGCTGGTCCGCCGCCCGGGCCCCGGCGCTGATATAGCTGTTGCTGGATCCGCAGTCCACCAGCACCGCCTTCTCCCGGGTATACAGGGCCACGCTTTCCCCCTGGCCCACGTCCAGGGCCATCACGGACAGGTCCCCATATTGGTGCAGTCCGGTGTTCAGGCCCACCGCCAGCGCCAGCGTCGCCGCCGCCAGGACTCCGGCCACGGCGTACTTCCGCCGCCGGTCCCGGGTCAGCAGGCACCCGCCGAACATGGCGTATACATACAGCAGCCAGTATTTCAGAAAGCCGTTGGAAAAATACACCGCGTGCCCCGGAGCCGAGGCTAGCACCCCGGCGACCCACAGCACATACCGCACCAGGCCGAAGCACACCCAGCCCAGCACCCGGGCCGCCGGCAGCCATACAAAGCCCACCAGCACCGTCACAAAGCCCGCCATGAAGTTCCATCCCGCCGCCGGAACGGCCAGCAGGTTGCTGATGGGGGCGGTAAGGGTCAGGATGTTGAAGTAGATGGCCGTCAGTGGGATGGTGAAAACCAAGGCCGAGACGGAGGCCGACACGTTGGCGCACAGGAAGTTCACCGCCCATCGGACGGCCCGGCTTGTCCCGGTGTAGAACCGGGACAGATTCCGGTACAGCTTCGGCGACAGCCACACCAGTCCCAGGGTGGCCGCAAAACTCAGCTGCAGGCTGATGCTTCCGGCGGCGAAGGGGTTGGCCAGCAAAATCACCAGCAGCGCCGCTCCCAGGCTGGTAAGGCCGTCGCTGTCCCGCTTGAACAGGGGCGCCGCCAGCACGAAGGCCTGCATGATGCACGCCCGCACCACCGACGGCGACAGGCCCACCACCAGCATATAAAACGCCAGCACTGCCATGGATACCCCGGCGGACAGCCGCCGCCTGCTGCCCAGCAGCAGGCCCAGCAGGCTCACCAGAAACGCGCAGTGCAGGCCGGACACGGCGAACAGGTGGGAAAGTCCTGCCTGGGACATGGCCGTCTCGTCCGCCACGGACAGGCCGCCCCGGTCTCCGGTCAGCTCCGCCGTGACGAAGGCGGCGGTGGTCTCATCGTCCCAGATGGCGGCGATCTTTTCCCGCAGGGCCCGGGCCGTCCGCTGGGGCAGCCATCGCAGGCTCCCGGCACTGCCCGTCTCCTCCGTCACGTCCCCCTGGACATACAGCAGGGCGAACACGCCCCGGGAGGTGAAGGTGGTCACGTCGTTTTCGTGGATGCGCCCGGCATCCTGCCAGCGGGCGTAGCCGGTGATCCGCTGTCCCGGCTCCAATCGGGACAGCTCCTGGCCGCCGTAGCAGACCGCCTTGACGCCCCGGAGCCCCTCCGGATACACCGTCACCCGGCCGCCCTGCTCAGTCAGCTGGCCGAAGTCTGCCGCGACGGCGGAAAATTCCGCCTCCCGGCCGCAGCGCTCCAGCACCGGCTGCTGCACCAGGGCCTGATACCCGCCGAAATACAGCAGTCCCCCGCAGAGGGAGAACAGAATCACCGCCGCCCGCAGCCGCAGCTTGTCCGGCAGACGGCGGCGCAGCAGCACCGCCGCCAGGCCCATTGCTCCGCAGACGATTGCCGCCCACCAGGTCCACCCGGACCAGGGCAGCAGCACCGCCGCGAAAACGGCGGCGGCAAAGGACAGCGATATGGCGGCCAGCGTCCGCATGACGATTCCCTCCTCTGCAAAAATTTCTATCCGCATTATACCAGATTCCCTGTTCCGGAACAACCCCGCCGCCGCGCTTTGCGATTTTTTCCCGGACTTGTGCATGATTCCGCCGGTTCCGGCCAAACTATCCCTGTACCGCAGGTACAGAAGGAGGTGTCCGTCATGGACAAGTACCAGAACCAGAACCAGAATCAGAATCAGAACCAGAACCAGAACAACAACCAGAATCAGAATCAGAACACCCGTCAGAACCGCAATTCCAAGCAGAATCAGAACCAGAACAGCAATCAGAACCAGAACCAGAACCAGCGCTGACCCCCGCGACGTACAAAAAACGGCCCCCGGTACGACACCGGGGGCCGTTTGTCAGCGATTCAGTTCCGACACAGGCCGGTTCGGAGGGAAGCTTACTCCTCGTCCTCGGCGGGCTCGTCGTTCAGCAGAGCGCGGATGGACAGGGAGATCTTCTGCTTCTCCTCGTCCACGGCGGTGATCTTGGCGTCCACCATCTGGCCCTCGGACAGAACGTCACCGGGCTTCTCGATGCGGCGGTCCGCGATCTGGGAGATGTGGATCAGACCATCCACGCCGGGCACGACCTCGGCAAAGGCGCCGAAGGTCATCAGCTTCACGATGCGGACGTTGGCCACATCGCCCACCTTATAGCTGTTCATGAAGGTGTCCCAGGGGTTGCAGGAGTGATCCTTGACGCCCAGGGAGATCTTGTGCTTCTCGGGATCGAAGGAGATGACGTACACATCCAGGGTGTCGCCCACGGAAACCACCTCGGCGGGGTTCTTGATGCGGGACCAGGACAGCTCGGAGATATGTACCATACCGTCCACGCCGCCGATGTCCACAAACACGCCGTAGCTGGTCATGGACTTCACGGTGCCGGTGTAGTGCTTGCCGACCTCGATGCTCTCCCAGATGGCAGCCTGGGCGGCCTGACGGGCCTCGTACTGCACGGCACGGATGGAACCCACCACCCGGCGGCGGGCACGGTTGACCTCGGTGATCCGCAGGGACACGGTCTGGCCGATCATCTCGGACAGGTCCGCGCCGCGGGGCTGGCCGCTCTGGGAAGCGGGAACGAACACGCGCACGCCCTTGACGTTGACGACGATGCCGCCCTTGTTCTCCTCGGTAACCTTGCCCTCCAGGGTGGTCTTGTTCTCGCGGGCCTCCTCGATGTCCTCCCAGACCTTCACGGCGTCCAGGCGCTTCTTGGACAGCATGGCATAGCCCTCCACGTCGTTGACGCGGATGATGTAGGTCTCGATCTCGTCGCCGACCTTCACCACGTCCTCGGGCTTCACGTTGGGATCAGCGGACAGCTCGTCCACGGCAATGTAGCCGGCCTGCTTGCAGCCCAGGTCCACCTGAACCTCGGTGGGACCAACAGCCGTCACGATACCGGTTACCTTCTCTCCTGTATTTAAAGTCTTGAAAGATTTGTCCAGCAGCTCCTCGAAGCTCTCTTCCTTGATTTCGTTGTTCTTGATTTCTTCGCTCATCGTTGTATATACCTCCTTAATGATGCCCGCCGGTGTGGACGCGCCGGCCGTAAGTCCCGCCAATGAACATCCAATAAAAAGGTCCGGTGTAAGCTCCTCCGCCCCCTCGATCTGGTACACTCTGGGGCACAGCTCACGGCAAATCTCTGTCAAATGTTTGGTGTTGGCACTTTTACGATCTCCGACCACGACCATGACGTCCACCCGGGAGGCAATCTCCGCCGCCTCGGACTGACGTCTATGCGTAGCATCACATATTGTATCAAATAATTCCGCGTTTGTACACAGTTTTTTTAGAATTTTTTTTGAACTTTCCCAGATGCTCCGGACGCAGGTGGTCTGGGCCACCGCCGTCAGGGGCAGGTCCCGGCGGGCCGGGTCCTCCAGCAGCCACCGCTCCAGCTCCTCCGGCCCCGGAAACACCAGGGTCCCGTCCCACCAGCTGGCCGCGCCCATGACCTCCGGGTGATGGGGCTCGCCGATGACCAGGGGCATGCGCCCGGCCTGACCGGCCCGGGACACGATATGCTGGATGTGCAGAACGTTGGGACAGGTAGCGTTGACGCACCGGGCCCCCATGGCCTCCAGCCGCTCCAGCACCTGCCGGGTCTCCCCGTGGGAGCGGATGATCACCGTGTCCCCGGGGCGGACCGCATCCGGAGAATCCACCTGACGGGCCCCCAGCCGTTCCAGCCGGGCCACCACGTTGGCGTTGTGGATGATGCTGCCCAGCATGACGCAGCTGCCGCTCTCCTGAGCGGTTTTCTCCGCCAGCTCCACGGCCCGGCGGACGCCGTAGCAGAAACCGGCGCTTCTCGCCTGGATCACCGGCATACGATCCCTCCCAATGCATAGGCCCGCCGCATGATCTCGTCGGCGTTGGCCTGGTATTCCTCCGCCGTGCCCTTGCGCCCGGTGTACACCGGGGTATAGGGCCGGCCGATGATGATGTGCACCCGATGGAACAGGCGCTTTTTCGTGTCGATGAACATGGGCACCATGTCCACCCCGGAGCGAATGGCCATCATGGCCGCGCCGCCCTTGACCTCCGCATGGCCCGGGTCCTTCACCCGGGTGCCCTCCGGGAAGATCAGCAGGTTCCAGCCCTGCTTCAGGCTCTGGATGGCGGTTTTCACCGCCTGGATATCCGAGTTGCCCCGGTCCACGGCAAACACGCCGATGGCCTTGAGAATGCTGCCCAGGATGGGAATCCGCAGCAGCTGCTTTTTGGCCATGATCCGCAGGGGATAACCCGTCCATATGGCTGCCACGAACAAAATGGGATCCCAGGCGCTGCTGTGGTTGGCGCAGAGCATCACCGGCCGGTCCTCCGGCAGATTTTCCGTCCCCTCCAGGGAAATGGGGAACAGGAACCGCACCAGCGGCCCCAGGATTTTCTGAATCCGGACAAAATGCGGATTTTTCACAGCTTTGCCCGCCTCCTTATGGTCTCCAGCAGCAGGCGCAGACTCTCCTCAAAGGTCAGGGCGCCGGTGTCCAGCTCCACGGCATCCTCCGCCCGGCGCAGCGGGGCGATGGACCGGTGGGTGTCGGCATAGTCCCGGTCCACGATCTCCCGGAGCACCTGGTCATAGGGCTGGGAAGTGCCGCGCTGCTCCAGCTCCCGGAAGCGGCGCATGGCCCGCACCTCCGGCGCGGCGGTGAGGAAAATCTTCACCGTGGCATCCGGCAGCACCACCGTGCCGATGTCCCGGCCGTCCATGATGACGCTGTGACGCCGGGCCTGCTCCCGCTGCAGCTCCAGCAGGAAGTCCCGCACCGCCGGAATGGCGGAGACGATGGAGGCGTACCGGGACATCTCCGGCAGGCGGATCTGATCCGTCACGTCCTCCCCGGCCAGCATCATCCGCTGCAGGCCCGCCTGGTCATAGCGCATTTCCAGCTGCATATCCGGCAGCACCGCCGCCACGGCTCCGGCGTCCGACGGGTCGATCCCCCGGCGGTACACCCCGTATCCGATGGTGCGGTAAATGGCCCCGGTGTCCACATAACAGATGCCCAGCGCCGCTGCCGCCGCCTTGGCCAGGGTGCTCTTTCCGGCCCCGGAGGGGCCGTCTATGGCTACGGAATATTTTTCGGCCATGCTCATTCTCCTTCCGCCACGGCGGCGCTTGTCCCCGCCAGATGCCCGGTGGACCAGGCGATCTGCAGGTTGAAGCCGCCGGTATAGGCGTCAACATCCAGTATTTCCCCGGCAAAATAAAGCCCCGGGGTCAGCTTTGATTCCATGGTAGACGGCTGCACCTGGTTCACCTTCACGCCGCCGGAGGTGACGATAGCTTCCGCCACCGGTCTCGGTCCGGTAACGGACACAGTGAAGCCCTTCAGCATCTCCTCCAGTGCCCGGCGCTGGGCCTTCGTCACGGAGTTGGCCTTCAGCCCCGCCGGGATCTCCAGCCGCTCCAGTATCACCGGCACCATGCTGTGGGGTACCAGGCCAGCCAGTATCTTCTCGAAGTCCCGGTTGGGATTCTCCCCCAGGTCCCGCAGGATGCGGGCCTCCAGCTTTTCCCGGTCCAGCGCCGGCTTCAGGTCGATGGACAGACGGTACTGCTCCCGGTCCCAGTGCCGCAGGTGGGCGCTGGCGGACAGCACCAGAGGTCCCGACACGCCGAAATGGGTGAACAGCAGCTCGCCGAAATCCCGGAACTGCACCTTATTCTTCCCGTTCAGGGCCGTCAGCTCCACATTTTTCAGGGCCAGGCCCTGCATCCGGCGACAGGCATCGTCCCCGCTGACCAGAGGCACCAGGGAGCCGCAGGGCGGCACGATCCCGTGGCCCAGGGCCGCCGCCATGCGGTATCCGTCGCCGGTGGAGCCGGTGCCGGGATAGCTGACGCCGCCGGTAGCCAGGATCACCGCCTCCGCCGGGTAGGTTCCCTGCTGTCCGGTGACGCCGCAGACCCGGCCCCCGTCCGTGTCCACGGATACGGCCCGGTCCCGGACCCACTTCACACCCAGCCTTTCGCACCGGCGGCGCAGGGCCCCGGAAACGTCGAAGGCGCAGTCCGACTGGGGAAACACCCGGTTGCCCCGCTCGGTTTTCAGGGGGACGCCCAGCTTCTCAAAAAAGGCCATGGCGTCCCGGCTGTCGAACCGGGCGAAGGCCCCGTACAGAAACCGCCCGTTCCGGGGGATGTTCTGCAGAAGCTCCTCCCGGGAGCAGTTGTTGGTCACGTTGCACCGGCCCTTGCCGGTGATGTTCAGTTTTTTGCCCAGACGGTCGTTGGGCTCCAGCAGCGTCACCTGTCCGCCGCCCTCGGCGGCGGCGATAGCCGCCATCAGTCCGGCGGCTCCTCCGCCCACCACCGCGATACGCTTATGATTCATCTTCCGTTTTCCCGAATATGTTGTATTTGGACCAGACATTCTCCAGCTGGGAGAAGGTGCCGGATACTTCCTCGTTTTTCTGCCGCCCCACCGCCACGATCAGTGCGTTCAGCAGGCTCAGGGGAGCAGCCATGGAGTCCACAAAGGAGATCATGTCGCTGCGCACCAGCAGCGATACCGTGGCCATCCGGTAAAGGGGCGACATCTGCCCGTCGGTGATGGCCACCACGTCGGCGCCCCGGTCCCGGGCATACTCCACGGCGTGGATGGCCATCTGGGAGTACCGGGGGAAGCTGATGCCCACCAGCACGTCCCCGGGGCCGATCTGGCTGAGCTGCTCGAAGATCTCGCCGGCGGCGGCATTCTGCACCAGGGTGACGTTCTTGAACATCAGGTGCAGATAAAAGTTCAGATACCCCGCCAGAAATGCCGACGACCGCACACCCATCAGATAGATATGGCTGGCCGTCAGCAACCGGTCCACCACCTGGTCAAAGGCGGCCCGGTCCACGCTTTCGATGGCGGTGTGGATGCTGTTCATGTCCCGCTGCATCACGCCGGTGAGCACATCCTGCTCCTGCATCTGATCCCGGGACACCTGGATGCGCTGCAGGGACGTGAGCTTGCCCCGGACCAGCTCCTGCAGGGCCCGCTGCATATTGGGGTACCCGTCGTACCCCAGCTGGGAGGCGAACCGCACCACCGTGGACTCGCTGACCTGGGCCTTGCGCCCCAGGTGCCCGGCGGTCATAAACGCCGCCTTGTCATAATTCATCAGAATATAGTCGGCAATGCGCTTCTGCCCCCGGGAAAAGCTGTCCGTCCGGCTTCGTATGGTCTGGAGCACGTTTTTGCTCACGACTTCTCGCTTCCTTCCAAATCGCGCAGCTCCTGCTGCGTCAGATACCGCCACTGCCCCACTGGTAGGTCCCCCAGCGTCAGCGTGTGCTCCCGCACCCGCTGCAAGCGCCGCACCGCCAGTCCCGCCTGGCGGCACATCCGGCGGATCTGGCGGTTTTTTCCCTCATGGATGGTGACGGACAGGGCGGCCTTGCTGCCGTCCCGCCATAGTTCCCGGACCCGGGCCGGGCGGATGCGCTCCCCCTCCAGGTCCCGGATGGCGGCCAGCCGCTGGGCGGCCCCCTCCACCGGGCCCGTCACCGTGACCCGGTATTCCTTCTCGATCTGGTGGCTGGGGTGCAGCAGCCGCTGCATCCAGGCCCCGTCGTTGGTCATCAGCAGCAGGCCCTCGGAGTCCATGTCCAGCCGCCCCACAGGGTACACCCGCGCGCCGCAGCCGGACACCAGCTCCGCCGCCGTCCGCCGCCCCCGCTCATCGGACAGGGTGGTGACATAGCCCCGGGGCTTGTTCAGCATCAGGTACACCCGGCGGGTGTCCCGCCGCAGGGGCTGGCCGTCCACCGTGACGATGTCCGACTCCGGGTCCGCCTGGTCTCCCAGGGCGGCGGACTGTCCGTTGACCCGGACCCGGCCCTGCCGCAGCAGCTCCTCCGCCGCCCGGCGGGAGCATATCCCGGCAGCCGCTATGATCTTTTGCAGTCGCTCCTTCACGGCGTATCCTCCCGGCGGTGGTCCGCCGTCTCCTGCCCGGCGGGTTGGGCAAAGCCCCAGTCATACAGGGCGGCATGATCCGCCCAGTCGTTGCCGTCCTGCAGGGTGACAGCCACCAGCCGCCGGCCGTCCCGTTCAGCAGCGCTGACCAGGGTCCGTCCCGCGGCTCTGGTGTAGCCGGTCTTCATGCCGATGCACCCGGGCACCGCCCGCAGAAGCCGGTTATGATTGGTCATGGTGCGCCCGCCGATGGTGACGCTCCGGGTGGAGCACAGGCGCACAAAGGTATGGTTCCCGGCGGCATAGGCCGCCAGACGGGCCATGTCCCGGGCGGTGGAATAGTGGGCCTGGCCGTCCAGACCGCTGGGATTTTCAAAGGAGGTGTCCTCCATCCCCAGCTCCCCTGCCAGGCCGTTCATCCGCCGGACAAAGGATGCCGTCCCGCCGCAGCCGTCGGCCAGGGCCTCCGCCGCGTCGTTGCCGGAGCACAGCAGCAGGCCGTACAGCAGCTCCTCCACCGTCACCCGCTCTCCGGGCTTGAGGTACATGGAGGAGCCCTCTGTCATGTGTTCCTGCTTTACAGTGATGACGTCCGTAGGCGAGGCGCGTTCCAGCGCCACCAGGGCCGTCATGATCTTGGTGGTGCTGGCGATGAGCATCCGCCGGCCGCCGTTGTGGTCAAACAGCACCTGCCCGGTGTCCGCGTCCATCAGCACGGCGGCAGAGGCGCTGGTGGACACGCCCCACACCCGCACCGGCGTCAGGCACCACCACAGCGCCAGCCCCACCAGCAGCCACGTCCGTTTTCTCAATGAGATCACCCCGAATCCATCCGTGATGACCCCATCTTATTCACTCAGAACGTCTCTTTTGCCGCTTTCTTCTTGTCGATGAAATTCTCCACCCGGTCCATGACCTGGGGCACCAGGTCGATGACCCGGTCCACGGTGCCCACGGCGGGCAGGGCCACGGGCATCACCCGGGTGACGCCGTCCTTCACCACCAGGAAAGCCACCGGCTCCACCTTGACACCGGCGGTGCTGGCGCCGCCGAATTTGGGGGCCTGCTTGCCGTAATCGCCGCCGCCGCAGCCGAAGCCGAAGCTCAGCCGGGATACGGGAATCAGGGTCACGCCATCGGGGGTCTGGATGGGCTCGCCGATGATGGTGTTGGAATCCACCATATCCCGGATCTTGCTCATGGATGCCTCCATCAGCTCCGTCAGGGAATTGTTCTTTCTCTCATTGTTTTCCATGGGTGTCATCCTTTCGTTTTTATATCAGGCGCTTTTTTCATCGTTGGTCACAGGTTCCTGGGGCTTTTCGGGATTTTCGGCCTTCTGGGCCTCCTCCCGGGGCTTTTTCTCCTTCTTCCACCGGAGCAGCCACTTCAGCACCGGGATGCCGAAGGCAAAGCCGATGGCAAACAGGTCCCGGATCTGGAAGGACAGGCCCACCTCCCCTTCCGCTTTGATTTCGGCGGCGGAATAGTCCACGTCCAGGTGGATGTAGGGATCGGGGATCCGCATCAGCTCCTCCAGCCGGGGCATAAAGGTCCACACCGCCGCGCTGATCCAGCCGTAGGTCTCGGCGGAGGCGGCAGGGTCCGGTTCCCCGCCCAGGACCAGCGACAGGCGCAGGGGGTCCACCCGCAGCCGCTGCCGGGTCTTTCGCAGGGCCCCTTTCAGGGACTTCCACAGATACGGCAGGGCCGACCGGATATCGCCGGGCGTCAGGCCCAGCTTCCGCTTCTCCCGGGGCGCTGCCTTCTGCTTTTCGGGTGGATTCTTTTTCTCCTTGTGCTTTTTCTGTTTTTTGGGCTTTTTCGGGGGACTCGGCACGATCTGTATCCGCACAGGCCCCGCCACGGCGGTGACCCGCAGCTCCTGCCCGAAGGCAATGCGCACCCCCACCCGCAGAAACAGCACCGCCACGATCAGTGCCAGCAGTATGCCCAGTATCCACAGTGCAACCATGTGGGGTCCCCCTTCTATTGCTTATTGTTCCGACTCCTGAACGGCGCCGTCGTCATCCAGCCGCAGCTGTCCGTCGGCCTCCAGGCCCGGGATCTCCGGCAGATCGTCCAGCGAGTTCAGATGAAATGCCCGCAGAAACGCCTTGGTGGTGCGGTACAGCCGGGGCCGTCCCGGCACCTGCAGCCGCCCGCACTCCTCGATCAGGTGCCGGTCCAGCAGCAGGCCCACGGTGTAGGCGCTGTCCACGCCGCGAATTTGGTCCACATAGGCCCGGGTGGTGGGCTGATAGTAGGCGATGATGGTCAGCACCTCCAGGGCCGGCTGGGACAGCTTCGCAGGCTTGCGGATCTCGAAGGCCCGGCGGATCAGGTCGGCGTACTCCGGAGCGGAGCACAGCTGCCAGGTATCCTCCATCCGCACCAGGCGCATACCCCGGCGCTCATAGCTGTAGTAGTCCGCCAGGCGGCGCAGCACCTGGTCCACGGTGTCCCGGTCCAGGTCCAGGGCCACGGCGATGCGGTCCGCCGCCACCGGTTCCCCGGAGGCGAACAGAATTCCCTCTACCGCGGCCTCTATTTCTTTCATTTCCATTGCTTCCATGTTTTATTCCTCGGTGTTTTCCGGGTCCTCCCGGCAGGTAACGGTGCAGTCGGCGGCGGGTCCGGCCAGCCGGATGATCCGGCTGCGGCACAGCTCCAGCACCGCCATAAACGTGGCCACCAGCTCGCTGCGGCTGCGGCTGCCCCGGAACAGCAGCAGAAACCGGGTGATGCCGCCCTCCTTCAGCCGCCGGACGATCTCCTTGGCCTTCTGCTCCACGGAATAGGGCTCCCGCCGGACGATCTCGTCAAAGGCCCGCAGAGGCGGCGTTTCCGCCTGGCCCCGGCGGTCGGTGACCTCCTGCATGGCGATGACCAGGTCGGCGGGCTGCTGGTCGTATTCATATACCTTGCCCCGCTCCATAGGCTCGGGGTCCCGGGTCAGGATGCTGCGGCCAAACTCGCCCATGGGGCCCAGCAGCTCCGCCAGGCGGCGCACCCGGGCATAGGCCTCGCCCCGCTGGCGCTCCGCCAGGGACTGGATCAGGGCGTCCATCTCGTTTTTTGCCTCCTCGTCCTCCAGGGACAGGAGCATCCGGGTCTTGATATACATCAGGTGGGCGGCCATGGTCACAAACTCGCTGGCCACCTCCAGGTCCATCTCCTTGCGCCGGTCCAGATACGCCAGATACTGGTCCAGGATCAGGGCAATGGGGATGTCCTGTATCTCGATTTTATTTTTGCTCAGCAGGAACAGGATCAGGTCCAGAGGCCCCTCGAAATCCTGAAGCTCCTCTTTCCCCTGAACCACCTTTTCCAGCTTATAAATGGGACTTTCCAATTGCCTGTACCCTCTTAAAAGCCGACCACGCGGCAGAATAGCTCATAGGTCCACTGGATGGCGGCGCTCATCCATCTGTCCCCCACGCCCAGCAGCACCACCGCCCACAGCAGCAGCATGCCGTATCGCTCATAGCGCAGCATGGTGTTGTAGGCCCGGTCAGGAAGCAGAGAGAACAGCACCTTGCTGCCGTCCAGCGGCGGGATAGGGATCAGGTTGAACAGCCCCAGGCCCAGAGACAGGATCGCCGTGGTCAGCAGAAAGGTCAGCAACCGCTGGTTGGCGGCGGAATACGGGGCATAGTCATACACCAGCCGTCCCGCAAACAGCAGCACCAGCGCCAGCAAAAAGTTGGACACCGGCCCCGCCAGGGCCGTCAGGGCCATGCCCTGCTTGGGCCGGCGGAAATACCGGGGGTCCACCGGCACGGGCTTGGCCCAGCCGAAGCCCACCGTTACCATCATCAGCAGGCCGAACCAGTCGATGTGGCGCAGGGGGTTCAGGCTCAGCCGCCGGGCCCGCTTGGCCGTGGGATCCCCCAAAGCCAGCGCTGCCAGCCCGTGACACGTTTCATGCACCGTCAGGCACAGGAACACCGACACCAGCCGCAGAACCATATCCCGCAGGGAGCCAAAGTCCAGCGCATTCCACAAATTTTCCAGATATCCCACAGGGCTTCCTCCCCAAATTAGCATATAAGTGCATTATATCAGAAATTCTCTTCGATTACAAGCAAAAAAGAACAGCCGCCCGCCGGGGCGGCTGTCCTGCCGATATTTGGCCGTTTTTTCAGAGCTTCCGCACCGCCACGTCGCACAGCTGCACGCCGATGCCCCGGCTGCGGACGGCCTGGTTTCCCTTATCCAGCAGCTTTTCGCGATTTTTGGTCACCAGCTGCACCAGCAGCTGGTCCTTCTGCTCCTGGCTCATGGTCCCCAGTACCGTCCGGGCCACGGAGGCCGCCACGTCCGGGTTCCCGGCCAGGACGTTTCCCAGGATGCCGCCCTTTTCCTCCCGGCGCAGCTTCTCCGCCACCGCAGGGATCAGATACTCCGCAATGGAGTCATAGTCGATGTCGTCCACCAGAATACGCAGTTCTAACATAGGTTCTCCTTTTGTAAAAACCGGGCTGGGTTTCACGCCCAGCCCGGTTGCTGTTTCGTTACGCCTTGGGGCCTGCGGCCACCACTTCCGCGCTCATGCGGGTATACTTCTTGAAATTCTCCACAAAGCTGGCCGCCAGCTTCCTGCAGCTGGCCTCATAGGCCGCCTGATCCTCCCAGGTGTTGGCGGGGATCAGCAGCTCGCTGGGCACGCCCTCGATGGAGGTGGGCACCTGGACGCCGAAGGTGGGGTCGGTGACGAACTCCGCCTTCTCGATCTCGCCGGTCAGGGCGGCGGTGACCATGGCCCGGGTGTAGCGGAGCTTCATGCGCTTGCCGGTGCCGTTCCAGCCGGTGTTCACCAGATAGACCTTTGCGCCGGACTTTTCCACCTTGTCCGCCAGCATGGCGGCATATACGGAGGGATCCAGGGGCAGGAAGGGCTCGCCGAAGCAGGTGGAGAAGGTGGGCACCGGCTCGGTGACGCCGATCTCAGTGCCGGCCACCTTGCTGGTGAAGCCGGAGACGAAGTAATACATGGCCTGGTTCTTATCCAGCTTGCTGATGGGAGGCAGCACGCCGTAGGCGTCCGCCGTCAGGAAGATCACCGTCTTTGGTACGCTGGGGCTCATGCCGGAGAGCTCTGCATTGGGGATGTACTCCACGGGATAGCCCACCCGGCTGTTCACCGCCAGGGAGTCGTCGTCGAAGTCGAACTCCCGGGTGTCGGGGTCCATGACCACGTTCTCCACCAGCGCGCCGAAGCGGATGGCGTTGTAGATCTCCGGCTCGCCCTCGGGAGAGAGGTTAATGCACTTGGCGTAGCACCCACCCTCGAAGTTGAACACGGAGTCGTCGGCCCAGCCGTGCTCGTCATCGCCGATGAGCTTGCGGGCGGGATCGGCGGACAGGGTGGTCTTGCCGGTGCCGGACAGGCCGAAGAACACGGCGGAGTCGCCGTCCTTGCCGATGTTGGCAGAGCAGTGCATGGGGAACACACCCTGCTTGGGCAGGACATAGTTCATCACGGAGAACACGGACTTCTTGATCTCGCCGGCATACTGAGTGCCGCAGATCACCACCAGATGGGCCTCATAGTCCACCAGAACGGCAGCCTCGGAGCGGGTGCCGTCCACCTCGGGAATGCACTTGAAGCCGGGGGCGGCGATGATGGTGTAATCCTCATGGAAGCTCTCCAGCTGGTCCGCCGTGGGGCGGCGCAGCAGCTGGTGGATGAACAGATTCTGGCTGGCCAGCTCGTTGACGATGCGGAAGGCCTTGGTATACTTGGGGTCCGCTCCGGCGAAGCCGTCGAAAATGAACACGTCCTTATTCTGCAGATACGCCGTGACCTTGGCATAGATGGCGTCGAACCGGGCCTTGTCCATGGGCCGGTTCACCTTGCCCCAGGCGATGTCGTCATGGACGGCGGGGGTGTCCACAATGAACTTGTCGTTGGCGCTGCGGCCGGTGTACTTCCCGGTCTTGACCACCAGGGCTCCGGTGTTGGACAGGGTGCCCTCCCCCCGGCGCAGAGCGTGCTCCACCAGCTGCGCCGGCGTTAGATTGCGGTACACCGCCCCGGCGTTGATGATGCCCAGCTTTTCCAGTCCGTATGTTTCCATGTGTCGTTCCTCCTCAAATTGTTCCAATTTGTTCCGGTTTTTATTATTTTCGCAGGGCCTGTACGGCGGCCCGCAGGGCGTCCACGTGCTCCTGGGTGGTGGCCCAGCTGGCGCAGAAGCGCACGCCGGAATGGGTCTTATCCACCCGCTCCCAGTATTCATAGCCGAAGTTCTTCCCCAGCTCCGCCAGCTCATCGTCCGGCATAATGGGGTACTGCTGGTTGGTGGGAGAGTCAAACAGCAGCGGATAACCGGCGGACACGAAGATGTCTCGAATCTGATAGGCCATCTCGTCGGCGTGGCGGGAAATCTTGAAGTACAGATCGTCGGTGAACAGGGAGTCAAACTGGATGCCCAGCAGACGGCCCTTGGCCATGCGGCCGCCCCGCTGCTTCATGATGAAGCGGAAATCCTTCTTCAGCGCCGGGTTCATGATCACCACGGCCTCGCCGAACAGGGCTCCCACCTTGGTGCCGCCGATATAGAACACGTCGCACAGACGGGCGATCTCCGGTATGGTCAGCTCAGAGCCGTCGGCCATGACGCCGTAGCCCAGCCGGGCCCCGTCGATGAACAGCGGCAGGCCGTATTTCCGGCAGGTGTCGTACAGAGCCGTCAGCTCCGCCTTGGAATACAGGGTGCCGCCCTCGGTGGGGTGGGAGATATACACCATGCCGGGCTGGACAATGTGCTCGGTGGACTCGTCGTTCCGGTGCCACTCCACATAATCCTGCACCTGCTGGGCGGTGATCTTCCCCTCTGCCGCAGGCAGGGTGATGACCTTGTGTCCGGTGGACTCGATGGCTCCCGCCTCGTGGCAGTTGATGTGTCCGCTGTCGGCGGACAGCACACCCTGCCAGGGCCGCAGAATGGAGGCGATCACGGTGGTGTTGGTCTGGGTGCCACCCACCAGGAAGTGAACGTCAGCCTCCGGCGCCTGGCAGACGGCGCGGATCTTCTCCCGGGCCGCCGCGCAGTATTCGTCCTCGCCGTAGCCCACGGTCTGCACCATATTGGTCTCGTTGAGCCGCGCCATCACGCTGGGATGAGCGCCCTCCAGATAGTCGCTGTTGAAATAGATCATGGAAGCCTCTCCTTTATTCTATATACTACTCCCCATCATAGCCCAGACGGCTGGATTTGTAAAGCAGGAAAATCATCTTATTTGAACCCGTTCACCTGGACCCAGGCCCGGACGTGGTCCACAAACCGCTGGGTGGAGTTGGACAGGGCCTTCTCGTCCTTGACGCCGATGGCGATGCGCCGATAAAAGGCCTTGGGCGGCTGGCAGACCACCAGCGGATAGGGACTGTGGCGCACCATCAGCTCCGGCAGCAGACTGATGCCCAGGCCGTTGGACACCATGGACAGAATGGTCCGGTCCTCCCGTGCGATATATCGCACATGGGGCCGCACGCCCATTTCGTCGAAGGCGGCCCGGATTTCGTAATCGTCTCCCTCCTCCAGCTGGATCACCGGCTCCGTGGCCAGGGCCTCCACCGGAAAGGGATCGCTGTTGGCCAGAGGATGCCCGCAGGGCACAATGACCTTCAGTTGGTCCAGGTGCAGGGGGTACACCTGCAGTCCCTTCAGGGACGGCATCCGCAGAAATCCGCAGTCCGCCTGCCCGGTGATGATCAGCTCCTCGATCTGGTCGTAGAAGTCGCAGGTCTGAATTTCGAACTCGATGGCCGGATACAGCTTGCTGAAAGACTTCAGAATCATGGGCAGCCACTGGGCGGAGACGCTGGAAAACGAGGCCACCTTCACAAGGCCCGCGTCCATGCCCCGCAGGTCCGCCGCCTGCTGGGCCATTCGGTGATATTCCGTGCAGAGCTGCTGAATCTGCGGAAGCAATGCCCGGCCATCCCCGGTCAGGGTCACGCCGCCCCGGTTCCGGCTCAGCAGGGTTACTCCCAGCTCCTCCTCCAGGGAGCTGATGGCGTGGCTGATCCCGGACTGTGAGAAATTCAGGTCCGCCGCCGCCTTGGTAAAGCTGCCGCATTCCACGGTTTTCAGGAAAATCTGGTATTTTGTGGCGTTCATATCCCCCACCTCGTCTTTCTTTGACTGTCTCCCCTATTGTACACCCTTTTTTTCATGACTTCAATCGAAAATATGCGTTTTACAAATGTAAAATTCTATGATATCCTACCCATGGACTTGAGGAAAGAGAGGAGAAATCGAAAATGGCTCTGATTACAAAGATGCATCGCTGTGCCTTCTGCGGCAGCAGTGAGGTGACGGTTTCCGAAAATGGGACCTATACCTGCCGCGACTGCGGCAAGACCGCTGATCACGGCATGCCGGCCGCCGATGTGGAGGCTGTCAACCGGATTCTGATGACCGGCGGCGACGCCGAGACCGCCGAGGAGCTGCGGCGACGCTACCCCCGTCTGAACCTGACCACCTGGTCCAAGGAGAATCGTCTCCAGTTCTGATTTTGCAGCCGAGAGCGGCTATGGTTTACCTCCTTCGCCGCTGAAAATACCTGGCAGCGCCTGCTGCCCATCTTTTCCATGGGGATTTTCCTACCCCAAACATAACAAACAGCCGCGCTTGGGCATGCGCGGCTGTTTGTTATATAATGAGGGATTCAAACGGGATACCCGGTTCGAGACGCCGGATATCCCGTTTTTCATCGTCAGTTTTTTCGGCAGTGCCAGGTCAGCTCCAGGAGGTTCAGAGGCAGCAGCCCATCATACATACCGCTGGGTCAGCACGTCGAACACGCCCCGGGTGGTCAGCCGCAGGGACGGGATCACCGGCAGGGCCATGAAGCTCAGGGTCATGAAGGGGTCGATGCCCCGGGACACGCCCAGCCGGAAGGCCTCGTCCTTGGCGGCCTCCAGGGCGCTGTTCACCATCACCAGGCTGTCGTCGGACATGATGCCCGCGATGGGCAGGGCCACCTCTCCCAGGATCTGGCCGCCGTCCATTACGGTGATGCCGCCGCGATTCTCCACAATCCGGTTGGCGGCGGCGGCCATGTCCTCCTCAGAGGTGCCCACCACGATGATGTTGTGGCTGTCGTGGCTGATGGAGGTGGCCACGGCGCCGTGCTTGAGGCCGTAGCCCTTGATATAGCCCAGGCCGATGTGGTGGGTGTTCTTATGCCGCTCGATTACGGCGATCTTGAGAATGTCCTGCTCCAGGTCGATGTGGTCGGCGTAGCCGGCATCCTCGGACACGATTTCCCCGGGTACCATGCCGATAACGGCGTGGGGGCGCTTGTCGGTGAAGTCGGCGGCGGACAGAGGGGCCACATGGAAGGTGTCGTGGGCCCGCTTGACCAGATAGGGGTCGATCTCCGGGGTGTCGAACTCCCGCAGAACGCCGTCGTACATGAGCTTGCCCTTCTTATAGACCATCTCGATGTCGAAGTTCTCCCAGTTGTCGATGACCACAAAGTCCGCCAGATACCCGGGGGCGATGGCGCCGCGGTTATTCAGCAGGAAGTACCGGGCGGCGGTGTACCCGGCGGCCTTCACCGCCATGATGGGGTCCGCGCCCAGGGAGATGGCCTTTTTGACGATGTAGTCGATGTGGCCCTTTTCCAGCAGGTCGTTGGGGTGCTTGTCGTCGGTGCAGAACATGCACCGCTCGATGTATTTCTCGCACAGCAGGGGAGCCAGGGCCTCCAGGTTCCGGGCGGCGGTGCCCTCCCGGATCATGATGAACTGTCCCCGCTCCAGCTTGGCCATGGCCTCCTCCACGTTGGAGCACTCATGGTCGGAATACACGCCGGCGGCGATGTAGGCGTTCAGGTCGTTGCCGGTAAGGCCCGGGGCGTGGCCGTCGATCTTCTTGTGGTGGGCCTGGGAGGCCACGATCTTCTCCACCACCTGGCTGTCGCCGTTGATGATGCCCACAAAGTTCATCATCTCCGCCAGGCCCTGGACCCGGGGATGGTCATAGAAGGAGTCGATGGCCCGATAGTCCAGATTGGCTCCGGACTCGTCCAGGGGCGTGGCCGGAACGCAGGAGGGCAGCATGAACCGCACGTCCACCGGCAGGTCCTCGGTGGCCTGGAGCATATACTCGATGCCATCGGTGCCCATGACGTTGGCAATTTCGTGGGGATCGGTGATGACGGTGGTGGTGCCGTGGGGCAGCACGGCCTTGGCAAACTCCTTGGGGCTTACCAGGGAGCTTTCCAGGTGAATATGGGCGTCGATGAAGCCCGGCAGCACAATCTTGCCGCCTACGTCCGCCTCCACCTTGCCGTGGTATTCGCCCATGCCCACAATGAGTCCCTCGGCCACGGCGATGTCCCCGCGGCACAGCTCGTTGGAGAACACGTTGACGTATGCAGCGTTTTTCAGCACCAGGTCTGCCGGGACACGGCCCGCCGCCACGTCGATGACATGGAGCTTCTTGTTGAGCTTGCGGTTGATTTTCCCTGCGTAGCTTTCCTTCACAGCCATGACGAAATCCTTCCTTTCTCCCGCACAGAGCGGAAACGAAACTGCAAAAGCGTTATCTCTTTTGTTAATTTCTCATATTACCACAACTAATGCCGCTTGTCCACTGTTTTTTCGGGAAAATCACAGCCCCAGCAGGAACTTTGCCTTCAGCACGGCGGTGACGGTTTTGCCGTCCTGAATCTCGCCGCTGAGGCACCGCTGCACCAGCTCCTGAAAGGGGATGCGCCGGACGGACAGGAACTCGTCCTCGTCGGGATGGGTGTCGCCGAAGGTCAGGCCCCGGGCCAGGTACAGATGCAGCACCTCGTCATAGCAGCCCGGGGAGGCGATGATCTGTCCCAGGGGCTGCCAATCCGCCGCCGTGGCCCCCACTTCCTCCTTCAGTTCCCGCTGGGCGGTGACGAAGGGCTCCTCGCCGGGCTCCCGCTTCCCGGCAGGGATCTCCAGCAGCGTCCGGGAGAAGGCATAGCGGTACTGGGTCACCATGGGAACGCAGCCGTTTTCGTCCAGGGCCAGGATCCCCACGCCGCCGGGGTGCTCCACCACCTCCCGCAGGGATGTTTTCCCGTTGGGCAGGGCCACCGTGTCCACCCGCAGCCGAAGGACGCGGCCCTTGTATACCTCCCGGCTTTCCAGGCACTTTTCCGTCAGATCCATTGTCAGAACTCCTCTCTGTGTTTATTATTTTTGCCATCATACACTCGTTGGACCGGAAAAGCAAGCCCCGGGTTATTCTGAAAGAAGGATAAGGCTTCACCTTGCGAAGAATGAATGAATATGGTATAATTACCGGTAATGTTTGAGATCATGCCCCCATATGTCGGCGGGCCGGGACAAAGGAGACGATCACATGGCAACCTTCACCGTTAACGGGCAGAGCGTGACCGTGGAAAAAAATCAGAAGCTCATCCGCTTTCTGCGGGATACCCTGCACCTGACCTCCGTTAAGGACGGGTGCAGCGAGGGTGCCTGCGGCACCTGCCACGTCCTCATCGACGGCAAGCCCACCAAGGCCTGCATCCCCCAGACCGACCGGCTGGAGGGGCGGACCGTTCTCACGGTGGAGGGCCTTTCCGATTGGGAAAAGCAGGTGTATACCTTCGCCTTCGGCGAGGCGGGAGCCGTTCAGTGCGGCTTCTGCATCCCCGGCATGGTCATCTCCGCCAAGGGGCTGCTGGACGTGAATCCCGATCCCACCCGAGAGGAGGCCGCCTTCGCCATCCGCAACAACATCTGCCGCTGCACCGGCTATGTGAAGATCATCGACGGCATCCTGCTGGCGGCCAAGATTCTCCGGGAGGGGAAGCTGCCGGAGGCCTCCGCCGACGACTGGAAAATGGGCAGCCGGGTCCACCGGCTGGACGTGGAGGAAAAGGTGCTGGGCACCGGCCAGTACCCCGACGACGTGTATGTGGACGGAATGTGCTACGGCGGCGCGGTGCGTAGCCAGTACGCCCGGGCCCGGGTCCTGTCCATCGATGTCAGCGCCGCCCAGGCCCTGCCCGGCGTGGTGTGCGTCCTGACCCAGAAGGATATCCCTGGCAAGGTCAACGTGGGCCACCTGAAGAAGGACCAGCCCACCCTGATCGGCGTGGGCGAGATCACCCACTATCTGGGGGACTCCGTGGCCCTGATCTGCGCCCGGGAGCAGGAGACCCTGGAGACCGCCAAGAAGCTGGTGAAGGTAGAATATGAGGTCCTCCCTGCCGTGCACAGTCCCCAGGAGGCTGCCGCCCCGGACGCGCCCCTGGTGTTCGAGGGGGACGAGAGCAACGTTCAGGCCTATAAGCACGTCTCCCGGGGCGACGCAGACGGCGCTATCAAGAATGCAAAATATGTGCTGACCCAGCACTTCCACACCCCCTGGACCGAGCACGCCTTCCTGGAGCCGGAGTGCTGCGTTGCTCTGCCCCTGGAAAACGGCGGCGTCCGCCTGCTGACCTCGGACCAGAGCGCGCACACCACCATGCACGAGTGCGCCGCCATGCTGGGGGTGGACTATGACCACTGCCAGGTGCAGAATATGTTGGTGGGCGGCGGCTTCGGCGGCAAGGAGGATATGTCCGTCCAGCACCACGCCGCCCTGCTGGCGTATATCGCCCGGGTGCCGGTGAAGGTGAAGCTGTCCCGGCAGGAGTCCATCCTGGTCCACCCCAAGCGCCACAGCTTCGACATGGACTTCACCATGGGCTGCGATGAAAACGGCATCATTCAGGGGGTCAAGGCCAGCGTGGTGTCCGACACCGGTGCCTTTGCCTCTCTGGGAGGGCCGGTTCTGGAGCGGGCCTGCACCCATGCCGCCGGGCCTTATGCCTATGAAAACTTCGAGATCGAGGGCCGCGCCTATTATACCAACAATCCCCCTGCCGGGGCCTTTCGGGGCTTCGGCGTGACCCAGACCTGCTTCTGCACGGAGACGCTGCTCAATGAGATGGCGGACCTGGTGGGTATCTCCCCCTGGGAGATCCGCTATCGCAACGCCATCCGGCCCGGCGGCGTCCTGCCCAACGGCCAAATCGTGGACAACTCCACCGGCCTGGTGGAGACCCTGGAGGCCATCAAGCCCGCCTATGACGAGGCCGTGAAGAACGGCGACCCGGTGGGCATCGCCTGCGCCATGAAGAACGCCGGCGTGGGCGTGGGCATCCCCGACTGGGGCCGCTGCAAGCTGATCGTGGAGGAGGGCCGCAAGCTGCATATTTATTCCGGCGCCTCCTGCATCGGTCAGGGCCTGGGCACCGTGCTGGTGCAGGTGGTGGTCACCAACACCGGCCTCCACCGGGACGACATCGTCTATGAGCGCAGCAACACCTGGATCGCCCCGGATTCCGGCGACACCTCCGGCTCCCGCCAGACTCTGGTCACCGGTGAGGCCACCCGCCGGGCCTGCGAAAAGCTCAGCGCCGCCCTGGCGGGCAAGACCCTGGGTGACCTGGTGGGCCAGGAGTTTTACGGCGAGTATCTGGCCAAGACGGACCCCCTGGGCGCGGACGTACCCAACCCCGTCAGCCATGTGGCTTACGGCTACGCCACCCAGATGTGCGTTCTGGACAAGAAAACCGGGCGCATCAAGAAGCTGGTAGCCGCCCACGATGTGGGCAAGGCCGTGAATCCCCTGAGCTGCGAGGGACAGATCGAGGGCGGCGTGGTCATGAGCATGGGCTACGCCCTGACGGAGCAGTATCCCATTGACGACACCTGCAAGCCCACTGCCAAATATGGCACCCTGGGCCTGTTCCGGGCCAATCAGATCCCGCCGGAGATCCAGGCCATCGTGGTGGAAAAGCCCGGCCTGAAGGTAGCAGGCGGTGCCATCGGCATCGGTGAGATCACCTCCATCCCCACGGCCCCCGCCATTGCCGACGCCTATTACCGGCTGGATGGCCAGCGTCGTCTGACCCTGCCGCTGGAGAACACCCCCTACGCTAAGAAAAAGTAAAGCCGCAAAATAAGATCATGCCCGGTGCAATGCACCGGGCATGATCTTATTTAATTTGTGGTTTCATCACAGCTTACTGACCCGCAGGGCCCGGATGGCGTTGAGCACGGCGATGACCATCACGCCCACGTCGCCGAAGATGGCGGCCCACATATTGGCCGCGCCCACAGCCACCAGCAGCAGGCACAGAGCCTTGACGATCAGGGCGAAGGCGATGTTTTCGTACACAATGCGGATGCACTTGCGGGAGATGCGGATGGACTTGGCGATCTTCAGGGGATCGTCGTCCATCAGCACCACGTCCGCCGCCTCGATGGCGGCGTCGGAGCCCATGGCCCCCATGGCAATGCCGATATCCGCCCGGGACAGCACCGGCGCGTCGTTGATGCCGTCGCCCACAAAGGCCAGCTTGCCGCCGGACTGACCCAGCAGCCGCTCCACCTGGGCCACCTTATCGGCGGGCAGCAGCTCGCTGTGGACCTCGTCCACCCCCAGACGCTGGGCCACATGGTCGGCCACCTTGGCCCGGTCGCCGGTGAGCATGACGGTCTTTTCCACGCCGATGCGCTTCAGGGCAGCGATGGCATCCCGAGCATGAGGCTTCTCCACATCGGAGATCACAATGTGACCGGCGTACTGGCCGTCCAGGGCCAGGTGGATGATGGTGCCCACGCTATGGCAGTCGTGCCAAGCGATGCCCAGCTTATCCATGAGCTTGTCGTTGCCCACGGCCACGGTGACGCCGTCCACCTTGGCCACCACGCCGTTGCCGCTGAACTCCTGGATATCCGTGACCCGCTGGCGGTCAATGGGGCCGCCGTGGGCCCGCTGCAGGCTCTTGCTGATGGGGTGGGAGGAGGCGCACTCCGCCAGGGCGGCGTATTCCAGCACCTTTTCCCGGGGAAGCTGATTGTGGTGGACGCCGGTGACGTCGAACACCCCCTGGGTCAGGGTGCCGGTTTTGTCAAACACCACGGTTTTGGTTTTGGACAGGGTTTCCAGATAGTTGGAGCCCTTGATGAGGATGCCCTCGTGGCTGGCGCCGCCCAGGCCCGCAAAGAAGCTCAGGGGAATGCTGATCACCAGGGCGCAGGGGCAGCTGACCACCAGGAAGGACAGGGCGCGGTACAGCCAGGTGCCCCAGTCGCCGTCAAGCCCCGTCAGCAGACGCAACACCGGCGGCAGTACCGCCAGGGCCAGGGCCGCCCCGCACACGGCGGGGGTATACACCCGGGCGAACTTGGAGATGAAGTTCTCGGACTTGGACTTGTGGGAGCTGGAATTTTCCACCAGCTCCAGAATCTTGGACACGGTGGACTCGCCGAAGGCTTTGGTGGTGCGGATCTTCAGCACGCCGGTCATGTTGATGCAGCCGCTGACGATCTCGTCGCCGCCGGTGACGTCCCGGGGCAGGCTCTCGCCGGTGAGGGCGGCGGTGTTCAGGGTGGAGGTCCCCTCCAGCACCACGCCGTCCAGGGGGACCTTCTCGCCGGGCTGGACCACGATGACGGCCCCCACGGGCACATCGTCCGGGTCCACCTGAGTCAGCTGTCCGTCCTGCTCAATGTTGGCATAGTCGGGGCGGATGTCCATCAGAGCGGTGATGTTCCGGCGGCTCTTGCCCACAGCGTAGCTCTGGAACAGCTCGCCGATCTGATAGAACAGCATCACGGCCACGGCCTCCATGAAGTCGCCGCTTTTCTCGTAAAACGCCAGGCCGATGGCGCCCACGGTGGCCACGGCCATCAGGAAGTTCTCGTCGAACACCTGGCCCCGGAGGATGCCCTTGCCGGCCTTGCGGAGAATGTCATAGCCGATGATCAGGTACGCCGCCAGATACAGCAGCGTCCCGGGCAAGCCCCCGATGGAAAACAGCCGGATGGCCAGGACCAGCACCGCCGTGACGATGATGCGGCAGAGCATCTTTTTTTGCTTCTTGGTCATGCTTCTTCCCCTCCTTCAGCAGACGTGCCGGAATGGCTTCCGGCACGCGTTGTGTTTCACAGATAGATCTCGCAGTCGTCCTCGACCTTTTTGCAGTTCTTCAGAACGGCCTTCATCACCGTCTTGGGGTCCGTCCCCTCCCGGAACTCCACGATCATCTTCTGGGTCATGAAATTCACCACGGCGCTTTCAACGCCCTCGGTTTTCTTGGCGGCCTCCTCCATCAGGTTGGCGCAGTTGGCGCAGTCCACTTCGATCTGATAGGTCTTTTTCATGGCAAACTCCTTTTCCTGCCCAATGGCCGGTGCATTCAACCATTAAGCACTTGTTTAATCTTGATGACTGTACTATAATGGACGAAACGGGGAAAGTCAACGGTCTTTGCCCCTTTCCTGCCGTTCGGGCGAAAAGAACTGCCGAACGGGAAAATGATGAAGGAGCGTGTGCGCTATGGAATATACGGAGCTGCCCCACCGGCACGGAAATGACCGGGACCTGTCCCGGCTGGAGCATTGCATGCAGGAGGCGGAGAGCTTTCAGGCGGTGGCGGGCCTGTGCCGCCTGCTGTCCGATGCCAACCGGGTGCGGATTTTCTGGCTGCTGTGCCACTGCGAGGAGTGCGTGGTGAATCTGGCGGCGCTGGTAGGCATGAGCAGTCCCGCCGCCTCCCACCATCTGCGGCAGCTGAAGGACAGCGGCCTGGTGGTCAGCCGCCGGATTGGCAAGGAGGTCTATTACCGGGCGGCGGACACGGAGGTGGCGGGACTGCTGCACCAGGTCATCGAGCGGACGGTGGAGGTCACCTGCCCCCGGGAGGAGGCCATGCCCCATGCACCCCACCTGCCGCCGGTGGACGCCCACGCCGGGGAGCACGCCGCCGGCCTGACGCCCCAGCAGCGGGAGATCATCCACCAGGTCCACCAGCTGCTGACGGAAAACCTGGACAGCCGCATCACCATCGAGCAGCTGTCCCGCCGGTTCCTGATGAATCCCTCCACCATGAAGGAGCTGTTCAAGGCGGAGTACGGCAGCTCCATCGCCGCCCACATCCGGCAGCACCGGATGGAAAAGGCGTCGGCCCTGCTGCTGGAGTCCGGCGACAGCCTGGCCCAGGTGGCCCGGGCAGTGGGATACGAGAGCCAGAGCAAGTTCTCCGCCGAGTACAAAAAGGTGTTCGGTATGCTGCCCTCGGAGTTCCGGAAGCTCCACGCCGGACACTGAGCCGCCCTGCATGTTTTCGCCGGGAATGCACATGCTATCTCCGATAAGGAGGTGCGTTCCATGACGGAGGAACCCAATCAGCAGCCGGAGCAGTCCGGCGACCAGAGCGCCCCGCGTCTTTACGACCTGGGCGCGGCCCTGGTGGAAAGCAGCCGGGGCAGCATATACTGCCTGACCATCATCGGCCAGGTGGAGGGCCACAGCCTGGCCCCCAATAACACGAAAACCACCAAATATGAGCACGTTCTGCCCCTTCTGGCCCATCTGGAGCAGTCGGAGGAGGTGGACGGCGTTCTGCTCCTGCTGAACACCGTGGGCGGCGACATTGAGGCGGGCCTTGCCATTGCGGAGATGGTGGCCGGTATGACCAAGCCCACGGTGACCCTGGTGCTGGGCGGCGGACACTCCATCGGCATCCCCCTGGCGGTGTCCGGACAGCAGACCTTCATCGTGCCCTCGGCGTCCATGACGGTGCACCCGGTGCGCATGAGCGGCCTGATGATCGCCGCACCCCAGTCCTATCGGTATTTTGAGCGGGTGCAAGAGAGCATCGTGTCCTTCGTGGCCCGGCACAGCCGCATCACCCAGGACGACTTCCGCCGGCTGATGCTGGCCGACGGGGACATGTCCAACGACGTGGGCACCATTCTGTACGGCAGCCAGGCGGTGGAGCTGGGGCTCATTGACCGGCTGGGCACCCTGTCTGACGCCCTGGAGGCTCTTTACGGCATGATCGGGAAAAACGGTTGATTTTGTCGGGGCCCTGTGCTATACTGTGTACAAATTTACGGGATAGCGGGGGGCTATGGAATGAACACCAATTTCAAAACAGCGTTATTCGGCGGCTTCGACCGGGAGGACGTGGTCAGCTATATCCAGCAGACCTCCCGGGAAAATCAGCAGCGGGTCTCCGCTCTGGAGGAGGAAAACCACGGCCTGCAGGAGCGCAACCGCGCCATGGAGGCCGAGCTGAATACCCTGCGCCGGGCGGTGCTGGAAAACAGCGCGGCGGCGGACACCTGCCTGCAATTGCAGACACAGCTCCGGGAGCTCCAGGAGCAGGCCCAGAAGCTCCAGAAGGAAACGGAGTACCTCCGTGCCCAGGCGGCGGAGTATCAGTCCCTGAAGGACCACATCGCCGATATCGAGATCAGCGCCCACCGGCGGACGGAGGAGTTCCGGGCCAAGGCCATCGAGCAGCTGCGGCAGTTGACCCGGCAGCAGGAGGACTGGTGCGCCCAGTCCCGGGCCAAGTATGCCGAGCTGAACCACCAGTTCTGCCAGAAGCTGGCCCTGGCCCAGCAGACCCTGGCAGAGCCGGACCTGTCCGGCTTCCAGGAGATGGAGGCAGGCCTGCGGCAGCTGGAGGAGAGCTTCAGCGAGACGAACCAGGCGTAACACCCAGCCATAAAGAAGCAGCACCCTCAGCAAGTGGCACTTTTGCCGCTTGCTGAGGGTGCGTTTTTTCGGATATGATCACTCCATGACCCACTGCCGCAGGTCGGGAATCTGCAGGCGGATATCCTTTTCCAGCTCCGCCCCGTCGCCCCGAAAGCCCAGGCGCTGCCAGAAGGGACGCAGGCTCTCGTCGGTGCAGGTCAGCCGCAGGTAAGGCAGGCCCAGCCGCCGCCCCTGCTGGATGATCTGGCCCATAGGCGGGATCCCCTGGCGGCGGCCCCGCCACATGGGGTCCATGGCGTACCAGGTGATGCGCAGGGCGTCCGGCTCCCGGACGGTCTGGTACAGGCCGATCAGCTCCTGGCCGTTGTACCACACGGCGGTGCCCTGCCCGCCCTCCGGCGCGCCGAACAGGCGGCCCTGCTCATGGCTGGCCGGGCGATACAGCTGGCCAGGCTCCACCATGCCCTTGGTTTTCCACCAGGTCTGCTTGCCGAAGGTGGAGAGGCCCTCCTGGGCCGTCAGGTGGCTGTTGTCGTCCCGGAACACTACCCGCAGGTCGTCCCCCTGGGCCTCGATCAGGGACACGGCGGTGTTGTCGCCGTGGGGCGACTGGCCGATCTCCGCCAGGGGCAGCCCCTGAAGCGTACCCAGAACGATGCGCATGGCCGCGCCGTGGGAGAAAACGGCCACCGTCTGGCCGTCATGCTCCCGGGCCACCCGGCGCAGGGCAGGCAGATACCGGTCCAGCACGGTCTGGGCAGTCTCACAGCCCTCCACCTGCCAGCGGTCCAGCTGGTGGTTGAACTCCATCATCTGCAAGGGCCAGCGGGTCTCGATCTGGCGCCAGGTCAGGCCCTCCCACACGCCCATGTGCACCTCCCGGAAGGCGGGCTCCAGGTGCAGGGGCAGACCCTTGGGGACATAAACCGCCTGGGCCGTGGTCTGGGTGCGGATCAGGTCGCTGGCGTATACGGCGTCCACCGGGATGTCCCGGAACCGCCGGGCCAGGGCCTGCATCTGCCTGGGGCCGCGATAGTCGGTGATCAGGCCCTCCTCCTGGCCGTGGGCGATGCGATAGAGGTTGCCCTCGGCCTCGGCGTGGCGGATGAGATAGATTTTCGTCATAGCAAGCCCTCCCTTACAGCACGGTGACCAGCTGCTTCAGCTGCCGGACGGCAGCCTGTACGGCGTCGGCGTCGGCGTATTGCAGGGCGGTGTCGGCGATCAGCGCCCCCCGGCCATAATCGTCGAAGGCGGGCAGGGCGTTCTCCCCGTCGCAGCCCAGCAGCAGCAAAAATGCCTTGGGAGCCCGGCTGCGCAGCTCCTTCACGTCCAGGACGTAATCGGTCTCCGCCATCAGCGCCGCGCCATGGCGGACCATCTGGTCCGCCGCCGCCAAATACAGCCGGCGGTCACCGGACAGCAGATTCTGGATCTCCGGGGCGGAGGGGTTGCCGGTGCGGACGGCGGCAAACACGGACTTGTCCTCCCCTACCCGGCACACGTCGCTGCCGGGATAGGGGGTCACGGTGACGCCGTCGGCCCGGATGCCGCCCTCCACATACACCGCCGGGGCGGCGGTGCGGGCGTCCACAATGGTGTAAAGTCCCTGGGCCTTGGCCATGTTCACCAGGTTGGCCAGCACGTCCATGCCCATGAAGCCATAGCGCAGATAGCGCTCCGCCTGCAGCACCACGGCGGGCAGCAGCGGGGCCGTCTGGCTGATGAGCTGGCTGCCGTGATAGCGCAGAGCCTCCGCCTGGGCCATGTCGCCGGGGCCGTACATATCGGTGAAATTCTTCGTGATCCTGGCGGGCAGCTTGTCCGCCTCCGGCCCCAGTACCAGGGCCAGGGGCGTTTTCCGGGCACGGATCTTCTCCTGTAAAAGTGCGATCGACATAAAAATCTCCTTGTGCGCGCAAAATTTTCCTCATTATTATACGCACTTCTCCGGATTTTGGCAAGGGCGGCGGAATGATTTTCTGCGGCCCGGGCCATACTAAGAGCGTCATGAAAAGGAGGGGTAACGGATGTGTAAAACCGGTACGTTTTTGTGGGGCCTGGCCGCCGGAATGGTAGCGGGCGCCATGCTGGAAATCATTATTCTGCCGCGTCCCCGGCCCAGAAGGACCGCCGTGGGCAAGGCCATGCAGCGCATGGGCAACGCCATGGACCAGGCGCTGGAGTCGGTGGCAGAAAAGATGAGCTGAAAAACGGGGGCTGCGGCCCAATGTCAGCAGGTTAAGCTGGCGAATCCTCCTACCCTCAGAAATGAGATGGTAGGAGGATTTTTTAATAATCCAATGGGCTTGACAAAAGTGTTATCAGGAGAAATCGAACCCCACCCATGTCACTCCCCCCACGGGGAGCGATTCCCGTTTTTGCCTGTATTCGGCAGGAATCCGGTTTTTCGTCTGGGCACAATGCTCACAAAAGCATCCTGCTTTTGTGACATATTCCAATTCTTACAAAATTGCAAAAAAGCGGTTGCAAAACTGCCGCAGTGGTGTTGTATATGGTAGAGACGCAGGCCTGCATCCACTTTATGAAAAGAATACAACACGGATGGGGAGGTTAATTTTGTGAAAATTTATACTACAAACAACACAGTAAACCGATCGTGTTGAGATATTACTCGACTATCAGGAATTAAAAAAGTTGGTAAGTTCTTTGAAGAAATTTGAAGATGAAGTCAACCAATTTAAAATGAAAAATAAAGATGCAAAGGGGTTGGGTTTTACGCATTTACATTTAAAGGATTATAGTCTGCCTAGTGAGTTAGCCGGTTCTACGTACATCGCAGCAACAACATACTCGTCGAGCCGCAGAAGCAGAAGCAGCGGAGGGAGCTCTAATATGTGTATGGGCCGAAGGGGCCCGGTAAGGATGACTGTATGAAGAAATTAGAAAAAGGCAACATGCGTATCTCCCCATCTGGGATGCATGACCAGATGATGTTTTTCATTATATCCGGTGTAGGAGTTGATGTTCTCTACATTGATACATTTTCATGGGTCATTGACCCCCCCATACGTATAGCGATTGATACCGTTACCATCACAGCTTTTTTCTTGATATTCACTGGTGTAGTGTTCACCATGATTATTGCGCTCAGCCGGGTATACATTGTATCCACCAAGGGGATTACCGTGATATTGCTGGGTATCTTTCGTCACCTCTATCCGTGGGAACGGTTTCAGATGGTGGGCCTGTATCCCATATCGAAAGTTATAGAAGAAACACCTGGCGAGGCATTCATGATGGTATGCAGCACCGTAATGTTAGAAGGAACAGCCGGTGGACGGATCAATATAGAGCGTGCCACCTTTCGCTGGCCGCAGGTTTTGATTTTTCCACCGCTGACAGGCGAGGAACGCATGCAATTTGAAAGCCTGCGGCGCGGGGAAATACCTCCCGATCAGGGGGACCAGGAACCCGACCAGAGTGAATAATCGTCCCGGCTGACGGACGTGGCCGTCAAAAGACGGTCACGTCCGGACAGCAAGCAGCACCTATACTTACGGCGACGCCAATTGGCCGGACCTGCTGACGGCGTTCAACGGGAAATCCATCACCTACGATGCCATAGGCAACCCCCTGAACGACGGAACGTGGACGTATACCTGGCAGCACGGCCGCCAGCTGGCGTCCATGAGCAAGAGCGGCAGCAGCATCACCTACGCTTAACGCCAAAATATAAAATTGTGTTTCATAGCTGTCTGATAATAGTGAACGAGATATTTTTCATGATTATGTCATTGCTTTATAAGAGAAAATAGTGCGTACTTCAATTCTCAATCGATTCCAGGTCGGTTATTATTGGATTTGATATTGTCAGAGTGATGTTATATTGATTCAGTTGAGGGCATGGTATGTTCAATTTTTCCGGAGTATTATATAGGATATGGGGCGTCTGCGGGGTGATCCTGGTTTTGGGAGTTGCGTGCATCCTGCTTAATAGACCGTGGGCCAGAAAAGTTAAAATCAAAGATTGTAAATTGGGACTGATTATGATTACTGCTGCGATCGGCCTGAGTCTGTTGTATGCATCCAGGATCGTGTTCCCTGGCGTATCATCGTATACAGGTGAGTTTATTGACAGTCACCGCAATTCCAGAGTCGCGCCCCCACTGCCGGTAACAAATGAATATGTGTTTTGGAATGGCGAAGGAAAAAAACAAACTTTTTATCTGGACATTTTCTCAAAAAAGAAATATTCCCCGATGACTTTGTAAGTGACCGAAAATATACGATCTATTTTGATGAATTTACAAATGTAATTGTTCAGGTGGAGTGCATTGAATAGGGGGCGGTATAGGATGCATCCGATGCCCCAGCCCAGACAGGAGTGTGAGCGATGAGGAAGTCATTGGAAAATTACATACACAATCTGTGGCACTGGCTGAAAATGACACCGCGCCAGTACGCAGAATGCTGCGGAACGGGGGATCCAGAGCCGTATATGTTTCCGGAATGGGAAAAGATGCTGGATGAAGTGTGTTCACTTATCAAGCGAGGCGGGCTCTTCCCGGCAGATATGGACTGTTTGCTGACAATGATGGCTTTGGACGATGAAACCGAGGACGTTCTGGACTGTCTGACTGCACAGGGAGACGAACTGCTCATATCCGTCCTGACACATGCCGGGCTGCGCAGCATATTTCCCCAGGCCCGGTGGCAATGCGCCGAGCTGCTTGGACGCAGGAGCATCCCCGATGGAATGGCGCTATTGCGACAGTATGCAAATGATCGGGATGCCTATGTGGCAAAACGCGCCCGCAATGCCATGAAGGCTATAACGGGCAACAAGAATGGCTGACGATTTTATCTCTATCCTCAACTTTTTTATGACAATGGGGCCAGGCTGATGCCTGGCCCCAACGTTTGTTATAGAACCCTTATCCTCTTACTTCTGTGGTGCAGTTTTCAACATATCCTTGATCTTCTCTTTTTCTCCGCTGCCATCTGTGCGCAGGCGCAGCAAAGGAACAGCACATTTCTCCAAAATAGAGTTCTTCTTTATATCCCGCTCCGTCTGTTTGCTTCCGACTTCATGGAAGCCCGTTCCGTCCACCTCAATCGCCAGTACAGGCTGCTTATCCATCTGATTGAACAGCAGAAAATCAACATGTGTCAATGGATTCCGGGCATATTTGCATTCTTCCTCTATCAACGGCTCATAGTCCTTTACCAGCGTCGCAAGAGAAACGTGTACAGCACAGCCGATGGCGGAATACGCCTCCTCAGACAGCACCTCCTGAATCACGGAATACATGAGATTCTCGGAATCGTACTCAGATACTCTTTTATGCTTTTGCAGATATGCCCGGCGCTGCTCGGCATAGCCCTGATAGAGCATATCGAATACCGAGTAAACCTGGCTCCGGATCACCTCAAAATTGTTGTACTCGATGTATCGTGTCAGATCCCCATAGTTGGTCTGGTCATTGCGTGGGTCCTGTGACGTGACCACTGCCAGTGAATGAACCGCGCGGGAAACGGCAACATTCAGCATATGGGGATCGTCCACAAAATCCGTGATGACATTATCCACCGAGGTTAAAATGATGGCGTCCTGTTCCCGGCCCTGAAATTTATGGACGGTGTCCACTTCATAGGCATCATCCAACTGCTTGCGGATGGCGGCTACCTGATCCCGGTAGGGTGTAATAATGCCGATGCTCTGGTAGTTCTCCTGACGAAGCCGCGGAAGTACCTCCTGCTGAATCACGTCGATCTGACGCTGGTTGAGATGGCCACGGGCATGGTTGCCGGCGGTTGTCCGGTACATGGTCAATACATCCGGCTCATTGTGATCCTTTGTCATGACGATCAACTGTCCATGATAGAACTTCTGATTGCAAAAGTTGATGATCTTCGGATGGCAGCGGTAGTATTCACGCAGCAGCGTCACCGGTGCGTCCCGCCATATTTCCAGTGCAGAAGAAAGCAGGCTATGGGTTGAAAAGCGATATCGTTCATCCAAGGAATGCTTTTGCCAAATGGCATCACTGGTGCGAATATCGTTCTCTGTCAGTACATTGGGGAGCTGCTTCAGATCACCGACGATCACGATATTTCGTGCGCAGGAAAAGGCCAATACGCCGGTGGCCAGATCGACCTGCGAGGCCTCATCCACGATAAGATAATCGTAGATATGAACGATGCCCAGGGTCCCCTTGATGGAATAGGTCGTGCTGAGCACCACCGGATATTCGTTCGTAAACGCGGCAGAGTCCCGCCGGAAATCACTCTTTTCAAAACGCTTTCGTCCACTTTTCCACGGATACCTCGCCGCCAGCTCTGCCCGGAACAGTCGCAGTGACTTCTGCGTAAGCTCGTCCATCTTTTCATCGAAAGCGTAGTGTTCCAGCTTGCGGTTCAGCGTTTCTTTCTCGTCCTCCAACTCCTGCTTTTTTACGAAATAGAATTGATTTTGCAAATAGGGAATGACCAGTTCCGGGGAGCGGAGAAACAATTTGAGTGCGCCGCGATTGAACCGGAACATGATGGAGAGTTTTTGCAAAAGGCCCAAGCGAGTCTCATGCTCCGCATACTGTTCAAACTCCATCCAGAGGGCGAGAATTTTCTGCGAGGACAGCTTATTCAGACTTTCAGACGGTGCATCACGGTAAGTTGCATAGTAGTCCGCAAAATAATGCTGCTCCGGCTTCAGCTGCAAGAACTCCTGCTCAATTTTCGCAATGCGGTTCTTTGCGTTGAGCATTTCGTTCAATTCCTTGGAAAGCGCAGTCGTTTCCTGCTCTAATTGCTGCCGTTCCTCCGGCTGCATCTCCCAATCGCTCATATCCGGATAGACGCCCGTCTGGGCCTCCAGAAATTTCTCCTTGTTGGCAAGACTGCCGAGAAACGCCGTCAGGAAGGCGGCATTTTTCTTCTCCAGCTTCTCCGCCACATTATGTGTTGCGGAATTGTTGTTGGAAACAACTGCCACGGTCTTTCCACTCCGGACAACATTGGCAATGATATTCAGGATCGTCTGTGTCTTTCCCGTCCCCGGCGGGCCTTGAATAATGCTGATTTTGGAGGAAAGTGCCCGTTCTACCGCCAGTTTCTGGCTTTGGTTCAGGCCGAACGGATAGATGATCGCCTCCGGCATCCGAGGCGCTTTGACTTCTTTCTGCGGCGCAAGATAGCTTGCCAGCACGGCATCCTCGCTGACCTGCTGGATCTTGTCGTACTGCATGCTCAGAATGTTGATGCCATTTTCAGCCACAAGACTGATTGCCGCGGCAGTCTCTTTGAAGTATTGAAAGGCTTCCTTATTTTTGCCGTCTGTCAGGCAATTCTGCCGGAGCTGCACTTCGCTCCTACGGAACGACAAATCTTTCTTTCCGCAGCGGACAATGCGATAATACGCTCCAAAATCGAGAAGCTCATCCATTCCGCTGATGGTCTGCCCATTAGCCGTGACGATCACCTGCGCGGGATCGATTTTCTTTTGCAATGGCATAATCTCAACATTACCGCTCTGAAAGTCGTATGTCTTATTGGGTGCACTGGTATAGACAACCTCGCACCTCCCGTCATGAAACCGGAACGAAGCCACCGAGTCCGTCTGGTCTTTCCCCTTTATGATAATTAAGCGCTTTCGTGGGTCCATAGGCTTTCTTTTGCCCCCGGCAGAGCCGGGGGTTGACTTTGTGAACCAACAGCAAGAATGGGGGCTGCCGCCCCCGTTCTTGCTGTTTATGGATAGCAGTGCTCCCGCAGGGCCGCCTCCAGCTTCTCCAGAGCGCGTTTCTCGATGCGGGACACATAGCGACTCGCCTATTGTAAACAATTTGCCCTAAGAAATTGCTTCCAGTTCACGGAAGCGGAATTTGATAATGATTTGTTTGTCTTCGGTCAGTTCTACTCTCTCGATAAGGCTGACCAAGAGTTCCCGGCTGGTATAGGCAGAATCAATAAAGCGTCGAACCAACTCTTTAGCTCGGTCTTCCGTACTGACCGGGCTTTCTTTTTGCACTTCCAAGTCCTTCAGCTTTTCCTCAAGTAAGCTGCGCTCCATCTTGATGCGCTGATAGATCCGCTCGAAATCAGATTCAGCAAGCAGACCTGTCAGCCGATCCATGTACATCTTATCCAGATTGGCGGTCAGGCCGTCAATCTTGCTGTGCAGGGACTGAATCTCGCTATCGTGGCCCTCTGCTTTGCGCACCTCTTCCACAGTAGCAATAGCAATGGGCCGCAGCTGACTCGGATCCAAATAGGCCTCGCAGACCTCCTGTATCTTGGCGATGACGGCATCCGTCACAGTCTTTTCTTTAATGCTATGGCAGGAGCAGACACCGGCTTTGGTGAAGCGCTGATAAGTCCGGCAGACGAAGTACAGCACATCTTCTCCTGCAGCATTTTTGCGGTTGAGTACTGCCAGCGGGTAACCGCACTCATGGCAGAAGATCATTCCTTTGAGCAGGAAGTCATAGGTGCGGCTTCGGGTATGCTTACGGCTGTTGACCAACATTCGTACCTTTTGAAAAGTTTCTTTGTCGATCAGCGGCTCATGAGTATTTTCTACCACGACCCAGTTTTCACGGTTCTGCTTCAGACACTTCTTGGACTTGTAGCTGATCTTCACCGTCCGGCCCTGTACCATGTTTCCGATATAGGTTTCGTTCTGCAACATATCTGAGATACGCTCACTGCTCCACAGTCCGGTATAGGGACCTGGTTTTGCCACAGGCAGTCCTGCATAGGTTGCCGGAGTGGGTACACCCTCTTCATTTAACTGTGTAGCGATCTGCCTACAGCTCATCCCGTCCAGTGCCATATTGAAGATACGCCGCACCATGGGTGCTACTTCCTCGTCAATGACGATTTTGTTCTTCTCGGTGGGGTGCATTTTATAGCCATAGACCGGCTTACCACCAATGAACTGTCCCTTACGCTGCTTATCCCGCTTGACGGATTTGATCTTCTTGGAAATGTCCTTGGCATACATGTCGTTCATGATGGCACGGAACGGAGTAATGTCATTGGCTGAAGATTCCACGCCTGTATCGATGCCGTCCAGCAATGAGATATACCGCACCCGTTTTTCCGGGAAGTAACGCTCCATATAATGACCGGTCATGATATAATCTCTGCCCAGACGGGACAGGTCTTTAGTGATGACCATGTTGACCTTCTTGGCTTCGATGTCACCGATCATACGCTGGAAATCCGGTCGGTCAAAATTGGTGCCGCTCCAACCGTCATCGATATAAGTGTCATAAACCGACAGTCGATGTTTCTTCACAAAATCATCCAAGAGGGATTTCTGGTTGTTGACGCTTTCTGATGGCCCTTCGTTTTCGTCCTCCTTTGATAGTCTGATGTATAGTGCTACATGGTAGTCCATGGGGTTGCTTATCTCTAAGTACATATACTGTCCTCCCGAAATAAGCGACCATTCATCGCCACAACAATACTACATCGGCTGGCGAATAGCCAGGGCAAAAAGCTCTTTTTGAAGAAAGAACCGAAAGGACTCTTGGATGAGTTCTGCCAGTGTCTGGTCTGCATCGGAATACGTACAACGAACAATAATTTGCTTGTTTTTCATGAGACACCTCCTGGATTGATACTATGAAGAAACGGCAGCCAACTTGCAGCTGCCGAACAAAAAAGAACCCGTACCGGGTTAGGTACGGGTTCACAACATTTATTCAGTTGATTTAGCTTGCTTGGCATACTGGCTTAATGCAGCCTTGTGCTTATAGCCCAGACCACTCGTATTAGAGACATTGCGTAGCATGTCATTCGTACTATGACCTGCGCGCAAAGGTTTCATACGATGTTCAACATGCCCGTTCTCCATGTAGTAGTTTGTTGATGCAAATATAAGGTCTCGCGTAAGAAGAAACTCGAGGATGCTGAGCAGCTTGGTGATGTTTCTCGTAACGGACTTCAACGAATCAACGATCAATGCGCCATCGGAGTCGGCGGAAAGCATTTTTAGAAAAGCCATAAGCGGAGGCTCTATTTCGGGAGTATATCCATCGTAAATTCCTATCTTCATTTCACCGGACGTTGCGATAATCTCCGACTCTTTATCCACGCCTTCCAAAAAATAAGGTTCGGAAACGGATACTTTCGGATAATCAACGGTCTTGCTGTTCGTTGCGGCAAGGTGCTTCAGCGCAGCCCATGCGACAGGGTGCTCATTTGCGAGTTCCTGATACAAATCCTGTCTTGCGCTAAGCTTTGCCTGTCTGCACATTTCAGCAAAATCCTGCTTGCTGAAATAGCGAATGGCCTCTGATGTAATTTCCTTCACTTCTTTGCTGGGCAACGATTTGCTCAGCCCAGCCTCTCCACAGGCGTCACTCTGGATCGTTTCAATGGGACTGTTTCGAATAGCGACGACCACAAAACAGCGAATATCGATTTTAGCTGGAGGCTCATAAAAGCTTCCTTCCTCCAGGCCAAGCAGCAAAACGGTATTTTTGAAAACTCGATCATCCCAATGGCGTAGAAGAGCGGTCATCTGTGTATGAATGATACCGATGGTGTGCAGAAGAAAGTGCTCCGAAACACCATAGCCGCGCAGCCTGGGCGCGAGGATACTATTCAGATAATGGGAAACTGCGTCCACAACATACACATCCTCTCTGGAAAGGTATTCCTATTGTGGCATAGTTTCCGACAAATTTCAACTAAAAGCCCCAGTACATATATACATTCTTTGGCTGGAGTTCCTCTTCAGCCACTTGGATATCATCATGCCCAAGGGTTTCTTGTACCCCCTCTCGCACAAAGCATACCTCCACGCATGGAATGTGTGCTTGCTGTGACAAGGGGAACACTTCTTTGCTCTCTACAAAAATAAGTCCGAGATCATTAGCCTGCGCGCGTTGCAAAAAGCGAAGCAAAACCTCATCCGGTTTTTCAAAGTTGAACTCACCCACATGAAAAAAGCAATGCTCGATTGCTCGTCCGGTATGTGCTGCATGCTGAGCCAGCATGTCATGCTGGCGTTGTAATTCCTGCTGCACTTCGGTTTCAGGCAAGCCCTCTGGGACATGACAAAAGAGAGAGGCGATCAATTCCATAGGCACGCTCCTTTCTGATGATTATTCTATTTCGCTTGTATAGCATAAGTTTGTCGAACTATCTCATGCTGTCAAAAAGTGTGCAAATATACTTATAACAGTGGGCAAGCGTTTTAGCCGAGAAATTGAGTTCAGGTACTCCTAATTCAGGATGCTTATTAATGACAGCCAGCATGAAGGTGTCAGCAAACAGTTCCTGAAGCTGAGTAGCAGTCAGCTTACTGCACTCTATCCCCAGATTCAGCAAATGTCCCACGAAAGATTTCGGAATTCCGGTCAGTGTTCCGGTTACTTTGATGTGGAGCAGATGACCCAGTTCATGCAGCAGTACATGGATCGGTCTTACCTCCTCACTTTGCATTCGGTACATGCAGATGCAACCCTGCATTCCTTCCGCTGTAAACACAGCAGAAGTTTCCCCATTCAAACACTCATGTTGGGCATCGATCACTAAAATGTCGACCGGGTGCTTGTCCAGCACTTTTTGAGAATAGAAAAACAGGGCATCCACCATCTGAAACACCGTTACCACGCCATCTTCCGTGAGTATCGGTGTATCTGCGTGCCAGATCCTACCGGCATATTGGTGCAGGCCATCTATGCAACGGTTAATCCCAAGTTCCTTATTACAGGCCAAAAACCATTGGGCGTATCTTATGGCGGCATCGTCCTGGTAGACTGCATAGCTTTTGGTTGCCGAACACGAGGGCGACATAGATGAAATACGGTTGGCAAAATCCACCGCAGCCAGTTCGTTCCCTTCGTCCAATTCTGTAAGTAAGTCTTCCGTTTCTTTGAAAAGATTCATGATATCAAACGCCATGGTGTCCTCCTTTCTTTTGTCAAAGCAACATCTGCGAGATGACATGAGCATTTTGCTCTTTTGCGGCATACTCCAGATGCACATATAAATCTGCTGTAGTAGACAGGCTGCTGTGTCCCAACCACTGCTGCACCTCTATCAGCGGCACACGGGCAGAGATGAGCAAATTAGCACAGCTATGCCTCAAATCATGAAATCGAATCCTGCGCAAGTTGTTCTTTGCCAGAATCGTTTTGAAATGCTCGGAAAGATAGTCAGGTGTAAGCAACTGCCCCACTCCATTCACACAGATGTAGTCCCCATTAGGCGGCGGTTGTATCCCATAGCGCTGAATTGCGACCTTCTGAAGCATAGCTGCAACCTGCGGCATGAGCGGCAATGTCCGAAAGCTGGACTTGCGCTTTAGCTTGTCCTTCGCGATCATCTGCCGTTTCCCGTTAATCACGCTCGATGTTACAGAATGTGAAATCATAATCGTGGCTCTTTTAAAATCGATAGCACTCCATCGCAGCCCCAAAACTTCACTGCGCCGCAGTCCATACAAAACAGCTAAAGTAATAGGGAGTTCAAGCGGATCGCCATGAAGCGCATCAAGTAGTTTTCTGCACTCCTCCGGAGAATAGCAATCCGCAACAGACTGCCCCTTTTTAGGTCGTGGAATAACGTCTGTGGGGTCATTCTGAATTAAGCCCCGCATGCTTGCCTCCTTCAAAGCCCTGCGGAGAAGCACATGATAGTGTAAAACCGTGTTTCCGGTGAGGCCTTTGGCATATAGCGAATTGTAGTAATCCAGAACATCTGCCGGCTTCAGATCTAAAAGTAAAATATTCCGTTCTTCGAAGTAAGGGACAATTCTGTTATTAATGCAGTTTTTGTATTCTTCATAAGTACCGATTGAAACCTTCCCTCGACACCCCTCAACCCAGGTCGTGAGGTAGTGGCTGACGAGAATGTCGTTACTACGCTTCTGTATTTCGGCGAGATCCGTATATTCCCGTCGAGCGGCAAGGAGCATTGCTTCTGCTTTCTTTTTATTTCCCTCCACCCGAAGGTGGGTTGAAATCCACTTCTGCTTTAACCGGCCCGTCTCATCCCTCACCATAAGAATCAAGTACCAATACCCATTTTTCTTTGTCATGTGCCCTGCGACCATATCAGCGCCTCCCGTTTTTGGTTTCATTTTACATAAAGGAGGCCTGCAATTCTCGTTTGAGCCACAGCAAATCTATTTTCTACAGATTTATGCGAGTGGGCATGAACGGCTTGACTCGAAATCGTGTCGGTCGCTTTCCGGGGTGACCTCGCAAACCCTTGATACTTCGGGCTTCTTCCGCTTTTCTACACTTTTTCAAAACTGAATATCTACGGTTTTTCTACGCTTTGTCTACGATTTCTACACTTGGTTCTCAATCAGCCGGAAACCCGCAAAGCCTTGAAAATACAGCATGGAGATGTATCGAAGTGGTCGTAACGAGGCTGACTCGAAATCAGTTGACGGGTCAAACCGTCCGGGGGTTCGAATCCCTCCATCTCCGCCAGAGCCTGCAGTGGTGATTCCACTGCAGGTTTTTATTTATGCCAGCTGTTCCTCTTTCTCAGGGCGGTTGAACATACCGTTCATGGCGTTTGCCGAAGCCTCCTGTGCCGAATAGTCGAGATGTGCATAGATGTCTGCCGTGGTGGAGAAGGTACTGTGCCCCAGCCAGATTTGGATCTGCTTCATGGAGATACCGTTGCTGAGAAGCAGGCTGGCGCAGGTATGACGAAGATCATGGAAGCGAACCTTGCGAAGCCCGTACTTCTCGATGAGCCACGAGAAATGCTCCGTTACATAGTTCGGGCGTAGAAGTTTTCCGCACTGGTCAACGCAGATGTAGTCGAGGTAGTCCCGGCAGTAACTTTTTTTGAAGAGTCTCCGGTACATCTCCTGCTTCTCTTTCTCCTCCAGCAGGATGATTCCTACTGCTGGAATCAGAGGTAGTGTTCGGAAGCTGGATTTGGTTTTCAGGACATCCTCTCCCATCGGGACGAACTTTCCATCCACCTCTGCTTCGATGACCTTGTGACTGATGGAGATCGTCTTGTGTTCCATGTCGATGGCACTCCACCGCAGTCCGAGAACTTCGCTTCGCCGCAAGCCATAGTAGGCAGCAATTTTTACGCACAATTCCAGCGGGTCACCAGACACTGCATCGAACAGGGTAAGCATCTCTTCCTCGCTGTAGAAGCTACCGTGGAACACATTCTTCTTGGGACGGTCTACCTTGTCGGCAGGATTCTTGAGCAGGATATCCTTCTTAACCGCTGTCTGAAGTGCCTTTCGGATGATTGCGTGATAATGAATGACCGTGTTTGTCGTACAGCCGTCTGCCAGAATACTCTGGTAGAAGTCCTCAATGTGCTGTGGCGTCACTTCACGCAGTTGGAGTTCCAGCGGCGTGAAGTACGGCAGGATTCTGGCGCGGATCATGTTGGAGTAGCTCTGATAGGTTGCGGTGGCCAGAGAGGTGCGGGTGGATTGCAGCCACTTTTCCATGTACTCGGTGAATGGAAGCAAAGCATCGGGGTGCGTGTTTTTGGCAAGCTCTTTTGCTTTGGCCTCCCTCTCAAGGCGCTCTTCCTCCTCGCGCTCGTATTGTAGCCGAATCTCATCGAAGGCTTTTTGTGCCTTACGCTGGCTGGTGTCCTGAACGGACAGCTTCATGGGTATCCATTTGCATCTGCGGCGTCCATCAATTTTCAGGTACAGAACCGCATAGTAAAAACCGTTTTTTTGCTGCAGGCAGCCTGTTATCATAATGTCCTCCTATTCTTTATAACAGGTGATCGTATTGCCCGCCATTGACACCCCAAACATACCACACGCTCCTGCAAATAGCTATACTTTAAGCGGAGAAATACGACTCGACTTTTCTACGCTTTTCGGCAAACGACCTCTTGTTTTCTGAACGATCTGTCAATTCGGCTCATGATAAATTGATGCGGCACATATCCTCACCCATCAGGTACTCGATTACACATACCTTCGGGATCTTGTAGGCTCTGCCTACCTTGACGCATCTGATCTCCTGTTCAGCCAAGAGGCGATACGCCAGTCGTCGACTGATTCCACCCAACATTTTGCGGAGGTCATCCACCTCAACAACATCGGGATAGTTTTCAAACATAGAACTCTTTTTCATTGCAATGCCCTCCTATTTTTTGAGTCGTACCTTGCGGCACAAATATGAGGATCGTCCGGGGGATAAGGAGGGGTGAATGCAGACCGTTCAGAGGATTGAAAGAGAGAAGAGAATGGATGGCGGGAAAACGAAAGAGGAGGTGGACGATCCCCATACTTCTGCCGCAAAGCGGAAAAGGCCGCTCCGTATCGGGGCGGAACTGCTCCTTGCGGAGCGGCCCTCTTGCTCTTGCGTTGCTGCCTGTATTCGACACTACTTCCCCAGGCAAGGGCGGCGGCTGGAACCGCGCTGGCGCGCGTCACGGGAGTTTCACCCCTCCGAGGCTCTCTCGAAGCTGCGTACAGGAGTATCATTGTAAGCTGACGGGGTCATGGCGAAGCAGCCTGCCAAAGCTGCATTTGACCTGGGTGGGTATCGCTCTGCACCTTCCATTGGCCGTCCTAATATGCGGAGAATGATCCGCACAGGTGGTCCTCGCGCACCCGGTCTGACGCTCACGCCGTCAGCAAAGGTATTCCAGTCACCGGATATGACCGCCTGGGCGGTGTTTTTCAAGGTTCAGAGGGATCATGAAAAAGATCCCCTCATGTGGTAGGCAGCGAGAATGCGATTTTTAGAACCATTTTTCAAAATTTCCTGAAAAAATTTTTGAGTTGTTGAAGCTGCTTACCGACAGCTCTCTGGGAGAGACCCATTTCCGCCGCAATTTCCTGTTGGGTCTTGTCCTCAATGCAATACTTAGTCAAGAGCTCCTTCTCCGAAAGCGAAAGCCTTTTCAGCACCCTCACCAACCGCTGGTCACCGATTCCCTCTATCCAGCCGTACCTTGACGCCGTCGTGTAATCGTCCCAGCGGCTGACCGATTCCAGGAACTTTTTCATCAATGCGGACTTGTCCTCCTGCTCGGCGGAAAGCTCGTCAAAGATGCCGATGCCCAAGTCCTGCGTATGAAGGCGATAGATCCTCTCCTGTTTGAAAACCTCCCAATCGAAGTCATGCATCTTCTGGATGGCGGCATCGGACATCCCGGCCGCCCTATACTCACGCCGGAGTCTTGCCCACAGCGTTTCAAACTTCTTCTTTTCAGCCGCGTAATTAAAGCCCATATATGGTACCTCCATATTCTGAAATTTGGTTGGCTGCAAATCTCAGAAACGGGTGGCGGGCCGCGGCAGCGGGGTCGCGCACAGGGCGCAAAAAAGCCCACAGCGACACCGCTGTGGGCATAAGAATATTTGAGGGCAACGATGGTGGAAGGGGGCGGGGTATCCTCAAAAGGACGCAAAAAGTCAGGGCATCCGATGCCCGGCCATAGGTGAATGAAGGAGGGCTGCCATTCGGCAGCGGCGACAGTACCGCGGATGTGAGGATACCCCATAAAAACCGCCTGTCCTGGCATTGAGCCAATGTTTTTTCATTGCCGTGCAGGTTCGGCCTCTCCGCTCAAAGCAGGAGATCACGACAGAAAAGCGGAGAGATTGCTGTATCGCAGTCTCTCCGCTTTCGACATGGATGGCTGTTCAGAAGTTCTGAACAGGGGGATGTATCAGATGGTGTGTTCTCAGTGGTCGAATGCCTGCCGGTTATTTCTTACTATAATGGCGACAGTTATAATCCATATGATAATCCTTCTTCTGTGTATCATCATTTCGTCCTCATTCAACACTCCACTCCCGCGCCTTTGCTTGCTCTGAAATCATACGGGCATACCACCCGTTTTGTGCCAATAGCTCCTTGTGGTTTCCACGCTCACAAATTATTCCTTCGTCCAGCACAAGGATCTGATCCGCCCCGATGATCGTATTCAGACGATGCGCAATGACAATTACCGTCTTGTCTTTCATCAGAGCGTCCAGCGCCCTATGAATCTCTTTCTCATTGTCTGCATCCAAACTGGAAGTGGTTTCATCCAACAAGACGATAGGTGCATCCTTGATGAGAGCGCGTGCAATGGAGATTCGTTGCTTTTCGCCGCCGGAAAGGGTATTTCCACCTTCGCCCACCACGGTATCGTAGCCGTCCGGCAACGCCGAAATAAACTCGTGGCATTGCGCTGCCTTTGCTACCGCGATGATTTCCTCCATACTCGCACCCGGCTTTCCCACCCGGATGTTGTTCGCTATGGTGTCATGCAGCAGATAAACGTCCTGAAAGACGATGGCCATTTTCCCTGTCAGCACATCCGGTGACTGTTCCCGAATATCTGAGCCTCCAATCGTAATGGAGCCCTTTGACACATCCCAAAACCGGGAAATCAGGCTGATGATCGTGGTTTTACCACTGCCGGATGGCCCTACCAGTGCCGTCGTCGTCCCCGGCTTCACAGAAAAGGAAACGTCATGCAACACGGGTACATTCTTCTCATAAGCGAAATTTACATGGGAAAAGCTGACATCAAATGCGTTAAGCTGCGCTGCATCCTCACGATACGGCAAGGGTGCCTCCTGCCGAACCTGTAAGATGTTCTCCGCCGCCTTACTGAGATACTTCAATTCCGGGTACAGACTGCCGAGCGTTGCCATCATGCTGGAAAGCGATACGCCTATCATCAGTAGGGCGATCATGCGCTGTGTGTCGATTACTCCCGCCTGATATAAGGCCGGAGCCAAAATTAACGCTGCCGGAAGAATCAACGAGGTCACAAAACTGAAGGAGATAGAAAAAGGCATAATCGAGAGTTCCAGTTTTACGGAATCTTTTTTTAAGGAGGTAAAGCTATCGTCAAGGCGCTGAAACTTTTCGCCTGTCATGTTATAGAGCTTAAAGGTTCTGATTCCATTGATGTACTCCACAATGCGGGAGATCACACGACTAACGCTTGCCCGCTGCCTGCCGCCGTATTTCTGTGACATCTCTCCACTCAGACGCATCAAAGGGAACGCAATCAGGATCAGCACCGTAGCAATCAGTCCATACTGCCATGAAACCATAAAGGCAAACAGGAGGGCCAGAGCGCTGAAGAACAGCACCTTTATCAAGCTCGCCAGAGAATGTGTCAAAACCTGTTCAAAGTCTGTAATATCCGTAGTCAGCGTACTCATGAGGCGGCCAATGCTGTTCTTATTGAAATACCCAAGATTCAGGCTACGAATATGATCGCCGAGAGAAAGGCGTTGCTGCGCCGAAATATCTGCACCGCGATACTGTACTTGCGTATAGTTTATGGAAAAAAGGATCGCCCGCATGAGAAACAGCAGTACGAGAATGACGCCGTACAAGGTCAATCTTTGCATTGTAAAGACGCCGCCGATCAGCTCGATAATCGTCATAATCATTGTGCTGAACATACCCATGTGAAGCAGGGCATCCACACAGGACAGCACAATGGGTAGATACAGAGACTTTATATTTTTACCGGCTACCCGGCGAATCATTTTGAATGTGTAATTCATGCTGTCACCTCCTGCGTATAACTGCGCCACATATCGGCATACCGCCCGCCCTTTGACACCAGTTCATCATGTTTTCCTTTTTCCAAAAGGCGTCCTTCGTGGAATACACAAATCTGATCTGCGCCCGTAATCGTATGGAGCCGGTGAGCGATCATGATGGTGGTTTTGCCTTTCAGCAAGTGCGATAAGGCAAGCTGGATTTTATGTTCGTTTTCCAAGTCCGCAAAGCTGGTCGCTTCATCGAAGATAATAATGGGAGAATCTTTCAAAATTGCCCGCGCAATGCAAATTCGCTGCTTTTCTCCGCCCGACAGCTTTACGCCGTCCTCGCCCAATTTAGTTTTGTAGCCATTCGGAAGGCTCATAATAAAATCGTGGATCTGCGCAGCTTTGGCCGCGGCCTCTACTTGCTGGGGCGTAGCTTCTTTGTTTCCAATGGCGATATTTTCATAAATACTGTCATGCAGCGTAAAGGTTTCCTGAAATACAAAGGACACCAAGTCCATCAGATTATCATTTTTCAATTCTAAAATGTTCTTTCCGCCGATGCAGATGCTGCCCTCCGCGACCTCCCAAAACTTAGGGATAAGCTGTGCAGCGGTGGTTTTTCCAGCCCCGGAAGCCCCGACAAAGGCGGTCAGGCTGCCCGCAGGCAGAGACAGCGTGATGTTTTTCAGCACATCGCTCTTGTCATATCGGAAAGTAACGTCCTCAAAGCTCACACCATAAGGCTGTGCGCGGTCTAAGGTCTGTATTCCCTCTGTTGTGCAGGGCAGATCCATAATGGTTTGGATTCGCCCCACGCCGCTCATGATCTGACTGAACATCATGGCAAAATTCATCAGATTGAGCAGACCGGAGAGAAACACCATACTCATGACCATAAAATACAGATAATCCTGCATGGGCAATGCTCCCCGGAAGTAGAGCAGGCCGCCCAGCGGCAGGGCAAAAAGGATTCCGCTTTCAACCAATGCCACAAACAGGCCGTAGGTATATCCCTGACTTTTGGTGCAGCGTTTCCAGAACGCATTGTATTCCTCTACCGTGTCTGCATAGTCCCGATAGCTCTCAGCGGTCATATTGTAGGCTTTCATTACGGGCATCCCGTTGATGAACTGCATGATCGCCGTGTTCAGCTTTTCCAGCAGGCGATGATAGGTCGGCATCTGTTTCCCGGTAATCGCCATTGCCACACCTTGAATAATAAGCCCCAGCACCACAGGCACCAGCAAGCACAAAGCCATGGGAACATTGATCGTGAGCAGGTAAATGAATACGATCACAGGCGCGCATATTGCAGAGGTCACGTCCGGAATCTGATGAGCCAAAAATCTCTCAATCCGTTCCACATCTTCAATGATGACTTTTTTGATCTCACCCGAAGCATGGTCGGTGAAGAATCCCAAATTCACTTTTGCAATGTGCCTGCTGATCTGCGTGCGCACGTTGTATAGCGTGTTAAAGGCTCCAATGTGAGAAAATGTTCCTGAAACAATGGAGCAGAGAAATTTTCCTGCAATCGCTGCTGCGGCAATCAAGCCATAGCGCAAAGCATTTCCTTCACCATCCAGCAAAACCAAGATGCTTCGATACACCATGACATACGGGACAAACGAGCATAATGCGCTGGCAATCCCGAACAGGGCAGATACAAACAGATGCAATTTATACTTCCCGGCCAACTGCATTAAATAAGCAGTGCCGGATTTTCTTTTCTTTTCCATAGCGCCTCCTGTTATTCCCGCATGGCGGCCATGAGCCGCCATGCGTCATCAATTTGAAAGTCATCTGCCAAAGTGCCGTCCCGGATCACAAGCGCACGGCTACAAGTGGCAAGGGCACATTCCAAGTCGTGGGTAATCATCAGGATGATATGGCCCTTTTGGGCAAGTGTGTGAAGCTGCTTGCTGACAGAGCGCATATTACGGCCATCTAAGCCACTGGTAGGCTCATCCAGAACGATGACCGGTGCTTCGTTCAACAGGGCGACAGCCAAAGCAAGACGCTGTTTTTGTCCTCCTGACAGGGTTGCCGGATGCCGGTCTGCAAACTCTGCCAAATTCAAGAGCGTCAGCAACTCGTCCGCCCGCAGTTTCAATGTGGGCGTTTCCTTTTTGCCAGTCAAAAGTTCGTCGGTCAGGCTTTCTCCGAATAACTGGCTGTCCAAATCCTGCATGATATACCAAATCACACCGCGCCGTCTGCTCTTTTTCAATGGCTTTTCCGCAAAGCGGATCGTACCGCCGTCCTCCTTCAGGAGCCCTGACAGCAATTTCCCCAACGTGCTCTTTCCGGCCGCATTGGGACCCACAATCGCAACGATTTCTCCCGGTGAGCAGGAAAACGAAACGTCCTTCAACACTTCATGCAAGCCGAACCGCTTGTGTAGTCTCTCAACGCTTAACAAAGGCTTCTGTTCAGTTTCCTTACCACTATTAGCAGGGAATGGCAAGTTCAAGAGTTCCATACTGCGAAGCCCCCACTCGAAAACCTGCTCATGGGGCAGAATATTCATTTCCTGCGGCGTCATCACGCTGACGATTTCACCCTTATTCAAATAGACGATCCGATCTGCTATATCACGCAGATAATAAAGCCGATGCTCCGCAATCAAAATCGTCTTTCCTTGCTTTTTCAAAAGACGGACAAATGCAGCAAAGTCCTCCGTAGCTCCCATATCCAGATTGGCAGAGGGTTCGTCCATCACATAGATATCCGGGTCAATCGCCTCCGCAGAGGCGATTGCTACCCGCTGCCGCATACCATAAGAGAGGTATCGAACCTTCTGTTCTAAAAGGTTCGTAATGCTCAATGCCTCCGCCGCGTCCTTAACTCTTTTCACGATCTCGTCATGAGGGACACCGTAGTTTTCGCAGCCAAAGGCAATTTCACCTGCTACCTCATTGGCAAAGAACTGGCTACGCGGGTCCTGAAATACATTCCCGACATACTTGCCTCGTTCCCATGAGGGAATCTCCGCCATGTTCTTCCCGAATAGCCATACTTCGCCGCTGAGCTCTCCCGTGAAGAAATAGGGGATCAGTCCATTTATCACGCGGGTCAAAGTACTCTTTCCGCTGCCGGAGGGGCCCGTCAATACGATGACCTCCCCCTTTTCTACGCTGAGATTGATATGCTTCAACTGATTCTCCGTGTCTCCGTAGGAGAAACTGAGATTTTTAATTTCAATCGCTGAATTCAATTTCTCACCTCACACCAAGATACACATGGCCGCTGTTGAAATAAACAGCGCAATCATGACGCCATCGCTTACAGCCATCTTGTTTAAGTAGTAGCCTTCCTTCTTGTAGGGACTCTCAATCCCGCGAACAACGCTGGATGCCGCCAACTCGTCTGCAATTTTCAAGGAGCGAAACACCATCGGTACGACCACATATTCAAAGGTGTTAAGCGGATGTAAAACCACTTGAAGCGGAGAGAGCAGAAGTCCGCGCGTCTTCATGGCATCCAGCACATCAGAAAACTCCGAAGCCACCGTTGGAACAAAACGCAGTATGACAATCACCGTCAGCCTTACGGAGGACGGAAGCGGCAGTTGCCGGAGGGCAGCAGTCAGCTTGCCCGACGGAGCCTGTGAAACAAGATAGACCGCCATAAAGACGGGGATCAGTTCGATCAGGAAAGTAAAAAGCATGGGGGATGGAATATTGATACCATGGCGCACATTGAATGTAAGCCATCCGTAGCTAATGAGGAAAGCTACTAAGAATTTCAGTCCCTTTCCCCAATACCCGAATATTGTCATCACAAGAAACAGTGCGGCGGTGCAGGCAATATGCAGCCACATGTTTTTGCAGAGAAAAGCCACGGCGCAGACACAAACAGCCAATATCAAAAGCGCAAAAATGTTGACGCGGCGGATCAGTTTTGTGTTGTTAATTACGGCTTCCATCACTTTACAATTCCTGCTTTCTGGAAATGGCGTCTCAAAATACGCTGTCCAAAGAGGCAGCCAAGCAGGGCAAGAGCTACCGTGATCGCACAGGCTCCAATCATGTGCCACGGGCTGGAGAGCATATTGAGTTGCATATCAAAGACTTCCTGAGAAAAGCCTTCCGTGGATGCCTTTGCCACATAACTTTCCCAAGCAGCCCAGATCGGAACAGTGTTTCCGATAATCATGCCGAGGCCATAACAAGACCACCCGATGGCGTTGCGCAAAGGCTTCCGATAGCTGTCCTTGCCCAGCATCACAAGCTCGCAGATTACACCTACCAGCAGAAAATAAGGAAGCAGGAATACATAGCCGCCCAATGCACTGATGATGCCAAACACGGCACTCCATACCATCAAAATCCCGTGTTTGTTCAGCCGATTGGCAACAACGAGGTAAAATGTCGCGCAGAAAAATTCCTGAATGCCGGCAGCGCAGTAAAGGTACAGGAATGGAAACGGAAGTGTCAGAGCACCAACCGCTCCATATACTGCAAATGTCAGGACCATCATGGCTGCAATTACCATCACGTCCCGCGTGGTAAATCTTTTCTTTTCAGTCGTAGTATTCATAAAAAACTCCTTTCAAAAAATAGGTCTGTAGGATTCACAAGAATGAGTTAGAGTAGGCTAACCAACGGGCAAAAAAACACCTCCTTACGCAAAATACAATTTCCATGCACTACCGAAAAAATCTGCAATGAGATGTATTCTGTCAAGTGCTTCGTCCTTTTCCAGCTTATGACGCACAATCTCGAAGAACGCATAATACTGTGCAGAAAATAGAATATGTATTTCGTCCAGCGTCAAGGGACGGCACGAATAGCCCTGGCGAATCATCTTCTGCTGAAAGGCATAAGTCTGTTTTTCTTCTTCCTCAATAAGCTGATCCACAAATCTTTCGTAGGCACTTCCGGCAGACTGGCTGATAAGCAGGTAGAAAGCATCCTTGTTTGCGAAAATGTACTCCACCAGTACGGAAATAACCTCATCAGAAATATTCCACATATTTTCCGGATGGCCATTTGTCAGAGAATCGAAGCCCCGTTCTCCGCCTTTGCGATACAAATCCAACATATGATCCGCAACTGGGGACACAAGTGCGGCAAACAGGCTTTCTTTGTCAGGAAAATACCGAAAAATTGCGCCGGTGGTCAGCCCAGCTTGTTTTGCAATACTGCGAACGGAAGCGTCGTTATATCCTTTTTCCATGAACTCCTTTTTGGCTGTGTCTAAAATCAGTTGTTTTGTATCTTCACTCTTACTCATGCCAAGCACCTCTCTGAAAAATAGCACTGCTATTTAAATTATACACAGATTGCGAAAAAAGTCAAGATAGCAATGCTATTTTTATTTTGTATAGAAGCCGTATCCGTGATATATTGTTGAAAATAGAGAGTTTGAGCCTATTTAATCTTGTAGCCTCGATGCTTTATTCTTAAAGGTGGTGATGTTCGTGAAGCAGCAAGCTGAGAGAATTAACTTCAAGCCTTTCGAGCAGACCATCAAATCCACAAGGGAAAAGATGACAAGACTGCGGACGTTATCAATGTGAATGAGGTTGCAGAGCTGCCGCAGATGCTGCTTCCCAATTTGAGCGAAGATACGCTCATCAGGAAAAGCAGCGAGGAAATGTTTGAATACTACGGAATCGACCTTGCCGACCGTTTGACCGCCAACGGAACATTTGCGGAGCAGGGAGAGTTGCACCCGCACGGTTTTTACTTTGACGGTACATTCGATTTGAACTGGTTTGCCTATGCGTCGGAGGACGGAACGCAGGAGGTTCTTATTTGCATCGGCAAGAATACCCGCGCCGGAGAATACCTGAATAGTTGGTATCAGAGCGGCGCATCAAAATCCAAAATTGATGGAACGGAGATGTACCTCTGCCGCTACAAGGACACGTCCGAAACCTGCTACTACGCTGTTTTTGAACTGAACGGCTGTGAGCTGTATGTTGAATCCTTTACCGCCGATGAATCGGGCTTTGTCTCTATGCTGAAAGCTATTGCGGCAGATTAGGAATTGAAAAGTTCGCGCTTTGCATGGTACAATCATATTGGATAAGTTTATCCGCACAAAACGAAAGATGAGGATATGCCCGAAAGGAGGAACACTTTTATGAAACGACTGCCAATTATTGTGCTGACGCTTGCGCTCTGCCTGCTGACAGCGGGCTGCGGCGCAAAGCCAAACGAGCCAGACGATGGGGACTCTGCAAAAGCGGGGATCGTCGAGCGGATGGCAACGGTAAAAGCAGAGGAAATCAAATATATCTCATCATTCTTTTCTCGTGAGCATGTAAGCGCCGAAGACATGGCCTCCGTCCTCAATGCCGCAGCGGAACACCATAGCGAGCAGCCCGGTCAAGGCTTGGACCATTATACGATGGAGATATACCTCTCCGGGGGGCCTGACGCATATAACTCATCTGACGAACACTTCGTTTTCTTTGCCGGATTGGATGAAAACCATATAAACGGCATTTATTTTAACGGAAAAGGAGACAGCCATCGCATGAGCTTTGAGGACGAAACGCTCTACTGGCTGATCCGCAACGGTTACCGCACCGAAGTACAGGTAGACAAAGACGCTTATGAATACCATCAGGCTATTCTTGACCAGCGGGCACAGCGATTGGCCGCGCAGTGCGCCTCTCCCTCCCGAACGGATATCCTCACCGGCTATGAGGTTGTGCAGTTTTATCAAAAAGAAGTCCTTACGGATGAAAGCGGCAGCTACACGGTCTATTGCTGGGAACCCGCGTTTCTGACGGCTTCTCCCGATGATATTCCGTGGGCGGGCGGAATGTATCTCGATGCGGACGGCAGGCTCTGCGCCTATGAGCAGTACACCTATTTTGTGACAAAAGGGGAACCCGGAGACTTCCCGCCCTACCGCTTCCTGCCGTTGGATTTGTATAACGGGGAAACCGAAGAAGCGGGAAAAGAGCACGCTTTGCAGCGTATCCGGCAGGCGTTTGAGCCTGCGATTCAGGCACATTGGGCGGAGGATGTGTTGGACGGCATTTCCGATTACCACGAGGTTTCCGTCAGTACGGCAGAGCCGCTGGCCAGGGTGCTGCTTTCCTGCGAGTATGCCGTAAAGGACTTCAAGGTGCTGGGAATCGAGGCTTCTATGAGCAGCAGCCTATCGTTTTCCACAGAAGAGCTGTACGCTCTGGACGAACTGTCACCGGATCGTCCGCTGCTGCTGAATATGACATTCTATGGTCTGCTGCCATATTACGGGGTATCCTACGTCGATGACAGCGGCGAAACCATAAGCTATTCCATCAATATGAGCGGCAAAGACGGCTCTGTGATTTTAACCGAGTTTTTACCGTACACACAGTGCGGTACAGCCCCGAACGGTCGATAATCAAAAACACCAAAGCGCAATCGACAAAAATCGGTTGCGCTTTTTCATTGCCTTCCCCATACAGCGCAGAACGCCGCAGGGCGGCAAGCGAGGCAGCGAAAAAGTGCGGCGTTCATGGAAAAGACGCCGGACGGTAAGATAATTGCGCTTGACAAGTTTACTTGGCAACGATATAATAATGACAAGAAAACTTGGAAAGGGGCGATTCTGTTCAATGAATAAAGAGAAGATTTTGGAAAGCAGCCGCAGAGAAAACAAAAATAGAGATTTAGCAGAAATGGAAGTGACCGCGCAGGCAGGAAACATTGCCGGACGTGTCGGTGCTGCGGTCTGCGTTGTTCTCACTCTTATCTTTCGTATCTTCACAAAAACATACTTTCTAAGTCCGTGGGTTGTTTATTTTAGCATCCTTACCACCCACACTCTTGTAAAGTATGCAAGTCTAAAGAGAAAAACCGACTTGATCCTTGGCATTCTCTATTTAGCGATGTGCCTCACATTTCTTGCCTTTTTTGTCCTGCGGCTTGTGGAGGTCAAGGAATGAATGACGAGCTAAAATTGAAAAACAACCTCAAGGAAGCACGCGCAGAGAAAAAGCTATCCCAAACACAACTGGCGGAACTGATTGGTGTATCGAGAAACACAATCAGTTCCATTGAAACAGGGCAATTCAATCCAACCGCAAAGCTGGCATTGATCCTCTGCATTGCTCTGGACAAGAAATTTGAAGAACTGTTTTACTTTTAAGGAGGAAGCGAATGGATAATATCGCTCTGTTGATCTTAGGCATATTCATCTCCATCATTGGAATCGTGAATATGACTGGAAATATCAGCACAATACATTCCTACAACCGAAGAAAGGTCAAGGAAGAGGATGTACCGAAGTATGGGAGAGCCGTCGGCACAGGTACACTGATCATCGGTGTATCTTTGATAGCGGCATTTGTCACAACTTTCTGGAGCGAAAAGGCAATGTATTTCATTGTTATTCCGGCGCTCGTCATCGGCTTGGGCTTTATCTTGTATGCACAGTTCAAGTACAATAAGGGAATATTCTAACTCATTTTTTGAAAAACCTATTGACTGGCACCTTGGGGGATAGCTTATCCTGTTTGTGGAGGCGTTTTCTCTAAAACTGGGTGATGTAAAAGCATTTTGACGGAGAAATTCCGACTTGTAAAAGCGCTTTGATAGACAGTGCTTTTCACATAGGGGATAATACAGATGAAGTTAATGTTAGGAGGCAGGCGTGTGGAAATTGGCAGCAAAATCAAAAAGTCAAGAATAGATGCGAAGCTCACACAGGAGCAAGCAGCGGAAGCTCTTGGTATCAGCAGGCAGACAATATCAAATTGGGAGAATGAGAAATCCTACCCTGATATTGTAAGTGTGCTTAAAATGAGCGATTTATATGGCGTCAGTCTCGACTACCTCTTGAAAGGAGATTCCCCTATGAAAAACTATCTGGATTATATCGAAGAAAGCACAAATGTAGTAAAAAGCAAGGTCAAGTTATCAAAGCTGATATTGATTTTATCCTATCTGGTGATATGGGCATTCAATATCATGGTGTCGTGGTTTTTTTCTGCGGAAAGTATTTCAGAAGCACAGGCAGGCGCATTCCAATGGCTCGTGCTTCCGGTAGCAACGATTGTAATATCTCTTTTGATTGGGAAAAACGATTTTTGGGGAAAGCGCAAGTGGTTTGCTCCGATTGGATTTGGCCTCATGTTCCTGTTGTCTGTCTATGCGAGTTATGGCATGAGAGAAAATTCAATCTTCAATCAGATCGATTTGCAAACAATCACCTTTTTCTTTATTGGAGCAATTGCTTCGGTTATAGGCATAGTGCTTGGTTATGCGTTTTTCACGGTCGAAAAGAATACCCCAAAGAGCGAGTAATATATGCTTGCCAATACATTAACTTTAATGGGCTGTTTATAATACAGCCCATTGTTTAACGGTCAAGATTATGCTTGTGCGTGAGTTGCTCTTTGCGGTTTTCCTCCCGCAATATGGCGTAAACGCCCTTAGGGTTTTTGTCAAGAGGAACTTTTTAGGGGCAGGGAAAAGCTATACGATTAAGGGGAAGCAGGCAGAGAAAAAGGCTGAAAATGCGCCCAGTGGACGGCTAAAATGCGTTTTGGTGGCAGGGAATATAAAACCCCTGCCCACCTCGGAAAAGAGGCTGCGGCAGGGGTAAATACTCCATATTCACACGCTTTCCTGCGCTGTAAGGGCTGCTTCTGTTCCTCGTTTGAAGTCGGGGGTGCGGGGCGCGAAGCCCCGCAAAAGCCGACAGTGAACGCCGCGCAAGTGCAGACGGTTTTGCCGCTAAAATGAAGCGGACGAAAGCGGGGGGCAGGGTTTACTAATCCTGTTCCCCGTTTTCGGCGGCGAAAAGGCAGCGGCAAAAATCCGGACGGTCAAGGGGTTAAGGGTGGAGATTTTTTCGTGCTGTGCGCGGAAAAATACGACTCGTCCCTTGACGGTCCGGATAGTCGGAACGGGTGAAATATATATTGCTCTATAAAGGACAAAAATGATAGAAGTATTCACAGAATTGTGCTAAAATTGAAACAGTTGGTCATAAAGCGTTTTGTCAAGTGCTTTTTTATTAACAGTTTTCTTTTGTTGAGCGGTAGGATTGTTCGTATTTATTTGATACACTGGCTTTGATACTATAAATGAGAGGTAACACACAATGATAAAAAAGATTTTAAAGGAAAACTGGATATTTCTATTGTTTGTCTTAGTTGCCAGTTTAATTGGGGGATATTGTACAGGGTTATATGTATACGACACACTATCACCTGATATGCTGAATAGACTACAAGAGCAAAATGTATCTAAAAACTTGCTGGTAATTTCTACATTGCTACAGTATGGCGTTGTGTTTGGAGGAATACTTGCATTTATCGGATTGATTATCTCCAAGAAAGTTAATCTGTGGAAAGAATTTAAATATGACAAACAGGCGATTGTAATGACAGCTGTTATTACAGTTGCATCGGCGCTAATATTGTTTCCCGGAGATAAACTAATATTCGGATCCTTAAACAGCTGGGTATACGAACAATATGAAGCTGCTCCTGCCATTTCGAAAATACTGGCAGGCTTATTGACTGGTGGCGTAACTGAAGAAATAATAATGAGATTGTTTCTGATGTCATTACTTGTTTTAATAGCCTCAAAAGTAATGCTCATGGAGAATAAAGATATTCCGGAAAAAGTACATATTGTTGTGAATGTTATTGTTGCTTTGTTATTTGCTGCGGGGCATCTTCCAAGCACGATGGCAATGACAACACTAACACCATTAATCGTACTGCGATGCTTCTTGTTTAACGGAGGAATAGGGTTAGCTTTTGGATACTTATATAGGAAATTTGGCATATTCTATGCAATGATTGCTCATGGAGCTGCTCATTTAATAGCTGATATCTTGCTGGCTATCTTTATATAAGATTGCGATGCAGTATGCAAATTCAAGTTTGTCAAACTAAACCAGCGAAAAAATATGAGCGGCGGGACGGGCTTTACCGTCCCGCCGCTCTGCTTTTCAGCGGTCAAGGTCTTGCTTGTGCGTGGGTTGCTCTTTGCGGTTTTCCTCCCGCAATATGGCGTAAACGCCCTTTCGTATCTGCTTCGCTTTCCATGCCTTTAGCGGAATACCCGTCCTGCCGTTTATCACGCCGTCAAGGTATGGCAAAGATAGAAAGGGCGTTTGCACAATGGTATAATCGTATTGGATGATTATAAGTTAAGATACTGACATTCTAAAATTGTAAACCACCTAAAGGAAATGCTCGAACAATATCGGGCGGTTGCGGAATCGGAGGAATATAAGGCATCTCCCGCCTACCGACTGCAAGAGT
>OODG01000037.1_pt1 | contig 71412 bp, 62 predicted proteins | sample 1671621 | NCBI WGS metagenome assembly OODG01 (sample SAMN06348175, study PRJEB24527) | human gut metagenome | biome: human gut; feature: ankylosing spondylitis patient; material: feces | host: Homo sapiens | place: China | collected 2015-10 | reverse complement strand
CGAGCGGGCAAAAACACGTAAGCGGCAACCGTTGTGATTTTGCTCTCAAAGGCATTGAAGGTAAAAACTCTGAGCACTTCATTGACAAAAAGTGCAGTCTTCTTTTTAACCGAGAACCTTTGCCCGAAAACGAAGCCCCTCGAGGCACAATCGGCATTGCGCGAGTGCTCAATATCTATGAGCATTATCCCTACTGGTTTGAGCTTTTTACGAAACTCGGATTTCATGTGGAGCTCTCCCCCTATTCGGATCACTACATCGCAGGGCTCGGTATTGAAAGTATTCCCTCTCAAAGCCTTTGTCTGCCGGCAAAACTTGCTCACGGGCATGTCACTTGGCTGGCCAAAAAAGGCCTCAAGCGTATTTGGTTGCCCTGCATTCCGAAAGAACGCGCGAACTTTGCGAATGTGCCGGGACGCTTTGCCTGTCCGGTGGTAGGAGGCTATCCTGAAGCTTTGAAACTCAATTTTGAGTGCACGCACCCTGAAGCGAAGCTTCTGACGCCTTTTGTTGATCTCAATGAGGCGAAAACCGTTCAACGGGCCATCAGTGAAGCCTTTCCGGAAATTCCGATCGCGCAAATTCGCGAGGCCGTTCAGAGTGCAGAAGCCGCGCAGCAAACCTATCAGCGCCAAGTCCGACAGATGGGGGAAAAGTGTTGGCGTGAGCACGAAGTCTCCAAAGCGCCCCTGGTGGTGATTGCCTCGCACCCCTATCACATGGATCCTTTTGTCAATCATGGCATTTGCACACTGATTGCCTCTATGGGCGTTGAGATTGTCACGGAGGATTCAATCGCACACCTGGCGCCCGACACGACATCTCTGGATGTCATCGATCAGTGGACATTCCATAGCCGCCTTTATCGCGCAGCCGAGCTCACTCGTGATAAACCGTGGGCCGAACTTGTGCATTTGGTCAGTTTCGGCTGCGGACTTGATGCCATTACATCCGAACAGGTTCGTCGTATTCTGGAGCCCGCCGGCAAACTTTATACAATGCTCAAAATCGACGAAGGCGATACGCTGGGAGCGGCTCGGATCCGCTTGCGCTCACTTTTTGCCGCTGTCAAAGACAGACGGGATTTGCATGCCGGCATTCAAGAGTCACCTATTGTCTGGCACGGCCGTTCGAAGGAAAAGAAAAATTTGGATCTTAAGGCCGTCAAAACAATTTACGTGCCCCAAATGGCGCCGATCCACTTCCCGATTCTTGAAAGCGCTCTGAAAAGTTTAGGCTTTAATGTCAAACTCTTGCCTCAGGTGCGCCCCGAGTCGATCCAGTTGGGGTTGCGCTACGTTAATAACGATGCCTGTTATCCGGCCATTGTTGTCATCGGGCAGTTGCTCGATGCCGTTTTATCAAAAGACTTCGATCAGCAAACGAGCGCGCTTTTGCTGGCGCAGACATGCGGTCCGTGTCGGGCAACGAACTACGCCACCCTCTTGAAATGGGCACTCAAAGACCTTGACATGCAAGAGCTTCCCGTTATCACCATCTCGACACAAAAGGTGAGCGGAACGGAACACCTTCCGCTCGGACTCAAGGGCATTAACCGAATAGCCTTGGGGGTGCTTTATGGTGATTTGTTGCAAAAGCTTTATCTAAAAACTCGCTCTTACGAGACAATACCGGGCAGCGCTCAAAAGCTTTTAGAAAAATGGCAAGCGGTTGCCTGCCGCGATATTGATAAAGGTAAGAGTGCGCTTCGAGTCAATGCCTCACAAATGGCTCGGGAATTTGCCGCTATTGAATGCACAGACACGCCTAAACCCCAGGTTGGCATCGTGGGCGAAATCCTTTTGAAGTATCACCCGCAGGCAAATCTCAACATTTTGGAAGAACTCTTTGCTGAAGGCGCTGAGCCGCGTTTAGGCGATATTTCAAGCTTCCTTTTGTATTGCCTCTACGACCCGATTTTCCAAGCTAAAGCGTTAAAGGGCCCCAAGATGCGGGCTTTAACCTCCGGCCTTTTTGTGCAGTACTTTGAATCCCTCAGAAGCATTGCCAATGAAGCACTATGCCAAGCAGGCTTCAAAGCAATGCCAACACTAAAGGAACATCTGGCGCGTCTTAACAGCCTTATGTCACCGGCCCAACAAGCCGGCGAAGGTTGGCTTCTTACCGCTGAAATGGTGGAATTTTTGGAAACAGGCGCTCCCAACGTACTCTGTCTGCAGCCTTTTGCTTGCCTGCCCAATCACATTACGGGTAAAGGCGTGATGCGAGTTCTCAGGCAGCTTTATCCGAACGCCAATTTGTGCGCCATTGATTTTGAAGCGGGAACTTCGCACGCCAATTTCAGCAACCGCTTAAAGTTATTCATGGCCCAGGCTCGCGATAACCAATCAAAGCGTACTGCCGCTAAAGGACTGTAACGATGGATCATCTCACCGAAGGCGGACTACTCATTATCACGCTTCCTGATCAAGGGGCTGTAGGGCCACTGCCATCGCACTATTTTGATCCTCGAGCCAAGCAGGGAAAAATCCGTGATGCTTTAGTGAAGTGGTTTACCCTTTGGGGCATTCCCCTTTCGGGTAGCACACATAATCCGACCTGGCTTGAAGCTCATACAACGGAAGTTGTATGGTGCGATTCTGTCCCGGCCGATCTGCATGGCCCGCAGACCGTTCGCTACTATGCCCAACATGCCGACCGCATCGTCGAAGCCATCGAAAAGTGCCGCCCGAAAGTTATTCTTGTCTTAAGTGCCTATCTCTACGAGGCGATGGCAACAGAGGGTTTATCTCAAAAGATTTCTGCAGTGATCGGTAAAGCAAAAGGCGCTCCACGAAGAATCACAACCATGAGGCTAAAAGCGCTTGAGCAAAAATTCGAACATGCGCAAATGCTGATTCTTCCGACTCCCTCTAAAAACACCACAGACGACTACATCAGAAGTCTGAGTGCCAGTGTCCGAGAGACATTCGAAGCAGCAGGATTTAACCTCAAAGACAATGGTGATGCACTTTTAGGAGCTGCTAAGGCACTGCTCGTTTTAGATGAAAAACGCACCATTGTCGCAATGCAAAATCGACTTCGTATCGATGAGTCTCGGGCTAAAGCGTTGCTTGAAGCGATGCAGGAAGAAGGTCTCATCAGTCAACCTGATGAGAACGGAAGACGTTTTTTGAAGAAATAAAAAATCCCGTGCAACTTGAAAAAAGCGCACGGGACTTTGAGCAATACCAATACTCTATCAGAGCATCTTCAAGCCGCTTTCGATATTGGCAATGACGGTGTCTTTACCAAACAATTCAAGCGTCTTATCAAAGACAGGCGAAATCTTTTCACCAAAGACCAGCACACGAATAGGCACTGCCACCACAGGCATCTTGATACCCATTTCATCCATGATGCTCTTTAAGACGCCGTAGATATTTTCTGCGGTCCAATCTTCAACACCGCGGGCGCGTTCAAGGAAAAGCTTCACAGCTGCCAAGCTTTGTTCATTGGCAAGCACCTCACGCACAAGCGCTTCATCGCGCTGCAACGAGCGGTAGAAAATCATGCAGTTGTCGGCAAGCGCTTCGAGCGTTTCGGGACGCTGCTTAGTGATTTCCATCACACGGGCCAAATCGGCATGACCGTCAATCACGCCGCCTCGAGCTTCGATACGAGGACGCACCAAACGGGCAAGACGATCGTTGTCAGCCTCTGCAATATAGAGGTGATTCAAGTGATTTAGCTTCTTTGGATCCAAGCAAGCAGGAGACTTGGAGCAATGACGCAAATCAAACCACTCGGCCAATTGAGCCTTCGTGAATTTTTCATCATTGCCGTGACCCCAACCCAAACGTGCAAGGTAGTTAACGAGCGCTTCAGGCAAATAGCCTTTCTTTTCGTAATCCATTACGCTCGCATCGCCGTTGCGCTTACTCAACTTACGATTATCCGGACCATTGATAAGCGGCAGGTGGGCAAATTCCGGCACCTCCGCACCCAACGCCTTATAAAGATTGATCTGACGGGGGGTGTTATTGATGTGGTCAGCACCGCGGACAACGTGGCTAACCTTCATATCGATATCGTCGACCACAACAGCGAAGTTATAAGTCGGGATACCGTCACCGCGCATGATCACCAAATCGTCCAATTCGGTATTTTCAAAAGAAATCGGACCATAGACCATGTCATTCCAGGTAACCGTGCCGGTATCGGGATTGCGGAAGCGGATCACAGGCGTGATGCCTTCCGGAATCGGACGGCCGACACAATTTTCAGGACGCCAGCGACCGTCGTAACGGGGCTTAATCTTCTTGGCCATCTGTTCTTCGCGCAAGGCTTCCAACTCTTCCTTGGTGGCGTAGCACTTATAAGCCAAACCCTTTTCGAGCATCATATCGACCACTTCTTTATAGCGGTTCAAACGATCCATTTGGTAGATAGGACCTTCGTCGTAATCGAGTTCCAACCACTTCATGCCATTGATGATCACGTCAACGGCTTCTTGCGTGGAGCGCTCCTGGTCCGTATCTTCGATACGAAGGAGGAACTTGCCGCCTACAAAGTGGCGTGCATAAGCCCAGCAGTAAATAGCCGTGCGGGCGGTGCCCAAGTGCATCATTCCGGTCGGAGACGGTGCGATACGCGTGCGAATTTCTTTCATTTTGTCTTATTAGAAACGATTAAGAGAATTTGTTGATTTTAAGCCATCGCAAAGGCTTCGTCTAGAAAAGTGAGAACATTCGGTGTGTTTTTCCACAATTTTTGTGAACAACATTGTGGACAACTTTGGGAATTCTTGGGGAAAAAGGTGTGCAAAAAGTGCGACGAGTGAAAAAAGAGCCGCTTGCTCAATGGCTTGCGGCTCTTCTTTTATAAAACTCGTTCAGAACGAATTACAGGCTCTTCACCTTTTCCACGAGGCTGGCAAAGCCGGCCTTGTCGAAGATAGCCATATCGGAAAGAACCTTACGGTCCAAAGCGATGTTAGCCTTCTTCAAGCCGTTCATGAACACGCTGTAGGTCATGCCGTTGGCGCGAGCGCCGGCATTGATACGAGCGATCCACAAGCGACGGAAAACGCGCTTCTTATTGCGACGGTCACGGTAAGCGTACTGACCAGCCTTCATCACCGCTTGCTTGGCAACGCGGAAAACATTATTGCGACGAAGAATGAAACCCTTGGAGAGTTTCATAATCTTCTTATGACGAGCACGAGCGGTTACACCACGTTTTACTCTGGGCATCTTTCTCTCCTCCTAATTAGGCGTAGGGCAACATACGATGGATGGACTTGCTGTCAGAGTCGTGAATGGTGACCATTCCGCGCAAATGACGCTTGTTCTTCGTCGTACGATGGGAAAGAATGTGACGCTTGGTAGCGTGAGCACGCTTAATGGAGCCGCCGGAGCGCACTTTAAAGCGCTTAGAGGCAGCCTTCTTCGTTTTCATCTTCGGCATTTGACCGATTTCCTTTTGTTATTAGATGATCACCGGTGCTCTCACACCTTGCGAAAGACTTGTCAACCGGATCTCACTTGTTATAGGCCGAGTCCCACTTTGCCTTATCGCGGCACACAAACAGAGACCGCGAGGGATTCTAAAAAGAATGACTCGGCTACGAAACTGCGAATGATATTACTTTTTGCGTTTAGGCGCAAGTACCATAATCATCTGGCGGCCTTCAAGTTTCGGGAATTGTTCTACTTGAGCAATTTCTGCCAGATCTTCGCGAATGCGTGTGAGCACATCTTGGCCTAAATCCTGATGGGCCATTTCACGACCGCGGTAACGAAGCGTCACTTTTGCCTTGTTGCCGTCACCCAAGAAGCGGATGAGCGCGCGAAGCTTCGTTTGATAGTCATTTTCATCGGTGGCCGGACGGAACTTCACTTCCTTGACCTGAATGACCTTTTGCTTGGCCTTCATTTCCTGCTGGCGCTTTTGTTCTTGATAACGGAACTTGCCGTAGTCCATCAAGCGGCAAACAGGAGGATTAGCCTTAGCGGCCACTTCCACCAAATCCACCCCCGCTTCTTCGGCCATGGCCAAAGCTTCGGAAGTGCGCACAATACCGATTTGGGTGCCATCGACACCCGTCAAGCGAATTTCAGGCACGCGAATCTCACGATTGATTCGGTGCGTACGTTCTTGAGCTATGATCGTTCTCCTAAAAACTCTACATTGTCGCGCAAGACAGCGCGAAGCGCTCACTTTACCACTTTTTGTTTGATTTTTGGTGAGCAAAAACTTAAAAAACAACACAAAAAAGCAATTTTTTCACTTCACGACACCAAAACACCCGACCGCGAATGCTTCACGAGCCGGGTGTTTGGTCAAACTGAAAAAATCACTTCAATCAGTTATTGACCTTTTGGGCGTTTTCATCAACCACACGAGCGATGAAATCTTCAAGTTTCATGACACCCAAGTCCTTGCCGCCGCGAGCACGGACGGCAACCGTTCCAGCTTCACGTTCCTTTTCACCGACAACAACAATGTAAGGAATCTTCTGCAAGCTCAATTCGCGAATCTTGTAGTTGATCTTTTCATTGCGAACGTCTTTTTGAACACGAAGACCGGCTGCCTTCATCTTGGCGGCGATTTCATCAACGTAATCGGCCTGATGTTCGGTAATGTTGGCAATGGCCACTTGAACCGGAGCCAACCATACAGGCATAGCACCCGCGTAGTGTTCAATCAGCATACCGATCCAACGTTCAAGAGAACCAATGATGGCACGGTGCAACATCACAGGCGTCTTTCTCGTATTGTCTTCGGCCACGTATTCAGCTCCCAGGCGGCCCGGCATTTGGAAGTCAACCTGAATCGTACCGCACTGCCAAGAGCGACCCAAGCAGTCCTTTAAGTGGTACTCAATCTTCGGACCGTAGAAAGCGCCTTCACCGGGCAAAATGTCATACTTCAGGCCAAGCGCATCCAAGCTTTGCATCAAAGCGGCTTCGGCTTTGTCCCAAGCGGCATCTTCACCGATACGCATGGCAGGACGCGTGGCCACTTTGTAGGCAATATTGTCAAAACCGAAGGTGTGATACACCTCTTTAACCAACTTGGAATAAGCTTCACATTCGGCCAAAATCTGATCTTCGGTACAGAAAATATGGCCGTCATCCTGCGTGAAGCCTCTGACGCGCATCAAACCATGCAAAGAGCCCGACGGTTCATTGCGGTGGCATTGACCGAATTCACCGATACGCATCGGCAAATCGCGATAGCTGCGCAAAGCGGAGTTGAAAATCTGAATGTGACCCGGGCAGTTCATGGGCTTTAAGGCGTAGTAACGGTTTTCAGACTCCGTCGTGAACATATTTTCACGATACTTGGCCCAGTGGCCGGAACGTTCCCAAAGCGAGCGGTCAAGCACTTGAGGCGCTTTAACTTCGTCGTAGCCGTTATCTTGATAAATCGTACGCATGTACTTTTCAACTTGCTGCCACAAAGCCCAGCCCTTGGCATGCCAGAAAATCATGCCCGGCGCTTCTTCCTGCAAGTGGAAAAGATCCAATTCCTTGCCCAAGCGACGGTGGTCACGTTTTTCCGCTTCTTCAAGCATCGTGAGGTAGGCTTTGAGGTCATCTTTTTTGAGCCAAGCGGTGCCGTAAATGCGTTGCAGCATTTCGTTTTTGGAGTCACCCCTCCAGTAGGCACCGGCCACTTTCATGAGCTTGTGCACCTTCAATTTACCCGTGCTCGGCACGTGAGGGCCGCGGCAAAGGTCAACGAAGTCACCTTGTTCATAAAGCGAAATCGTTTCACCTTCCGGAATCGCTTCAATGAGCTCAGCCTTATATTTTTCACCGAGTCCGAGGAAGAATTTGATCGCGTCTTCACGCTTCATTTCCTTGCGAACGATCGGGATATTTTTAGCGGCCAACTCATCCATGCGCTTTTCGATGGCCGTCAAATCTTCGGGCGTAAACGGACGCTTGTAGGAAAAGTCATAGTAAAAACCGTTTTCGATAGCCGGTCCGATCGTCACCTGAGCATCGGGATAGAGTTCTTTGACAGCCTGAGCCATCAAGTGAGCGGTAGAGTGACGAACGATTTCGAGCGCTTCAGGATCCTTTTCTGTGATGATGGCCAATGTGGCGTCATGGTCAATGACTGTGGAGGTATCCACCAACTTATCATCAAGACGTGCGGCAATTGCGGCTTTGCCAAGGCTCGTGCTGATGCTCTTGGCTACATCGGCGACTGACACAGCCGATTCAAATTCTCGTTTGGAACCGTCTGGAAGCGTTACGAATAGCATTTTTCCATTCCTTATTCTTCGGTATAAATCTATAAAAAAAAGTGTGGCTTACCGAAAAGCCACACTTTTAATTTTGAATGATTTTCAAGCAACACAAGCGGGCTCGTTAGCAAATTGTTAACGAGTTGTTGTAGTTCGGAGAGTATTGCGACTCAGAATCACTTGAAAATTCCTATTAAACTGACGGGGTTATTTTAGTCCTCGTAAAAGTGCTTTGTAAAGCGCCCCGATGAGCAGTTTTGCTTAAAACACACTTTTGTAGATGGCTAAAACGTCTTCGGAGGTCAATTTTTTAAATTGTCCGATTGTCCCCGTTCGGACACAGGCACTCGTGGCGCAAGCTTCAAGCGCCTCTTGCGTTAACCCGAAGTCAGAGAGTTTTGATGGCATCTTCATGGCCGCATAAAAGGCCTGTAATTTCGCAATCGCCTCTTCAAGCGTCTCCACCCCCATCACGTTCTTTGCAAAGCGCTGCATGCGAGCGGGGTTGATCTCAGCAACATAACGAAGCCATGCCGGTGTAATCACTGCAAGTCCGGCGCCATGGGTAATCGTCGGGTCAAAAGCCGACAGTTCGTGCTCCATCGCGTGACAGGCCCAATCTTCGACCTGCCCCAAACCGTAGTAGCCGTTATGAGCCCAGCTGCCCACCATGGCGACCTGACACCAGGCGTCGTAGTCACTGTGGTTTTCAAGCAACTTCGGTCCCATTTCCATGGCCGTGCGAATGGCAGCCTCCGCTTGGCCGCTCACAAACTCCACATGCTCCGTATTGGTGAAATAGCGCTCAAAGATGTGGCTGATCATATCAACAACACCGGCGGCAATCTGGTTTTCTGGCAGCGTAAAGAAAAGTTCCGGGTTAACAACAGAGATCAACGGACGGATCTTTTCGCTGGCGGTTCCAAGCTTAAGTCCATTGTGGTTAATCACCATACGGATGGACTGCTCACTGCCGGCGGCGGGAATGGTCAGCACACAGGCCACAGGGATAGCATCGGTGATTGCTACGCCTTTGGTGAAAAAGTCCCAAGCATCGCCATCGTACTTTGCCCAGGCCGCCGCTACTTTGCAGGTATCAATAACGCTTCCGCCGCCGATGGCCAAAAGAGCATCCACTTGAGAGTCCACGGCGATCTTTTTAACTTTGGCCGCGAAATCCAACGTGGGATTGGCACGCACACCGCCGATCGTGAAATACTCAATTCCGACTTCTTCTAAAGAGCTCTGGACCGCGGAAACCGTTCCGTTTTTCAAAGCGCTGCCGCCACCGTAAACGATCAGCACCTTGCCGATATTTTCTTTTTTGAGTGCCTCACCCAATTTCTTGTGTTCATCGCGACCAAAAAGAATTCGGGTGGGATTGCAGTAATTAAAGTTCAGCATAAAGACACCTACAATGAAATTTCTCAGGAGAATCTAGCACAAAATTTTAGAGTTCAAAAAGAAGATGTTGTCCATTGCAAGATGCACGATCCGGATGTTGACGCATCAGTTTTCAGATAAATCAGACGCAACTGAATCATTTTCCAATATTTCAGAAGCCGACTGAGCTAAAATGAGTGAGTTGACTAACCGCTTAAAGGAAACTTCCATGAGCACAGAAAAGAAGAATCTGGAACCGGGCTTACCGCCCCTTCTTCCGGAAACCAAAACGGTAATGGACACATTGATGGCCGCTGATTTGATCAAAAAAGCTCTTCAATTGGCTGTGGATCAGGACAATCTTTGCTTACAAGAACAAATTGCCATCACCGAAACTCCCTCCTCCCCCTTCGGTGAAGAAATCCGCGGAAAAGATTTTGTTGAACGCTTCACCAAACTCGGTCTTTTAGATGTTCACATGGACGAAGTGGGCAATGTGATCGGCCGTCGTCCGGGTGTGGGTCCCGAACCCCGTACTAAGCTCATCATTTCTGCCCACTTGGATACGGTGTTTGCCAAAGACACTAATTTCAAGGTTCGCCAAGAAGGAAACCGCTTCTACGCGCCTTCCATCGGTGACGACTCCCGTGGTTTAGCCGGTCTTTTGCAAGTCATCCGCATGTTCCAAGAGCTCAACATCCAAACCTTGGGCGACATTATTTTTGTCGCTACGGTCGGTGAAGAAGGCGAAGGTGACTTACGTGGTGTGAAGCATCTTTTCCGTGATCCCAACGTGGATGTGGACGCCTTTATGTCGCTTGACTGGTGCGATCCGAGCGAAGCTATTGTGGGCGCAACGGGAAGTTTGCGCTATCGCGTGAGCTTTGACGGCCCCGGCGGACACAGCTATCTGGGCTTCGGACAGCCCTCCGCTATCCACGCCTTGATGCGTACCGGCAAAGTTCTTTGTGATTTAGAAGTGCCCAAAGACCCCAAAACCACTTACACAGTGGGTGTTGTCAAAGGCGGCACGACGGTCAATTCCATCGCTGCGCACGCCTCAATGGATATCGACATGCGCAGCACGGAAAACGCCTCGCTTTTAGCTTTGCGCGACAAGATTTTGCCCTGCTTTGAAAAAGCCTGCGAAGAAGAAAACGCTCACTGGGGCATTACTGATGAAGCCAACAAAGTGAAAGTAACGGTTACCCCCATCGGCGACCGTCCCGCAGGCCAACAACCCCATGAAAGTCCGGTTTGTCAAGCAATCCGAGCGGGTCTTCTCGCCTTGGGTCTTCCCCTTCACATGTATGCCTCCACCTCAGGCGACCACAACGTCTCGCTCAGCATGGGTATCCCGAGCTTGGCGATGGGCGCAGGCGGCCGCAACTGGAAGATGCATACGCTCGATGAAGTCTATGAACATGTGGATGCCTATCAAGGCCCGCAACTCGCGTTCTTAATGGCTTGCGCCATGAGCGGTGTTGATGGTGTCACGAAGGGCTTTTTGAAAAAACGCGCACGCTAATTTGTAATTAGCCTGAAGTGCCAAACGCCTGTCTGGGAAATTCCTTAGACAGGCGTTTTAGTTTAACGGGCGCGCTTGGCGACTGCCTTTTGAACCTTTTGATAGGTCTTCCAATGAAAATAACTTTGAAGCAAAACCGAAATGCAGATCAAAGCCAAGCCAATGTAGAAAGCAAAGTTAAGATCCTTGGCTTCATTGAAGATAATCATGGCCAAAATAATGCTGTAAACGGGTTCAAGGTTGTAGCTTAAGTTGACGGTAAAGGCAGAAAGTCGTTTGAGTGCCTCGACCTGAAGCGAGAACATGCCAACCGTGCAAAAAGAAGACAAAATCAGAAGATAAATCAAATCAGACGTTGAGGGCACAATTGTCTCAACCGGGAAAAACGACAAATAAAGTGGCAAAAAAGCGCTCATGATGACAAAACTGGCCGCAATCTCATAAAAAAGAAACGTCATGAGCGGATAGTCGGAGCCCACCCTGCGGTTTTCGATCGTCAGGAACGCGGCGGCGACAGCCGAGAGCACCCCCAGAACAATCCCAACCTGATAGCGCGTATCAAAATGGAAAATGAGCGCGATACCGATAATCGTGAGAAGACTAAAAGCAATTTCTCTTAAAGAAAAAGCCCTTTTACTCCAAACGGGATCAATAATGGCAGTAAAGAATCCGAGAGAAGCAAAGCAGACAACACCGATGGACACATTGGAATATTTGATGGAGCCGTAAAAAAGAAGCCAATGCACGCAAAGCAAGAGCCCAACCCAAGCAATACGCAGGATATCTTTCAAAGGCAGGCGGATTTGTCCATGCTTGACAAGCAGGTAAAGCAGAAAGAAACCGCTTGCAAACATCACACGGTACCACACCAATAGGCCTTCATTGAGTGTAATCAAGCGGCCCAACACGCCGGTGAAGCCGGCTAATAATATGGAAAGGTGCAAAATCACAAAAGCGTATGAAAGCATGGCAAAGGCAACATAAAACGTTAAAAAAACGATCGGAATTGTAGCGATATTTCCATTAACAAACTCTTTCCACGATCCATTCTCACGGCTCTGTGATATAGTGAAAAGGTTGGATTTTCCTGAAAAAAGGACTGAAAATGAAAAAATCCCAAACCAAGAAAGCCGCCGGCGGCACCCAATGGTCTTCCCTGTTTGATGACATCTTTGGGCTAAAAGCCTGGCATGACAAAAAGGGCCGCCGTGATAAAAAGCGCATCCCCTGGCAATGGGCTCTGTGGGGAGCGCTTTTATTTTTTATGTTGGGTTTTCTGATCCCGACGGATTCGGCTTGGATTTTGTTGGTGGCGATTGCTGCGGCTGTCATCATCTATTTTGCCCGCAGTACCGAAGCAGTTGAAGAGCAAGTATTGCTTTTAACGGACAATCGCACGCCGGCTCAAAAAGAAGCGCATAAACGCCGCGAAGCCGCCAAAGCCCAACGGGCATCCGGCCCGCGCAAACCCCGCACGCGTCAAAGCGCTCCCGTCTCTCGTCCCGTAGAGACAACTGAGGTAGTGAGCTCGGAAGCTCAGGAAGCCGCCCAACCCGCCGCGGCGCAAAGCAGTAAACCTAAGAAAGCAAAACGCACGACTCGCCCGCGTAAGGCGCAGACTTCAAAGAGCGCGCCTGAAATGAAGACTGCAGTCACACCGGAATCATCTGCCCAAACAGAAAAAGAACCCGTTGCCACCGTGACTGCCGCGGCCCTTGATAACACAACGACAACAAAAGAAGTCAAGAAACCGAGAAAACCGCGTGCGCCGAGAAAAACCAACCGCACGGCTGAAAAAGCCAAAAACCCGACTAAAACGGCAGTACGCAGACCCAGAAAACCTAAAGCAAAAGCTGCGCCCGCTCTGACAACTGAGGCTGCGGTTGCAACACCCCAACCGCCTGAAACTACCAATTAATAAACGGTTTATTTAAACTATTTTTCCGCCAACCCATCGTCGCATCGGACGATGGGTTGTTTTTTGACGCTTTTCAAAAATTTTTTCAAGATTAGTAGATACCCTTAAAGCAATACGCCTATGTCTAGGTGAACTCCCTATTTTCGATTACGTTATGCCTCTATACGATGGGCAAAATATGGGTTTGTATCCCAACAAATTAATTAACTGAAGTGAAAGGAAATACCCATGTTTGAGGGCATGCTTTTTTACATATTCGTCTGCTTGGCGTTTTTCGCCATCGGCGACTTCTTAGGTGTGGCCACTAAGGCAAAAGTTTCCTCCGTGTTCGTGAGTCTGCTTTTGTTCTTGGTCTTCTTTATGGCCGACTGGATTCCGGATGATGTCATCAATCAAGCCGGTTTAACGCAAATCGGCAAATGGGCCGTGGGCTTTGTGGTCTTCGGCATGGGCACCACAATCAATATGCGTGAATTGATGGCTGAATGGCGCACGGTGGCCACCGCCTGCTTATCCATGGCTGTCATTTGGATCGGCATGATTGTGCTCGTTCCTTTGATCGGTTACAACGAAACCATCGTTGCTATCCCGATTATCAACGGCGGTATTGTGGCCACGCAGATCATGACCTCCGCTGCCATGGAAAACGGCCTGGAAATGGCTGCCGCTTTGGGCACCATTCTCTACGCTGTGCAAAAATTCTTCGGCACACCCTTTGCCTCTTACTTCGGTTTGCGTGAAGCCCGTGAAGTGTTGGCCGTGTACCGTCAAACCGGCGTGAACCCCAATAAGGCTCAAACCAAAGCCGGCGAAAAACCCACGCTCACTTTCTTTGATAAGCACAAGAAGTACTACGGTCAGTTTGTCTGCTTGGGCATCACGGCCTTCTTCTCTTGGGTTGCTTGGTGCATCGGACAGTTCACCGGTTTAAGCTACACCATTTGGTGCTTGATTTTGGGCGCCATTATGGCAACGACGGGTCTTGTGCCGAAAAATATTCTTGCCCAAGCCAAGTCAGGCGGTATCTTTAATGTTGCCGTGTTCGCTTCGATCATCCCGAGTTTGGCCAAGATTGATTTGGGCGATCTCATCGTGTTGGGCTACAGCACGGTCATCGTCTTTATCGTTGTCTTTGCTCTGCTTTATGTTTGCTTCGGCATTTTGCCGCTTTGGAAAGTTCAAGGTCACAAAAACGTCGCCTTGGGTGTGGCCGCCGCTCAGCTTTTGGGTTTCCCGGCTACCTACCTGATTGCCAACGAAGTGGCCACGGCCGCGGCTGAAAACGAAGAAGAAAAACAAGTTGTTTTGGATGCCATCATGTCGAAGTACCTTGTGGCCGGTTTCACAACCGTGACCTCGGTTTCCGTCATCATCGCAGGTATCTTCGAAACCTTTATTGTTGCGTAACGAATTCTGAACCAAGAGAAAGGAAAGTATCATGTTTAAATTTGACGCTCAAGACTATCCTTACGCCTCCAAGCGCCACGTGGTCTACGCTAAAAACGGCATGTCCTGCGTGGGCAACCCGTCCGGCGCCGCAGCCGGCCTGAAGGTTTTGCTCAAAGGCGGCAACGCCATTGACGCGGCCGTGGCCGTAGCCGCCGCTCAGCCTGTCGTCGAACCCACCGGCAACGGTTTGGGCGCTGACTGCTTCGCCCTTATCTGGTACAAGGGCAAACTCTACGGTATCAATGGTTCAGGTCCTTTGCCCAAAGCCGCCTCCATTGCCAAACTGAAAGAACGCGGCTTTGAAAGCATCCCGCCCTATGGGGTCGAGCCGATCGACGTCCCCGGCGCTGTCGGCGGCTGGATGGCCATGCATGAGCGTTTCGGCCGTTTGCCCTTAGAAGAAGTGATGCAACCGGCTATTGATTACGCAGAAAACGGTTACCCCGTTTCCCCCAACATCAGCCGTTTGTGGGAAGAAGCCTATAAGAACTACAGCAAGTACCGCGATCGTCCGGAATTTAAGGGTTGGTTTGACACCTTTGCGCCGAACGACACGTGGTTGCGCCCGGGCGATGTGTTTAAGAGCCATGACATGGCCGAAACGCTTCGCGAAATCGCCCGCACCAAGGGTGAATCTTTCTACCGCGGCGCTTTGGCTCAAAAGATCGATGCCTTTATGAAGGAACACAACGGCTTCTTGTCGGCCGAAGACTTGGCCGCCTACCATCCTGAATGGGTTGAACCCTTAAAGACCGACTACCGCGGCTATGATGTTTGGGAAATTCCGCCCAACAGCCACGGCATCACGGTTTTGATGGCTCTTAACATCCTGAAGGGCTTCACGTTCGGCGAACGCGACACGATCGATACGCTACACAAGCAAATCGAAGCCATGAAGCTTGCCTTCGTGGATACGATGGAATATGTGGCAGAACCCTCTCACATGATCGTGACCTCTGAACAGCTCTTGAGCCAAAAGTACGCTGATGACCGCAGAAAACTGATTAAACCGGATTCCGCTTTGATGCCTGAAGTGGGCGATCCCCGCTACAGCTCCACGGTGTACTTTGCCACGGCTGACGCCGAAGGCAACATGGTGAGCATGATTCAAAGTAACTTCAGAGGTTTCGGCTCCGGTATCGTGGTTCCGGGTACGGGTATTTCGTTAAACGACCGCGCTCAAAACTTCCGCTTCGATGAAAAGCACCCGAATGCTTACGAAGGCGGCAAGCGTCCGTATCACACGATTATTCCGGCCTTCATCTCCAAGGGTGATCAACCGATCTCAGCCATGGGCATCATGGGCGGCTGGATGCAACCCCAAGCCCACTTGCAAGTGATCATGAATATGATTGACTTCCACCTGAACCCGCAACAAGCCTTGGACGCTCCGCGTTGGCAATGGATCGGCGGCAAGAAGGTTGAAGTAGAACATGACATGCCCAACCACTTGGTTCGCTTGTTACAACGCATGGGCCACGACATTGTTGTCCAACCTGACCCCTATCACATGGGGCGCGGCCAAGTGATTTTGCGCGATGAAAAGACCGGTATTCTCTGCGCCGGTACTGAAAAGCGCACCGATGGTCAAATCGCTAGTTTCTAATGTTCTAGTCCATTAGACCTTCCAAGACAAACCGGACGAGGAAAAACTCGTCCGGTTTCACTTTTATTTGAGACAAAAGCAAAACCCTACTCTATTGGCGGCAACTCAGCCCCCAACATGAAAAGCGCTGCCTCAACCTTACGGATGGGATAGGGACCTTCAAGCCAGGCGCTCCCCTTTTTGTTCGCTTTGGCCTTTCTGATTGCCTCGGTCACCGCCCATGAGGCAAGCACATTGCTGTTGGCAAAGGTCCTCTCACGCATAGGACGCTTTTTCATCGTATCGAGTCTTTGAAACACATTGCCATTCCAGGAGGCATCACGACCCTTGTCCTTTTTTGTTTTTCCCCATCCCTGAAGACTGCCCAATTGAAGCTCTTTGGGAAGCTTGATGCCGCGGCTGATGCAATACTGACGGATAAAATAGCAAAGGGCTGCGCAAACACGGCTCTCATACGTTATAAAGTCAGGCAAAAGCGTCGCATAAATGCGCGAATGAAATGAGGACATTCGCGGACCGAAATCTTTTCCGAATACGGTGTATTCAGGAGAATCGTCCGCTAGCTGACTGCACGCATAGGCCGTGCACTCACATAGATTTTTTGATGTCAGTAATGCTTCAAGATTACTTTTTAAAACCAGACTGTCCTTACCGAACATGTCAATCACGATTTGAATAAAAGCCGAGTCATCACGTTTATCAATGACCTCTTTGAGCGGCTTTTCATAGTGAATAAGCCGATTTTGAAATTCTCGGTTTGGCGCTTCCTGAATATACTGCTCCCATGCATCCTCCAGACTCGTAAAACAGTACTGAGCCTTTGGGCGATAGGTTTGAGTAAGGTAAGGCGGGTCAAAAACGCGGCCGGCAATATACTCCGCCAAATAATCTGTAAAGGCATCCACAACGGGCTGCATCAAATAATGCTCTCGAGCCGAAATCAAGGAATAACTCTCCGACATGTCACTACTACCTTTTAGACATCCACGGAGTTATTGTACGCAACTTATTGAGCTAAAAGAAAAATTAAGAGCAGTCGCTTTTGAACCCATCCCTTGATTTTTTCTAACGGTTAAGAAATTCAAAGCGTGCAAGCAAACTCTTAGAATCAAACTATGCAAGACAATGAATCTAAGCAACTTTATCGACATAAATTTCGTTACACGGATGTAGCGTTGAGTATGCTGACTCGTTTTAAAAGCAGCACTATCAATATTAGCGATTGATAGCCTCTGCAAATCAAATTGATTCAAAATCGTCGTAACGCCCCTGAATAGCCAAAATGAAGTCTCTTAACGCATAGCACGACATGAAAAACGCGCTGATGGGAATGGCGGCGTAAGCCACTTTCACCTGCATCCAGGGAATGGACTGCATGTAAGCGTGAGCACGCATCACCCAAACCCAGCCGTAGTAACAGATAAGCGCATAGGTCAAGAGTTCAATCGCACAGACAACAACGCGACAGATTTTTCCGGTCATGCCCTCTAAGCGCTCGGTCATCACTTCGACCACAAAGTGGTTTCTCGTGCGCACCAATTCCTGGGCACCCAAAAAAATCATCCAAATCAGGCAAATCTGAATCCAATCATCTGTCTGAGTAAAGTTGTAGATGGGGACAAAGCGCACAAAAACGTTTGCCAAGAACATGACAACGATCGCCCCCAGGGCAACGACGCAAATGAGACGCGTGATACGGCTTACCCAGTGATCAATGGTTTTTAAAATACTCAGCATCTCATCACCCCACAATACCGGCCAAGCCTAAAGACAATCCCGGAATAAAGGCCACAGCCATCGCCATCAAAATCATAATCACCACATAGCCCACAGACTTCTTGGCAATCTCCATGACCTTCTCGCCGGTGATCGAGGCCATGACGTATAGATTAAGTCCCACGGGTGGCGTAAGTACCCCAACGGCCAATGCGATACACATCACAATACCCAATTGAATCAAATCGTAGTTAAAGCTCTTGGCAATCGGCACAAAAATCGGCACCGTAATGAGCAAAATAGCCGTGCCTTCCATAAAGCAGCCCATGATCACCAAAATCAGAATAATGATCAAAAGGATAAGGGCAAATGAGGAAAACGTGGATGAGACAAAAGCGATGGTTTGCTGAGGGATACGGGTATACAAGAGCACATACTGGAAAAATCCGGCTGTAGCGATCACAAACATCACCTTCGCGGTTTGCTCAACGGTATTCCAAAGAATAGAAGGAAGGTCTGAAAGCTTTAACGTCTTAAAAACAAAAAGCCCGAGGATAAAGACATAAAAGGAAGCGACAGCGGCAGCTTCGGTGGCGGTAAAAAGACCGGCAAACATACCACCGATCACAATCACTGGCGTTAAAAGCGACCAGAAGGCATCTTTAAAGCCTTGCCAACGCTCAGGCCACGATGCTTTAGGCGTTACCGTGTAGCCTTCCTTTTTACACACATAGGAAGACCAAAGCATAAAAGCCAGCCCTAACAGAACGCCCGGAACGGCGCCCGCAGCAAAAAGGGCATTGACACTGGTTTGCGTGAGTCCCGCAAACAAGATGAGCGTAATAGAAGGCGGAATAATCGGACCCAGGGCGCCGCCTGCGGCAATGGTGGCGCAACTAAAAGCGCGATCGTAACCTGATTTGGTCATCTCAGCAATGGCGATCATGCCGATGCCTGCCGCGCAAGCAGCGGCAGAGCCTGACATCGCCGCCATCACAATGCAGGCCACAATGGCGGCATTGGATAAACCGCCCGCTTTATGACCCAAGCAGACACGACCGAAACCGAAAAGGCTTTTGGAGATACCGCCCACGCTCATGAGGTTGCCCATGAGCAAGAAAAACGGAATAGACATTAAGGTGATGCCCGAGACTTGGGAGAACATGCGCTGAGGCACAAGAAAGAGCCTCGTCATATCGCCTCCTGCCATTAAAAAGGTAGCAATGGAAGCAAAACCCATTGTGACGGCTGTTGTCACCCCCAGTAAAAGAAGAACCAGCACGCCCGCAAAAATCGCAAACATCACCATGGCTGACTATCCTTCTTATTCCGTCGCTTTAACGGCGTTTAAGACTTCTTGCATGGCGTCTTTACCAGCAAGCTCCGCCACCTTTTCATAGGCGGGAGCCATCTTTTCAATAAAGGATTGACGGTCTGGATAGGTCACATTCATCCCTTTTTTCTTTAACTCTTCAACAACTGCGCTTTCACCCTCACTGATCATCTTACGTGTGAGGTTTTGAGCATTGACCGCTTCTTCCTTCAAAATGGCTTGTTGCTCACCGGACAATCCCTCGTAGACCGTCTTATTGATTAAAAGCACCTGGCAATCAAAGTAATGATTAGTCATGGCCAATTGGTTTTGTGTCTCATAAAGGCTGTCGGCCAAAATGGTGAAAACCGGGTTTTCTTCTCCGACCACCACGCCTTGCTTGAGCGACGTGTAGAGTTCTGAGTAGGCGATGCTTTGCGTGTTGGCGCCGATCGCGTCAAAGGCGGCCAATAGACCGGTGGCAGGCGGCACGCGAATCTTCACACCTTTAAGGTCTTCGGCTTTATTGACAACAACGTTCTGGGTGGTTGTCTGACGGAACCCATAATCAAACATGGATAAACCCATGGCATCGTAGGAAGCCAAACCGTTATTCATCCAGGGCATCACAAAATTGTCAATGACCTGATGAGCCTGATCGTAGCTCTTAAATAAGAAAGGAGCCGTCATAGCGTTGAGCTTTTTATCGTACATAGCCATGTTACCCAACGAAACTACTGCCATATCCAAGGCGCTCATTGTCACCTGCTCGGCAAGAGCCGGTTGATCACCCAGTTCCCCGGAAGGATAAACCTCAACCTTTAATTCCCCCTTTGTGCGGCTTTCCACATTTTGCGCAAACTGAAGAGCGGCTGCATGGTGGGCGTGACTGGTGGCAGCTGTGTGCGCCAGGCGAATGGTTTGAGCGGCTTGCGCGGAAAAACTTGCCGCGATAAGGCAAGCGCCCGCGACAAACATGGCTTTAACAGCGGTTTGCATAATGGAGATCCTCCGGGGGTGAAAAAGAAATATCAATTTCTAAGTATAACGGGCTTAAGCGTTGATTATTCTTTTCTTAGAAGAAATCCTGATGAGGCGTGGACAATCTTCTGTTCAGATCACCACTCTGTTGTCATTGGCTCATCTTTTTTAACTGCTATTTTGATTTCCAAACCCAAAACACTGAGCCAACGCATCAGCTGTCCGATACTGATATTTTCCGGATGGTTTTCCAAAAACGAAATCCTAGACTGACAAATTTGAGTTCGTTCAGCCAGCTCTTTCTGGGAAATGTTTTGAGATTTCCGGTAATCCTTTAAAAGACTTCCTAATTGATTCGTGAGATAGATCCGAGTTTCTAGCATTGAAAAAATATCTCCATTTGCGATATTTTAACATTATCGCAAAAAGAGATAATTAATAAATATCTTAAATACAGATTTTTTCTTCCTAAGCTTGTTAAATTTCTTTCACGCCGTTAGGAGCTGTCAGTTGTCGATTTCCTTCCAAATTAAGGAATACGTTCTCTCTCATTTTGTACCCCTGCTCGCTCTTTGTCTGGGCTTGGATTCTGGTTTAAAAAGATCTATTTCTTCTTCAATCTGAAACAACAAATCAAAATCCTGTGCACGATTCAAACTAATGGCTAAACGCACTAGACTCTTTAAGGAAATTTCTCCTTTGGACTCAAAACGCCGGAGTGATCCCAACGAAACGCCTGAGCGCTCTGCCAATTGTTCTTGGGACACATTCTGGTCCAGACGAATTCTTTTGAATCGATCTGCAATGCTGACACGAATATCCAGAGGAGAAATGAGATTATTAACTAAGCTCATTTTAGTAGTTAACGTTAGTTATCATTGTTTACTACTAATATTTTAACGGTTAACGATCTTGATTTCAAAGCGAAACAGACCTGCTATTTTCAATTCAACTCTCCGCCTTTTTGAATTTTTATCCGATTTTGCACTTCCGTTCTGAAATGCCAAAGGAAATACCCGCACACAAAGAAGGACAATACTTCAGCAATGGGTTGCGCTGATTGAACACCCAGCAAACCGATCTGACCGGGCAATATCAAAATAAGCGGCAGGAAAAAAAGACCTTGTCTGGTGGCTGCCAATAGTGTGCCAACGGCTGTTCGGCCTATCACCTGAAAAGCCATGTTGCCGATCACATTCACCGGAACAATAATCGCCACCGAACACTGAAGTCGAAGGGCCAAGACCCCCACATTCATCACATCCGGGTCGTTTACTTCAAAAAAGCCAACCACCTCTTGGGCAAAAATGAAACCCAAAAGGCCAAGCGCCACCATCAGCACCGTTCCCATCGCAATGGTGACATCCAACGCCGTTTTCACACGATCAAAAAGCTTTGCTCCCCAGTTGTAACCTAATACAGGCTGAAAGCCCTGCCCTAACCCAATCAAAAAGGCGTTCGTCATCATCATGACCTGACCCACAATACTCATTGCGGCAACACCGGCATCTCCATAGCGGCCGGCCATCAGATTTAAAACGGAAGCGGCCACGGCTCCCAACGAATTTCGAGTAAGAGAAGGCAAACCGTTTTTAAAAATAGAAAAGTAAATGGTCGCCTCTTTAGAAATAAAAGAGCAATGAATCTGAAGCGAGCCTTTTCCCCTCAGGTAATGCGACAAAAGGATCGTAAACGAAATGATTTGACACAAAGCATTGGCCCAGGCGGCGCCTGCAATCCCCCAATCAAAAACAAAAATGAAGATGGGGGCAACACCGATATTGAGCACTCCCCCGGCCCCCAACCCCATCATGCCAACGATTGCCAAGCCTTCAGAGCGCAAAATGTTATTGAGTGTGTAGGAAGCGGCCATAAAGGGGCAGGCCAACAAAATGATCTGAGCGTAGGTGCTCGCGTAAGGCAAAATGGTGGCGGTCGCCCCCATCCAGGATAAAAGCCGCTCCAATACCGCCCAAGCGGTCAACGTAAAAAGCGAAGAAAAAAGAAGGGAGAGAAAAAGACCGGAAGAGGCAAGCGTATTGGCATGAACGTAAGCCTTAGCGCCCAAAAGGCGAGAAGTTTGCGCCGCACACCCTTGACCGATCATGATACCAATGGCTTGAATAATCGTCTGAAGGGCAAAAATAACCCCCATGGCCCCCACGGCAGACGTTCCTAAATAAGAAACATAGTAAGTGGAAGCCGTCATGTAGAGTGCTGTCACGAGCATTGATAGCGTCGTTGGAACACCCAACTTCAAAACCAATGGCGCCACCGCCTCTTCGGTCATTTTCCGATAGGTACGATTGGCATCATTGGTTGTGGGAGCTGGTACTTCTTTGACCACAGTCTTGAAATTTCAAAATATTGACATCTCGGTTCGTGCGGTTAAGCACTTATTGTTATCTTAACCTTTTAAGAAAAATCAGAAACGAACCGAAACGGTTTGAAACCAAATCAACCAAAAAAAATCTAATAAAAAATCTAATAAAAAAACAGCGAAATCTAATAATCTGATATTAGATTATTAGATAAAAAAGAGGCTGATACAACTTCAGTACCAACCTCAAAGCAAAAGGATCAAATTCTCAGTTTTTAGAGCTTAAAGCGCTCCGGTTCCGGCGTGCTCAGATCAATGGCGATGGTCTTAAACCCCAATTGAGTCAAGTGTTCAACGCCTTGCTTGGTCGTGATAAAAGTCGCGCTTGTATCAAAGAGTTGACCGTTTTTCATAACCGTCTTGCCAGCAACGATGGTTTCAACGGCCTTTTGGCGATCAAAATCGAGAAGAGTGATGTCAGCGACGGCTTTACCCGGCGTCAAGTGACCGCGATCAGTCAAACGAAGGTGACGAGCGGGATTGACAGAAGTCTTCACCACAAATTCAGGCAAGGTAATGGCGCCGAATTTCACCAAAGATAAGCCTACGGCGATCGTAACATTGCGGGGAATACAGCCGCCATCAGTTGAAATGGCATCGACGACAAAAGTGCCATCAGGACGCTTAGCCGAAGCAATCATGAAGCGAGACAAAGCCGGATTCACAGGGAAAGAGCCGGCCGTGGCGGTCTTTGCATCTTTCCAATATTGAAGAGCTTCTTCACCTTCGATTAATTCGGACACAAAACCCGTATCCTTCACGACAAAGAGTTTCTTATCCAAAATAGCCTGAACTTCTCCGTCATAGGTTGGAGCATAACCAAAGCTGTCAAGGCAGGTTCGAGTGACATGGTCAATGACTTCGCCTTTTTCATCACAGGTTAAAATCGTCCCGTTGTTAGGCGAAACATAGCTTTCGCACCAAATATTCGGATTATCCAAAAGCATTTGAATAGCCATTTGGCTTTCTTCAACAATCGGATGCACACGTCCGCGGCAATAGGCATTAATGTGAGCCAAGTGCAAACGATAGCCCTTAACGGTATCGATAACTTCCTGCATGCCTTTGATATTAGAGCCGGCTGTATGGGAGCCTGCATGCCAAGCTACATAAGCATTTTTTTCATTGCAACTCTTTACAACCTGACGGCAAACCGACAATTCCAACGGCCAATGCCCGCCCATGAGTTTTAATCCTAGGGCACCCTTGGAGAGGGCCGTGTCCACAGATTGATTAACTTGAGTCTCATCGGGCGTTTCCGTTCCGAACTCTTCTTTGGGAGAAAAGCCTGAAAGCATGGCAACATTGATACCGGCACCTTTTTCCTTAATGAAACCCAAAATATCATCAATGGGGCCGGCCATATCCAAGCAGGTTGTCACACCGGCTAAAGCCGCCATGCGGCAACCGTAGGGCGAGCCAAACATCGTACCTAAGTGAAGGTGTGAGTCAATTAAACCCGGCATTAGTGTCAAACCGGTGCAATCCTCGACCTCTTTGGCAGATTCTTGAATATCTTTGGCAACTGCAGCTATTTTGCCGTTTTCAATGGCCACATCGTAAATGTCGTTGAGTCCGTTGACAGGATCCACAACATGAGCATTTTTAAGAATTCGATCGAACATAATGTTCTCCCTTAGTACAAATCGAAACGCTTTGCGATTTCCGCCACATTATTGCCGTGACGAACCAAAAGCAGTTGAAGTAAAACCCTAGCCTTTTGTGCAGAGAATGTTCTCGAAGGGATAAACCCCGCTTCCTGCCATCGTGTAAGGCTATTTAAAACCGGACCGGTTACCACGCGGCTTGCACGCACCACTACGACTCCTTTTTTAGCGGCTGCAAATAAGGCTTCCTGCACTTTGTCAGAAATTGTTCCATGACCAGTTCCCGCGTGAATGATGCCTCGGGCTCCCGTCTGAACAGCGGCATCAACGAGTCTCGCATCGTCATCGGCGTGTGCATAGACAATATCCACACAGGGAAGATCTGTCATGCTTTCAAAGTCCGTCAATGAAAATTCTGTTGCCATCGTATGAGGTCTTGTACTTTGGGTGTAGTAACAAACCTCATTTCCGACAACAAAACCCAACATACCGAAATCTAACGACTTAAATGTTTCCACAGCGGTAGTGTTCGTTTTGGTGACATCTCGTGCACTATTGATAATGCCGTTCAAACAAACAAGCACACCTTTGCCCATAGATTGGGGGTCAGAGGCAACGCGTACAGCATTCAATAAGTTCAAAGGACCGTCTGCCGAGAGCGCCGTTGAGGGACGCATGGCTCCGGTTAAAACAACAGGTTTTTGAGTCTTTAAAACCAAATTGAGGAAAAAAGCTGTTTCCTCCATGGTCTCCGTTCCATGGGTAATGACCACGCCGGTCACAGACTCATCATCACAAGCTTTTTGACACGCGCGGGCCAAATCAAACCAAATGGACGCATTAATGCAACTGGACGGAATGTTGCAAACACTAACAAATTCGAGTTCCGCCACCTCTTTAAGACTAGGAACAGCACGAACGATGTCACTAACCTGTACATCCTGAATACTGTAGCCCGTCATCTGCGTCTCAGAGGCTCCGGAACTCACAATCGTGCCTCCGGTTCCTAAAAGAACAATTTTGGGTTTATTCATTGATATCTCCGATTAGGCTGACTGCTCCGGGGATATTCCCCGGGGCAGCCGATTAGATAAGTTGGTTAGACCATGAAGATTGCCAACAAGAACGTGGCAACGAACATCGGAGCAATCGTACGCTTGACGACGTCAAAGGGGTTAGCGCGAGCAAGACCGGCTAACAAAATCGTAATACCAGCAATCGGCGAAGCGGTGCGACCGCAGGCACCAGCCAAGAATGCCAAGGAGCCCAGGCCCTCAATGCTCATACCGAATTCACTGGCGTGAGGCGTAACCGTTCCGTTAAAGGCCATGGCACCTGCGTCACCGCTACCCATGATGATACTCAAGAGGAACGGACCGAAAGAGCCTCCCCAACGGGCAACGTCGCTTGAAGCCACCATCACCTTGATCAAGGCATCAATCAAACCGGAAGCCATCAAGCCTGCAGCCAACACACCGGCCGAAATGATGATACCCATGATTTCACCGTAAGAATCGCCCATCCCTTGGAAGAACTTCTTGGAGAAAATCTGTGCATCAGGATGCGCAACGATCAAACAAGCAATCGTACCGAGCAACATGGCTTCGGTTACACCCATCTTCAATTCCGGGAACCAAACGGTGCAGACCAACATCAACACGATCGGAACAAGCGGAACTAAGGCGCGGATCGGGCTGGGAACAAAACCATCATCGGTATTATTCACATCAACCTTTTCGCCCTTATGGTCGCCTAAGAACATGCACACAAGGAAAACACCCACAGCAGCCACACCGCCGATCATGAACGAGTAAACGGAGTGGTAGGAAATGAGATCCATGATACCCATCCCGGCCATTTCAGACACGTAGGCATTGTGAGACAGGCCCGGAGATAAAAGCGAACCCATCGTACCGGACAAAACGGCAGCAGCCGCCGCAGCCGGCTTAATGCCTGCACGAAGCATGAGCGGAATCAACGTAGAACCCACCACGGCGCCCACACCCACAGCGGATGGAATAGCGATGTTGATAAAGAATGTGATGATTGCGCAAAGCGGAATCAAGAATAAGCCCAAGTTACGAATTGGGCGAGAAAGGTAATAAACCAGCGAGCGGTCACAGTTAGTATAAGAAGCCGTATAAGCAAAGCCTTGTGCCGAGCAAATAGCGGTAATCAACGAACCATTAACCATGTTGGTTGCAAACGAATGCAGACCTTGCATCGGTTGCAGAGAGATCAAACAAAGGATGAGACCGCCGCCCAGCAAAACCAGACGCGTTTCATATTGTTTGATGATCAGGTAAATCATGATGGCCAGAACGGCCAGTGCGATATAGGCAGTAACAGTCATTCGTGTTCCTCCTTAAAGTACGAATGGTCCTGTTATTGAGTTTCTGAGATATTGAAAAATCAAACAATCATTTTGATAACGGTGAAACCCTAACGTTCCATTTTTTCAACATATATTAGGGTTTATATCGATAAAAATATTACCTTACTTTTGTTTTGGCACTCATTGCCTCGGCGATCCAAGGCGCAAAAGTCAACATTTCAGGCACTATCTGCTGGTGAATAACAGATTGACAGAGCTGACTTAGATATTCAGCTTCATTAGTAAACTCTGATTCCCGGCCTATAATGAAAACTTGTCTGCTTAAAACCGGTTCGGGACAAGGCACGACTTCAATTTGAGGTAACCATTGAATATTTTCTAAAACTGTCGTTGGTCTGGACAGGGCCCAACCAAGATTTTCCTTTACTAAACAAACCAATAAAGCGTTCGTATCGACAACAATACGCTCTGGGAACTGCGCTCCAATTGTTCTAAAAAACAAGTCATTAACTTTACCGGCCCCAGTTTCTTTCCAATACTGAACCATAGGCAAACCGCAATACCGCAAGTCAGCCCACGTCAAAACATGCTCTGCCCCCCCCCCGAATTGTTTGATCCCAAGGGAAAGACTTGGGTAACAGGACAACTGATGGTTCATTTATGACATGCTTTCTGAATAGGCGTGGAGAAGTTGGAGCAAAATCATTAGAAATAATTAAATCCAGTTTCCTTTCCATCAATCGTTGCATAAGGACGTTGGCACTGGCGGTTATCATCGTTATTTGAGAAATTTTTTGATAAAACTCTTTAATTATTGCTGTCCCCAAATTCAATGAAAGTGATTCAAGAATTCCAATGCGTAAAACAGGTTTTAAAAAATTATCATTGCGAATTTGACTCATTACTTGAGTAAACTCACCCGTCACTCGCCGAAAATACTGATGAAGGACCCGCGCCTCTGCTGTCAAAACAAGCGGTCTTGAATTTCTCTCAAAAAGTTGGAAACCTAAATCATTTTCCATACCAGAAATAGCTTTGGAGACTGCGCTTCTGGATAAACCCAAAGCATGAGCAACCGCCGAAAAATTACGCATATCGCAGCACATCAAAAAGAGCTGAGCGTCTTTATTGAGCAACGCATTGATATCTTTCATTCAGCATCCTTCATTAGCAGAAACAACTCTCAGATTACTACCTAACCCTGCATTAGGCAACCATGATCCATATTCAATATGGCAGTCCAAAAGCTCTGAAAGCTAAGGGAAAAAGTGGGTAAAGTAATTCTGGTCTTGTTTTGAAGCTAACCAGTAGTAATTGTGTGTTTTTAATGATTGTATCCTTCAAACAGTTTGACCAATCCGAATGTTTAATTATTTTTTTCATAAAAAGTAAATTTAATAACGAAGAGAGTTTTTATGTCTGAATTTAATCTAAAACTTACTTTGAACGTAACTTCCTCTGGCAACTTAAATAAAGGAAAATCCACTCGGAAAAAGCCAATTAAGAAAACCGCAAGCTTAGAAGATTTGCGATTGTTAGCTAAAAAAGGGTTTTCTCCTGCTTTAACTGATGCTGAACTTCAACAATGTGAAAAAAATTTTCATGATGCTGGAGTGCATAGACGTGTTTGTTTAACACTATTAACAAAAAGTTCAAAAGAATTAGCTGAAAACCTGAGCAAAAATAGAGAAGTCATTGACTCTATGTTGGATGTTTTTGAGGCCTGGGAAGAGCGTCTTAGGCAACAAAATGAAGTTTTATCAACAGCTCGTGCACGTTTCTTTGTTGTTGCTTCACAATTTTGTGAGGATATTAAAGTATGACAAAAATCTGCCTTTTTAATTTAAAACTATTTTAGAGTTCAGGATTTTTAATACCAGTAAAAATCAATTTATCGACTTTAACTGCTTAAAAACTATTGTTTGAAATACGATTCCCTAATACTAGGGAATCGAACAAAATTACACAGAAAAAAGAGAGATCCTACTCAACCACAACAATATCAATGTTGTTATTAACACATATTTACATAATCCTAACACTGTTAGCATTGTTAGGATTACATTTCCCCTTGATTAACAATAAGATAGAAAGTAATTTGCTAACTTACCGGCAAAAAATGACTCAATCCGACCGTGTCAGAAAACAAATTTGAATTGCTCTAAAAATCACAAACCAACCAGGCTATTTTCCATTAAAAGCGTCCGATCAATCTCGCACTGCGTTAACGTTTCAAAACCCAGCATACCATCTTCTTTTTCTACGCAAACGAGCATGTTTTCAATACGAATGCCCCACTCACCGGGACGATAAATACCGGGTTCATCGCTAGTGACCATACCGGGTTCAAAAGGCGTCAGTGTTCCTTCCCGCTCTCTGGGTGAAATGCTGGGAGGTGTTTCATGAACATTCAAAGTCAACCCAATACCATGACCGGTTCCGTGACCGAAATCAGCACCGATTGCCTGTATCGGAGCACGAGCTACTCGATCCAATTCAACGCCGTTTGTTCCGGGTTTGAACGTTGCTTCTGAAAGGGTTTTCATCGCTAAAAAGACGGCGGTGTAGTCTCTCTTTAAGCGTTGCAGTTTTTCTTGGGGGTAGTCTTTAGGATCGCCTAAAAACCAAACACGCGTCGTATCCGTTGTCCCGCGATCGTAGTGTGCTCCGGAATCCACCAACAGTATGCAAGGCGGTACGATCTGCGCTCCTTTGCCCTCTTCGGGTTCATAGTGAGGAAGCGCCGCATTGGCATCGACCGCGACGATTGTTGAAAAACTCTCGCCGATAAAGCCGTCTATAGCCGAGCGCTTTTGATGCAAAATGTCCACGGCATCATTTTCGGTAGGTTTTTCCCCTTTAGCCAATCGTGCTTTAAGTTCATCAATAAAAGCTTGAAGAGCCTCACCGTCAGCCTTCATAACTTCCTTTAGCCCCGCTATCTCTTCCTGGGTCTTTACAGACTTCCATAACGCAACGGGATGTTTAACAGCCACCCATGCGTCATTAATTTGGCTATAGAGCTTGGCATTGAGATCGCTTTCCCGGGCAAGAACTTTGCCTCCTTGACTGGTAAAGCTCTCAATCGTTTTTTCAAGCGACGCATAGGGCGCAATCGTCCAACCGGCTTCTTTTAAGTGTTGGACAACTTGGTCATCAAGAATCTCATCATGCAAAAAGAGTGTTGCGCTGTCGGGCAAAACCCAAGCCCAACTTAAAAACACAGGATTAAAGGCGATATCCGACCCCCGTAAGTTGGTTAACCAGGCGATGTCATCGAGCTTGGTTAAAAGAAGGGCAGAAGGCGAAGCTAGAGTATCGATTGACTCGATATACTTTTGAAGCCGTTTGAGCTTATCGGCGGCAGAAACAGAACTCGCGCGATGTATGTAAAGCGAGGATATTTCGCGCTTAGGTCTGTCCCGCCACTCTTTTGTGATCGCTTCATCGGGAAAATCAATCACCTTGGAGACACTTTCCCGTATTTTTTTATAGCGCTCCAACGGCAATGTCTCAAGGGGCAATGCCAATACCGTGGACTTTTTAGCATTAACTTCAGAAAGCCACTCGGCAACGCTTGGAACATCTTTTTCTCCGTCTCGCATTAAGGCGATACCGGAATTTAAAAGCTGACGCTCGGCCTGCTCCCAATAACGAGAATCCGTCCACAAAAAAGCTTTATCGGCGGTAACGAGAAGCTCGGCATTCGAACCCGTAAAACCGGACAGAAAAGACAAAAACTGATCGGCTTTTTGAATATATTCGGATAGATGCGCATCAGAGAGCGTGCAATAAAAAGCATCCGCCCCCATCGCTTTTATGGCCGAGCACAGCGATAACAATCGAGTTTTGATTTCAGACATCAGTAAGCCTTTCGGACGGTGATGGATACCTCAGAGGCAAACATATCGTTAATTCTCACCTCTTCACCCATGTGGACACTTTCCAAGCGCCAACCCGCATCACGCAGTTCATTGAGCGTGGCTGAGATCTCAAGATCGGGACAGTTAAAAGGAACAACACTTAATACATCACTGCCCTGCACAGGGTTGACGGCCGTGCAGACTGTGCGATTTCCGAGGGGAGCATCCAAAAGCGGATCCGAAGGACCGTTTGTGCAACCGGTTAACGCCAGTGATAATGCAATGATGAAAAGTGTTTTACGCATAAAAAGACTCAATTCAATAACGTGATTATTGTAAAGAGTTTTTAATCATTAAAACTCAGGCAATATGTAATCAAACGAATCCATGTCCGTTGACTTCTTGGGGCCTCTTTTTTCTTTAACTTTATCGTGGGTTTTATCAAAATGTTTAATAGGCGCGCGTCTTGACTTCAAAGCAGGCTTTTTATCTTTTAACGGTTGCGCGGAACGCTCTTTTAACTTTTTCTTTTCATCCATTGATTCAAAAAAAACTTCAAACGTCTCAGGCGTTACCACTTCCAATTTCTTTTTTAAAAGTTTTTCGATGGCGCCTAACCGGTAGCCGTCTTTTTCACTTGCAAACGAATAGGCTAAACCATCGGCTCCCGCTCGTCCCGTGCGGCCAATGCGGTGGATATAGTCATGGGAATCAATCGGCAGATCATAATTCACCACCACAGGCAACTCCTTTATATCAAGCCCGCGGGAAACCAAATCCGTCGCCACCAACACTCTTAATCGCCTGTCTTTAAAGGACTGGAAAATTTTAAGCCTGGCCGCCTGTGTTTTATCGCCGTGCAACGCATCAACCGTAAATCCGTCCTTTTTCAGACTATCGGCTAAAAAAGCCGCTGTTCGCTTTTGACGGGTAAAGACAAGCACTTGTTCAAGCGCATTATCAACAATCAAATCACGAAGAAAGCGCGGTTTTTCAGACTCCGGCACCCGGTAGACAACTTGACGGATACTGGCCACATCCCGGTTGGCATTAATTTCCACCAGCACCGGTTTTGATAAAAGTTTCTGCGCAAGAAGATGAATCTCGTCAGAAAGCGTTGCGGAAAACAGTAAAGACTGACGGTTTGTGGGACATAATGAGAGAATTTTCCTGATATCAGGTAAAAATCCCATATCAAGCATTCGATCTGCTTCATCCAACACGAGATAACGAATGTCCGACAAGTCAATGGACTTTTGTCTGACGTGATCCAAAAGCCTGCCCGGCGTTGCCACGACAACTTCCGGACGCTCCATGAGTTTTTCTTTTTGACTGAGGATACTGACGCCACCGATTAAAAGCGCGCCAGATAAAGAAAGGCTCGGGGCGAAAATCTCAACATTTTGGAAAAGCTGCAAGGCCAGCTCTCGCGTCGGCGCCAAAATTAAGGCGGCAGGACTTTGCAAAGCAGGTTTTTTCCCGATCGAATCCAAAATAGGCAGTAAAAAAGCTCCGGTTTTCCCGCTTCCGGTTTGGGCAATGGCCAGAAGATCTCGGCCTTGAAGTATTGCCGGCAGCGTTTTCTGCTGAATCATCGTCGGCTCGTGCCAACCGTGTATGTGGGCCTTTTTAGCTAAAGGAACCGACAACCCCAATTCAATAAACTTATTCATGGCGCAATTCCTCGCCTTTCAAGTACCGGCTTCGCAACTGCCCACATCCCCCTTCAACGTCTTGCGCGGCTGAGTGCCTGAATTTCGCAAGAATTCGGGACGTTTTCAGAGTCCGAGCCATCTCTTGACAGCGAGACCAGTCCGGCCTTTGAAAAGGACTGTTTTCGACAGCATTGACCGGAATAAAATTCATCAGCGCATATTTCCCTTGCAAAAGTCGCGCGATATTTTCAAGTTCATCTTCCCCGTCATTGACGCCTTTCATTAAGGTCCATTGATACTGAATGGGGTAGCCCGTTGCCCGTGCATAGTCTTCCGCTTGATTAACCAACGATTCAATCGTTATTTTTCCTGCACGCGGCAATAACTTTTTGCGTTTGTCCTCAAAGGTTGTGTGCAGCGAAATAGCCAAAGCGGGTTTAACCGAAGCCTCTTTTAACGCATCAAACACACGCTGATCTCCGACAGTTGAGAGAACCAAATTTTTGTGTGGAATTTGACTGTAAGTTCCCAAGAATTGAATGGCAGAGAGCACATTTTTTAAATTGTGCGAGGGCTCCCCCATCCCCATAAAAACCACTTTTCGTAAATCAGGACGCATACGTCTGGCAACCATCACCTGAGCGACAATTTCCAAGTCTGAAAGCTGTCGGATAAGCCCTGATTGCCCCGTCATGCAAAAGACACACCCCACAGCGCAACCCACCTGAGAAGACACACAAAGCCCTTCTCTAGGTAAAAGGACACTTTCAATCGTTTGCCCGTCTTGAAGACGGAATAGGAGTTTCAGGGATTGCTCTTCTTGAGCCTGATGGCTTTCGACCACCGTGAGAATACTGTCTAACTTAGCCTTAATCGCCGGCAATTCCTTGCGCAATTCTTTCGGAAACTTCAGATCATCCTCGACAGGCCAAGGCACCACACCGAAAAGGGCACGGTAAAGATGTCCGTAATGCACAGGTTTAGCACCGAGCCCTATTAACCCTTGATGGAAAATTTCAAGTGTTGATAATGATAGTTTTCTCTTATAGGAAAGAATAAATCTATGCTTCATAGCACATTGTCAAGGCCTAAAAAATAAAGGGTGTATGACAAAGTTTTTATTCATATCAGAAATATCTAAATCTGGTTTATCAAAACTAGAATAGACTGACAAGTGTTCATTCTTTTTAATACCAATAACCCCTACGGTAAACCAAACTTTAACCAATTCCTCAAACTCTATAGAGATCTTTGTATGCTCTGAGTCATTATCATCCTTCTGGGTTCTATCACTTAAAAAAGTTACTATCTCATTTTTAATTTCTTTAGAAATACCAGCGATTGAAAACTCTCGTGTCTTAATGTAGTTTAGACTATCGATATAATCCTGAATATGGGGGTAGAGACTAAACCATTCCTTGCCTAGCGCAGCTTTTCTGGAATTATAAAAATTCTCTTCAGCCAATATCACTGCGTCCTCGTCCAATTCCACAGAACTATCTGCCGCTTGCGCAAGAGATAAATTCACAAAATCAATAGCATCTCTTGGGCGCAACATAGTTCGTTCTAAAACAAAATCTATAGCTGGTTTTCCTTGAACATTGAAATTAAAAACGTCCGTAAAATGTACGGTCTCTTTGCCCGCATATTGATTCTTTATTAGATAATCTATTCGCTTATCAAGGAGATTCACTATCTCTTCCCTAGACCATGTGATGGGGAGGATAAACGATTTATCCTTTTCTTCCTGTCTTAAATTATTACGATAGATACCCATTAAAATATCAGTTCTAATAGAAACCAAAAATTTAATCCCTTGAAAATTGACAAATTCTTTTATTGCATCAAGTAACGCATTAATAAAGTCATATCGAATCTTTGAAGCACTTAACCAAGATCTATCTAAATCATCAATACTGATAATGGTATGAATCTTGCTATCAGTAGACTCTTCAGATAACCATTTAATTAGTTCTTTTTGTTTTCTTAGCAACTCCGTACTTACATAACGAGATGTTGAAGTCTGGATTTTTTCAATGTTTTCCGCTGTCAATCCACCTTTAGCCGCTGCCCCAGAAAAGAAGCCAACTTCCGCACTTAAAGCTGTTTCAAATTTGGACGTAATTTCTGAAATAATAATGGGGTTGAAAAAATGATCTTTAAAAGTTTCTACGTATTGATGAGCTTCATAAAATTTACCCTTACGCTTAGTTTTTTGAAACATTGATTCAATTTGTTCAAAAAAGGAACTTTGTACACTAAACCTAGTTTCTATGGCCTTTACTAAAAGTACGTGAAGCCATAGAGATTTATAAAATGCTCGTAGATCGACCCCATGTCGCATAAGCTCTAAAACATAAACATTATTATTTATGTGTTCAAAAACTGTAGACTCTGCCTCAATCTGATCATATTTTTTTACAGTGGTATCTGTTGATATTTTCTTCAACAATGCAGTTTTCCCAGAACCCGTTCTCCCAACAATTACCCGTTTAATGAAACTATTTTTATCATCAAAATCACACAATATGGAGTAAATATCGGTAGTAACAAAGCATGACTCCAAAAATGAATCCGTCTCTGCATCCAACTGACCGATAGTAGTATTTCTTCTGAATTTATACGTCATTTTTATACCTACCTGGTTTAAAAAACTCTAAACATTCTCACCTATAAATAATGGGCAATGAAGTTAATCATTGCCCATTTTAAAGAAATTTGAAAAAACGTTAAATTTTAGAGTTTATAGTACATTTCAAATTCAATCGGAGCGGTCGCCAAACGGAAGCGCTCCACTTCCTTGGCTTTGAGCTCAATATAAGCCTCAATCATGTCTTCGGAGAAGACGCCGCCACGGGTCAAGAACTCGTGATCGTTAGCCAATGCATTCAACGCTTCATCAAGAGAGGCGCAAACGGTCGGAATCTTGGCGTTTTCTTCAGGCGGCAAGTCGTAGAGATTCTTATCGGCTGCTTCACCCGGATGAATCTTATTCATGATACCGTCAAGGCCTGCCATGAGAAGTGCAGCAAAGCACAAGTAGGGATTAGCCATCGGATCCGGGAAGCGGACTTCAATGCGGCGGGCCTTGTCGCTTGCCGTGTGCGGAATACGGATCGAAGCCGAACGGTTACGGGCGGAATAGGCCAGTTTCACCGGAGCTTCAAAACCCGGAACCAGACGCTTGTAGGAGTTGGTTGACGGATTTGTAATGGCGTTTAAGGCCTTCGCATGCTTAATGACGCCGCCAATGTAGTAAAGCGCTATGTCACTTAACCCCGCATAGCCATTGCCGGCAAAAAGGTTCTTGCCGTCTTTCCAGATAGATTGGTGGACGTGCATGCCGGAACCGGCGCTGCCCACAACGGGCTTGGGCATAAACGTTGCGGTCTTACCGTAAGCGGCAGCCACATTCCAAATCGTGTACTTCACAATTTGAGTCCAGTCGGCGCGCTTCACAAGCGTGTTAAAACGCGTGCCAATTTCGCACTGACCGGCGCCCACTTCGTGGTGCTGCACTTCAATGGGAACCCCTTGTTGTTCCATCAAAAGGCACATCTCAGAGCGCATGTCTTGGAAAGAGTCAATCGGAGGCACCGGGAAGTAGCCGCCTTGATGACCCGGACGGTGACCGAGATTACCCTGTTCGTAATCGATCTTTGAAGCCCAGCCGGCTTCATCCGAACCGATCTTAAAGAAGGCATGTTCGGGATCAGTGCCCCAAACGATGGAATCAAAAATATGAAATTCCGGTTCCGGACCGAAGAAAGCCATGTCACCGATGCCGGTTGACTTCAAGTAGGCTTCTGCGCGTTTGGCAACCGAGCGCGGGTCGCGGTTATAACCTTTACCCGTAGCCGGATCGGTTGCGTCACACGTCAAAATCAAGGTGCTTTCTTCACGGAAGGGATCCAAGCGGGCGCTATCAGGATCAGCGATCAAAATCATGTCGCTTGCTTCAATACCTTTCCAGCCTGCCATGGAGGAGCCATCAAAGGGCTGGCCTTCTTCGAACCAGTCTTCATCCACCGCGCGAGCAGGAATACTCACGTGCTGCTCCTTACCTTTCATATCCGTAAAGCGAAGATCGACGAATTTAACATCATTGTCCTGAATCATTTGCAGGACTTTATCAATGCTGGCCATTTGCGAGGCTCCTTTTGTTTTGAACAGGTGGATTTTAGCGACAAAGATTCGATCGTTCTAGAGTTATCAAGAGAAAATTACTTTCATAATAAGAAAATGCATTTAGTCAAAAATAGTTAGCTCACTCATCTTTAGTTCTGCAACCAATTTCATCTCTCTTTTTTAAGCGTTCCATAAATATTGGCTTTAACAAATTACATAGTAGGATTTGCACAAATTACATAGTAGACTTTTAACATATCTATCAGAAGATGGTCTATCTATTTGAAATATATGAGTTTTTAAAATGCCTTTATTGTGATACAAATCGATACGCTAATGTGCATAATTTTTGTTGAGAGCTACTTCATTTTAGGATAGCTCGAAATATAAATTACCGCGCTATTAATTTATTCACTCGTTTCCCTAAAAACTGAATGACTTTTTGAATAAACGCCATATAGACAGCCATATCATTCACGATCAATAAATTGCGAGAGAGAATATAAAAGCCCATTAGCCTTCTTTTTGAAAACGCCTCCCCGGCCAAATCTCTCACACTTCTTCTGGCAAATCCATTCTTAAAGCTCCCATAAAGTCCCCTGAGCTGCAACTGCCTTTTTAAGTCCAGCACAGCTCTTACAATGTCTTTTGTACGTTTATATCGTTGAGAAGAAATCGAAGTATTCGTTTTGGTGCGGTAGTAAACCAAAGGCTCCCGAATAACCGATATTTTTTCCGCGCAAGCCAGTGACGTATAGGCGAAACTCCAATCATTGCATGACGGGATCTCTTGAAATAAGAGTTGATTTTGCTTTAAAAAAGAAACCCTATAGAGTTTAGTCCAAGGATTGGGCGCGAAGATATCAAAAACGAGATTTGTCCTTTCAATTTTCTGATTCCCTGTTTCAGGAATCACAAACTGCTCTGTTTCTCCGGTTTGTTGGTTATAGATAAAAAATTCACAAATAGCGATGTCAGATTGATCCGCTTCAATACGATCAATCATTGTTTTGAAAAAGTCCTCACTAAACCAATCATCACAATCTAAGAAAATAATGTACTGCCCTTTTGCCCGGGATATGCCAAAATTTCGAGCACTCCCCGCCCCCTTGTGGTTTTGCCCAATCAAATGAATCCTTGAATCTTTCTTTTGATAGGTCTTAATGATTTCAATAGATGAATCGGTTGACCCATCATCGACCATGATCAATTCAAAATGAGGGAATGATTGCTGTTGGACCGATCGAAGAAACGGTTCCAAATACTTTGCCCCGTTATAAACCGGCGAAACAACCGATAAAATGACTGGCCGAGATTGTTCGTTATCCATGATCGTTTTAATACTAAACACAAAAAGTTAAACATTAGCGGAAAGATCCCGAGTCAGCACCTTGGACATAACATCCTTTAGCTCTGGAGCAAATCGGTTGGCAATAATAAGGTCACATTGAGCTTTAAATTTCTCAAGGCTATTTTGAAAATCTAAATAATACAAAGTCGTGTTATTACTGTAGTTAGGGTCATACACAATGACTTTTATACCGGCTGATTGAAGTTCACCAATGATGTCAAAAATCGCTGACGAACGACAATTATCAGACCCACGCTTCATGGCTAATTTGAACACGCCAACAGTTTTCGGGGAGAACTTCAAAATCTCCGTGACAACGAAATGCTTTCTGGTCTTATTGGACTGAACAATGGCAGAAATCAACTCTTGCGGAATATTCTCGTAATTAGCGAGCAGTTGCTTGGTGTCTTTTGGTAAACAATAACCTCCATAACCAAAGGACGGATTACAGTAATAACTGCCAATGCGGGGATCAAGTCCAACCCCTTCGATAATCTTTTGGCTATCTAACCCATTTTCCCATGCGTAACTATCCAATTCATTAAAAAATGCAACCCGCATTGCCAAGTAGGTATTGGCAAATAATTTAATCGCTTCGGCTTCTGTCGGTTGTGTATACAAAACCGGAACTTCCTTTTTAATAGCGCCTTGCAGCATTAATTGAGCAAAAGCCCTGCCTCTTTCAGACAAATCCCCAATGACGAGTCTTGAGGGGTACAAGCTGTCATATAGTGCACTGCCTTCTCTTAGAAATTCCGGTACAAAAACAATGTTTTTATAACCTTGGGCAATTAACTTTTCTGTAAAGCCTAAGGGAATGGTGGATTTGATAATAATGGTCGCTTGAGGAGCGATGACTGAAACTTTTTTGACAACATCCTCTACTGACGATGTATCAAAACTATTCGTTTGATCGTTGTAATCCGTGGGCGTTGCAACCAAAACAAAGTCTGCCTCTATACAAGCTGATGGGAGATTTAAAGTCGCAGAAAGATTAAGCTCGCGGTGCTCGAGATAATCCACTATCAGTGGTTCAGCAATAGGCCTCTTTTTTAAATTGATCTTGTTGACCTTTTCTTCAATAACATCAACCAGCACCACTTCATTGTGTTGAGCTAAAACGATTGCGTTACTTAAGCCTACGTATCCAATACCAATAACCGCGATTTTCATATGCAACCTTTTTAGCTAGGAATGTGATTGATGCGTTGGATTTAGAGACGTCTCTACATTTTGCAAAAAAGAATCTTCAACCAAGAAAACTAGTTCACTTTAGAAACTTTCAGTGAACTCAATCAAATTTTAGTGTTATCCAAGTTACTCAAGAGAAACTTGATCGTTTGGTAGTCACCTAAATCGCTTCTTCAACCATCTGTCTGCGATTGCGGATTCTGCGCAGTAGACGAACATAAAGAATGATGAGTCCGGCCATGGTGATCACCCAACTTAACGGATAAACCATCATGAGGGTTTCATAGGTTGGTGCCAATGGGAAAACGGTGTACACCCAAATCAAGCGCACAGAACAAACCACCACCAAAGTGACCATCGCGGGCGGCATTGAATAACCGTAACCACGCATACTGCCTGAAAGCGTATCCATCACAACACTCAACGGTTGCGGTACAAGCACCCAAAGGATACGAATCATGCCAAGGGCAAGAACTTCTTCGTTACTCGAGAATATCCCCAGCAAATCCCGACAAAAGAGTAAAACCCCTGCCGTCAACAAAACAGTCGCGCACATGTTTAGTCCCATGGTCACCCACATGACGCGCGAACAGCGCTCTAAATTTCTCGCACCATAGTTTTGGCTCACAAAGGTTGTCGCCGACAGGGCAAAGGCATTGATAAAGCAATAAACGCTATTTTCTATCGTAAAAGCAGCCACAGAGCCAGCCATGGCCTCCGGCCCCAAACTGTTTATGGCCGATTGAATAACCAAATTAGAAAGGGCGTACACCGCTCCCTGAACACCAGCGGGCAGTCCAATTCGCACAATGCTTTTTAGTGATGCGCCGTCCACCTTTAATAACTGTGACACGTCGAGCTTCAGGGGACCGTCCAAATGGGTGAGCTTCACAAACAAAATCACAGCGGACAGTAAATTGGCTAATGCCGTTGCCAAGGCCACCCCCGCGACGCCCCAATCGAGGACAAGAACAGCGAATAAGTTTCCGCCGATATTAAAAAGGCTTGCAATGAGTAATGCCCAAAGTGGTGTCTGAGTATCACCCTGACTGCGAAAGACAGCAGCCAAAAAGTTATAGATGGCAATAAAAGGCATGCCTAACAAATAGACACGCAAGTAAATAAGCGCATAGTCTCTCACTTCTTCGGGCACATCAAGCCAATCCATGGCAGAGTTCGCAAAGGCTTGACCGATCAATAACGCAAAAATGCCAAAAACAATCGCAGTAATGAAAGAAGTTCTTACCGCGTCGCTGGCTTTGCGGTCATTTTTCATCCCTAAAGCGCGGGCGACAACCACGTTAACGCCGATGGACAACCCCATGCAAAAGCTGATGATGAGACCAAAAACCGGCACGTTATTGCCAACCGCCGCTACCGCGAGATCGGAGACAAAACGCCCCAAAACGGCCACGTCAGCAGCGTTATAGAGTTGCTGCAGCAAACCGGTAAAAGCCAAAGGCAAGGCAAAGACAATCAGCTTGTCCCATAAACTGCCTTCAAGCATGTTGATTTTTCTAGTGGCGCTCATAAAGTACGAACTGTGCCAGTTTTTAGCGTTTCAGGAAATAGGTATTAAGGCACTTAGAAAGAACCTACAACATAGAGGATTTTACGCCCAAAGCGTTTAACAACCAGTTTCCTAACGAGTATAGGTAAAGCATTTTTGTATCGATAATCGTCAACTCACAAACTAGTTCCCATTACTTTCATTTTGAAAATGTGTATTAATGTGTATAATCGAACTTGTTGATAATAAACGGAGCGAATAATGAATAGTTCCACAATTATCAACAAGCTTGAGGCTAATGGCTGGAAATTTGTCAGAGCAAAGGGTGATCATTGGTACTATCGTAAGGAAGGATTTCAGAGACCGACTTGTGTCCCTCATCCTAAAAAAGACCTTCCGATTGGAACTGTGAAAGCCATTGAAAGACAACAGGTATTAAATTCAAGTAATGTTGAGTTGGGCTGGACGTGTTAACCTCCGCCCAACATTGGAGGTCATTGATGAAATACCCGATTGCTATTGAACCTGGTGACAAGTCTCACGCCTACGGAGTTGTTGTGCCTGATTTACCCGGATGTTTTTCTGCAGGCGATACTATAGAACTAGCATATGAAAATGCAAAAGAAGCCATTGCAGGTTGGGTTGAAATGGAACTCGACGAAGGCCATCCTATCCCGTTACCATCAAAAATTGAAGACATAGCAAAACAGGCGGAATTTAAAGGTTGGATTTTTGGTATTGTTGATGTCCCTGAAGAACTCTTATCTGATAAGGCTCAACGGGTAAATATCACTTTATCGACTAGAGTCTTGAGACGACTTGACTTTTTGGCGAAAAGTTCCGGCGATACACGATCAGGCTACATCGCCAAAATGGTGATGAACCATTCAACAATTTAGTATTGATAAATAATCTTTTTGCAACTGCCTCCTATCAAATACTTGATAGGAGGCCATCACCAGAAAATAAAGGAATGGAAATTTTTAGATGTCTCTTTGATCTTTATATTTTTCCAGTAACTGATACATCTTTTCCGTACTGGTTAAAACAAGAGGATCAAAGAATTCATCAGCCTGCTCTTGAGTAAATTCCCCGGACTCAACAGCAACTTCTTTCACCGGTCGATTGGTCTCTACGGCTTTAAGGGCAATTCTTAAGGCCTTTTTATAGCCATGAACCATGCTGACCGTTGTCACGAGGGCTGTGGATCGGGCCGCGTCACTGTATGTTTTGTCTTTATTGATCTTGATTCCTTTAACGCAACGTTCTGTGAAAATTGGCAAAGCGCGTTGCAATAACGAACAAGAATCCAGTAAAGATTTCATTAACAATTGGTCAGCAATGTTAAGATCCAACTCCCCTTTTTCAACAGCCATGGTAATGGTTGTGTCATTTCCACAGACCTGTTGAGCAACCTGAATAATCATCTCTGGCAAAGCAGGATTGACTTTACCTGGCATGATCGACGATCCCGCCTGAACGGCAGGCAACTGAATTTCCATCAAACCTGCCAGGGGACCGGATCCCATCATTTTTAAGTCATAACAGATCTTACTCAACACAACGGCCAGGCACTTGATTAGCCCCGACAGGTAAAGATAGCTGTCGGCATTTTGCATTCCATCGAAGACGTTGTCTTCCTGACGAATCCCGGGTTCAATCTCCTTTTTCATATGTTCATAAACACAAGGAATAAAACCCGGCATGGTGCCAACGCCAGTACCGACAGCCGTACCTCCCAAGGTTAAGGCCAACCAATCGCTAAGCGCCACTTCAATGCGTTGACGCTGACGGCGAATACCTGACAAATAGCCTGAAAATTCCTGTGCAAATGTGATAGGCAGGGCATCACACAAACAGGTTCGTGCCAACTTGACCGCATCACCGAACTCTTTGATCTTTTCTTCCAATGCATTTTCAAGTTCCACCACACTGACGAGCAACGCTTTAGATGCGCGGTAGCTGACGATTTTCATCGCACTGGGAATCACATCGTTGGTGGACTGACACATATTCACGTGTGTGTTCGGATGCACTCGATCGTAGCCCTTGTGACCGGTAAGAATTTCGTTAGCACGATTGGCAATGAGCTCATTGAGGTTCATATTGATGGCTATTGCCCCGCCGCCGCAATACATATCGACCGGGAACTGATTGTCTGGGAACTTTCCCCCGATCACCTCATCACAAGCTTCCACTATCGCCTCAGCAATATCCGGCTTTATGGCTCCGATATCTCGATTTGCCAGTGCACAGGCCCGTTTAATCTGGGCGACCGTTCGGATAATTTCCGGATAACGATGAAGTTTAGAGTCACTGATGTCACCCAGGTACAAACAACGTAAAGTTTGTATCCCGTAGTACAAATCATCTGAGATTTGCATTTCTCCTAATAAATCAGAATCTTTTCTCATAATTCGCACCTTTTTAGAACACAAACTGGATCAAAACAAAAGAAATCGCCAACGACACGATCAGTGTAATTAAACCCGGTCGCATGAAGCTGTGGTTCAGTACCCACTTACCGATTTTCGTCGTTCCAGTTCTATCGAATGCCACGCAAGCAATCGTCAAACCACCGGTCGGGATGAAGAAGTAACCGCTGGTGGCTGTGAGCATGGCAACAAGATTGCTCGGCGCGATACCCAAGGTAAGCCCCAAAGGCATAATGGCGCGAACTGTTGCACCGTGGCTAAAGAAGATCGATGAGAAGAAAAAGAGAACAACGGCAAACAGGAACGGATAGACCGTCACGACACCAGAAAGGTTATCAATGAAGAATTGGCGATGTTCATTAAAAAAAGTATCCATCATCCAGGCGATACCGAAAACGGATACAACGCCCATCATACCCGATTGGAATACCGGCGTTTTGATCACATTGGCTGGCGAAATCTTACAGGCTAAAACCATGATGCAGGCAGAACCCAACATCAAAATTTCCAATGTTTCTGTGATCGATAAGCGCACCGTCTTACCATCAATCACCCAACTCGGAGCCAGTTCATTGCAGGAACCCAACGTGACCACAGCAATGATGACAACACAGAAAATATAAACAGAAAGCTTAGCCAGTTTACTCACCGGACGTTCAATGAATTTGCCAGCATTATTAATATTAGGAGCGGCAATTTGACCACTTGCCACCATCTTTTGAAATTCCGGATCATCAAGCAATTCTTTGCCGCGATGATAGACCGACAGCGCACCGCAAAAACTACCGATAATCGTTGCGGGAACCGTTACGGCCAAAATGGAACCGAGTGTAATACCAAACGGAGCCATGATACCGATCATGGCGGCCATGGCAGCAGAAAGCGGAGAACCCGTAATAGCCTGTTGGTTGGCAACCAAAGCAATAGACATCGGTCTTTCAGGTCGGATACCGGCTTCGGTCGCGACTTCAGCAATCACCGGATACAAGGCCAAACTGACATAGCCCGTACCACAGAAGATTGTGCTCAAGTATGTAACGATCGGCGCCAAGAAAGTAATCCGATCCGGATGCTTTCTTAATAGTTTTTCCGCAATATTGACCAAAAATTCAAGGCCACCGCCCGCTTGCAATGTGGAAGCCGCCGTTACCACGGCCGTGATAATAAGCATCACATCAATCGGTGGTGCGGCAGGCTTTAGTCCGAAAATGAATGTCAAAACAAATAGACCGACACCGCCGGCCATCCCCAAACCGGCGCCTCCTAATTTAGCACCGACGGCAATCGCTATAATGACAACAATTGCTTGTAGCAAAAACATTTCAGTCATAAGACCTCCTTGGTGGATAATATTCTCCGTTTTTATTTATATGCGGATATTATCCTCCGTATTGTGACTTTTAACTTTAGTGTTTACCCTGATAAAAATGGAAAACGAGAACAAAGTCAACGGCAATTTACTGCTGAAAATACGTCAAAATCTTTTGGATCTTCCCAAGCAGCAAAAAAATATTGCCAATTTCATCCTTCTTAATTACAAAGAGGCTGCATTCATGACCGCGGCGGTTTTAGCTATGAAAGCCGACTCCAGCCCTACCTCGTTAAACCGTTTTTGCTTGAAACTTGGTTTTAAAGGTTACGCAGATTTCCAGAATGAGTTAAAGGCGCTGCTGCAAAGTGAATGGACCGCTTTGGACCGTTTGCAGTCAAAAGAAACCAATGGAACGCTAAATTCCATTCTTCGTGAAGAAGCTGAAAGTTTGGTAAAAAATGCAAACATTATTAACGAAGACGCGTATAAAAAAGCTTTAAAGCTTTTGTGCGAGGCTCGACAGTTGGTGATTGTTGGGCATCAGGCAAGCGAAGCCGTGGCAGTGTACGCTCAATATTGTTTGGGAAAAATCCGCAAAAACGTTACTCGTTTTGTCACGGACGTCAGTGCTACGCCGGGGCTAGCCAATCAATTATCCGACAAAGATGTCGCGCTTGTTTTTGCGCATCCCCGCTACCCGGTCCGAACGATTGAAGCCTTGGAGATACTGAAAAAACATAAGGTTAAAACCATTATTGTGACCCATACGGAGTTGTCTCCCCTGGCCAATCAAGCTGAGGTCTTGATCAGTATTCCAGTGCGTTATCACGTTTTCTCCGACGGTCTGTCGCCCTTGATTTGTCTTGTCAACGCATTTGCTGTAGATATTTTCAAGAGCAATGAGGCTGAAGGTAAACGCTGCCTTGAAGAGTTTGAAGACCTTTCTCAATACGTTTTCACGAAGCTTCAAGATAACTGATAGGTGTTTCTAAGCGCACTGCTGGTGATCTCGTAGAAAAAGAATTTCATTACAAAATGCTTGCATAACAAGCACGTGTGGACGTTTGTTTGCTTTTTTGAGCTGAATATTCTGTTTAGCCGGACTTTTTAATGTATTCCTCTGATTGAATCCAACATTTAACTATTGACTTGTGACTAAACGTCACCATTCCTAAAAATATCAAAATTTTCCTATCATTAATATAAATATTTTCTAATTATTAATATATAATTTTTCTTAATTCCAGTATGAATATTTTCTAATTTTAAATCAATATGCAATCTATTCCCCGCTGGTCCTCCACGTTATTGCTCAAAGGTTTGTCTTTTCAACGGGCCGCGCTTGTTGTTGGCGCAAGGCAAAGCGGTAAAACAACTCTCGTTCGAGACCTCTGCCCTATTGAAGCTAGGTACACAACATTGGATGACGAAGCAACGCTTTCTGCAGCTAAAGCCGATCCTCATTTTTTCCTTCGGCAAGCACAAGAAAATTGTTTAATCATTGACGAAATTCAGAAAGCTCCGACTTTAATAGCCGAGGTCAAACGCCGAGTCGATGGCAATAATCAACCGGGACAATTTATTTTGACAGGTTCGACCGATTACAGAAAATTACCTTCCGGTGATCAAACTGACTCTTTAACCGGAAGGATTTGCGTTTTACGCCTTCGCACTATGACTCAAGGGGAAATATTGGGTAAAAAGCCCCATTTCTTAGAAAAGGCCTTTAATGAAGAATTTCCCATAAACCAAGATATTGAACCATGCAGACGAGAACGCGTCTACGATCTCGCAATCCGTGGAGGATACCCACAAACGATTCTGCTCGATTGTGAACAACGCGCTTTATATTTCCAAAGTTATATTCAATCACAGCTACTCTATGACTTGACCCGTCAATGGGATCTGAGACGCTACAAAGATTTAGCCAGCCTCTTACAAATCTTTGCCGTCTATTCGAGCAAGCCTCTAAACATTCAAGAAATCTGCAGAAAAATATCCGGAAATGCATTAACGGTTTCCTCGTATCTGAATGCACTTGAAGCTATGTATCTCATTGATGAACTGCCGGCTTGGGAATCTAAAGACTACAAAATTGGCAGTAAAACGCCTGAAATTTTCCTAACCGACAGCGCGCTGATGGCTCATTTGCTCAACATCCACACAACGAATGACTTATTAAGCAGTCAAGAAAAAATGGCCAATGAAGGGGGAAAACTGGTTGAAACATGGGCGTATACCCAATTGATCCCTGAAGTTGAACTTCATCCATTGTGGAAAATGCATCACTTCCGAAATAAGAATAATCAGGAAATCGACTTTTTGATTACCGATGAGAAAAACAGAAAATTAGGGATTGAAATCAAAGCCGCAGAATCCATCAACACGGACGACTTTAAACATCTTAAGTGGTTTTCCAAACAGGTTGATGACTTTAGAGGAATCGTTCTTTACGCAGGGAAAGACATTTTGAGTTTTGGCTCTCGACTTTACGCAGTGCCATTTTCAGCTCTCTGGGCATAGCTTCATTTCGGCTCAAATCACATAATTATTCATATTTATGTGAGATTTTTCACACTTTTATATGTTTTTATGTGATTAAAAACGCGAAAAGCACCAATATGACGGTGAATTCGTAACAAACTTCAGAATTCACCGTCTCCCATTCTTTCTGCTGTTTAACCAATGAAAAGGAAGTTAAACAATAAAACAGCGACAAAACCGGCTATCATCGGAATAAAGGTACGCCGGATCAACGCAACCGGTGTAACACCAACGGCACCCGCCATGGCAATCATGGCTCCGGCCACAGGCGAAATTGAACGCATGATTCCACAAGACAGTTGCATGGGATTAACAAACGAGGCCGCGCTGCCGCCTAAACCGGAAGCAACATCCGGCGCCAAAGCGGCAAAACTTGAAAAAGCACCCACTCCGGAACCGGTCAACACGCTAACAATACCCACAACGCTTGTTAAGACAACTGTCATACCGTTTAATCCCAACCCTAAATTCTGAGCGTGGACAATCAGCGCATCAATTAGCCCTGTAATTTTTAAGCCATTGGCAAAAAATTCCGCACAAATAATAAGTGCGACAATGGATGTAAACATGCTACCCATGGATTTAAATACACAAGAGCCATCTTTGAGAACTTCCTTCACTTCCCGCCGACGAACCATCTCTAAAACAACTACCCCTATCCACACTAACAACAAAGCTGAGATGGTGTTAAGACGAATGCTGCTGAAAGTTAATGGACTAAAAATGATCATTAAAGCGATCGGCAAGGGAGGCAATAACGCATACCACACCGGAACCGGTCTTTGTTCAACAGTATTTTTAATATTTTCTTCAGTATAGACATCGTCATTGCGACGATCGTAATAGCGCTGTACAAAATAATGGCAAATGGCTATAACCACCAAAGATGGAATCACCACTGGCAACTGGCTCTGAACAAAATAAATAATGGGATCCATCCCCGCCACACGTGCCGCTAAGTTTGAAGTACCGGATCCCGGTCCCATGGCCATGCCGGAACAAGTCACAATGACGGCGGCACTCGCTACGGGTGACACCCCGACACCCACAAGAATTGGATATAAAGCGACTAAAAGCAACATGGCGAGACCGGCTGCGCTAGGGATAACCATGCAGAGCATTTGTCCAATAAGGTAACCAAACACCATAATCAAGTAAGGCGATGACAAAGACTTTAAGGGCGTGATGCATACGTTAACCAGCGCTCGGGCGGCCCCTATTCGATCCATATAAGAGGCAAAGCCTCCGGCTACCATGATTAATAAACCGATGCCTGAGACTTGTTTAACGGCGATGCTTCTCAACAAATCAATAACATCAAACCAAATCAAGCCGGACGATTTCATCCCTTTGGGCAAAAAAACTGTCACTCCGCAAACAACAGCAAAGATAATCATCGACAAACCGGCCATTAATAACACCATGGCTGTTTGATAGCGCTTAACAATCATCCAACCGGTTAGACCAATAACGACTAGAGCAAAGCAAGGCATTAAGACATCGACTGTCATTTTGGCCTCCTACAATTTCGGATCCGAATTTGCCTTTTCACAGCAGTAATCAATGACCTGATCTACAAATTCCGGCGCGCGTCCAATGAATTGGCTGTAATCAAAAATGGCGTCGATTTCCTCATCGCCGAGGCATGCTTTCACTTTTTCATTGGCATGAAGCCGCTCAATAAAAGTGAGGTCATCATGTTGGAATAATGTCAATTCTCGCAATAACTCGTGAGCGTCTTTCTTACCCATTTTATCGGCGAGCTTAAACATAACGGCTTCCGTAAAAAGAAGACCTCTCAACAAGCTGAGGTTGCGATGGATGTTTTTCTCATTGACTTCCAGCCCTTTGACAACATCTGCCATAGCCTTGGACATGCGTCCCATCAACACGCAAGTTTCAGGAATCTGATGCATTTCCGAGCGCCAGCTTCTCAAATCCCTCTCGTGCTCGGAGACCTGACCGATCATTCCCAAAAGCGCGTTGGTTTGAACAATTCGACTTTGAGAGACTGTCGTTTGGCTCACGCCGGCGTTACGTTTATAAGGCATGGTGGAGGAGCCAACCGTTTTTTTACCCATCGGTTCGTAAAGTTCCCCAATTTCTGTTGGAGACTCACTGAAAATTTCATTGGCAATGCGACCCAAAGTGCCCGCCAAAATTCCCATTGTGTTTAAAAACTCCGCTATCCTGTCTCGGGAAGTCGCTCAACAGATAGGCGGTTCCGTGAGATTGAGCTCTTTGGCAACGCCTGCCGTAATCTCCTTGGCTTTTAAACCAAAGGCTGCCTGGGTGCCCACCACCCCGTGCAAACTCAACATAAAGACTCTTTGCGGAAATTCTTTGATTCTTTCAATATCTCTGCGAATTTCAGCAGCTCAAGTCGCAAATTTGAACCCCAATGTGATTGGAGAAGCTTGTTGCGCATATGCCCGTCCCGCCATTACACGGCACTTGTAGTCGGAGGCCTTTTTTTAATATCGCTTTTTCTAAACGCAAAATATTCTGAAGAATGTATTGGGTAACTCCACGCATTTGGATAATGTTGCTTATATTAACAATCATATTCATAAATTCTATTTATCATTTGTTCGGCAACTCCAAAGTATTTTTACGCATATAAAAATACAAAATAAAAGACATGGTACAAAACCAAAATCCATTAAAACAAAATTAATATGTGTGTGAATGTAGGAATGAGCTTTGGCTAGTACATACCAAGAAAGAGGTGGTAATAAATACAAGTTACCCAATATAGCGATATTTTTGACGAGTTGAGAGTTTGTTTTTTTATATGTCAAAAACATCATCAAACATGATAGAACGATAAGGAAAAGATAAGGTTCAAAACCAATATATTTCCATACTACCTGAAAGATTGAACTGTTTAATGAATCGGAGTAAACAGAGTCAAAAAGTTCTGCTTCACCAAATGTTCGTCTTTTTACATCAAACTCCCATATAGTTTTTAAACCTTCAAATATTGCTCCAGATCGGCATTCTGCATGAATACATAATGCAATGACAAAACCAATTAATTCAAATAGAACTATAAGGGCAATTAACGTGATAACTCGTTTGCGGTCTTCAGTTTGTGAAAAAACTAGATAAATTAATGGGACAATCGATAGCAGAATAATAAAACTTAAAAACTCATATCCACAAAGTGATTTAATCAATACACTAATTGAGAGTAATATAAAAAGCAGTATTGTTATAAACCAAGATCTGGCTTTGTAGATTAAAAGGGCAATAATACAAGGAAGGACCCAAGTAAACGGGACCCAATACAGATTTCGAGCTATTGAAGAAGTCCATGGAGAGATGGTACTGACAAACACACAGAAATAAGGGAATAAAGATAAATTTGGAAGAGTTCGACTATATAGGTAATATAAGGAGATTAAACAAACAGCAAATAAAACAGAGGATAAGAAATGTAATGAATGTAATGAGTCATTCAGGTAGGGGCTCACCTTTGCAAAAAACAGACCCTGAAGTCCGAATTGCGATTTATACGGAGTGGCTTCCAACTGGGTTTGAGTTACGATAACCTTTTTGTTTTTTAGTTGTTCGAGGATTTCCTGATAAGCGTATGACGGAGTGTTTTCGGGTTTAACATGTTCTAATGAGATTGAAAATAAATTTAGAGACGAGTTATTCAAATGCAACGCATCGTTAATGATTGCTCCAATAACAAGTTTCTCAGAATCCGCTTGATAATTGCTCCATTTCTCATGCAAATTTCCGGAAGGGAAAAAAATTCCATATTGAAAAGAGCAAACCATGAGTAGAAAGCTGACTAAGTAGAATATAGCTCTGAAACAGGGTTTATTTTTGACTAAAATTCTCATAAGGATTGTTCCGAAAGTACTCAAATTAAAGGATTGAAATATCCCAGGCATGCTTTAATTAAGGAGTGTAGTACCTTAGCATTACCTCTTAATATGGAGATTTTTGTAGGTACTTTCCCCGCGGGATAGATTCTTGAAGAGGGAATTTCAATACACTTAAAATTCAGCTTTGGTGCGATATAGGACAAGTATGCCAAGAGTTCATACTCTTGAAATATATTTCTAAAAATCGAAATGTTTTCATTAGACAGCAATTGGGCTGAGTAAGCCCTGAAACCTTGAGTTGTATCAGTCCAATGAAAACCTGATGCAAGACTAAGTAGTGGAGCATGAATAAGTTTAATTGCTAAACTACGACTTAGAGGGGTATTGACAGCCTCACCTCCGGGAATAAATCTAGAGGCTTGGACAAAATCGTAACCTTCATTCAACTTATCAATAAAGAGAGGTATCGCTTTAGGATCATCTTTGTTGTTACCATCAATGGTCACAACACCTTTATATCCGCGTAAAAGACAGAACGAGTAGGCACATCTTAGCTGTGCGCCCAATTTACCAGATCCTGTTTTTAGTAATAACGTATTTACACCAAGACGTTGTAGATGTAAAGGTTCTAAAGAACCATCAGTAGATCCTCCGTCAACGATGATAATGTCAACAAGTTCTGTGCTCTTAAGATCTCTCATTCTTTCTAAAAGACGTAAGATTCTATCGCCTTCGTTAATAACCGGAATCACTAAGCTAAAAGGCTTACTTTTGGAGTTCTCGAAAATAATCTTATAGGTAGGAACTTCCCAATTTTTGGGTTGTTGTTTATTCATTAGTTTTCTCCTACAGGTATAGCTCTTTTGCAAAAGTTAATGATTTCCCTATAACTTCTAATGGATTCTCGATATTATTTGTGAGCATCTCAATTGTTTTGTTGTTTGGGAGTTTTTTAATAACTGGAGCAAATGAAATGTGTTTAATTTGATTAGTTCCAATAGGTTTTAATTGGGGCTCACTAATATGGATATGACCTATCATGTTAGAGCTGATATCAATGATCGTATTTGTCTCATCGTTTAAGATAAGCGCTCCAACATCGAGCTGCAACTTAATGCTCGTGTGATTGAGTACTTCAATAAATTTATAAGTTTCTTCGGTTGTCGTTAAAAAGTTAGCACCATATTCCTTAGGATTAGGTTCTAAGCATAAAACGACGTCGTGATTTTGAGCGATATTTCCAGCCTCATGGAAAAATGTAAGAGCTCTGTCTAAAGTTTCATCATCAGACAAACCCGATCGATCTCTATTTTTTGGGGATCCAAAAGTTAAGAAACGTGCTCCTAAAATAGAAGCTGCTTTGCAGATCGTTTCTAGATAAGAGAGCATCTCTACATAGTTTTTTCCAAAGACATTAAATCCCTTGGTTCCGTAAAAAAGGGACTGCATTCCAATTATGGAAATTCCACGTATATTCCAAAAGCGTCTAACAGACAAAATTTCTTGTGTATCCGTTTCCAATAACTTATTGAAATATTTGCCAGGAGCGATATCTATGCAATGGACGTCATGTTTATTCAACAGTTTTGCAACAGATTCATCCAAAGAAGGGTTCCAGGCGATGTTAGAGATAGAAAGAGCCATGTCAATCAATCTCCCTCATTGTTTTGAGAATATGCTTGAATAGCCTTAAGCGAAGAATCCATGTCATATTGGTAATGAATTTTTCCCCATAGTGACGCATAAATACTTTGCATGTCATAGCGCAAGGGTTCTCTATCTAACTTATTTTTAAAATCAAGATTAAAGACTTTCTGAGCAATTTCTCTTACTTGTAAGGGATATGCGGTTAAATGAAGTAAGGATAGATTATTTTGAAGGGCTAATGTAATATCTTTCCATAAATTGATCATTGGATAGAATTGGAAACTATCATAAGCGTTAACCGCCTGTAATTGATTATTGTGTTTGAAATCATAAAGGATATTTTTTCTTAATCCGACTCCTACCAATCCAGGGAGGCGGACGATGAGGCGGTTTCTGAACTTTGTTTTGACAAATTCTTCCAGGTAGTAGCGATGCAGTCCATAAGGATGAAGTGTGTCTGTGACGATTTGACTGTTTTCATCGACACTGAAGGGGTTTTTAAATACATCTACTGTACTGACTAAAACGAATTGTTGGGTACTTACTTTTTCTAAGTGCCCAATTAATTTTCTTATGTTTTGTAAATCTTCCTCTGGATGTAAGTTTGCATACCACTTTTTAGCAGGAGCTGCTGCGCATACAATTAAGTCAAAAGACTGGTGCTCAATTTTATCTATATCCGTAGAGTGATAAAAATGAGAAAAACAGGTCTGTCTTCTTAGGGTAGAACCAACAAAACCAGTACAGCCAATTAAAGCGCTCTTCATGAATTCCTCACATTTAATTATTACGGGCGGTAGCTACACAATTAGGATCATCTGTCGTACTATCTTCCCAGACATTAATCCGATCTTGATTAATCATTGCTTTGCTAGTTTTTTCAAAAACTATTGAGTATGCAGCTTTATGTTCCTGTTCATCCAATAATCTAGCCAGATATTCACTAATAAATGCCAAAATCATGAATTGAAGCATTGAAAATAAGCAAATCAGTAAGACTGTAGAAGTCCAACCTTCAACAACGTCATTTTTTATAAACTGAACAATCAGTGAATAAATGGCAAACAGTAACCCCGCAAAGGAACCAAAAAAGCCTATAACGGACATTAGTCTCAATGGCGCAGATGAATTAAATACTAAAAGACGTACTAACTCTCTAAAACCGACACTAAAAGTTCTCTTAGGAGTCCAGATACTGGCATAAGAGATTACAGACATGGGATACCCAGTTTTCTGTATTCTCATGAAAAATTGTTGGTGAAATTTTCCTGTTTGAGTGACTGCATTGACTGCTCTTCTGCTCAAACATCGAAATGATGATGCGTTTTTGGGTAAGTGATAATCAGCTAAATGAAGTAAAAATTGTGCAAAAGGTCGGCATAACCTGTATAAAAGCGATTGATTGAAGGGGCTGGTTCCCACGATAACATCCGTACCAGATTTACACATTTCAACTGATTGCGTTATTAGATCTAACGGGTCGGTTGTCAGGTTGAATAAAACAACGAAGTCCCCAATTGCATTTTCAAGGCCAGCGGAAAAAGCAACATCATTTGAAACGTTATTTGTGAGTTGTAAATATCGTATGCAGGGGATATACCTCAGAGAGATTTCGAATTCTTGTTGCAATAAATGGCTCTGTTTTTTTTGAACAATTAATAATATTTCATAGTCACAATAATTTTCATCCAATGCAGTCTGAATATCAGCAATTCGTTTTAATTGCGTCGATGACATCTTATCAATTACACAAACAACAGATACAAAAGACTCACTTTTCATTTTAAATTCCTAACTCTGTGTGAATTGCTTTTATTGCATCATATATATTGTCAATTTTTCCTCCCATGATGCAGTGAAAGCCTTTAAATCCATAGTTAAAGCGACAAAAAATTGGGCGAGAATCATCTGTTTCACTTCTCGGTAGCACGGTCTTTACTTCCCATAATGAGCGAATATATTCACACTCATTAAGTATTGGTATATAACGCGAGGCGTCTTTTTTCATGTAATGCCATGCAGTATTTTTAGAGTCATTCTTTAATTTGATATGAGCATCTGAATATCTTTCGCTACTATCGGTCCATTCATAATGAGGTGTGTAACGGACATGTGAGAATGAGTGGACAACTTGTTCATTGTGGGTAACAGATGGGAAGGGCATCACAGAGAAAAAAGGACCGCACATGACAGTTATTCCCATATGTTTAATTTCTTCAGGAACATCAACAAGACACATCTCAGTCATTTCGTGTTTAAGAGGTATAAGAGAAAGCCCTGAATTTAAATTTAGTGAGTTAATACGGGAATAGGTGCAGTTAAAAACTTGGTCAAATTCTAATTGTTCCTCTAAATTTCCATTTTGATAGTAGGTGACAATGAGCTTTCCATCTTGCGTTTTTTTTATACTTTTAGCCTCAGCATTTAAATGGATTTCAACCTTTGAGCTAATTCGTTCAAGCATTGAATCTAGTAACTTATGTGCGTCAAATGCAAATTCTTTAGCGCTAAAGACGGCTTCGATATGTTGCTTATTTACTAAATTGAGAATATTTTGGGGAGCTAAGCCAATTTCAGCTCCAATACGAAGACAGAACTGATAAAACTGTTTGGCTGTCACTTTGCCGAGTGGCTGGCCAATCATGTAATACTTATCAAAGTCAGAATAAATACAATCAGGAAATTCTTTGAGAAATCTAGGGAAAGAAACTCTAGATCTGAGTGCTGTTAATACACTTCTAGGATAATGATAGCCATTATGTACTCGAGCTTGGTTATTGTAGGAAGCGTGAGACATTAAAGAGTTTTCTTTTTCAAAAACTCTGACTTGCCCCCCACCAAGGCTTAAATAGTGTGCGAGGTAAAGACCAAAAAAACCTCCACCAATGACGGCATAATTCATCTTCTGTGACTAGATAAATAATCGATTGCTTTCGATATTTTACCTAAATGAGCTTACTAGAACAGGGCTAGAGAACAGGAATTTTTAAATCTCATTGAAACCTTATTAAATCGAGTTCAAAAGTTGAGCGTAGTACTCATTGGGCGATTTCATCCCCAATTTTAAATCAGGTCGACGTCCATTATAGTAGTAAAGTCAGTCCTGTATTTGTCTTTTGGCCTCCTGGCGTTTCATGTGAACAAATACTCTGTCGCGCAATAACTTATTTATCTCGACTATACTTTAACGTTCAACTACTTTTCTTGTACATTGATCCTCTAACCTCAAAAAGTGTTTACAACGTAAATTTTTGTTAGGCGACAAAGTATTATCCCCCTAAAATGAACTGACCCCCAGAAATGCAACAATTTCAAGCTGGAGGTTGTATGGGAAATATTCGCTTAAAAGTATTAGCTACTTTTATGGCTGGGGAATCAGCAAGCCATTTATCGAAAATCCATTCCCTACCATTAGACCAAGTTTTAAAATGGAAGCCTCTGACAGCGTATGGTCATACGGATTGAACTGAGGGCACTAAACGTAAATGCAGCATTGAAGAAAAGCGAACGATTTATCAAGCGGTAACCGAACAACAAGCCTTGGAAGCCCTTGAGCAATTTGATGCGGATTGGAAGGATAAGTATCCGGTGATTGTCGAGCAATGGCGCCGTCATTGGGATCTTCTCATCACAATGTTTAACTATCCTGAGGATATCCGTCGGGTGATCTATACAACCAATGCCATTAAGTCAGTCAATAGCGTTATTAGAAAAGACCACTCGTCATAAGATGTTCCCAAACGATGAGGCCGCTTTAAAGGTGGTTTATTTAACCATTGACGCCGCTTCCAAAAAATGGAGTATGCCAATTAAGAATTGGCACCTGGCTTTAAACCGTTTTAGTATTGAGTCTGGTGACAGGATCACCAAATATCTCTGAATGGAATTTACACAAACGAATTTACAATCTCGTTTCCTTAATTCAAAGATTAGTTCTAAATTATTCATTTTCTAACCCCATTAAGACTTTATTTAACCCTTTTAAAAGAAAAGTAGATTTTACGAACAAGGCTATAAAGTAATGGGAATTTGGCTAAGAAAGTGGTTATTTTTTTCTAAAAACAGGGTCATAAACCATAAATGGGGAAGGGTAAAGCATCTCAAAATTTCTAGTTTGACTAATCGCTGAATTCTCTCTGATTGCTTTGCAACTTCTTTTAACAACCATTTTTTCAGAACTAACGATATAACATTTTCCTAAAGCGTAAAGCTCCCTCCTATCCATTCTCTTTTGAATACTTCGGGAGATGTAACATGTAGCCCTTATTCCTGCAATAGATAATAGAAATCTCATCAAGACTCTATTTTTAACAGCCCTCATCACCTTGGAGGTCAAACGCCCAAAGTTTAAAATATAGAGGTCATTATGTCGATGCATTATTTCTGATAATTTATCTAAAACTTCTGAACTTAGTTTAGAATACAACACGATTAAAATGTTACCTTGTTTATTTGTTAATAGCTCACTTGAAAGTAACTTGTTAACATCCCCATTATCCAATACACAAACATTCTCAAACAGCTCTGACGAAGTAAGTCTAAAACATTCAGCCAACAAAAAACCCCAATGAATCGGTGGTAATTGATAGTCATTCAAAACTATTGTTTCAGATAACAGTTTTTGTAATTTAGGTTCGATGACCATTTGCTCTCTAACTAAAGACTGTAATCGCTTAGTTAAAAAAATAACATTATTTCCCTCTAATCTCTTACGACTCTCTCTGGCCTGACAATTTCCACAAGAATGACTGAGAAACACCTTAGGGTTAAATAGTTCATTATTTGGTATCAACTTGCAGTAATCCTTCTGAGTCATTATTGATCCTGCCCTTCTTCTGTAAAAAAGAATTACATCCGGAACAACTGCAAAACTAAAATCTTTGGAAAAAAGATAGCAATTGTAATCCCAATCTTCAAATGCAAAACCGCTATTCTTATGGAGGTTCGCAAATTTTCGTGATTGAAATATGCTCGTCCTTGCCATGAACCTAGAAGGATAGGGATTAAAGTAAGCAAAGTCTTCAGCAGAAAATCTATCAGAATTTACAAATTTCGTTATATAACAAAATCTATCAAAATGCATCAAATATTCGGGAAATACTATCACTCTACCTTTAATTTTTTCTTCTTTTTTTAAAAATATATATGAATCGTAAAAATAATTAGATGAAACTAAATCGTCGCCATCTGCAACTGCAACAAACTCGCCATTAGCAAGTGATATTCCATCGTTGCGACTAGGGCCTAAAGAGCAATTTTTAACTTTTACAATTTTCTTAGGAACTGAAAAATTAAATTGCTCGACTATTGTCCCGATGTCATTCTTTTCATTGTCAATCACAACAATCAGCTCAATCAACACCCCTTTTCTTACTGCATAGTTAATGGCTTTTTCCAAAGACAGAAGTGTTTTGAAAACAAAATCTACTTCATCATGCAAGTTCAATACAATAGATAGATCCAATTTCTAACCTTTAAGTTAAGCATCACTGTTAAATATGTAAAATCTTTTCAATTCTTCCCACGATCATATCACATACTAACTTTTCATCATATTCAGAGGCCTTTTTTAAACAGTTTTTTCTCATTTTTGTTAGGCGACAAAGTAATATCCCCCTAAATTGAACCGCCCCCTTAAATTGCAACAGTTTGCTGATAATTTTTAAGGCAAAATTCCACAGGGGAAAGATAGTTCAATTTTGCCTGGATTCTTTCATTGTTGTACCGGGTAATGTAATTATTAATGATCTTTTTGAGTTCCTTCCTTTTTAAACAATAACGTTGAGTTATGGGCAACTGATAAATTGTCTCTGATTTAAGGTGCCCATAAAAATTTTCCATGCAGGCATTGTCATAGCAATTCCCCTTCCTGGAATAACTTAAAACTAAGTTGTAACTTTCGGCTGCATCCCTGTACATCGGACTTGTATATGTTCCTCCTTGGTCACTATGCAGGATGGCGTCTTTGCAGTACGAGACTTTATCAAAGGTCTTAATGACTAGCTCTACTGTTGCACCGGTATCAAAATCCCAAGCAATGATTTCTTTGGTACAAAGGTCTTTTATTGTGCTTAGAACCAACCATCCCTCAGCAGTGTGAAAGAAGGTCATATCCGAGACTAATTTTTTTCGTGGAGTATCTGAAACAAAATTTCTTTTAATTAGATTATTAATCGGTCGACTATCCTGATTTTTTGAGTAGTTTGACAGTGAAAATAGTTTTTTTCGCCTTCTAATTGTTGCATTAAGACCATTTAATCTCATCAATCGAGCAACCCTTTTGTGATTAATAGGTTGATTGAATTGGCGGCTCATTTCTTTAGCCATGCGTTTGGCTCCATATGAATAATAAAGTTGGGTTTGAAAAAGTTTTATTGCATCGACTAAAGGTTGACTATCGGGTGATTTACTCTGTTTTAATTTCCTGTAATAAGTACTTCTATGAATTCCAAATAGCGAACAAGCTTCCAGGATAGACAGACCGTAGGTATGTAATTGCGAAATCTGAGAAATAATCCTAGCTGTATCTTTTGTCTTCAGATCAAAGTTGTTTTTTATCCAACGCATCAGTGCTTGTTTTTGCCGTTCTGATTTTGTTTGATGAAGAGTCGCCATGGTTGTACCTTGCTGATAGGTAGAGTTAACAGTATGGCAGAAATCTCTATTCAATAAATATTGACGGCACTGGATTGGAACCCGGGAGGCAGGACAGCCTCTGTGACTTAGGAATGGCCCTCCAGTTTAGCAAACATTTTCCAAGCGTTCTTCCGAGTTGCTAAGCATGAAGCCTGTAATTAAACAAATTGGCTCATCTAGTTTAGTTTGGGGCTCTATTAAGCCTTTCTTTTCTCTAAATTCCACCGGTGATAGGTAGCCTAAAGCAGAATGCGGATGCTCTTCGTTATAAAGCTTCACAACATCCGGCAAGCTACTTAATGCCGTTTCAGCACTTTCAAGGTCTATAAACGGTAGATAATCCCGTTTGAGTGTTTTAACAAAGCTTTCAGCCATACCATTGGATTGAGGACTTCCAACAGCAGTCTTGCAATCTTCTATGCCAAGTGCCTTGAGCAAATGCCTCGTTTTCTGGCTGGTATAGGCAGAGCCATTGTCGGTCAGAAATTGTAATGGTGTTGGTACATGATTACCCGATCCAAAACGTCTGTTTACTGCCAATAAAACCTGTTCCTGGACCATCCAAGCCGCTAGCCCTCTTCCTTTTTTAGCAACAAAAGAAATAACTTCCCGATCGCAACAGTCCAATACAAAGGTCATCGACACATGCTCACCATTGAAACACTTAAACTCCAATCCATCCGAACACCACCGTTTATTTGATGCATCCACGCTGACTTGCCCGTTGTGCTCCTTCGAGTAGCCCGACAAAGAAGGTTTGCCGACGAGAAGCAAATTCGGCTGCTTGGCCACACGATAGACTCGTTTGGCATTGACTCTTGGGTGGTTTACCTTTTGCCTTTTTCGGTTAATGACTGCCGTTAACCGTTTGTAGCCAAAGCTGGGATGTCGAGCTAAAGCCTCTTGTATTTCCTGTTGCAAATTATTATCTTGTAGCTGATTATTGGATCGGTTACAAGCTAAACGATGATCCTTCCAATCATTCGTGCGTTTAAGCAGAACATTGACTCTGGAGCGCGCTACACGGAGTAATCGACAGGTTCTGCTGACACTATGATTTCTACTAATCATGGCTAGCGCGCAATCCATTTTTTTGATTGCATGTACTCAACCGCGTCTTTGAGTAGAGCATTATCGGCAGTTGCCTGTCCGAGAAGTCTTTGAAGTCTTTTGATCTCTTCAAGAGCGCCTTCGTATTTCTTTGCCGAAACGGTACCTTCTCCGGTCTGTATGGCGGTTAGAGCTCCTTGCTTATCCAGCGCTCTCCACCTAAATAGCATTGATGGAGCTACCCCGTGAGCTCTGGCAACACTGGAAACGGTGTTGCCTGGAAGATACGTCAGGCGAACTAACTCCATTTTCTCCTGAGAGGAATAACGCCTTCGTCTTTCTGGAATAACCACGACACTAGGCCGTCCCCCTTGAGGGCCATCTTCGCCGCTGGCCTCAACGCCCCCCAAGGATTCATTAGTCCTAGGATTAGTCATAGGACTAGTCCTATCACTTACAACAACTTCTTCAATAATTTCTTTTTTATTCATAAAAACCTCTATAACGATTTTAAGTTATAGAGGCTGTCCTGAGTTATTTGGGTCCCGTCCAAAATATTGACGGCACCAGCGTTGCACAGATCGTATGTTGTACCCAAGTTGATCGGCTACTTCTCTAGTTGAGCGTTGATTATGTTTAACTTCATATACAGCTCAAGCGATGATTTCAAAATTGGACTTACAGCTAGATAATTGAACCTGTATTGCAGGATAAGCCAGATCGATACTTCAGGATTTTTTGACTTTTCTTAACCAGTTTTTTAATGAACGGCAGCTGAGATTCTTTAAGGCGACAAAGCGTTTATAGCCAAAAGACTGGGAAAAATACTTTCTTAGAATCAATCGTTTTTCCTCAATACTGTATTTGCGTCTAGTACCATCAACCCAATCCGTATGACCACAGGTTGTCAGGCGCTTCCATTCCAACACCTGATCTAAAGAAAGAGAATAGATTTTTGATAAATGGTTAGCAGACTCTCCAACCCTAAAACCAGCTAAGACTTTTAAGCGAATATTTTCCACAGGACCTCCAGTATGCAATTGTCGCTTTTCTGGGGGTCAGTTCATTTTAGGGGGATAATACTTTGTCGCCTAACACTCTGATTTACTTACTTTTAATAAATTTTATTTTTACTCTCGGTAAAAATTGATGGATTAACAAACGAAATATTTCGTCAAATAAATAAAAGAAAGTTATAGCAAGTGAAAAAGTAATAGAGGTTACAATAACTGCATAGATTAACCAATCAATAAACGAGTTGATTTCAAAATAAAAACAACTCAAGGCTATATCCGTAAACAAAACCACGAAAAACAAAAAGCAGATTTTTTTTGTGTACTGCATAACGTAGTGCATAAGGGATGCGTTTTTAAACCCTTCTTTGTATAAAAAGTATACCTTCCAACTGTTCACAACAAGAACCTGACTAATAAGAACACCTAATAATATTCCACTTAGCCCCCAAAAATACCCCAAAATAATAGACAAACACACGTTTAGTATGGATTCAGCAATAGGAGCCCAGATATCCTTAAAAAGACCATATGCAGATAAAAAAATGTCACTAGTTCTACTCATCTGAATAAAGCAGATCAGCGTCATTATTATCACTGCTTCACGAGACATTGTGAAATTTGATCCAACCCATAACGATATAAAGGACTCAGATAAAAATAAAATTCCAGAACAAACCACCCCTGATAAAAATAACTTAAGCGTAAATAGTTTGAAAAAAGTCAATTCGATAAGTTTCGTATTCTTCTCCGCAACCAAGTCACCAACCCCTGCATATGTACCTCTAAAAATAGCCTCAATCAAAGCAACACACCCTCCCATCACTAATAGATAATTACCGTATATTGCAACTACCGTTAGAGAGGTAAACAAATATATTATTAGTGGAGTTAGTTGAGTTAAAACATATCCTCCTATCCTATGAAAAAACAGTTGCTTAACCCTAACCAGAACATAATCGTAGTATTTTCTACGATTAACATCTATTTGTTTGCTTAGCTTCAACCAAGGATATTCCCTTCTGATACAGCTAGTTAAACAAATTGAAGTAATAATTGCCCCTACGACTTCAAATATCATCCACCATATGTAACCATAAGCTAAACTATAAACGGCAATCATTTGGATAAGTGTTTTTGTAACTTTCACTCCTTGAGTACAGATAGTGACCTTATAGTCCTTTTGATCTGCAGATAAAAGCACCATTTTATAGTTAGTAAAGTAGCCTAATAGAGAACTAATTAAAAACGCAATAAAAGTCCCATAAGCATAAAAAAGCGGGATATTGGCTTTTGCAAATATCCACGGGAAAAAAGCCATTATTACAAGGGATCCACAAATAACAAACCAAGCGACTCGTTTGTAAAACCATCCCTGAATAGATACTATTTCATTAATTTCTTGTATGTTATTAATACGTAAGGGCTTATATAGTGCAAACGCGACAGCCGCAGCAATACCAGATTCTGCAAGATTTAAAAACTGGAGAATATTTTGAGCAGTTGTATTCAATCCCAAGACTTCCGGTCCTAGACAATCTAAAAAAACTTTCCTTGAAAAAAATTGCAATAAAAGATTAAGAAAATAAAAACACAAAGCCACTCGTGCGTTTTGTAGAACTCGATCTGTACGAGAAACAACCACCATGATGCGTAACCTTAATTTGTTTTATCGGCGAATGAGATCGATACTATTTTAAAGAACAAACTTTCAATGCAAATCCCTTTATCTCGAATTCACAAAACAGAACTATCAGAAACTCCTTCTCCATATAAATCCATTATTTGATCTATTAGATAATTAATACTAAAAACACTCTTCTGCATCATATCGTTATTACTAATCCTTTGAGATTTTTTATTTAATTTTGTATTCAATATTTCCTTAGTCCATACTCTATTTTCAAGTGGTAGGTACGAAATGCCTGTAACATCAATAGTTCTAGTTACAGAATCAGACACAATACAACGCAGACCAGAAGCCTGAGCCTCTAGTATAGATACAGGAGCACCTTCTGATAAAGACGGAAGTACAAAAATATCCGAAGCGTACAGATAAGGTATTGGACTCGACTGAAAGCCAACAAATATACAATTATGATCCAAACCCATCTTTGTCAGCTTATGTTCAAATGTACTTCTATCTGGTCCATCTCCTACAAAAATAAATTTCCATGTTTTAAGTTCATTTTTTACTACATTTTGAATCACAGGAACTAAAAAATCTATATTTTTTAATGGACTGAAATTAGAGACATGGCACACTACCTTCTGGTCTATAGCAATCCCTAGCTGTTGGCGCATATTTTGACGAATTTTTTCGTCGAATCTGAAACTATCTGTATCTATAGCATTGGGAATATAAATTCCAGTCCCTTTACCAAATAAAAACTCACCAGCCTCAGGCGAACAAAACCAGAAATCTGTACCGTATTTGTTTATCTTTGAAACTAAAATTGAGTCAATTATTCGTTTAACGGTATTTGTAGAAAAATTTGTGGAGTGACTATGAATAATTACTTTCTTTATTCCTGCCTTTCTTGCATAAAAAGCGGTCATCATAGCCATCGTTGGACTGTGAAGATGTACAACTTGATAATCCTTTAAGTGACTTAAAAAAAAGTGTGAACAATAGGAACAGGCAGAAAATAACCGAAATGAAAGCGGATTCGGCATATAATGAACATTACCCCCTAGTTGCCGTATCTCTTCTTCGTAGCTTTCGTTTACTTTTTTTGCAACTAGGAAATCGAATTGGTATCTTGTTTTGTCAATATTTCTATAGACATTCATAATGAACGAAGAAACACCCGACTTAATTCCTATGTTTGCCACTATTTGCAGTACACGCATATTAGCAATCGACTTTTTTTCCGTATATTTTAACAACCTTAGCCGGCACTCCAACTGCTGTTGCCCCCCTAGGCAAATCGTTTAATACAACAGCATTTGCTCCAATTTTACAATCGTCTCCAATCACTACTTTGCCCAAAACACATGCGCCAGCTCCTATAAATACATTATTTCCTATAATTGGTCCTGGCCCACCCCCAATAGTCACATTCTGGTAAATCCTACAATTTTCCCCAATTTTTGACATATGATGAATTACAATACCAACACTATGAGGAAAGACAGTTCCACTACCAATTTCAGTAGTCGGTCGAACAATACAACCAAATAGGATTTGCATAATTCTGCAAACAACCATACTTAATCTATGAAAACCCTTTAAATACAGAAATCTCTCTACTCGATAAAACTTCATTGCTATTCCACAAGAGCATTTTGCCATTTTTTATTCTCCTATTTTTCAATCATGAACATGCGACCAACCTCTAGGTCATATTCTGAAGGATTAAAAGGGATCATGCCCCCCCCGGGGTAAATGTCATTTCGGCAAAATAATAAACTCTCGGCAAAACGAAAAAGTCTACTCTCACAAATTCGAAACCTTCGCACAACCTTTTTGCATCGGACAACATTCGATCATAAAGAGGTGGTAGTCTTATCGATTCCAAATCTTTGTAGTCATCTCTCTTCATTGGCATTTTTGATCCATCTAAGTTAAAAAAGCCAATTTCTGCCTCTCTATCATGAATCAAGTCGGTCGACACATACATAAATTTAGGCGAACCATTAAAACAGAAAAATTTGTAGTCTGTAATCTTGTCTCCAAGAAATTCTTCACAAAGAATGAGATGTTTTTTTATCTGAGAATAATGTGGTTCAACGTTATAACGTCCAAAGTCTTCTTTTAACCATTCCTCCAACTGTGTATAAATTTCTGCTCTATTAACTAGTTTTTTATTTCTTACCACAATGTTATAAGCACACCCATGATTACACTTCAAAACAAAAGAATTTGGTAGTGCCTCCCAAGGAATATCTTCAGTTTTCTCCCAAACACCTAATAATGGTACCTCCCTATCTCGTAAAGATTTTTCATCTAGATATTCCTTCACTCTATACTTGTCGGCACACTGAATAACTAGAGGATTCTTAGGGAACTTGTAAATTTTAAGCCATTGGATTTTTTCATTAAAAGTTTGGGGATTATTCAAATCCACCCCCCTCCCCAAAATGATTTTTGAATATACTTTTGACAAAAACCAATCAGGAAAAACATAAGAAGCCATAACCTGCAGCTTTCGCCTAATCATATAGAGCAAACTATCACGTTGCATCACAATCATCCTTATTTTATTTTTAAAATTTTGATTAAACACCAATAAACTATATGAAAAATACTTCTAAATACACTTAATTTTTCAATATCCCTATATAAAATCCAATGATATCGAATCAATGGTATTTTCTTGGAAGATATAGAACCTGCTCTAACACGGTACTGCATAAGAATATCTGGCAGTCCATAAACGTAAGACTCACGGTGTAAGATGCGCAACCACAATGCATAATCATTTCGACGCTTTATGTTAGGTCCTCTACACTTTCCTAACTTTTCTGTGTCATAAATGACCGTTGAATTTCCGATCGGACAATCTAGCAAGACTCTGTTGTAATCAGCTCTAGGAACGCTACGAATTATTTTTCCCAATGGTTCACCCTTTTCATTCACTTTTTCATATGAAGTGCAAGTGAAAGCGTAACCATTCTCCTGCATGAAACTGATTTGTTTCTTTAACTTTTCCGGATACCAAAGATCGTCTGAATCCAAAAAAGCGATATATTTTCCCCTAGCCTCATCTGTTGCTTTAGTGCGGGCAGCAACCACACCCGATCTCTTTTCCAGTAAAAAATATCGAATGCGCGAATCCTTTTTCATATAATGTGAAACGATATCTCTAGTATTATCAGACGAACAGTCATCAACAACAATAAGTTCCCAGTACGGATAAGATTGCTTTAAAACAGACTCAATAGTTTCTCCAATATATAGAGCACAGTTGTATGCTGGCATCACAATAGAAACAAGTTCCGGCCTCATAACATATCCTAATTGTTCCTAAAAAGGTCTCGCGAAAAAACCTTTGTCTCGACATCCTTAAGATCTTGGGAATAACGATTAGTAATAATCACATCACTAATTTCTTTGAATTTTGCAAGATCATCTTCGAATTGCAGAAAACTTAATGAGTTGTTCTGACTGTAAGCGGGATCGTAAACAATAACCTGGATTCCTTTTGATTTAATTTCATTAATGATGTCAAAAATCGCAGAAGCCCTGCAATTGTCAGATCCGGTTTTCATAGCAAGCTTATAAACACCAACTGTTTTGGGAGACATAGCTAGCACTTGAGACGAAACAAATTGCTTTCTTGTTTTATTAGAACGAACTATGGCCGAGATCAGTTCCTGTGGAACATCTTTGTAGTTCGCTAGCAATTGTTTAGTGTCTTTGGGTAAACAGTACCCTCCGTACCCAAAAGACGGATTGCAATAATGACTTCCAATTCTGGGATCCAAGCCAATGCCTTCAATTATTTCTTGACTGTTCAAACCTTTTTTCCATGCATAGCTGTCTAATTCATTAAAAAAAGCCACTCTCATTGCCAAATAAGTATTGGCAAACAACTTAATCGCTTCCGCCTCGGTAGAGTTTGTGTAAAGCACTGGAGTGTCTTTTTTAATCGCTCCTTGTAGCATTAATTCTCCAAAATGTTTTGCCCTTTCTGATTTATCCCCGATAACAATCCTCGATGGATATAAATTATCGTAGAGTGCTTGCCCCTCCCTTAAGAACTCGGGGACAAAAATTACATTTTTAAACCCTTTCAACCGTATTCCCTCGGTAAAGCCAACCGGAATTGTTGATTTGATAATGATTGTTGCAGAAGGATTCACTACACCAGCCTCTTGCAAAACACTTTCAACTGACAAAGTATTAAATCGATTGGTTTTATCATCGTAATCAGTAGGTGTCGCAATTAAAATAAATTCTGCATCCTTACAAGCTTCATCTAAATTAAGGGTTGCTCTTAAATTAAGAGGCTTATTTTTAAGATAATTTGAGATTAATGCATCAACAATTGGACTCTTCTTATTGTTAATTAATTCAACTTTTTCTTTTATAACATCAACTAGTACAACTTCATTATGTTGAGCCAAAAGAATGGCATTACTCAAGCCAACATAACCGATACCAACAACTGCAATTTTCATTTATATTCTCTTTTTAATTATTCCAAGTTCTGAACCTGCTCACGCATCTTTTCAATATTAACTTTCAAAGTCAAGGATGTTTGAGTCATTTCAATGGCGGCCGCTTTACTACCCAACGTATTGGCTTCACGGTTGAGTTCCTGCATCATAAAATCCAATCTTTTACCCACTTCACCGCCATTACTAAGCAACCTTCTAACTTCTTTAACATGCGTTAACAAACGCTTCATCTCTTCATCAACATCAAGTTTGATAGCATAGAGAATCACTTCTTGACGGATTCGGTCACTGACTTCTTCACGAGTCAATGTTGAGCGATCAACCAACGTCTTGGATAAAGCCTCTTCCAAACGTTCCTCGAGCTTCTTTTGGATACTGGTAATAATCTCAGGAATCTTAGGCGCTAATTCATTGACCGTTTCTTCTATTCGATCACAATAGTCATTTAAGACAACGGCCAACGCTTCACCTTCTCGTCTTCTCGCTTCTAAAAATACTTCTAATGTCTTATTGAGTCCCTCTAAAACCTGAGTCTTTAACTCCTCAAAGTCGACACTCTTTGGTTCTAGAATTCCCGGGAAACTCAAAATTTGAGAAACAGTCAAAGGTCGGACATCAGGTTGAATCGCCTCAACTTCCTTTTGAAGAGAAAGTAAATTCGTTACAGCAGTTTGATTTAATGTCTGTTCACAAACCGCCTCCCCAACCCACTGCATCCGGCATTCAATCTTGCCGCGAGCAACACTTTTCGCTAACAGGGTACGAACGTCACCTTCCAAAAAACGCAATTCTTCAGGTAAACGCATTGCAATTTCCTGATAGCGAGAATTAACGCTTTTCACATCAATTGCGAGCACCCCTAAAAGCGTTTCAATCTGAAGATGGGCAAAGCCCGTCATACTGTTAACCGACACTTGATTTCCTTTGTTTGATCCACAAGACGATAGTCACCATTGTAAGGCAAAGCGGTTATAAAGGCTCTTTTTTCTACATTTGCTCTTTAAATTTTTAAGTGAATCATTACAATTCTGCGCTCCCTTACGAAGCTTCCACGTAGTTTTTACACTTTTGCTTGTATTAGGAAAATGCAAAATATCTACGCCTACAACTTCATAACACTTTTAAACTGCGCCAAAATTAAAGCGCACCGCTATTCACTCATTGAGGATACCCATTTTTACGATGTCCCTTTTGAAGAATTAGAGGAACTTAAAATAGAAGACGTCATCAAAAGAGTGGGGCTCTACCCTATTCCTTTCTTTTCTCTCAAAATCGCGCAGCGACCCACAAACCATCAGACATCCAAATGGATTAAGAGTCTGTGGCAAAGTCTTCACTTTTCACACCAACTGCATGATGTGCATCACACATTGACGGCAACGGCTAAGGTTCCTGTCGGTCAGTTTTTGCACGATCAACTAGTATTAACGCATGCTCACTGGGATATTTTAAAAGCAAAGTCTAGATCTGACATTTCTATCTTTCATCGATACCCGAATGGAAAGAAATTTATTAGAAATCAACAAATTACCCCCCCCCTCGAGCTGGAATTTAAACACTCTTGAAGTACCACTTGAAAAGTGAAATAAGGTCGTAGTTTCGGAATTTTGATTCTCACTTTTTTAAAATACTTGACAGAAATGAGGATCAAAATGCACAAACGCTTTTCTGAAGAATTTAAAAAATCAGCCATCATCCGTGTCCAAAACGGAGAATCTCAACTGAGCGTTGCCAATAGTCTTGGGATCAGTTACAAAACACTCAATCGTTGGATCATTCAAGCCAAAGGGCAAATGCCTTCAGAGAATGTTTCCTTATCTGAAGAAAATGCTCGGTTACGCAAGGCTCTGAAAGAACGAGAAGCAGAAATTGCTTTTCTAAAAAATCTCTGGAACCCGACTCTTTGTCAAGGGGTGGACAACAATATTTCCCGATTACTCCATTTTTAAATGGAGTAGCCAAGCCAACTTTAGCTATGAATAGCTTTTAATCCTGAGCATCTTATCAAAATCAATTAGATCATGTGAGGGGCCTTATCTATCAATCTCTCCGAGCTGTTGTAAGCGCAATATTCTGCACTATTTGCTCACCATGAACTTCAAGAAAGAATGCTGGTGTCTAAAAAGCGGCAATGTTTGTTTAGAAAACAACTTTTTTTACCAGACTGTTCAGCATTGCCTTCGGCTTCTCATGTTTTATTGACTTCGATTGACTCCTCAGGTTAATTTTCTTTAACGATTGTTTATGTCTTCGGCAACGAACATTTGGCGACTCCGGCCTTTCTGTAGTCAAATGCCTCATTCTTGGACAAAATGGCCCAAACAATTCGCAGCAGTTTGGCCGCTAAGGCTACTACAAGTTTCCCATGATTGAGGGTTTGACGTTTTCGCTGTATCCAACGCCGGAGCTGACAATCTCGAAACTTACCTTTACCATCGAGCATCAATAACGAACTGGCCGCTTGGACAAGATAAGTACGAACCAGCTTATCACCTCGTTTAGTAATTTTGCCCATTTTCAGACTATGTCCGGTAGTGATATTCCTCGGTACTAAACCAAAATACGCCGGCAACGTCCGAGGACTAGGAAATCGTGCAATATCTCCTATTGCAACCTTTAGACCGGCGCTACTTATGGGGCCCAAGCCCGGTATCTTTCTTATTTTGTGACAAAATTCATCCCCCTGAGTGAATGCCTCAATTTTTTTCGTTAGTTCGCGAGCTTTCTTTTGAAGATCCTTATACGTTTTCACCATTTCTTTAAAAATACCCTTCACATCCTCCGGCAAGTCTGCATCCTCAATCAAGGCAATCAAACGCATTTCGCTGGATAAACTTTTTGCTAAACGAAGCCCCCAATATTGCGCCACCCCCTTCAGTGAGGTTAAGGTTTTACGGTACTCATCGATGTAATGTTCCCTGACAGTCAACAACGTTTGTAATTGCATTTCATCCCTATTTTTTGCTCGAACAAATTTCAAACGCTTCTGTTGTCCCAAGAAGGCTAAGGCCTCCGCATCGTTGAGATCATTCTTTTGACCGGAAAAATAAGTATCGATGTAATTTTGAACGGCTTTGCCGGGAATAATTCGGCATTGGTGACCATAGAGTTCAAGTTGGTTGGTTAAATAATGTGACTCACAACACGGTTCCATGGCAAAAGTCGTTGGATCGGTGTCTCTGGAGAATTCAACTAATTGCTCGTAGCTAAGACGATCTATGCGAATGATTTCTCCCTCTAAGGTAATTCCGACAAAACTGAGATCATTTTTTGCCAAATCCAGTCCGATTATTTCCCACGATAATTTGGTATTTAATGCTTTCGATTGTATCCTTGAATTTGACATGGTGTCCTCCGTTTGGTTTGCACTTTTATTTTCCTCTTTATCGGGAAAAAGAGGAGGGTTCCATGTCATTAGCAGCGGCGTACTTCGCAAAGATGCCGTAACGAGGTACGCCTTCCTTGAACACTGCATTCGTTGTGCAGAAGTTGGTCGGCATGCTGCTTTGCCAGTCACCCGTGCTTGTCATTTGTTGGGCGTCAGCGTCAGCGGTTTTTATGCCTGGAGAAATAGTGATAAAGAGCATCGGTTTGGAGTGGTTCATACCGACGCTTTTATTCTTGAAACGCTCAAAGCAGAAATTAAAACCGTGACAAAAAGCTATGTCCCCGGCGTACTTGTTTGCTATCGATTGCTTTAGGCAAAAGGGCATCAGTATTGATATAAAACGCCTACGTCGATTGATGAGAGCGGAGGGATTATTCCATCGTTTTCATCGAAAGTATGTTTGTACCACTGACAGTGAACACGATTTGCCCAAAGCGCCCAATTTGCTAGATAGGCGCTTTGATGAGTTTGGAATTAATCAAGCTTGGTGCGGTGATATTACTTATATTCCAACGGCTGAAGGTTGGCTGTATTTAGCCAGTGTGATTGATCTGGGGACGCGCAGATTGGTTGGCTATTGCTTTGATAAGCGCATGACCAAACAACTGGTTATCAATGCTTTAAAAAAGGCTTATGAGAATGAACAACCCGATGCAGGTTGTATTTTTCATAGCGATCAAGGCTCTCAATACTGTAGCCAAGCTTTTCAAGAAACACTGCAAGAATACCAATTACGAAGCTCAATGAGTCGACGTGCTCAATGTTGGGATAACGCTCCTGCAGAAGCTTTTTGGGCCACTTTAAAACGAGAAACATTGCCTTTAAACGGATGCTTTAATTCACGTGAGGAGGCCAAAAGACATGTACAGGACTGGCTTTACGACTATAATGGACGTCGGCCTCATTCAAAATTGGGGATGAAATCGCCCAATGAGTACTACGTTCAACTTCTGAACTCGATTTAATGAGGTTTCTATAGAGATTCAAAATTCCTGTTCTGCAACCCTATTCCAAAACATCGTTTACTTAGAACTCCAACGTCGTTTCAAAAAGGTCTCCATTGGACGGATCGGCGAACGGGAAATTGACTTCGTTGCAGAATCATCAGACGGCTTCACCTATTTCCAAGTCGCAATGTCTATCATGGATCCAACCACTTTGGAGCGGGAACTTTCTGCTTTTAACTCAATACGAGATGCTTATCCAAGATACCTTATCACCACTGACAGAATCGGCAGTGGAAGAAATTTCAACCCGAATTTTCCATTAGACCTGAAGGGGACTTTTGAAGTATCATTTTTCTAAT